>Ga0070733_10000170_pt1 | contig 59952 bp, 56 predicted proteins | sample Coa_R1_9_FD_66450 | JGI IMG/M metagenome (GOLD analysis project Ga0070733, IMG submission 66450) | Surface soil microbial communities from Centralia Pennsylvania, which are recovering from an underground coalmine fire - Coalmine... | ecosystem: Environmental > Terrestrial > Soil > Unclassified ... | reverse complement strand
AGGAGCACGGGGCCGTTGTAGTAGCTGAACAGCAGCCCGCTGTTAGGAGCGACGGTGCGGGCCGCGTAGCGGGTTGCCATATAGTGCACGACGTGCGCACTGCCGAGTGGAGCCGACGCCGTCGAACCGGTCGTGGGCGCGATGCCGTTGGCAGCGCAGCCGACCATTACGAATGTTGCCGCGCATCCTAGAATGCCGACAAGCCGCGAGTGCTTATAGATACGCAAATAACCTCTCCCTTGATCCGTCCAGTTTACTCTGTTATTGGTACTCTTGCACGCAAGACTCGCTCGCGTTGCTGTACATCGGCTGCATGGTGTAGGACTTCTTGCCGAACTTGTCGTTCTGAATGTCTTGCCAGGCGCAGATGTCGCCGATCTCGTCGTATACGAAGCTATACCAGCCAGTGCCCGGGTTCGGGTCGGTAATCGACTCGCCGTACTCGTGGCCCGAGACGATCGTCACGCCCTCGTTCACGCCGCTTTCGTCTTTGGGGGGCGCAATATTGTCGGAACCGCAGGCTATGCCGGCGTCCGGCATGTACGGAAGGTTCGTGTACGAGACGAGGTTGTTGCTTGTCGTTTGAGTGCTGCTGTGATACGCGCAAAACTGCGTGCCGAAACCAAGCGTACTGTGATTGTGCGGCGTGGCCACAACGTACGAGCCGTTGACGTCGTAACCGAACTTCGCGACGCCATTGAGGGCCTCATTGGCGACCTGAATGTCGCTCGGATTCTTCGGGACGGGATTCGTGTTGTCAAACCAGACGCCGCCCTGCTGAGCCTTAGGATTCGTGATGTAGAATTTCTTGCTACCGACGACGTCGTAATACTGCGTATAGTCGTTGTTGTGAAGGCTTCCACCCTCGACCTTGGTGTACGCCTCGAGGAGCGGCGCGACTTTCTGAGGATCGCCGTACTTCTTGTAACCCCAGAAGATTAGGTAAATTTTGGGCTTGAGGAGCACGGGGCCGTTGTAGTAGCTGAACAGAATGCCGCTATTGGGGACGATCGTGCGGGCCGCGAAACGGGTCGGCATATATTGTGCAACGTGGGTCGCACTCATTTGAGCCTGCTTCGTCGACCCGGTCGTGGGCGCGATGCCGCCGTTGGCGGCGCACCCCGCCATTGCGAGCGTTGCCGCGCATCCTAAGATGCCGCCAAGCCGCAAGTGCCTATACATACGCAATCAACCTCTAAGTAGCTCGGAGGAACTGGGCTGGTAAGGAAGGACCCTTCCGCTCAAGGGGAGACCTCCCCTCCGGCGCGGCGGGAGTCGTTCACAACCTATTCCTCGCGATTTCTCACTCGGCTGCTATCCTGCGTCCAGCGTGGTGACTGTGCCGCGCGAGAAAGGCTGAAAATGAGCGACCAGAAGAAAGACGAAGAGCTGGATCAGGTCAGCGGCGGCGCCTCGACCCATCCGATTCCGATCGACCCGATTCACCCGGGCGCGCCTCCGACGCATCCGGGCCACCCGACCGATCCCATCGGCGGCAAGAAGACCAACCCGGTCGGCTAAGAAGCAGCTGCGGCACTTTACCCGCCGCTTTTTGCAGCCCCGGCGAAAGGGGCCGGCGTTCCGAGCAACTCACTTCTCGTCCCGCTCGCGGAAGCCGGCCTTACGCCTATTGTGAAACCGAAGTCGACGTGGACGTACTGGGCGATGTGCTAAGGCTCAGCGACTCATCCTGCGTGAACGTATGGTATAACGTCACCGCAATGAAGACGATCAAAATCAATAGAAGTAACGCGCGCATGGCGACCTTCTATGCACCGCAATTGCGGTGTTCCTGCTGCGAGTTAAGACACATAATTACGAGATGAATAGACTCATCACGTGAGCGACAGTCGCCATGCAAGGCGCCGGTCGCCGGCTGGGTTTCAAAGTGTGATGCGGAAGACGGTTCCGCACCCTTTGCCACCGCATCCGTAATCGTCGCCTTGATACGTCGTGCCGTAAATCGTGCCGTTTACGTTGAGCAGATTCGCATGCGGAAACGCGCCATCCAAACTGTGACCTTTGAACGCGTATATCGTGCTTCCGGTGTAGCCGGATTTAGCTAAAAACACTTGGAAGACCGTGCCGCATCCGCCCGAAAGGTCGCAGTGCCCGCCGTGAAAGCCGCCGTAGTTGCTAATGCCGTACATCCTGCCGTTTACCGCGATCAATCCTGCCCCCGGTTTCGCAGGATCGGGGCCATTTCTGAAGTGCCAGAGGACCCCTTCCGAGTCGGACGCGCTCAGTTCGAATACGGTTCCACATCCGCTGCCGCCGCACTCCGAGCCACCGCCGAGGTAGGTCGTGCCGAAGAACGCGCCGTTCATTTCGAGGAGGCTAGACTGCGGGTCGGCGCCGTCGCTACCGCCTTGGAAGCTGTGAAGAACGCTTTCCGCGCCGGTCGAGCCGCTTACCTTGTACGCGGTCCCGCATCCGCCGCCGCCGCAACCCGTACCGCCACCGCCTGTTGTCGTGCCGTAGAAGACCCCGTTCACGTCGATCAGGCTCAGGGGGTTTGCACCGTCGGTGCCGCCTTTGAAGCTATAGAGTGCCCGTTCCTTGCCCGAGGCGCTCAGCTTAAATACGGTCCCGCATCCGGCGCTCGAGCCGCATCCCGAGCCGCCGCCGCCACCGTACGCGACGCCGTAGAGTGCTCCGCTCCGCGCTAAAACGCCCGTGAGCGGGTATGCGCCATCGGTTGTGCCCTTGAAGCGGTAGAGTACGGTTTCCTTACCCGATAAGGTCAACTTGAAGACCGTTCCGCATCCGCCGCCGTCGTAGCATCCAGACCCGCCACCGTTTGCCGTGGTGCCGTAAAGCGCGTCGTTCGTTGCGATCAAGCCCGTCGCCATTTCCGGATTTGCGCCGTCGGCGCCGCCTTTGAAACGGTAGAGCACGCTCTCGTCGCCGGACGTGCTCACCTTGAAGACGGTGCCGCAGCCCGACGCGCCGCTGGAGCCGCTACACGAACCCGTGCCACCGAATATCGTCGTGCCATAGAGCGTGCCGTTTACATTGACCAGCACCGACTCCGGGTTTGCGCCGTCCGTTCCACCTGCAAAACGATAGACGACTTGCTCCGCACTGGTCGCAGGCAATTGCCGCGCCATTCGTGATTTGACCGATACCGGCGTTGATGAAGAGAGGCCGTTATTGCCTGCGCCGCACGCGGCTAGAATCGCCGCGCTAAGGCACGCGCCGATGAGGTTGTTCGCCGAAAGGCGCATAACGGGGGAATCAAAATCCCGACACGGAGAAAACCGTGCCGCATCCATTGGAGCAAGATCCCGAGCCACCGTTATGCGTCGTGCCATAAAGCACGCCGTTGAGATACAGAAGAGTCTCTGTCGGTATCGCGCCGTCCTTGCCATCCTTGAAGCTGTAGAGCGTTTGTTCTTTGCCGGACGTTGTGACACGGAAGATCACGCCGCAACCGGCAAGACCCGAAGATGTTTTGCATTTGCTGCTCGCGCCGCCTAGTTCCGTGGTGCCGTAAAGCACGCCATTCACGTCGGTCAAATTCCCAAACGGGCTCGCTCCATCTTTTGGGGCGCCTTTGAAGCTGTATATGGCTTTGAACGCGCCGGACGCGCTTAGGCTGAAGATGGTCCCGCATCCGCCGCCGTTACATCCCGTACCGCTGCCGCCCGAACCGGCCATTCCGTACAGCGTGCCGTTTACGTCGACAAAGCCTCCGTCGGGGAATGCGCCGTCGGATGCACCCGTAAAGCTGTACAGCACCTTTTCCTTCCCGGATGTGCTGACGCTGAAGATGGTACCGCAGCCTTCGGGCCCGGTGGTATTGGTGCAGGCCGAGCCGCCACCGCCGCCGCCGATCTGCGACGTGCCGTAAAGCTGACCGTTGCTGTAGATTAAGCTGCCCGTCAGATAATCGCCGTCCTTGCCCCCTGCGAAGCTGTGGAGCACGGTTTCTTTGCCGGAAGGCGTCACGCTGAAGACGGTGCCGCACCCGCCTCCGCTGCCGCAACTGCCGGTGCCGCCGGCGATCGTCGTACCGTAGAACTTATCATCGGCCGGCACATAGATGATTCCGCCGTAGGGGTAGATGCCATCGTATCCGCCGGTAACAGCGGCACCAAAACTATGCAGCACGGTTTCCTTCCCGGAGGTTGTGATCTTGAAGAACGTGCCGTAGCCATTTGTGCCACCTACTTGCGTTGTGCCGTAAAAAACGCCGCTTCGCTCGACTAAGCCCCCTTTCGCATACTGGCCGTCGGGTTTGCCTTCGAAGCTGTACAGAACGCTCTCGACGCCGGACGTACTCACCTTGAAGACTGTTCCGCAGCCGTCCCCACTTTGGCACCCTGAACCGCCGCCTTGTTCGCTATCGCTGTAGAGCGTGCCACCCGAAGCGAAGAGCGTCACATTCGTTGGGTGTTCGGCGTCCGAGCCGCCCGCGAAACTGTAGAGCACCTCCTCCGTCACGCCGTGCGCAGCGCGCGGTCCTAGCCCAGCTTGCGAACGCGCGGCTGAGGTGGGCGTTGACGAAGATAAGACGCTGTTGCCGCCGCACGCGGTCAGAATAGCCACGCTAAGAAACGCGGCGATCGGAATGCTCGCTGAAATGCGCATGGGTCTCCTCAACTTACAGTGGCTTAAGGCGCCATGACGACCGCCTTCAGGCCAGAATGCGCCTTCTTGCTCGCTTTGTCAACGCGTCTTCAGTCCGGCCGAGCGAGCGTTCACGAGCCGTCGCGGCGCAGGCGCGTGCGAAATTAGCCCGGAAAGCCAAGAGCGAGGGCACCGCAGGCTTGCGTGAATCGGCCCGGTTCTTGTCAAGTTGTTCTCGTCCTGTGCGCCCGTAGCTCAAACTGGATAGAGCAGGGGACTCCTAAAACCAAAAATAGCAGTTGCTACGGGTCGCGCACGGTTCAAAACGCAGAAAGCAAAGGGGCTTCGAGTCGCTTAAAGTCGTCAACCAACGCCTTTGATCCTTACCGGATGCAACAAAAATGCAACCCAAACAGACGATGCGCTGAGATCTAGCGCCGGGGCTAATCGTTGATCGGCCAATGTCTCGAAGGATGGCCGCCAGGGCGCGCGCGTCCGAAATCAGACCCGGCGGTTACGCGTGCAGAGCGGTAGCGCGGTGCGCCTCGAATCTACGGGCGCACGACGTCGCGAACTAGTCGAGAGGATACTCGGTGGCGTCTGACCGGCGACGGGGCCGCCGGAAACGGAACTCACGTCAATCGACCCTCAGTTTAGATGTACCTTAATCCGACCTTCTGTCTCGTATCCCTTTGCGCGGAAGCGCCAAATAATGCTGTCTACAGTCCCGCACTTACCGATAACCGAGCCCTGGCACAACGGAAGCGGTGAACCGGCGATCTGAATACCGTCGATCGAGTCAAAATAGGCCTCAGAGTACTCGCGACCATCTATTATTAAGGGCTGAATCCCCAACTGAAGCGCCCCGATTGCGCCGGATGCAGAACTCGGGGCAAACGTAATCCCGGGAGGCGCGTAGAGCGATAGACGGTATCCACCTGTAGCGGCCGACCCGGTGTTCGAGCAGAGCACGGCGAAGGCGCGCGGCGAAGTATGGGCGTTCAGCGGTTGCTGCCACATTATGACCGGCTCCGTTAGCTTGTCGCCACGCGTTCGGATGTAAACGGTGACGTTGGGCTTGGGCGCTGCCAACTCCACCTGAAGTTGGTAGGATCTACGTTGGTACACGAAAGCGGCTATCGCGGCGGCTGCCGCGATTGCGCCAAGGATCACTCCAATCACCGCGGTCACCCTATACCGACATTATCTGAAACACCTCGGGCTTTAGCAGCCTATAAGGCCGGTAACGCTTATCTAACGTTCCGCGCGTAAAAACCGTCTGTCCCGTGCTCCAGGCGGTGCTTGCAACGGTTCTCTCGTCCTCGGTTAACTCGAGCGCGACAAGTCGTTCCTTACCCTCAATGCTGCCGCGCAGCGCAAGATCAAACCCTTCGCCCAACTCTTGATTTGAAAGCTTAACGACGACGCCGAATACCTCAAAGCCGCCTTGTGGCTCGACTGTCTTGAGGAACTTAGCCATGTCGCTCAATACTGGCGTGATCATGGGGGGAACAACGATCTTCGTGCGAGGCTCTTCGTTTGGCGCTTTAGGGGACCAGCTAAAATCTACTTCTACCGCTCTGTCTTGGCTCGTCTCAGCGATTACTGACAACGTTTCGCAAAGGTTTGCGCTGACGCCGTCGTCGACGAGATCTTCAAAGACCTTGGTTAGGGCTCTTTCGTGCGCCTTGGCTGTACCGCGAATCGCGATGAGACTCCGTGATAGCGTTTCCGTGACGCAACGCGCAAACGGCTTCGGTCGGACTTCTATCGCCGGCTCCGTGCGAGCCTGAGGAGTCGCCGGCGGATATGTAACGGGCGAAACGATTATAAATACGTAGCTTCCCTGTTCAGTCTGGCCCAGCCGGGTCGTTTCCATGTAGTCCGTGACTTTAGCTGGAGGGCGACCCTCAAAGAAGTTTTGAGGATGCACGGCAGATCGGGCTGCCGCCGTTAGCATACGCTCTCCCTGCGTAATAATCTCAGCCGCCTTGGAGAACCCAATGGTGCCCTTATCGAATGCTGTAGTGTCGATCCTAAGTCGAATGACGTCCGCGCCAGTATAGCGCATGTCCGCCGAGACCTCGAGCGGCTGCCGATCTTCTAACTCTGCCAGGAAACGCAGTAGAAGCGCAAGCTGGGAAAAATAATCGATAGCGTCCCGGCGTCTGGGAACGAACAGTTCTTGCTCGAGTCCCGCCCTCGACCAAACCGAAAGAAAGTCGTTAACGATCTGTTCGTTCCAACGGTGACCCTGCAGGTACAGTTGGATGTCGATCGGAGTGATGTCGTTTACCAGTCGTGCGTCAATCATGGCAACCGCCCATGCTCCGCTACGTGATCTAATAGGTTCTGTAACGACGCGCTAGTGAGGCGCTGGTCGACCGGAATATGAACCGTCACACTCTCTTTGTTGTCGACGGCTTCTTTGCCCCTTAGATTTAGATAGTAGGCGTTGTTGCGCATGAGCAACTGGTCTGGCTCATGGGTAAGCCACCGCTCGCGGTCTTCTGGCAGGTGCAGGATGACTAGGATTGCGGACAAGCCGCGCTGCTCGGTTCGCAAGTCATCGTAGTTCTTGATGGAAAGCGGAAATGATACACGCCCATTCTCGACGCATCGTTGTGAGGTTGCCTTAAGCTGGACGCAAAGCACGGGCCTTTTGCCGGCAGAAGAAACGACGAGGCCGTCGATGCTGTCGTAATCCATTTTCATTGTCACAAGCTCGCAGCCTGCCGCGGCGGCGATCGCCGCCATGTACGCAAAGCTGAAAAGTTCCTTTCGCGCGTTCTCCGGTAGGCCCGCCCCGAGCAACTACTTACTCCGCTCTGCCCAAAATGGCCCCGGGATACGACCATGCTCGTCAATCCGTAACGAACGCGACTGTAACACGCCCTTGCCTTCTGAGCGAACGCTGCCTTTCCCGTTTTTCTGAGAGTCAGGTTCCGCGTGCCGAGCCTGACGTTGGTGTGGTCATCGTCCCGTCCGTACGAAAGAAAAGCTGCACGGGATAAGCCGACGATACGTCTCCTCGGAGGGCCTTCAGGTCCGGTGACTCGGCGTCAAGCTGCCGAAGGGCGGGGTGCATCGACTCGTACGACATGGCCTCAGCGAACCATTCGGAATAACCCGCGACGAGGTCCATTGATCCGCCTGAAACGACCAGTAACCCCTCGGCACGTGCTTCGACATCGCGGTCGCCGTCTAAATCCAAAAAGAACCGATGCGCAGCCCAGACGACATCGGCGACAAACGTGTCGACGTTGATCGAAAGCGTTCGCGGACGCCAGGATGAAAGATGGAAGCCTGGATCATGGTGCCGCATTAGGTAGCCACCAAGGTCTGCGGCCAGCATCGCGTCTGACTCCGCGTACGTGTGTACCATCGAGCAGCGCCACGCATAGATTTCGTTTGGCCGATAAAGCGAGTTAATCGGTACGATATAGTCCTCGACCAGCCGCTGATAGTTTTCGCTGTTGCCCCCCGCGCGCTTACTGAGATAGGCGAGATAGTCCAGCGTACAAAGCGCAAGAGTCGCAGAAGCTGGCAACGCGCCACCACCGGCCGCGCGTAGAATATCGGCCACAGCGGTATGCATGAAGCGTTTGCGGAGAACAGCGGACTTCATCCGACTGGCAGGCTTCATGCTGCAACCTCCGAACACCTGTTCGCCTCATGGCGCGGCCGCCCCAGTTCGAACGATCGGAACCCACCCTGGTCAAGGAGTCGGTGAAGCGGCTCGCCCCCGAGGACCGCGCCGGCCTTCTTGCGTGGCTTTTGCTCTATTTCAACGACGACGGGATGCTCTACTCGCCGCAAATCAACAGGCGCCGGCAGAAGATCACGCTCGACGGCGTCGAGTATTGGCTCGTGCGCCTGCCGAAGCGAGCGCGTAAGAGATGAATGCATTCTTTGTTTGGGCGGAACGTCTGATTCTGGCGTTCCCATGGGGGCCCGAAGCGGGATGGGTAGCGATAAGCGCCATCGTTTCAGGATGCGCGGCAATCGCGACTGTACTCCTAGCACTTTACACCCGTAAGATGGCCCAAGCGACAAGAAAGCTCGCACTCGAGACGACGCAGCTCGCCCGCGACACGGTCGACGCTTCGGATCGAGCGGACGAGCACCACCAACAGACTCTCTGGCCTTTTGTATCGATCACCCACGTGGAGCGTTATCCCATCAGTTTTGGTGTGTCGGTAAAGAATATTGGAACCGGAGTGGCCGTCAGGGGAACCGTAAGCGTAGTTACGGGCCATCGAAAGATGGAGCCCTTTGAGATACTTGCGGAATACGGGCCGATCGCCGTTCAGGGGCAAACTACTGTGAACCTGAACGTCTCGTCTTTAGAAGACGGAGCAGGCGCATATCCGGAGTGGGTCGTGTTTCGTGTCACATTTGAAAGCATATTCCACAGCACCGGATATATTGATTGGATGTTCCGGCCCAGCACAGGCGAACTAAAGGCTGGGACCTACCAGCCACCCTCGATAATGACGCGAGGAGATCCGTCCACGATCGACAGTACGGCGCCTCTAGAAGCCTAGAAAAAACTTTTGTACGCGCGTGGCCCTAAAATCCTCGGCCAAGATCGTCACTCGGGAACCGTCGGGCCCTTCAGCGGTTACCGGGAGATTGCCACCTCGTGTCGCTTGAGCCTCGAACGCCTCGGCAGCCTTCACGGCGCTTTCACGGTCGGGAAAGCCGCCAACGGTTGACGGGGTTTCCTTTCTTGTCCCGCGCTCTTGCCTGGTGATGGTTAGCTCCCATGACTCCCTTTCTTCCATGGCCGCGGCCTTCGGAAAGCAGTCACCGTATCCATCCCGCTACGACTAGCCCCTCGTCAGCGCCACCGTAAGCACGGGAGACGCCGATCGACGGCCGCGATGTCGCCAAGCTCGTCGGGAACCTCGGGTTGAAGGCCCGGCTCGAAGGCGACTCCCGTCACTCGCTCGCGCTGGGCTCGCTACGAACGCGGCGGCAGCGTGTGGGTCGCTTTCTTGTGTGGATTCTTCGTAGCCCTTTGCGTATTCGTCAGGCTTCATCGCGGAAGAATCTTTCGGCTTATGGCATCGTAACGGTAGTTTACGATGCTGCGGTCCAGAATGCGCTTCACGGCCTCCTCGACGAGGTCGAGCGGTACGACGAACCATTCCTTCGGTACGATGGGCTTGCCGAGCACTACCTCGATCTGAAGATTGGCGTGCGCAAAGAACTGATGGAGCAACTGCTCGAGTTTGTGTGGATTGAAGTTGGTTTCGTACGTCGCGCGAAGCTGGACTTTGGCGCAGAGGAACGTTGGGTCTTTTTCAACGTCAGCCAGTCGCCTTTCAATGGGTTGCGCGGTAAAGCCGATCTTGTAGAGCTTGCCCTTGAGCGCGACAATGTTCGGATCTTCCGCGAGGCTCTCCACGATGTAGACCGTGCCTTTCACCTCGCCGAACTCCGCCTGGTCCGGTTCACCCGAAAAGAGGGGGCCGGCGACGTGCCCAGGCCCTCCAAACAGCGGTCCGCTAAGGGACGGCGCGCTCTCAATGATCTGCCGGCCGTTGTCGTCTTCGTAGAGAACGCGGGCGAACGAGCGCAACAGATGATTGCTCTCCATGCCGTTGTCGAAGACGACTCGGAGTCGCGCGTCGTCCTCCTTGCCCCGCCGTTGGAGTTCATCCACCGCCACGACGTAGGCCATAATGCCGTTGAGAATGAACGCCGCGCCGGGCACGATGCTTCCTTCGCGTTCAAAACGCTTCGTGGAGCGTCTGCCAGACTTGAGTTCTTCCTTTAGTTCAGCGAAGATCGGCGCGAAGCGTGCGAAGTCCGAGCATGGCCGCCGCTTGGCGATCTCGTCGGGAAGGGCAGCTTTGCTCAGGGCCGGATCGGCTACGTGCTTGAGGTCGAAGATTCTGTCCGCCGGACTTGAAAGCAGCGGGTCGTCGGACGCAAGGATCTCGTCCATGGTCGTCGGGATGGGCGCGGGGGTCGCGGCCGGTCCGAGGAGTCCATGCCTATCGTGCGGCGCGAGAAGTTGACGGTGCGTTTCGTCGGCGCGCAACGCCTCAAGATTCCCTTCGAGCGAGTATTCCTGAAGGCTCGGATCGCGGTCGTTCTCCGTGCTGCCGGGCAAAAAGCCGTACTCGTCGATGAAAGCGCTGATCGCTTTGAACTGGCCGATGATGATGTCTTCCTCGCTCGAGCTCGACGGTCCAGCACGCTTATCGTCGAGAAGCCCGAGCGTGTCCTCCTCGGCGAAAATGTCGGCGAACCGAGCCGGCTTGTCCTGCATCAGCCTGCTGCGTGTTCCCGCTTGGCTCCGCGGATGATAGAGAGCGCGTGTGCGAGTCGCTGTTCTCGCGGATCCTGGGCGTTGAGGTTCGGTTCGCGACCGCGGCTCTGAAAGAAAGCCTTGACGCTCGGCCAAAGCATGGCGGCCTCCTCGTCGCTCATCGGGAGGCGCGCGGCGGCGATGTTGCCGTGAATCGTCCGAAGGATGCGCTCGTCGAGGTTCTTCGAGAGAATCTCGTAGGCATGTTCAAACGGATTGATACTGTCGATGAGATCAATCGAGAGATCATTGAGGTTGACGAACTTTTTCGCGAGCTTGATGAGGACGTTCTCTCCTTCGCGCTTCCTTTCGAGTTCGCCGTTCGTATTCGGATTCGGGTCGCCGGGCTCGGGCGAGACGGCGTTCTTGAAGTTGAGGTCCAGCAGCACGGCGTGGCGGACTTCGTTGACCTGGGATTCGGTAAGGTCGGGGTGGCGCTTCGCAATGACCATGGGGATGATCTGCGTATTGATTTCCGCCGGTGTATAGACTTCCGGCTGATTCATCACGAGCCGGATGAGCGGATTTTGAATGATGTCCACCTTGAGTTCGTCGAGTTGCTCCTCGACGATTTGCTTAACGCGGTCGGTTGACGGTTCCTGAAGTCCTTTTATGTAGAGCGGGACGCCCGGAGCGGGCTCTTGGACTGGTGATTCCGGTACCTTAGTCTTAAAGTTGAAGTTCGGCGCGAGCACCTGCTCCATGATGAGCGAAACGGAGATGGCCTTGAGCATGTTGTTCACCGCCTCGGTCACGGCCGACTGCTCGTCGATTGGCTCCGCGACAAGGTTCGTGAACTGAGCGTGCGTCTTGCCTTTCGCATCTCGCGTAGCCCGGCCGATGATTTGGATTACCTCCGTCATGGAGTTGCGATAACCGACCGTGAGCACGTGCTCGCACCAGATCCAGTCGAAGCCCTCCTTAGCCATGCCGAGCGCGATGATGATGTCGAGATCTTCGCGGTGCTCGACCTTGCGGAGGCTCGCGAGGACGGTCTCGCGATAGGGGCTGTCGTCGACGAGGTCGGCGATTTTAAGAATGGTTTGGTCCGGCCGCGTAACATGATAGAAGCCGGTGATGCTGTCGCGGATCACTTGGCTCGCGTCGCCGTCGGCGATGAACTCCAGTAGGTCGTCTACCTGTTCGTACTTCCCCTTTGGGGACTCAGCAGAGTTGACGCTAGGGATATGGATGATCGTTTTCTTCGAGAGATCGAGGACTTCTTCGATCGCCTTGATGTAGGACTCGCTGTAAAAGTGGTAGCCGATGCCGAGCTTCTTCAGATATTCGTAGGAAGCCAGTTGCTCGTAGTACGTGTAGGTGACGCGAGTGAAGCGGTCTTCGTCTTCGGGGCGGAGCACGGGCATCGTGTCCCCGCGGAAGTAGGAGCCGGTCATCGCGACGACGTGTGTCTTGCGATTGCTTATGAGGCCACGGACGAGCTCGCCGAGCTTCGACTCGGCATCGGCCGAGGTATGGTGGAACTCATCGATCGCGACGACGCAGTCGGCAAATGCCTCAGCTCCGAGCTTGTCGTAGGCAAAGCGGAGCGTCGCGTGCGTGCAGACGAGTACGGTCTCGCCCGAGGCGAGGAACTCGGCGACGGCTGCCGTCTTCTGGCCGCCGCCGGACGTCGTCAGGTTATACTTGGGCGTGACGAGCCAATCGGCGAAGAATCCCCCCGGCTTGAGCGGCGTCGACTTGAACGAGTTGCCGATGGAACGCTCCGGGACGGCGACGATGACCTTCTTAACCCCTTGATTGGTGATCTTGTCTAGCCCGATGTACATGAGCGCACGAGACTTGCCGGACGCCGGCGGCGCCTTGATGAGAAGATACTGCGCGTTGCGAGCATCGAATGCGCGCTCCTGCATCTCGCGCATCCCCATGCCATTCACGGTAGTCTTGTGAGTACCGCAGACGTGAGTGATGAGGTTGGGCATCAAAGGTTCTCCCGCGAGTCAGCTTGGCGCGCGATTGCGAAGTAGTCTTTCTCAGAAATGCGACGAGGAGTTGTCCTGAATGATTGGCCCCAATGGACCTTGTTAGAAATAAAATCCAGAACAGGGATTAATGGCCGTATGTTAACAGGCTCAACAAACGTAGCGCATTCGTCTAGAACGAGACGGTGCGTAAACGAAGAGTACACCCGGCAGCCGAATATGTGTGTTGTGCGGCACTCTATCACGCCTCCCACAAGTGCGCTGCCTCGAATGCCTCTACCGTTCTGGTAGAATAGAACCTTTGTGCCTTTGAGTAATGACGCTGTCGGCCGAGTTATGTACCATTCGCCCTTTGCGAATAAACCATCAAACACGCTGTCTGCGGCGATTCGGCAGTCAGGTCCGTCAATGTCACCAAACGCCACGATCGCATAAGTTTGGTTAGTCTCCGTCATTATGCGCTCGCGAGCTCCTGCGTTTCGAGAAGCGAACCTTCTGTACGCTGTCGCTCGCGCAAACGTGCGTACATCGCGAAGAGATGCTCCAGGCGGTGGGTATCGTCCTTAAAGTTTCTGCCGTAGACCTGCTCCTCGATGTATGCGTCGTTCTGCTTGTGGATAGCCTTAATGTCATCGGGCATGGACTCTGGGTTGTAGAGGGAAGCTAGCGCCTTTCCAGGATGCTTCGCTCGCGCCTTTATGATGGCTCTTGAGTAATCGCCAAGGACGCGCTTCTGCTCTAAAGACAAGTCCGGAATAGGAAAAGTATTGTACACCAGGTTAGCAGAGTACCTAATATCGGTTTTGAGTCTACCAGCTACAGCCTCAGCCCATAAACGGTGCATTCGGGACGACAGCACGGCGAAAACGTACGGCTCTGGCGAATACACCACGTGCAGAGTATTGGCAACAATATCAGATGGCCCGACAATATCCACGGGCAGATATGGTCGCCGTTCGGAAGAAGCGCCTGGTATGACAATGGCTTCTCGTTCTTTGTGGGCGTTTCGCGCGTAACGATGAGGGGTGCTCGCTACCCTTTTTTTGTCTTGGCCGCCCTTCTCGCGATCCTTTCGTGTCTTTTCAAGGCGGTCCACTATGAACGGTATGCTGTTGGCGAGAGTTAAGAGCGTATCCGGTATCCAGAGGGTGTAACGTTCCACCCCGTAGAGGAGATCCTCAGCGCTATAGAACGGCCGAATGAGCACCGCTGCTTCTGGGCTGGCTTCGATGAGGCGATTTTTTTCCTCCGGTGTTAGCATTAGATTGCCACCGTCTTTGGGCTGGCTGCCAGCCGCGATCGCAGGAAAGCCGTTAAGCGCCCGCGACGTGGCATGGACGACCAGGTCCTCTGGGCCTGGTGCCAAGTATGCGGTGATGGACGGCGGAGTGATGACATACGAGTCGGTAAACAAGCGCCGTTCTCGGGATGAAGGTATTCCCAAACCCACGATGGCGCATGTAACGCCGGCGTTATTCTGAGCGCTGTTTGCCCATTTGAAGGATCTATGGGCAAAAATAATGCGCACTCCATGCGAAAAAATATATGGCCACAGGAAAGCAACCTGCTCACCTTGGCATATTGAGTTCGTTGATACGAGGGCGCCGGAGGTGCTTGGGACAGCGGCGATATAATCGGCGAGCTTTACAAACCAGCAACCCACGTAGTCGATGTTGGTGTCGCCGTCCAAAATCGAGCCAAAAATCGATACGACGTCTGATCGTTGAGAAGGCGACTGGTGTTTCGCCCCTAGGTATGGGGGATTTCCGCAAACGAATGTCTCGCGACCATTCTGCGGTGGGCAGACGGCCAGCCAATCCATTCGCGTAGCATTGCCACACTTCACGGTTGTGATTTTCGCCAAAGGAAGGCTCGGACTGGTCTCGCCAAGGATCTCCTTAAATGCGGAATGCATTTGGTGATCTGCAATCCAAAGCGACAGTTTGGCCGTCTCGCAGGCGAAATCGACAACGTCTATCCCGTAGAAGTGATCGAGTGAGATCCCCGACATCTTTAGCGGGGTCTTTGGAGCGATCTCGCTGATGCGCTTTAGGGCCTGGATTTCGAGTTTGCGCATCTCCTTGTACGCGATAATGAGGAAGTTGCCAGAACCGCAGGCTGGGTCGAAGACACGGATGTTAGAGAGGCGGCCAAGCAGCGCTTCGAGTTTCGGAATACTGTCCTTGGCTTTCTCATAGGCATCGTGAAGCTCATCGAGGAGGAGCGGTTGCAGAACCTTCATGATATTCGGCACGCTGGTGTAGTGCATCCCAAGATCGCTACGTGTAGCGTCTTGTGAGATGGTCTGGATCATAGATCCGAAGATATCCGGGTTGATCGTGGTCCAGTCGAGGTCGCCGCATTCCAACATTTGCCGGCGTGCCGTGCGGGTGAAGGCTGGGATCTCTACGGTATCCTCGAATAGGCTACCGTTTACGTACGGGAACTTTGCCTCCGCCGTTGGAGTGTTCCTGGGACGCTCCGCCGATTTGATGTTCATGATACGGAAGAGTCGGTCAAGCAACGGGGCTACGTCGTTCCCGCCTTCGCTAGTGTGCTGGGTAAGCGTCTTCGTGAACAGTTGCGGGGTTTCGAAGATGCCTGTGTCTTCCGCATAGAAACAGAAGAGAAGGCGGGTCATGAGAAGATTTAGTTCGTGCGTGTGATGGCCGGCACTCCACGTCGGGTTCGCAGCGAGAACGGCGTCGTAGAGTTTCTTTAACTTTTTGGCGGCCTTGATGTCCGCTGGATGTTCTTCAACGGTAGCCCGGCGTTCGTAGCCCGCGAGCGGGAGCAGGAAGTCGGAACTTTCGTCTAGCTGGCCATACTCGATGTTCAGAGTATCGTCGAGTTGCAGATCGCGTGCATGGACCTGATCGCCGTTGGTAACAAAAATGAACCGCGGCTTGTGCTTGGCCGTCAGAGGATCGGCAGCCAGGGCATCTCCGATTGCTCCCACGTCATCGTCGGGGCCGGCCTGGCGGAAAAAGAGGTGCTTCCTCCAGAGCACGTCTCCCGGTTGTTTTGCCGCATTCGTCTGCCCGCTCTTGAGCCGACTGACGGTGACCTTCGACGTATTAAAGATTCCGATGAGATCGAACGGAAACGTCGCCGGGTCGTGCGGCTTCGCGACTAGGTCTCGGACGGCGAACTCGATCTCCGTTGGGTTCATTTGCCCTGTTCACCGCGTCTTTGCGTATCTGCGTTCGGAATCGTAACCTCCTAGGAATATCTAGGTCATACTCGCCTTAAAGCGAAGGCCCCTAGCCGGGCGGATGAGCGACTGCGATCTTCGGCCTTCGTACCGTTACCGCCCCGGTCTCCGCAGGACCTCGGCCTATTTCAAAAAGCGCGCTTGGTGGCGCGCGAGCTTTGTTTACGATCGCGAGCCTTGAGCACGTCCTTGTACGCTGCGGCGAAACGTTGCATCGCCGGTAACCTCGGGTTCGACGCGATTCGGCCAAGCGGCACGAATCCATCCGGGTTCTTGCGACGATAGCTCGCTACCGCTGCCTCCACGCCGGCGACCTTTCCATCCTCCATACTGAGCGTTTCAGCGTGATCGCTCATCACGCGATCGACGACGTCAGCTTCCCAAGCGCCGGCGTTGATTAGGGCTTGCTCGAGCGATGCGCGAAGCGTTTGCGCGTCCCGCACCGTCCGCTGGGCATCTTGAAGATCCTTTGCTGTGATTGACATTTCTATCTCCTTCGATCTTGTGAGTGTTTCGGTTTAGGTTGACGAAAAAAGAGGCTGGGAGCCAAAACTCCCGGCCTCTTTGCCACACGCTCGAGCGCGATCGCGAAGCGCGGACCGTCCGCGGGCCCGCTCGATGTGGACACTTTTCACTAGGGGACACGGCCGAACTGTCGCACTTCGGCTTCCGCGCGCCGGCGTTGCGCTTCCAAAATCGAGGCGATCTGCGCACGAACCCGGAACCGCTGCACGTTTCTCGCCCGAGGGATGCCCGGCACGGCTGGCTCGTCGGGTTCCTCATAGATGCGCCCGACAACGACGCCCAAGCTGCCTTCCCACAAGTTGACGTATTTTGTGAACCCGCACGTCGCTTCGATTTCAAAAGTGATCGTCGCGGCACCGCGTGCCCTCTCGGCTCTCGCCAAGCGCGCGATTTCGTTGAGATTATCGTCCGTCGCTATCATGTTTACCTCGCCGTGCTGAATCGTGACCACGCTTCGTGCCGCTGGCGCTCGGTCTCAGCCTGCATATTGCGCTCCTGCAGATACGCGAGTGCCAGAGAGGTGCAATCCACCTGGTCGTCGTGCTTTGCAGCAGTAAACCGGAGATGCTCTTCCAGCCAGCCGTCGAGCCACGGCGCAGCCTTTGGCAGCACGACTTTTCCGGCCTCGAATAACGGCGTCACCGCTTGCACTCGCGCCATTTTGTCGCCCTTCGGCGGGATGCCGATAATGGGAATCGAGCTCTCACGGGCAAGCATCTGCACGAGCGGGATACCCGATGCTGCCGCCTCTGCGACGACCGCGTGGGGCTTCCATTCGCGCCAGGACGCCGTCACGAGCGGTATGAGATCGGGAAACTCGACGCGGCGCGCCACCGACTCGATAAGGTAATACCTTCGTTCGTCGGTCGCCCAGCAGGCGAGTGCTGAAGGGTCCGCACTCGACTTCGCAGACCACGCACCGTCGATCACCATGACGCGGAACGCGCCATAACGTCCGGGCGCCGCATCGTAGCGGTTCTTCGTCCACTCAAGTTTGAACGTAGCGCCACCGACGGGAATCGGGTTCTGCTGATACAGCGATGCGAAACTGCTTGCCGAGATCTCGCCGTTCGCCACGCTCGGCAATGCGTCGACGGGAAAGCGCTGCGGCCACAGCGCCTCGCCCACGCCTCGTCCGAGCGCGTCATCCTCTTCCGCGATCGCAGGCAACGAGAGCACGGTCCACCGCTTTCCGTCCTCCGAGTCGAGAATGCGGCCGGCGAGGTCGTCGTCGTGCCAACGCGTCTGACAGAGCACGATGCGGCCGCTCGGCATCAGCCGCGTGCGCGCCACGTCGCTATACCAACTCCACAAGCGATCGCGCATCGACTCGCTTTCGGCGTCGGCGCGATCTCGGATCGGATCGTCGATGATGAGGCGGTCGGCACCATAGCCGGTCAAACCGCCCTCGCATCCGGTCGCAATGAGAATGCCGCCGGCATCCGTTTGCCAGCGGTTTTGCGCCCGAGATTCCTCCGAAACACGGCACTCGAACGGCCACCGGTCGCTGCGCATGTACGACCGCGCCTTGCGTGAGTTGCCTTCAGCGAGTTCGGCACCGTAAGAGGCGAGGACGACCTGCGCGTGAGGATTGCGCCCAAGCGTCCAAGCTGGCAGCGCCTGCGAGACGTGCATCGTCTTGCCGTGCCGTGGCGGCATGAAGATCATCAATCGGTCAATCTCGCCCCGCTCGACGGCCTCGAGATGGTCGCAGATCGCCACCGTATGCTGCGCCCGCACATAGCTCGGCTCGAGTAGCGAGATGAACTCTCCCAGGCGGCGCCGCGCAAGCTCTTCGCCTGCGCTTATTGCGGCGACATCACGAATAGCCGCGCTGGTCATTTAAACTCGGCCCGGAGTCGTTTTGCGATCGCACGGATCTTGGCCATGTCCTTCCCAGCAGCATCGCGATCCGGTCCCGCCGGAATCTTGGCGAAGGCGCGCTCTGCTCCGTGCTCGACACGGTCAACGGACTCCATAAGCTCGCGCAGAAGCGCTTCACGTTCGTCGTTTGTCATTGTCCTAGTCCTGGTTTTGGCGAGTGCCAACAGCTTGGCACTCTGGCGTTGAATAAACGCCCGCACCTGGCGGCTTTGGGATTCGTAGTCCCCTGCCCCGAGCATCAGACGGCCCCGTTTTGCGGCGAGATTTGATCGACCGTGGCCACGACGAAGGCCGTTGGTTGCACTTTCGTTGCATCGCGACCATCGCTCGACATTGTCTCGCTCTCTCGGCGGGTTCCGGCGGCGACGAGCGCGCGAAGTTCGTCCTCGCTGAATCTCGCCATGATTGCTATTGATTGGCGCCGCTGATCGACAATGGTGGTCGACCCGGCGTCTCCGCTCAGTAGGCCCGCCGCACGCATCAAGAGCGCGAGACCGTCGCGCGCTTCGCGCAGAGCAACGAGCGCCGTCCGGCGATCGTCGGCGCGCTTGGCGTTCTCGAGCAAGTCAAGTGCTTCGTCGACGAGCCGCGCGGTCGCGGCCACGAGCGTTGAGGGGTTCGCCGTATCGAGACGAGCCGAAGTTCCACGATCTGCCGGCACGCCGACGTCGGGAGGCTTTTCAGCGCGTCGCGTGGTGCGCAAGCAGCCGCGGAGGTGACGGCCGACGGCAGCCGGGGTCACGACGAACCGACTCGCGACGTCGCGTATCGAACCACCCGAATGGAGCGCTTTGGTGATGGCGGCCGTCTCCGGATGCACGCAGATTGAGCAAGCTCTAGGCATGTGAGCAAACCTTGGCGGTCATGCTGTCCTCTCGGACGGCGAGTTGTTTATCTTTAGCGTGAAGCCCCGCGACGGCTATGACCGTCGACGGCTCTGCGCAGATTTTGCTTTTGGGCTCACGCACGGTGCGCTCTCGCGGCGAGTGCGATACGTCGGGCCGACTCGATCGCATCGGCCGGTGTGAGCTGCTTAGGCGCAGAGTGCTCACTGATGGCGGCACGCATGTCCTCGAAGCGCAGAGTGATCATCGCGCGGAGCTCGGTCGGCAAACGATCCAAGTCCTCGACTGAGATCGTGCCGCTCTCATCAAATGCGAACCGGGCGCCGAAGCGGCGGGCGCAAGCAGTAAGCCACAGAGCCGTCAAAGCGTTTCCCCTCTTGAACGTTCCCCCAGATGACATTCGACGTCGAAAACTGTTCCTGCCGGAGGTCAGCAGGTGCAGCTTCCGATAGCCGTCGTGGTTTTCTTGGCTTCCTGTGCGCGCGCTCTAGAGAAGAATACTAGAGCTTATTTAGAGTGGGTGTCGTTTTTGATACCAGATTGGGACGAGAATGACACCAGAGCGGGATGAAAATGATACCTGCCTGGTATCGGTTTTGTTACCAGCGGATAGGAACCGCTCCAAATCACGACGCTATACCGGGACGTCTTGGACCCGACCAAAGCGCTTGCGCAACCCTTCAATAACGGGAGCGGCACCCTGTCGGCTCTCTTCCCACTCGGCCAGCGACTGCTCCAGCGACAGCGGTGTCGCAGCTTGACCTGTGGCTACGTTTTCGACACCAGCGAGAAACTCATAGCAGCCCGTGGCTCGCTGGCGGGCAAGGTTGCGAACGTAGCCGTATTGCGTGAGTTGCTGAACCGCCTTTAGCGCGTTTTTCTTGCCGCCAAGACCGAGATGCTTGGCGAGCCGCTCTATCGTAATGGAACTGCGGCCGGTTTTCCCATCGCGGCAGATAAGCATGACGACAAAGGCCCGAAAGGCCGTGTTGCTCAGCCGCTGGTCCAGCGCGACTTCTGGCGTGACCCGAAGCGTTTTCAGGCGTTTGATCACGAACCCACCGAGCTGCTGTTGACGGCTGCGTCATCCATTTTGTACCGGCGACAAGCGAGACGTCGAAGCATTGTACGCTTCCTCGTGAAGAGACGCCCCGGCAGTACGCAGCACAACGCGAGGCCGCTCGATAGCGAGCTCGTCGACAAGGATGGATTCGTCGACCTCGGCTTGCCGAACGTCTGTTGGCCGACGTCGTCGCCCGGCACTCTGCTGGCGGCTCACCGATCGAAGTGCGTCGACAACCTCGAGCTCCGTGTACGCGGTCGCCTCGCCCTCGCCGACAGCAACGATCTCCGATAGATGCGCCGACGTACGGCGGGCGTCCTGGTTGTTTTGCAGCCTCGAGAGTTGGACCCAAGGTCCGGCGACGCTAACGCGGCGTTCGCCCAGTTCGTCAGCAATCCACTCACGCAGATCCGCGCGTGATAGGCCCTCGGCCTCGATCGCGAGACCGCAGCGTCGCAGCAAAATGTCCCTGCAGAGCACACGAAAGGTGCGAATCTCGTCGGCAGACGGATAATCGCCGCCCTTTATGGCCCGGAGGATCACCCAGAGCGCGTCATCAACGCCTCGTATCGCCCGCACGCAGCGTCACCGCTCCCCGCCTAAGCGTGCGCTGATAAACCGCTCAACCTCGGATTCGGGCAGCCGCTTGCCGCGCGAGTTCGCGAAGATGCCGACGTGGATTTCGCGGAGCGAGCCGTCCCGCACCAGCCTTTTATAGGTCGAGATCCCAATCCCGAGGCGCTGGCAAGCCTCGGTGCGCTTCAGGAGCCGTTGAGAGGCGCGCTTGGGTTCCATGAGTTCCTGCATATTGCCATAATGACAGAAGTTGCTGTAAACTAAAAGCCAGGTATGGTTTACAAGACTAAGTGGCGCAACGAGATGAGACGGATTCTCGAGGCCGGCGACGTGAAGCAGCAGGACCTCGCGTCCGATGTGGGGATTTCCAAAGCCGCGCTGTCTCTGTACCTCAGCCTGCGCCCGGGCGGCCGCACGGCCAGCGAGAGCACCGTGTACGCGCTGAACGAGGCACTCGCGAAGCGCCTGAGCGACAGGCGTATCGCCGACTATTTGAACGCAACGTATTGGCTCGAAAAAGGCGACGCTGATCAGATACTATTTCATCCGCCGGAAGCTCCTCGCGGTAACTCACATCCGCGCGGGTCAGCCTTCCCGTTTTTGCAAGCCATAGTCGGCGGCTACGGCTATTTACGCGTTGACCCCGCCGCGGTCGCGGAGCGACTACGTATCTACAATGCGCTTCCGCGAGCGACGCGGCGTGCGATAACACTAGAGGTGAACGCGATGCACCGGCGACGGTTGCTCCGACAACTTCTCGCCGATGGTGCCCCGTCTTCGAGCGAGTTCGAGGATTTTCGCAGCATTTGCGCGCGCCACGACTTAAATCTCAAGCGATGGCTGCGCGACGAGGACGAGCTTGCGATACTAAAGGCCCGTGACGACTTCTTTCGCACGGTGCAAGATGCTCTCTCGAAGGTGACGAGCCCGGCCGATCGTCTCGCTGCTGAACGAGCCATTCGGGACGCCTTCGGAAAAGTCGACGCGGCCTATCAGCGTTTGTCGAAAATCGTGACACATAAACACCGAAAAACCGAGAAAGGGAAGAGACTCTAATGCCCATCTACCTACGGCCGTGTTCGAGGTGCAAGAAAACGAAGAGCCGCCACGATCGGACCGATCGCAAAGGCCGAAAGAAGTGCTCCGATTGTTCTTACCAGGCGGTTGCGCCGCCGGCGTTGGGACGCAAATCGCTCGGCACGTTCCGAACGAAAGAAGAAGGCGAAAAAGCGATGCGCCGCGCTCTGACCGATCACGAACGCGGCATCGATCTCGCGCCCCGAGGAACGACCGTTTCGCAGATTGCCGAGCGTTTCTTCAAGGCCGCGAAGCCTGATCTTGCGCTGGCGACGTCGGCGCGATATGAGGAGCTCCGGAATCTGCACATCGCCCCGGCGCTCGGTGCGATGGCGTGCACCGACGTAAAGCCCGCGCACGTTGCCGAGCTATATGCGAAACTCCGGATGTCGGAGGTCGTCTATCGATACGCATCGCGCGCGAAGGGCGCCGAGGGCAAAGAGTGCGAGCGGAAAGGGAAGCCGCTCTCGGCGAACAGCGTTATGCGGATCCACCGCTTTCTGCATCGCCTTTTCGGTTGGGCGGAGCGGATGAATCTTACCGCGCGCAACGTCATCCGATCCGTGGAAGCGCCGAAGGCCACCGCGTCGCCGGCGAGAGCGTTGGACGCCGATCAGGTTGTGCGTATTCTGAAGGCGGCGGAGGGTTACCGCCTACACGCCTTCTTCGTGGTCGCCGCAATGACGGGTATGCGCCGCGGCGAAATCGGTGCGCTGAAGTGGGACGCCCTCGATCTCGACGCCGGCAAGGCGATCGTGCGTCAGGCGATCGGTGAGGATCGCAAGGGCGGCTCGTTCTTGAAGTCGACCAAGAGCGGGCGCGAACGCGTGGTGCCGCTGAATGCCGCTGCGCTGGCGGCGGTCCGGGCGCAGCGCGCGCAGCAGGCTCAAGACAAGCTCCTCAGCCGCAGCCTCTATGCCGATTGCGGTTTCGTGTTCGCCGACCAGCTTGGCGGTATGCTGGATCCCGATTCGGTGAGCAAAGCATTCTCAAAGCTCGCGACGCTTGCTGGCGTCAAGGCCAAGGGGATCTCGCTTCACTCGCTTCGGCACGCCGCCGCAACCCTCGCGCTCCAGAGCGGCACCGACGTCAGGACCCTTGCGGCGCTTCTCGGGCACGCCTCCCCGTCGACGACTCTGAATGTCTACGGGCACGTAGTGGCGGGGGCACAGGAGCGGGCGGTGGACGCCCTTGGCGATGCGTTCAGTCAGGCGCAGGCGCGGGCGGCCGTTGGCGAGGTAGGACGGGCTTGACCCGGCGCTGCGAAGAACCGTGTAGGCGGGCGGTGCAACCAAAATGCAACAACGCGGAGCTGACCCAGAAGTCTCGAAGCTCTATATCACGTCGAAAACCCCGATAGAACAAGGACGAATCACGTGCGCGCCCGTAGCTCAAACTGGATAGAGCAGGGGACTCCTAAGCCCAAGGTTGTCAGTTCGATTCTGACCGGGCGCACTACCAACTCCATAGCCTCGGGGTGTTTTGTTTGCGTTGATTATGGAAGCGCGTAAGCTCGAAGCTCCAGCGACGGTCAGCGAACGGCTTGCGGAAGAGGCGGCCGCACCGGGATGCATTCGAGAGTACTTCGGAGCCGAGGCTGTCTTATGGCTTATCCCGAATCCCCACTGAGTCTACGTGTTCAAGGAACGAGGAGCAAAGTACATGAAAAGCTTGAACTTTGGCGGCTTTGCGCTAGGCGTCTGCGCAGCTCTAGCAATGCTGGCGGGTTGCGGCGGCGGGAGCTCGCTGCTGAGGCCAACGACTGCGGGCCCTTCGTGCTTCGACTGCACTCGGCAAGACATTGCTGCGCTCAGAATGACAACGGCGGAGCGAACGCACGTGCGGCCCGCGTACGGCGTGATCTACAGCTTCCAAGGCGGAGACGACGGCGCGTCCCCGTTTGCGGGTCTCCTCAACCTTGAGGGCGCGCTCTACGGCACCACCGAGCAAGGTGGTGGTACCGGGTGTTTTGCTAGCCTCGGCTGTGGCACCGTCTTCGCCATCACGACGTCCGGCGGAGAGAGCGTACTCCACAGCTTTGGTGGCACGGGGGACGGCGCGTCGCCGTCTGCGGACCTCATCAATGTGAAGGGAACGCTCTATAGCACTACCGGATCGGGCGGCGGTACGGGATGCGGCGGCGACGGCTGCGGGACGGCTTTTACTATCACAGCGTCCGGTGCAGAAACCGTGCTCAGCAGGTTCAATGGAAATAACGGCGCCGATCCACGCGCCGGCTTCAGCCACACCGACGTCACCTTCTACGGCACCACGGCGGAAGGTGGCGGTTCCGGATGCTATAGGAGGCGCGGCTGCGGTACGGTCTATTCGATGGCTGCGTCCGGCAAGAAGACCGTGCTCTACCGCTTCAAGGGTGAAAAGGACGGGGACGGCTGGAGTCCTAACGCGGGCGTTGTCGACATCCAGAACACGCTGTACGGCACTACTGAATTCGGGGGCGCGCACGATTGCACCGGTGTTCCGAAAAAGTCGGGTTGCGGGACTGTGTTCGCCGTCACGACGTCCGGCAAGGAAACGGTTCTTCACAGCTTCAAGGGGGGCAAAACGGATGGCGAACAACCATATTCGGGCCTCGTCGTTCTCAACGGCACGCTTTACGGCACTACCGAACAAGGCGGTGCTTACAGCTTCGGTTCCCCGGGCGGTGCTCAGTGCACATACTCGGGTTGCGGTACGATCTTTGCGATAACGACGTCCGGCAAGGTAACGGTTCTCTACAGCTTCGGCGGCTACTCGGGGGACGGCATAAGCCCAGGCGCGACTTTGATCGCCGTCAACGGCGCGTTCTACGGTACCACGCCCTACGGAGGCCAGTACTTGTATGGAACGGTGTTCGCGGTTACGACATCCGGGGCGGAAACCGTGCTCCACAGCTTCGGGGGATACTCGGGAGATGGCGCGGTTCCGTGGGCCAGTCTCACAGACGTCGACGGCACACTCTATGGCACGACCACTTCAGGCGGCGCGAGCGGGAAAGGAACGGTCTACTCATTATCGCCGTAAGCGGCTGGGCTGCACCGATGGCCACGTTCTATTGAAACGACTCACTGAACGAGCTGCCGGATAGTTCGGCTGCCGCGTTCCCGAGGCGCGCGTGCGATCGTTTCGAGCGATAGATGAGTTGCTCTACCGCAAAGCTAAGCTTGTCGCTTTTTGAGCAACCAAACGTAGGAGAGCCCGAACTTGGCGGCGCGCTCGCGCTCCCGATGAACACCCTCGAGCCGGATCGTATCTCGAAATGTTCCGAGAAGCTCAGCGTTTTAAGAGAGACCCTAACCCGGCCGTGCGCGGTAAACGTGCCGCGCAGGGGTCCGCGCGCTTTGCCGGATGCGTCGAACGTCCCAGATATTGAATAGCTGCTGCGACTAGAGCACGCCGAGGTCGCGCGGGCCGACGATAACTTCTCGCCGGTTAGCTCGGAGTTCGAGAGCGTCGACGTGCTGACCACGACCGCCGGCGTTCCGATCGGCGCCGCATCCCGACCGCAGCCTGCGAGCAACGCGATGGCTGCGCATACACCGAACGCGTTACGCGCTGAAGTTATCGTAGGATCTACCACGCGATCACGATCTTGCCGTTGCCGGGCGGCGCGCCGCCCGCGATGTTCTTGGCACCCATGGCATGTTGCGCTATGAAACCGGAGCCGCCGCCCCCGCCGCCGCCCGAGCCCGCGGCACTGCGTCCGGGCGAACCGCCGGAGCCACCGCCACCGCCGCCATAGTAGCCGCCACCACCACCTCCACCGGGACCGCTGCAATAGGTTCCGCCGGCCCCGCCCGAGCCAAGCGTTCCATTCCCCCCGGCATCGCCGCTGCAGCCGCACGAGTACTTGCAACGGAGCGGGCTGCTGGAGCCGCCGCCTCCGCCTTTGCCGCCTTTGGTATGCGTGCCGCCGCCGCCACCCGCTCCACCGCCGCCGGATCCCGCTGAACCGGCTGAGCCCGCCCCGGCCACTTTGCCGCCGCCCAGTCCACCGGTGCCGCCGGTTCCACCGCCGAATCCGAAGTAGTAGGGATAATACCCGCCGCCGCCACCACCGCCGGCGACGATAATCCGATCCTGCAATTTGTCGCCGCCCTGCCGCACGTCGGATGCGCCGCCGCCGTTCTGTTCCTGCGACCCCGAATCGCTGACTCCGCCGCCGTTATAGCCGTCGTCACCGCCAACAACGATGGCCAACTTCTCGCCGGGGGTCACGGGGACGTTGGCTTCGACTAAGCCGCCGTTCCCGCCGGCTCCGTAGCCGCTGCTGCCGCCGGCGCCGCTGGCACCGGTCGCCGTGATTGTGAGCCGCGTTACTCCGCTCGGTACGTTGAAGGTTTGCTTCTTGCCGGTGAACTTGAACGTCTTGGTCGAGCCGCTCGGCGCGCGACCCAGCGTCGACGATGATGGGGCAAGGGCGCCGTTTCCGCCGCAGCCTCCCAAGACCGCGGCACTGACGAATGCAATTGCGAGGCTCTCAAGATGTCTCATCTCGTCTCCTCCTAAGAAGCGACTAGCAGCCCGATTGCTGTTTGCGAGACCCGAGCGTTTTGCGCAAAGGCGCGAAAGCCTTCACGTGTTAGGCCGCGCTCTAGGCGGCCGAGCGCCCGGCCAAGAAGAACCAAAGCTGCCGAAGCGTTGAGCTTCAGAAGGCGTGTTCAGATGAGGGTTTCGCATTTAGGCCGCTGCGCTGTAGGCGTGTGCGCGGCCGCAATATTTGCAGGCTGCGGCGGCGGAGGCACCGCGCCGTGCTCCGACTGCGCGCAGCATGACATTACTACGCTCAGGATCACAACGGCGGAGCGCACGCGCGCAAAGGCTACCTTCGAAGTGCTTCATTACTTCAACGGTGGCTCCGGAGACGGCGCAAACCCGGATGCCGGCCTCGTTTCCGTCGAGGGGACGCTCTACAGCACGACCTATAAGGGCGGCGCGAACGACAAGGGAACCGTCTTTTCGATCACGCCGTCCGGCACGGTAGCCGTGCTGTATAGCTTCAAGGGCGGAAAGGCGGACGGCTACCATCCCGAGGCGGGCCTCATCAATGTTAAGGGTACGCTCTACGGTACGACCCAACTGGGTGGGGCAGTCGATAATGGCACCGTCTTCAGCGTGAGCTCGACGGGCTCGGAAACCGTGCTTCACAGCTTCCGGGCCGAAAAGGGGGACGGCCGCGGTCCGGTCGCGGGGCTCCTCAACGTCGACGGTACGCTCTATGGCAGCACCGAGAACGGCGGTGCTTACAAATTCGGAACCGTCTTCGCGATCACGCTGTCCGGCAAAGAAACCGTGCTCCACAGCTTCGGGAGCGGCACGGGAGACGGCTCACACCCGGAGGCGGGTCTCATCGACGTGAACGGCACGCTCTACGGCACGACCCCTGAAGGCGGCGCGAACGGCGATGGAACGGTCTTTTCGATCACACCGTCCGGCACAGAAACCGTGCTCCACAGCTTCGGCGCCTCGGGCGACGGCGAAGAACCGTCTGCGGGCCTTGTCGACGTGCAAGGCGCGCTCTACGGCACGACTTATGCGGGCGGCGCGAACGGTGGTGGAACGGTGTTCTCGCTCACGCCGGGCGGCAAGGAAACTGTGCTCCACAGCTTCCCCGACGGATCGAGGGACGGCTACGACCCGTATGCCGGCCTCCTCAACTATAACGGCATGCTGTACGGCACGACGCTGTACGGAGGAAAAACTCTGTACGGTGTGATCTTCGCTATTACGCCCTCCGGCAAGGAGACCGTGCCTTACACTTTCAGCGCGTCGGACGGCTGCTTCTATCCGCTGGGGAGCCTCGTAAACCTCAAAAGCACGCTCTACGGTACGGCCTCCGGAGGCGGCGCCGCGGACGGAACGGTCTTCTCGCTAACGCTGTGAAAGTGCACAAGGCGCTCGGTCCTAAGCTCGGGTGCCACGGGGGCCGGGGGTCGGGCCATTGAAAGGGAGCGGCGGATGTGTTAGCATTGGCATTCGAACGGACCGCCGGTCCGTTTTCTTAATGTTGTGGTAGACTAAAAATGGCAAAGAAAGAATCGCGCGTGATGGTCGTCCTGGCGTGCACCGAGTGCAAGCGCCGGAACTACAACACGCAAAAGAATAAGCAGAAGACCACGGACCGGCTGGAGCTCAGCAAATATTGCCGCTTCTGCCGATGCCACAAACCGCATAGGGAAACGAGATAGGGCGGTAGCTCAATTGGTAGAGTCCTGGTCTCCAAAACCAGTTGTTGCAGGTTCGAGTCCTGTCCGCCCTGCATTTTTTTAAGGTAAACCTTTGGTGAACGAACAGCAAAAGAGAACGGCCCAGTCCATGGCGGGCGGCGATTTCGTCCGCGGCGTCATCGCGGAGCTTCGGCGCGTCACGTGGCCGACGCGCGACGAATGGATCTCAGCCACGATCCTGACGATCTCGCTGGTGGTCGGCATTGGGGCCTTCGTTTTCATCGTTGACCAACTCTTCGGATGGCTCTTCAACTTGATTCATCCCGTCACGTCGGGATAGATCTAGACGATGTACGACGCCGAACCGATCGTTGACGAAACGACGATAGACGAGACGAAGATCGACGAGACCAAGACCGAGGACCCCGAGATGGGCGAACCGGTCGCAGTCGAAGATCTGACCGAAGGGCTGGTCGAAGAGCCGGCTGCAGAGTTCCAGAAGCCCAAGGATAACCGGAACTGGTTCGTCGTCCACACCTATTCGGGCTACGAGAACAAGGTCAAGGCAAATCTCGAGCGGCGCATCCATTCGATGGGCATGCAGGACAAGATTTTCCGCGTGCTCGTTCCGATGGAGGACGAAGTTGAGTTCAAGGACGGCAAGCGCAAGATCACGCCGAAGAAAGTTTTTCCGGGCTACGTGCTGGTCGAAATGACCATGGACGATCAATCCTGGTACGTCGTGCGCAACACGCAGGGTGTGACCGGCTTCGTCGGCAGTCCGGGACCGGGCGAGAAGCCCGTGCCGCTGCAAGACAAAGAAGTCAAAACCATTCTCAAGCAAATGGGCATCGAGGCGCCCAAGCTCAAGATCGACTTCAAGAAGGGCGATCGCGTCAAAGTCACGTCGGGACCGTTCTTCGACTTCACCGGCGTCGTCGACGAAATCTCGCCGGAGAAGGAGCGCTTGCGCGCGCTCATCTCGATCTTCGGCCGGGAAACGCCCGTCGAATTGGAGTTCTTCCAAGTCGAAAAGGTTTAGCGAACGCATTCACCCCGGCGTTTGCAACTGACAATAGTGGGGGAGAACCGCGAGAATCGGTTCGAAAGGAGATAATTCGTGGCTAAGAAGGTAGTTGGCAAGATCGGCCTGCAGATTCCGGCAGGCAAAGCGACCCCGGCCCCGCCGATCGGACCGGCGCTGGGCCCCTACTCACTCAACATCATGGACTTCTGCAAGCAGTACAACGAGCGCACTGCTTCACAAGCCGGCATGATCATCCCCGTCGAGATCACCGTCTTCGACGACCGCACGTTTACGTTCATCACGAAGACGCCGCCGGCGTCCTTTCTGATCAAACAAGCGTTGGGGATCGAGTCGGGCAGCAAGGAGCCCAACCGCAACAAAGTCGGCAAGCTGACGCAGCAGCAGCTCGAAGATATCGCAAAGGTGAAGATGCCCGACATCAACGCCAACGACATGAACGCCGCCAAGAAGATCGTCGCCGGAACGGCGCGGTCGATGGGCGTGGAAGTGGAGGCGTAGAGTGGCGCAGCATCACGGAAAACGCTTCAAGGCATTAGCTACGACCTACGATCCCAGCAAGCTCTTCTCTACGCCCGAAGCCATCGAGATCGTCAAGAAGAATGCCAACGCGAAGTTCAACGAGACCGTCGAGGCGCACATCCGCCTGGGCGTCGATCCGAAGAAAAGCGATCAGAACGTTCGCGGCACGGTGCTGCTCCCGCACGGAACCGGGCGCACGGTGCGCGTCATCGCGTTTGCCAAAGGCGATAACGCGAAGGCCGCGCAAGAGGCCGGCGCCGATATCGTCGGCGATCAGGATTTGATCGATAAAGTCAAGGGCGGCTTCACCGAGTTCGACGTAGCGGTCGCGACGCCCGACATGATGGCGTCGGTCGGCAAAGAGCTGGGGCGCATCCTGGCACAGAAGATGCCCAACCCCAAAGCCGGAACCGTGACGCCGAACATCGGCGCCGCGATTCGCGACATCAAGGCCGGTAAGGTGGAGTTCCGTCTCGACAAGACCGGCATCGTGCACACCATCGTCGGCAAGGCGAGCTTCGAAGAGGCGCATCTGCTCGAGAACATCACGACGTTGCTCGACGCTATCGTTCGCGCGAAACCCTCGGCCGCCAAAGGCACCTACGTTCGCAGCGTGACCCTGGCAAGCACGATGGGTCCCGGCGTCAAGGTCGACCCGCTTCGGGTCAAGGCGACGGCGTAAGTATCGGCATGGAAGCGACGCGCTAAGCCGTCGCTTCCCAGTGCGAGGGGAGCAAAGCATGTTTCAATTTACGATTCGGGTGGACCGGATGGTGCTGGGCATGTTGGGGGTTGGGGTCGTCGCTGCGCTTTCGAGCGTCGGCATCGTACGCGCCGGCAATACACCAGACAAGAGCCGTACGTTCTCGTGCAGCAGCGGCACGGCGTGCGTCCAGGGCGACTCCCGCGGGAGCAAGACTTGGGGCGTCTACGGCGTCTCGAAGGACGCCGACGGCGTTCACGGAGAGACGAGCTCGACGAACGGCAACTCCGCCCTGGCCGGGATCGTCAACGCGACGACCGGGCACGCACAAGGCGTCTTTGGCAGATCCCCAACCGGGCATGGTCTCTCCGGCATGTCCTCGGCGTCAGGGTACTCGGCGGTTTACGGCACCTCGTCAATGAATGATGGCGTTGACGGCATCTCTACAGCCTCGGGGGCGCCGGTGAGGTCAGGCATCCACGGCAACGCCTCAAACGGCTACGGCGTGAGCGGCACCGGCGGGTTCGTGGGGGTTTACGGCTACGGCTCAGGCTCTGGCTCTATCGGCGTCGAAGCCGAAGACGGCGGCGCCAGCACGGCGTTGAGTTCCGTTGGGGACAGTTCAAATACGGGTCTTTTCGTAGCTACAAACAAAGCGAACGGCTACGCCACCTGCCAAATCGACCCGAAAGCAGACTTGACGTGCACCGGGAAGATCGGCGCGCCGAGCCTGCGGGAGTGGCACCGGAACGGTAACGACCAGCACGTGCTGAGTTATGCGTCACAGTCGGCCACCGCAACGATCGAAGATGTCGGGACCGCGCGAATGGTTGGCGGCGTCGCGGACGTGCACATCGACCCAGCCTTCGCAGCGGTCACGGACCGGAAGTGGTACTACGTGTTTCTCACGCCGCTCGGCGATACGCGTGGGCTGTATGTGAGCGTGAAGACGCCGGCGGCATTCGAGGTGCGCGAAACGGAGCACGGCCGTTCGAGTTTAGAGTTCGATTACCGCATCGTTGCGCACCCACTCGACGCCGATAACGATCGGCTGCCGCCCGCGCCGGCGATCCGCGTGCCCGCGAACGTCAACCGCGCGGGTGTTTCAGTGGTGGAAGATGATCGTTAGGATGGTGGTCATCCAAGTGCCCACAACAATTCCGGTTAGCCAGTTGAACCGGTGGTCGATTTGGTTGAAGCGCCCATCCATGGATTCGAAACGCCGATCGATGGATTCGAAGCGGTGATCTATGCTGGCGAGGCGCTCGTTGATTTGTTCGAAGGCTCCCTCAATCCGAGCCATACGTACCTCGAGGGGAGTTGCGTGCATCGGTCTCCTCCAACGATACTACCAGGCCCATTCACGCACCTGGGGCGCCTCGGCTAGAGGAAGCTGACGCGACCGGTGTGCAGCTCGTAGATGCCGCCGGCGACTTCGGCGTCGCCGCGCGCGACGGCGTCGGCGATGATTGTCGAGCCGGCGGTCATCGCTCGCACCGTGCGGCGTACGTTTTCGGCGGTCGCATTGGCGAGCCAGTCACCCGGAAGGTCTCGCGTAGCTTTGGCCGCAGGGGCGACCGCGGTGACGAGACACGCGATGTGTCCCGGTTGCGTCGTTCCGTCTTTTGCGTGCGCAACGGCGGCGGTGACCGCGCCGCAATTGGTGTGCCCGAGCACGAGGATCAGCCGCGCCTTCAAAATGGCGACGCCAAACTCGACCGAGCCGAAGACGTCGTCGGTGAGATAGTTGCCGGCGACGCGAACGACGAAGAGCTTGCCGGGGGTTTGATCGAAGATCGTTTCGATCGGCACGCGCGAATCGGAGCAGCCGAGCACAACGGCGTACGGGCTCTGGCCGCCGGCCAGCTCCAGGCGGCTCGCGTCGAGCCGGCCGATCTCGGGGATTCCCGCTGCGAAGCGGGCGTTTCCGGCCTCGAGTAAGGCGAGCGCCGCGGTGGCGGATTCAACGGTCATGGGGCAGGCCATTTCGCCAGGCGAGCGGGGTTGCTTTCAGACCACCGCTATGGTAGGCTAACCGACGGCTCCAAAGACCGTGGCCGGCCGCAAGGCCTTAATTTTGACCACCGAGGACGCAAGATAGACGGTTCGGCATTGCTCCGGCGGTGCGAGCTTTCAGCGATGCGCCTCGAACGGGGCGCTTTTCTTTTTCGTTGTGGCGCATTTGCGCCGGGGAAACGTACCGAATGCCGACCGCGCGTAAGGAAGCCTCAGTCGCAGAACTCACCAAAAAACTCGCCGCGGCCAAGAGCCTGTTCTTTACCGATTATCAAGGGCTGACCGTTGCGGAGATCACCAAGCTTCGCGGCGAGCTGCGAAAAGACGGCAACAGCTACTCGGTCGTTAAGAATACGCTCTTTCGCATCGCCGCCGGCGACCTTGCGACGCAGGTCGAGTCGTTTCTCGCGGGTCCCACGGGCGTCGTCTTTGCGGGAGCCGACCCGGTGGCGCCGGCCAAAGCGCTCAAAACTTTCAGCGACACGGTCAAGAAAGTCGGAATCAAGGCGGCGTACATCGACGGCCAAATCGTCGATGCAAAACAGGTCGACGTGCTCGCCAAGCTTCCGCCGAAGATCGAACTTCTGGCCGCGCTCGTCGGCACGCTTGCGAACCCGCTTCGCGGGCTCGTTACCGTGCTGCAGGGCAACCAGACCGGACTCGTCCGCGCGCTCAACGCCATTCGCGAGCAAAAAGCCGCAGCCTCAAACGCTTAGATAAGGAAGAAAGTAACCATCATGGCAATAGCCGAAGTCATCGAACAGATCGATAAACTCACCGTTCTCGAACTCGCCGACCTCGTCAAGCAGCTCGAGGAGAAATATGGCGTCTCCGCCGCCGCGCCGGTTGCGATGATGGCCGCCGGTCCCGCCGCCGCAGCGCCGGAAGCCGAAAAGACCGAGTTCGACGTCGTTCTCTCGGAAATTGGTCCCGAGAAGATCAAGGTCATCAAGGCCGTCCGCGAGCTGACGAGCCTCGGTCTCACCGAAGCCAAGGCGTTCGTCGAGAGCGCGCCCAAGGCCGTGAAGGAAGGCGTTACTAAAGACGAAGCCGAGGCGGTAAAGAAGAAGCTCGAAGAAGCCGGCGCAAAGGTCGAAATCAAATAGGATCGCAACCTACGCCCAACGTTCCGGGGTGGGTGCAACTGATCCCACTCCTGATCGTGGTCGTCGTGCTCGCCGTTCGCATGATGCGGCCGCAGCGTATCAGCGTCACGCGGATGTGGGTCTCGCCGATCATCCTCTGCGCGCTAACGGCGTGGGTGATCTACGCGAATAACACGCTCAACCCCGCGCTGCCGCTCGAAATCGCGCTGGGCCTCGTGGTGGGCGCCGTTGTCGGGTTGCCGTTCGGGATTTTACGCGGCGTCCACACCGACGTTCGCCCCACGGATCGGCCAGGCGTGATGTATCTCGGCTCGTCATGGGTGACGATCGTGATCTTTGCCGCCGCGTTCGGATTGCGCTACGTGGTTCGCAGCATGATTCCGCTGCGCGGAAGCCTCACCGCGACCATCGGCGACGCACTGCTTGCGTTCGCGATCGTCTTCATCGGGGCGAGCTATTTCGTTATCTTTCGGAAGTACGAAGAACTAGCGCATAAACCGGCGGCGTAGCCGCAGGTCATGGTGAAATCCGGCATACAGCTGCCTGCGATCGCTTTTGCGGTCTCTTGGGTCCTACTGGCCGACACATCGTTTCAGCCGACGCCTGCGCCGACCGTGTACCGGACCACATCTGTGGATGCAACGCATCGCACGTTAATCGCCGGCGTCTACGGCGCCCCGGCGGGCAAAACGCCCGTAGGTGAAGTCGTCGACGGGTTTACTTTGTCGCTGACGGCGAGCCGATCCACGCTTAGGTCCGGCGACGGCTTGACGTTTACCGTCGAGCTGCGAAATGTCTCCAACGTCGGGAAGAGCACATCCCTTAGCGCCAAGGACGCGTCGTATTTTTTCAATGCTAGCAACACGAATACGGGTAACGTAAACCTGGGGATCGTCACGCCACATTTCGGGCCCCCTGCCGCTTTTAAGTTTGCCCCGCGTACGTCGCTCTATCTCTGGTTTCGGCCTCAGGTCGCCAATACCGTGCAAGAACCCGGCAGATATACACTCCAGGCACAGGTAGCCTTTCGTGGCCTAACGCTGAGCTCCAATGTCGTGACCGTAAACATCCTGCCGCGAAGCGACGGAAAGCCAGTTCTCAATTGGAGCGATCCGTCGCAGCCTTCGGCCTCCGGACCCACGGAGCACGGCGTCGCTCTATCGATCTTAACACCGGCGGCGGCGAATGTTTATCGCGTTGGCTCTCCGATATGGATAACCACTGCGATACGGAACGCTACGCCCGGCGAGATCGGTCTGATTTTTTTATTTGCGGATTCTTACACGATGGAGATCACGGATCTCAGGTCGGGGCGCCGGTTGCCGCTTGCGCAGGACTGGGCAGATCGGCCTGACGCGTTTTCCGGATCGTTCGGCAGTCGAAATGTTCCGAAAGGGGAGTCGCATTTTCAGGCGATCCGCCTCGATCGGCTTTTTAAGATCGCGACCCCGGGACGATATCTAGTTCGAGCCACGGCGACGTTTGACGTCCAACCCGAAAGCGCGACTCCGTCGCCGCCTCGGGCTCACGTCGCGCTACGATCGAACCCTCTGCAGATCGACGTACTGCCGCCGCGTTCGCCGACCCCCATCTCAACGCAGGGTCCGCAGGTTTACGAAGCCGAGCCGGGGCAACAACTTGCGGGGCGGGCCTCCAACGGCTTCGCACTCTCCCTAACGAACGATGGGCCTAACAACACCCTCGGCGGCCCCATTCTCGTCACGGTCGAGCTGCGCAATATTTCGGGCCAGACGCAGGACGCGTTTTTCGGATCTCCGACCTCCGATTACCATTTCACGATCGTAAACCGGCAGACGGGAGAGTTGCTCGAGCGTGAGCCCCAGGCGACGTCTCAAGGTGATCTGGAGTCCAACCCCTGGGATAGCCGCCCCGTTCATTCCGACACGTCGCTGTACAGCAGGTTCGAGTTGAACCAACTCTATCGCTTCGCAGAGGGTGAAACGTACACGATACGCGTAACCGGTAGGCCGGTCATCAACGGCCAACGCGTAACGTTGGAGTCCAATCCGGTTGAAGTCGCTCTCGCGACCCCAACGGCGCCACCGCCAACGCTTGCGTTGCCGGAGACCAGCCGCGTCCTGAGCTTTAAGATTCAGACCAACCGCCCGGTCTACGCGAGCGGCGAACCGGTACTGGTTCGGCTCGCCGTTACAAATCTCGGTAAGGAGCCCGTCGCGTACAATCCGCTCCTGTCGCACTTTCCGAACATAATCAGCGTAGTCAACCCTCGAAACAAGCCAGTGCCGACCGGTCGTGGCGGACGGGTAACAATCTTGCGCACCAGCATGACGTGGCCGAGTCTTTCGCCAGGCACGACGAGGTTAGGTTGGTTCGATATGGATACGTGGGGCTACCATCTCACCGAGCCCGGCACGTACGCGATTTCGGCTCGCCCCGAAATCTATGGCCGCATCTTTACACCGAGTGCGACTTACACGGTGACAAGCGACAACGCGAGCGGGGCACCTCCGATAAAGATTCAAATTTTGACCAAGGAAGCGGCGAGAACGGAACCGGCTTACAACCTCGACGATGCGAACCTCGACGCGACCTTTCACTCACTGATGCGTGAGTACGAGCGCTTGCGTTCGACAGTGCGCGACTTGATAACGCGACTTCAGAGCGGTGCCCGCCAGAGCGACCTATTCTACAAGAGTGGCAACTGGCAAACCGAGCAAGAAGATTTTGAGGGCCGGATCGACGGGCTTCCGAGCTCGGGGAATGTGGACTCGCCGTATGTGCTGCTCAGTGCAAATCTGTGGAGCGCTGCCTCTGCGCTGGGGGCGGCTGGGAACAGCGTGCTGTACTCATGCGACCCCGCAGGCGCGGGCGCAAACCTCAAGGTGGCCGACTACTTTCTTGACGCGGTACGGCGCGAACTTTCTGCCGGCGAAACGAACGCCGGTGATGCTGCCTATCCGCCAAGCGAAGCGTCACCAAAGGGCCACTGCACACGATAGCCTGGTTCTTGGCGTGGCCTGCGGAGGAGGTGCGGACCTCATACAGAACCGCGACGCCCAAAACTTCTGCAAGGAGTCGTTTGATGAGATCCGGTTTCGGTGCTGCCATTTTAGCGCTTTTCGGCCTGGGGCTCGCGGGCTGTTCCACCAGGGCGGATGTTCCAACGACGGGCGCTCCGAGCCTCGCGCAGCCGCAAGGCGAATCACCGCCCGCCGCCGCAAAGGCGACCCAATACCTGTACGTCTACAACGAGGGATCGGCCGGCCTTTATACCGGCGAGTACGCGCGGTATAGCCTTCCAGATCTTTCGTTGCTGGAAACCACGGAAGCCGATGGCGTTGCAAGTCCGGAGGCCTTTGGAAAAGACCAGCTGCCATACTTCATCGACGAGGCGGCGCAGGGCGGCTTTGCGGTGTACTTGCAGCCCGTTAAGAACAAAGTAGTTCCGGCCGTCGAACAGTTTTATGGCGTACCGTGCCAGAGTACTTCGCTCGCGACCGGTCCGACCGGCGACTTTTACGCCGTGCAGTATTGTTCGGGAAATGTGCTTGAATACTCGCCCAAGAAAGCGACGAACAAGGCGAAGAAACCCATTGCGCAATACACTGGCGGGAATCTCGGTCTTAAGAGCGGGACGATCAACCCGACGTACGCCGCCGTAGATCGCAAAGGCGACCTCTACGTTGGGGATAACGAGGGCGGCGTAACGTATTTTGCCGCCGGATCCACTAAGGGTGTAATCGCCTTTCCGACGGGTAACAGCGGCTACGTGTATCAGATGATCGTTGATGCCAACGGCGACGTCTGGAGCGTTCACGGGCCCGACCCGACGCAGGTCTATTTCCGAAACAAGACCTCGTGCGTTCCCGATCGATCCGGCACCATCGAGCGCTTCGAGCAAGCAGAGCGTTTTTCAAAGGGAAGGCTGGTGCAGCACCTGTACACGGCGACGAGTGACAGTCCAGTCTTTGCCGGCGACGGCCTCTCAATCGCGATTGATTCTAAGGGAAGGATCTACATCGGAAACCAGGACTCGAGCGACGACGGTGTGCTTCTCGATTATAATCCGGGCGCATCATGCCCTACCGACGGACTTTCGTTTGTCCTGCCGACGCGGGCATTTCCCCAGGTTGCGGTCGACGCGTCCGGCCGATACTACATTACGGATTACAACGATAACAGCATTTCGGTCTATGAAGGCGGCTCGAAGAAGCTCCTCAAGAAAATTACGCAGAAAAAGGGCATCGTCGCCATAACGTACGCGACGATTGGCCCGTGAATACCGTCGTGCGGTAAGGCATAGCCTGCCGGCCTTTCCGGCCGCGGTCACAGGGCCGGGCGAGCGGGCGCTACGTTTGGTATGAAAACGGCGTTGTATGGGCGGATTGTCTTCGGCGGGTCGGCGGTCTTGTTTGGGGTGATCGCCCTGATGTGGCACGACGCGGATACCTGGCAGGGCCTGCACAGGATCTTGAGGTTGCCTTATGGCACGTTTATCGGCGAGGCTCTCATGGTCGCCCTAATTGCGGGTGGAATCGGGATACTGTTTCCACGAAGTGCGCGGGCAGCGTCGATCGTTCTGGGCGTCGTGTATGCGATCTTCGCTTTGACTTGCGTTCCGGGCATCGTCGCCGCGCCGCGGGTCTTCGGAGAATACGACGGCTTCTTCGAGCAGTTCTGCTTATTCTGCGGGGCGATTGCGCTGTACGCGGTAACGGGTGCGAGTGGGGCGAGGTCGGCGACGTTGCGTCTCGTGGCGCGTCTTGGGCTCGGGCTCAGCATGATTTCCTTCACGCTAGCGCAGATCATCTATCTAAGCGTGACCGTTGCCTTGGTCCCAAAGTGGATTCCGCCAAATCAGATGTTCTGGGCGATCCTCACGACGGTCGCGTTTGCGTTCGCAGCCGTTGCCATGCTCATCAACGTTCGGGCGCAGCTCGCGATGCGCCTGATGGTGGTGATGCTGACGATCTTTGGCATAGCGGTATGGATCCCACTCTTGGTCGCTCACCCGGAGACCCATGGGAACTGGTCCGAATTTGCTCTGAACTTCCTGATCGCGGGTGCCACCTGGATGGTGGCCGACTCGACAAGGCTAGGATAGGGTGCGGCGGAGGGTTCCGGGGGTGATGCCGAGCGTGGCTCGCATGCAGCGGGCGAGATGACTTTGATTTGCGAAGCCGGCTTGCAAAGCGACGTCGGCGAGAACCGAGCGATCGTTTTGCAGTAGCTCGACGGCGTATTCGACGCGGCGCCGGATCACGTATTGGTGCACCGGCATTCCGACGCTCTGTTTGAAGAGCGTCTTGAAATGTGACGGGCTGACCCCGGCGACCCCGGCGAGTTCGCTCATCGAGAGATCGCTTGCGATGTTCGTTCGGACGAAGTCGAGCACGCGGGCGAGGCGGCGCTGCGGCAGGCGTGCGTCCGTGGCGATCCCGCGAGTCGGACCGTAGGCGCGCAAAACGTGCGCCGCGAGTGCCAGGCCGAGGCTTTCGCCATATAGGCGTCCCAATGGTTCGGGGGTTTCGAGTTCGGCTTTTACCGCCCAGCCGACGTGTTCGATTCTCGGATCGCGGAGATGGAGTTGCGGGCGGATCGCAACGCGCTCGAGATCGACGCCCATCGATGCGGCGGTTGACAGCATCAGCGTAGCGTTGAGATACATCGAGAGCTTGATGGTTGCCGATTCGGTCTCCCAAATGCGCGGGACCCCGGGCGGTACGATCTTCACGTCACCCGGAACTTGGAGGCGGCGTAGCGTTTCACCATCGCACCGGCTCGTTACGAGCAACGGCTTTCCGACTTGCATGCTCACGTTATGGCGGACGAACTGCTGCTCCGAGAAACCGGCCGACGCATCGTAGAGAACGGCGTCGAAGCCGTTCCATCGCCCGACGCTGCTCTTGCGCACGCCGAACGTCATCTCGCGGTCGTCGTGCTTGCTCCACGCTCGCTCGTCCCACATACCGAATTCACTGGTAGCGCTCTGAGCTAGCACGTTGTGACCCGCTATCGCGTCGACGTCGGGGTAGCCATGAAGGCGGGTTGGGAACTGCCGCAGGAGCCGCTGACCAGGACGCAGGCGCCGCCCGCGATGACGCCGTTATCGTTGATATCGTTGGCGTAGAGCAGATAGAGCGACGAGCTGGAGCCGATCAGCGTGTTGAGGTCGGTCATCTTGCCGTTCTCGTAGATGAAGGCGCGTGAGGTGGAGAAACTTACGCCGTACGAGACGCCGACGATTACGCCCGAGTCGTTGATGCCGAGCGCTTCGCTGTACTCATCGCCGTACAGCGTGCCGAGGTCTTGCATGCCGTGACTGCGGGTCCACAGGAAGGCGTGGAAGTTGGGGTTGCCGCTCGAGTCGCCGGACAGATCGGAGAAGCCGACGACGTCGCCGCGCTCGTTAATCGCCATCGGCGTATTCCAGGCCGTGCCGCCGAGGCTGCCGAGATTGATGGTGCGGCCATGTTCCCACATTACAGCGTGATGTGCGGTGAATCGTCCGACCGCTTGATCGCAGATGCCGGAGATTCCGACGACTTGGCCTTCGTCGTTGATTTCGGTGGCGGCGCCGTCCTTATCGCCGCGGTAGGGCGGGAGTTCCTGGATCTTTCGCTTGCCCGCTAGTTGATAGATTACGGCTTCGAATCCGAGGACTTGCGGGGGCGTGCAGCTGGAATCTTGTTTGCGGGTTTCGGCCCAGCCGACGATTTGCCCGCGGTCGTTGGCGCCGGCGGCGAAGCCGTTGTTGCCGCCGAGTGTCGGGAGTGTGGTCATGTGGTGATTTTGCCACGCGAAGCCGCGGCAGACGTGGCCACTGGGAGGTTGCGGGAAGAAGGATTCAGCGCACGACCAGGTTTCGCCGAGTTTTTGCGCTTCGTTCGTTTCCGAGATGCCGGCGATGAGGCCGCGATCGTTTTTCACGGGCCACTCGACGGCGCTATTCGGGCCGCCGAGCGTGCCGAGATCGACTGGCGAGCTGCCGTTCTCCCAGAGCGCGGCGTGGATGTAGGAGCTTGAGGTTGAGCTTGACAGGCCGCTCGCCCAGTTGCGGTTATTGATGCTATTCGCGCCGCTGGACGCGCCGCCGAGCGTGCCGAGGCTGACGACGGTGTACTGCGCGGAGGTGGCGGTTCGAATGGCGGGTGTGTTGGTCTGCGGGGTCGGGCCGCCGCCGGACGTCGAGCAGGCGGTGAGCGTGAGGGCGAGCAGTGAGAGTATGATGCGCTGGTTCATGCGTGCCTCCATAGATGTCGCTTTCATGGAAGCGTATCAATGGCACGCGCGACCCGTCGCTCACAATCGGACGGTGAAAAGTACGATCGGACGATGCGCGCGCAAAAGAAAAAAGGGCCGGGCGAGCCGGTCCCTTTTCTAGTTTACGCGATGCAGATCAGCACCAGTGGCCCTCAACCCAGTAGTAGCCACGGTTGGGGGTGTGGCGCCAGTGTCCGCCGCACCAAGCGCCGCCGTGCTGCACGTAGTGCCCGTGGACCCAAACGTAGCGACCACCGTACCAGCGGTAGTAGCCGCCTACCCAGACGTATCCGGGATGGGGCCGTGCGGGGATAGTTTCAACGACGGCAACCGGCGGAGCGACTTGCACGTAGACGTAGGCTGCCGGCGCCGGGAGCGCAGAGAGGGCGAATCCCAGACCCATTACGATCGCGATGAAGAAGTTTTTCGTCAATTTGAGATCCTTTCAGGAATGAAGCCAAGGTAAGCTGGCTTTCGAAATTACTTCTACCATTTCCGAGTTCCCCTTAAGCATCGAACGCGGGACCCAGGCTGGCGCTTCCTCCCCGCGCCTACGGCCCGATTGCTAGACCCGCGTCGCCGCCGGGAAGCTTCTCAAGCGGCTTCTCTTTGCCGCTCGTCGTGTTTTCGTAGACGAGCACGCCGCCGGCTTGGCCGGGAAAGTCGAGGCAGCCTTCGTAAAGGTAGTTCTTATAGACCGCCAGGCCGTAACCGAGCGCACCTCCGCTAACGCTGCCGCGGCACCCGGTTCCGATAATCGAGCGAGTCGCGTCGCCTGGATGGCCTATGTCGAAGACTGCCGTCGCCAGGAAGTACGCGCTGCCTCGCTGCCAGTAATATTGCGCGTACAGATGCTTTGCGTCGGTGGCGACTCCGTCGGACGAGTAGTTGCTTCCGTACGTGAAATACGACGGCTGTTTGCCCGAAGCGTCTTCGTTCGCTGCTTCGACGCCTTCGGTAAGCGTTTGAATGTAAGCGATGCCGTGCGAGGCCGCCAGCGCATTCACGCCGTCGCTTGAGATTTGGGCTATCGGCTTTTCGTGGCCGCCGGCGTTGGGGCGGTAGACGTTCGTTATCTCGTAGCCCTCACCGTGGAAAGTTTCGACATCGAGATAGCCGCGCTGGTCGACTGCGACATACAGAGGCTGCAGCGTCGTGTACAAGACGCGAACCGGCCTCGCTTTGCCCGATGCACCAGGTGCGAAGACATCGACGCGACAGGTTCTTGGGTTCCTGCAACCGTTCACCGTGCCGGTCTCGGTTACGTACAGGTCGCCGTCCGGACCGATGGCGATCGAGCCAACCCAGCGGAAATCAAGGTCCAGCTCGCCGTCCGGCTTTTTCGCCGGTAAGCCGTCGGCACGGAGCGGGTATCGGTAGACGATGCTCGCGATGTCCGCGCCTTGAGCGACGTAAAGGTGTTTGGACGTGAAAGCGGCGTTGCGTTGCGGCGCCGCGTTTGGTACGAGCTGCGGCGCGCTGTTACAGGCGACGAAGGCCGCAACGATTGCGAGTCGTAGAAGGCGGAGCAGTTTCATAGGGACCCCTTTTCCTGCGATCCTTCGACGAAGGCGCCCCGCCCCCCTAACGCAGGAACGCTACTAGTAGGAGCGCCACGATGTTGAGCACTTTGATCATCGGATTGATTGCGGGACCGGCGGTGTCTTTATAAGGATCACCGACGGTGTCGCCGGTGACGGCGGCCTGATGCGCGATCGAGCCTTTGCCGCCGTAGTTCCCGTCTTCGATGAACTTCTTGGCGTTATCCCATGCGCCGCCGCCCGACGTGAACGAGATTGCGACGAAGAAGCCGGTGACGATCGAGCCGACGAGGATGCCGCCCATCATCTGCGCGCCCGTGTCGCCGGGCAAGATATTAAAGTGCGAGAGCAGCACCACGACGACCGGAACGCCGACCGGAATTAGCGCCGGGACGATCATTTCGCGCAGCGCGGCGCGCGTGACGATGTCGACGGTCGTGCCGTAGTTGGGTCGCGCCGTGCCTGCCATGATGCCGGGATTTTCGCGGAACTGACGACGCACGTCTTCGACCACCGCGCCTGCGGCGCGGCCGACGGCTTCCATCGAGAGCGAGGCAAAGAGATAGGGCAAGAGACCACCGATAAAGAGGCCGGCGAGCACGTACGGATTTCCGACCGCGAAAAGGTTGCGCACGCCTTCGATGCATTCCATCGTTCCGCCGGCACCGCATTTGTGGTTGGTGAGCTGTTGGAGGAACGAGGCGAAGAGCACGAGGGCCGCAAGGGCGGCCGAGCCGATCGCGTAGCCTTTGGTGACGGCCTTCGTCGTATTGCCGACGGCGTCGAGTGGATCGGTGACGTTGCGAACGTCTTCGGGCATATCGGCCATTTCGGCGATCCCGCCGGCGTTATCGGTGATCGGCCCGAAGGAGTCGATCGCCACCACGATTCCAGCTAACGAGAGCATCGCCGTCACGGCGATGCCGACGCCGTACACGCCGTCGAGGCCAAAGCTGATCAGCAAGCCGACGACAATGACGAGCGCCGGAAGCGCGGTGGCCTGCATCGAGACCGCAAGACCGGCGATGATGTTGGTCGCGTGGCCGGTAACCGAGGCGCGCGCGATGCGCTGCACCGGCGGGAACTGCGAGCCGGTGTAATATTCGGTGATAAACGTAATTAGGCCGGTAATCACGACGCCGATGATGGCGCAGATAAAGATGCCGTTTGCATTGACGAGCGTTTGACCGCCGAAAACCTTCTGCGTCACGAAGTAGAAGCCCACGAGGGCCAGCACGCCGGTGACGGCCATGCCGCGATAGAGCGCGGACATGATCTTGTTGCGCTGCACGCCGCCGACGCCGACGAAGAGCGCGCCGATGATCGAGGCGACGATCGAGACGGCGCCGAGCAGCAGCGGGAAGGTCGTTGCGTCGGGCAGCTTCTGCCCGAAGAGCAGGTTGCCCAGCAGCATTGCCGCGACGGTCGTCACGCAGTAGGTCTCGAAAAGGTCGGCGGCCATGCCGGCGCAGTCGCCGACGTTGTCGCCGACGTTATCGGCGATTACGGCCGGATTGCGCGGGTCGTCCTCGGGAATTCCTGCTTCGACTTTGCCGACGAGGTCGGCGCCGACGTCGGCGGCCTTCGTATAAATGCCGCCCCCAAGGCGCGCGAAGACCGAGATCAGCGAACAGCCGAAGGCCAGCCCGACCATCGCATTGAGCGAGGTCGCGGCGTCGCCGGCGTTGACGTTCATCAGGATGGCGTAGTAGCCGGAGACCGCCAGCAGGCCAAGTCCGACGACGAGCATGCCGGTGACGGTGCCGCCGCGGAAGGCGACGTTGAGCGCGGGGCCGAGGCCGCCGCGCGCCGCTTCGGCCGTGCGGACGTTGGCGCGCACCGAGACGATCATGCCGATAAAACCGGCCGCGCCCGAAAGGATCGCGCCGACCAGGAAGCCGATAGCCGCTTCCTTGCCGAGGGTCGGCGCAAACCAAATAACGATGGCCAGCACGATGGCGACGATGCCGATCGTCCGGTACTGGCGCTGGAGGAAGGCCATGGCGCCTTCCTGGATGGCGGCGGCGATCTCGCGCATGCGCTGATTGCCGGCGGGCTGAGCGAGTACCCAGAAGGTCAGCGCGACGCCATAGAGCACCGCGAGGACACCACCAATTAAACCGGCCGAAATCGCTGTCTGTGCGGTCATCCTTATCTTTCAGTTAAGCAAAAATACTGGCCCCGGAGGGCCGAGCGGCTTGCCTACTCCGGCGGGACGCGCAAGTCCTACGAGCCGCGGTCGGGCGCCCCCTCGCGAGGACTCCAGCGCCAGCCGGGGTATTGCGGAAGGAAAGATGTGAGCAAACCGCTGGCGCGCGCACCCGTCAACCGCCGCTATTCCATCGGCGGTAGTCTCCTTACGCGCGAGGAGGTCGTTCATAAGTATCTCCACCTGGTCAAGTATGTCGCGGGCCGGATGTCCATGCACCTGCCGTCCAGCGTCGATATCAACGATCTGATCAACGACGGCGTCTTCGGCCTCATGGATGCGATCGAAAAGTACGACGGCAGCCGCTCGGTCAAGTTCGAAACCTACGCGGTGACCCGCATCAACGGAGCGATTCTGGATGCGTTGCGCTCGCTGGACTGGGTTCCGCGAACGATCCGCCAGCGCGCGCGCGAGCTGGAACGCGCCTACGAAGAGCTGGAGACGCGGCTCGGCCGCGGGCCGACGAACGAGGAACTGGCGAAGCACTTGGACCTTTCTCCCGAGGAGTTGGATCGAGCGGTGAAGCACGCTCGCGGAACGACGCTCGTTTCGCTCGAGGAGCTGCTCCCCAATCAGAGCGGCGAGGGCCTCGCGTTGGCCGATACGCTCCGCGACGAGGAGAGCGACGTCACGCGCGAACTCGAGCACGACGAGCTGCGCGCCGAACTGGTACGTTCCGTCGAGTCGCTGCCGCCGCAAGAACGGACCGTCATCCAGCTCTACTACTTCGAGGGCCAGCGCTTGCGCGAAATAAAAACCGCGCTCGGCGTTTCAGAGTCGCGCGTTTCGCAGATCCATTCCGCGGCGGTTGCGCACCTAAAAAAGATCCTTCGCGGGGAGTAGCCACGATGGATCGCGCCGTGGCAGAGCTCGCGACGCGCTCGGATGTCGTCGCGACGATCGAACGGCTCAAGGCGGAGCTGCGCGCGTCGGACGAGCCCTTCGTTTGGGCGACGATCGACGTAGGAAACGTGCCGGAGATTCCGGACGAGATTCAATCGGCATGGATCTTTGTGCTGCGGGCCGGGCGCTGGTCGGGAGCGCACTATCATCCGAACAGCGTTCAGCATATGGCGGTCATCGAAGGCTGCGGCCGTTCGAATATCGGCGGCGCGATCGGCGAGATGGCTGCATTCGGGGACGATGGGTCCGGCGAGCGATGGTTCGTGATCGAGCCGGGCGTTCCGCACGAGTTTTTTCCCGAGGACGGCGATATGGTCGTGATGTCGTTTCACACCGCCGCGGCGCAAGAGCTGCTTGAGGTCTCCCAGAGCGGTGTAATTCGGCACTACGAGTGGCTCGGCGATCAACCCTCCCTGGGGGAGTAACGAGCCGAGTCGTTAAAGCGTTGAGTTAAGATCGTGCGAACTTTAGGGATCGTTCTGTTGCTTTCGGTTTGCGGCGTCGTGGGATTGACGGCCCAAACGCCGGCGCCCGTTTCCTCATCGGGCAAGCCGCTGCGACATTTGGAGTACTCCTTCAACGTGTCCGTCGAAGGCTTGCAGAATTACACAATTAAGGGCGCCAACGGCGTGCAGACGGTCGACAAAGCTGGGAACGTGGTCGCGCCCGAAGGCGGCAGCGGCACGCTCTTTGCCGACATCCTTTCCGTCGCGCCGGACGGTGCGCTGGTCGTGCGCATCTCCGAGCTGGTTCAGGGTGAGCCGCGACCGCGGGCAGCCTATACCTGCAACGTCTACGGCAACACGTCGGTCTTCTGCCCGTCCGCGGCCACTCCGGGCGCGGCGGAATGGCTTCTGCTTAGCTATCTCGGGCGGCAGTTCATCGACGCCGCGCCGTGGGATGCGCAAGGGCACTGGCAGCGCAAGGAGCAGTCGGCGGAGTTCAACATCGAGGAAGACTTCACGCTCGTCGACGCAGGCGACGGCAAGAAGGTCGTTGTGCGAGAGATCAAGACGACGCAGCTCCACAACGGCGGGTTCGACAATCAAACGTCGGATATCACGATCAACTACGACCGCGCTATGGAAGTGCCCGACATCATCCGCGCCGACGTCGCGACCGCCGGCGGCACCGAGGCCAGCAGCGCCAGCTATGTGTTTACGCTCACGCACGACTCATTCGCGAAACCTGCGCACTAGGGCTGAAAGTTGTGGGTCAGTCGTCCTTCGACTGCGCTCAGGATGACAAAGTGGAGGTGACAAAGTTTGGGCTACAACTCCTCGAAGAGGTCGGAGCGGACTCTTGAGTCGAGACGCTCGAACTCGCTTTGATCCACGATGACGACTTCGCGCGAAAAGCCGCGCATCGACTTTGCTATCACTCGCTTATAGCGCCACGCGTCGAGAAAGCTTTGCTCTACGTTGATTCTCGCGGAAGCCAGAAAGTTGAGCTCGGGGCAGTACCGTTGAAGACGACTGGCGAGATTGATGCAGAAGCCGATGTACTCTTTAGCGCCATCCCTCCGAGTCAGCTCGTAGACCGTTCCGCGCGATAGGCCGAAGCGTATCGACGACGGGAGTTCGACGACGGGCACGTGAATTCGAGCCTTAGCTAATACTTCCGGATACCAGTTCTGAAGATTCCACAGCCGGTTCACCAGGTTTTGGGAGAACTCAGGGGTCTCTTCGATGGTGGGATTCCAAAGATAGAGAGCGCCGTCGCCGAGGAACTTCTCGTGAACAGGCGTCAAGAGCGGCTTGAGCGCGGTCTTCTCAGGCGTGTAGTACTCGGCGCCGCCGAAGATGACGATCGAGAGCGCTTCAAAGATAATGTTCAAGAATTTCGTGACGTACTCCTGAACGTCGGGTTGCGTGAAGAACTGCGAGAAATTGCCAAGATCGAATATCAGGGCCACGCCCGTGGTTGGCGCCTCGGCTTCGTCGTCGAAACCGAGAGGCGTTCGCTCTTTTAGGTTGTCCACTTGGGTTCCAGCATACCCAAAGCGGGGCTCGGGCATGCTAGGAAGCGAGGGCTGTGGTGCGGTTTTCGGGACGTATGAGATAACCTAGCGCGCTTAGCCCAAAAACCGCGGCGAGAACGACTACGATGACGAGCGCCATCGCCGCACTGTAGCTGGAGTGTTGAGCGAGCGATGCCTCCAGTTGCGCGATTCCGGCGACGACGAGATTGCCGAGTTGGTAGGTAAAGCCGGTGAAGGTGGCGCGCACTTCCGGGGGAGAGAGTTCGTTGAGATGCGCGGGGATGACGCCCCAGGTACCCTGCACGGCGAACTGCATAGCAAAGGCGCCGGCCGCCAGCAGGGCGATCGTCGGACTAAAGGCCCAGAGCGGGATCATGCAGGCGGCGAGCAGGGCGCAGAACATCACCACGGGGCGGCGTCCGAACCGCTGCGAGAGCGTGCCGAACGTGACGCCGCCGACAATCGCGCCGACGGCAGCGACGATTGAGAGCGTCGACGTTTGCCCGGTCGAGAATCCGTGCTGTTTCTGCAAGAAGGTTGCGTAGAGGTCTTGCGTGCCATGGGACATCGCGTTGAGCGCCGCCATGAACGCGACGCAATAGATGAAGAGCGGCCAGTACCCGCGCAGCGATTGCAGGGCAAAGTCTTTTTGCATCGTGACGCGGCGGGCGCGGGCTTCGAGCCAGACCGGAGATTCGGGCACGCTCGAGCGGATGTAGAGAATGAGGCCGGCCGGCAGCGCGCCGATCACGAACAGTCCGCGCCAATCCCAGTGCGTAAAATTGAAGACCAGAAAATAGGCAAACGCCGCCAGCAGATAGCCCCACATATAGCCTTGCTGCAGCAGACCGCTGAAGAAGCCGCGGCGCTGCGGCGGGAGCACTTCCATTACCATCGCCGCGCCGAGTCCCCACTCGCCGCCCATCGCGATGCCGAAGAGCGCGCGCAGTACGAGAAAAACGGTGAAGTTCGGCGAGAACGCCGTGAGAAGTTCGAGCAGCGAGTAGAACGCGATGTCGATCATCAGCTGCGTGCGCCGTCCGTAGCGATCCGCAAGCCAGCCGAAGAGCAGCGCGCCGATCGGGCGGCACGCCAGCGTGAGCGTTAGCGCAAGCGCAACCTGCGGGACTGCTTGGCCGAAGCTCGTCGCAATGCGGCCGATGACGAAGGTCAGCAGAAAGAAGTCGAACGCGTCGAGCGACCATCCGAGAAAACTCCCGATGAACGTCTTGCGCGCCGCGGGGGTCATTTGGGCTATGTCGGGGTTGCCGCTACGTCATCCTTCGACGGAGCCTGCCCTCAGCGAAGTCGAAGGGCTCAGGATGACAAGAGGAGTTACGGTGAGGAGGTTGGGGAGGTTGTGGGGGATGGGGAAGGCGAGGGAGTTGGGGTGCTGCCGGGAGGTAGTTGGGCGCCGTAGAGCGCGAGCAGCCAGACTTGCGTGTGGCGCACGGTCACTTGTGGGACGTTGAACGTAAACTGTACGGTGTTGCTCGTTGGCGACGTCCACTTCGCGTAGTTGCCGATGATTTGATCGGTGCGCTTGCCGCGAAGCGTGGTTTCGTTGAAGAGCTGCAGCGCGAAGACGCGGCCGGCGAACTGCATTGCCGGCAGGGTGTACTGCAACGTCGTGCCGCCGGCCAGGACAAAATCCGTGTTGCTCTGCAGGCGAAGCGCCATGAGCGGCGTCACGCGCAAGAAGAGCGGATTGGGGTTGACCATCGATGGGACGTCTTTGGGCAGGGGCTCGGTGAGCAGCGTGATCGTTCCGCCGGGACCCGGCGACGGGGTCGGCGTGTCGTCATCGTCGTCGCTGCTATCGTCGGAGGAAGCGGTCGGCGAGGGCGACGGCGTCGGACTCGCGGTCGGTTTTGGCGTGGCCCCCGGAGAGCCGCTCGGCGTCGGGGACGGCGTCGGGATGTTGAAGGCGATGTTGCAGGCGTACTGCTGATTGAAAAGCTGCACCATGGGACACTTCATGCCGGCGGGTCCCTGCGAGACCGGATATTGGGCTTCGTTGGGCGCTAGGGTCGCGCCGGGATTGGCAAGCTGCTCTTGACCGTTCATGCCGACCGTCGGGCCGGACATTCCGCCGTTCAACCCGCCGTTGATTCCGCCGCCGCTGTTGATTCCGCCCGCATTCATCGCGCCGGGCTGCGAGACCGGAGGCGTGATGTCCCCCATGCCACTATCGAGGCCGCTGCCTTGGCAGGAAGCCAGCACTAGAGCGAGCGCCGCAAAAACGGCGCGAGCGTCGCATTTCATCCTTCTCATTGTCTTGCCTTGACCACGGCGTCTAACTCGTCAACGAAAGCGTCGATCGAAACGGTCCGTTTCTCCTCGATACCGCGCTGATTGACATTGACGGTACCTTCCTCGACCTCTCGCTTGCCGGCAACCAAGATATACGGCACTTTCTGAGTCTTCCAATGCCGAATCTTGTAGCCGAGCTTTTCGTTTGATTCGTCGAGCTCGGCCCTGAAGCCCGCTTTTTCGAGGCGGTTGACCACCTCACGACCGTACCCAATTTCGTGCTCGGAGATGGGTGTGACGACCGCTTGTACTGGCGCCAGCCAGGCCGGAAAAGCGCCGCCGTAATGCTCGATCAGTATGCCGAAGAAGCGCTCGAGCGACCCGGCCAAGGCGCGATGGATCATCACCGGCCGGTGATCCTGGCCGTCGGCAGCTCGGTATTTCAAGTCGAAGCGAGCAGGCAAAATGAAGTCGACCTGCACGGTACCCAGCTGCCAGGGGCGGCCGAGGGCGTCGCTCACGTTGACGTCGAGTTTTGGGCCGTAGAAAGCGCCGCCGCCTTCATCGACGTCAAAGGGGAGAGCGTAACGTTCTAACGCGCTTCTAATCGCCGCTTCGGCGACCGCGTCGGTTTCGCCGCGATCTTCGGGGGCCCGTGTGGAGAGCACGTATTGAAAATCGGCGAAACCGAAGGCCTTCATGAGCCGGAGCGCCTCGTCGAGCGTTTGCTCGAACTCGTGCTGGAGCTGATCGGGCATGCAGAAGAGGTGGGCATCGTCTTGCGTGAAGCCGCGGACCCGGTTGAGGCCGTGCAGCACCCCCGACCGCTCGAAACGATAGACCGTTCCAAACTCCGAGAAGCGCAGGGGGAGCTCCCGATAGCTGCGCAACCGGTCCTTGTAAATGAGGATGTGGCCGGGGCAGTTCATCGGCTTGAGCCGAAAGCGCTGCCCCTCCACCTCGATCGGGCCGAACATGTTCTCGCCGAAGTTATCAAGGTGACCTGAGATTTCGTAGAGACGCTCGTGAGCGATGTGCGGGGTCACGACCGGCTGATACCCGCGCTCGCGCAACCCCTCGCGAATGAAGTTCTCGATGATGCCTCGGACGATCGCGCCCTTGGGGTGCCAGAAGACGAGCCCGCCGCCGGCCGCTTCCTCAATGGAGAAAAGGTCGAGCTCGACGCCCAGCTTGCGATGATCGCGCCGCCGCGCCTCCTCGAGGCGCGCCAAATACGCTTCAAGCTCCTCGCGGTCGTACCAAGCCGTGCCGTAGATGCGTTGCAGCATCGGCTTGTGCTCGTTGCCGCGCCAGTAGGCTCCCGCCACATTCGTCAACTTGAACGCGCCGATGGCCTTGGTGGATTCCGCATGGCCGCCGCGGCAGAGATCGGTGAACTCCCCGATCGTGTAGAGGGTGATCGGCTGATCCTCGGGGATCTCGCCCGCGATCTCAACCTTGTACGGATTACCGGCAAACGCGGCGATCGCGTCGTCGCGCGTGACCTCGCGGCCGGTCATCGGATAATCGGCCGCAACGATCTCGGCCATCCGGCGTTCGAGGCGTTCGAGGTCTTCGGGCGTGAACGGCTCGGCCCGGTCGAAATCGTAGTAGAAGCCGTGCTCTATCGCGGGCCCAATCGTCGGCTTCGCCTCGGGAAAAAGGTCCTGGACGGCGTAAGCGAGGACGTGGGCTGCGGTGTGCCGCAGTTCGGCGAGGGTTGGCATGGAGCCGTCCTTCGACAACCTCCGCATGACACCGTCCGGACCTGGTCTTAACGTCATGTTAATCGGATTGCATTACAACTAGAACGTGCCTTCGCCCGCGGACGAGGGCCGCAATTTTCTGCCGCATAAGGAGATTCTTGTGATACGTTCGTTGCGTCGCTGCTGCTTCTCGCTGGCCGTTGTAGCGGCAATGACCCTTCCCGCCGCCGCTGCAACGCAGCTCACGGGGGCCGGGTCGAGCTTCGATTACCCGTTCTTTTCCAAAGCCTTCTACGTTTATAATCAGAAGAATCCGGACGTCACGGTCAACTACCAATCCATCGGTAGCGGCGGCGGCATCGCGCAGTTCAGTGCGCGCAACGTGGATTTCGGCGCCACCGACGTTCCGATGAATGCCGGCGAACTCACGCGGGCTCCCGGCACGGTCCTGCAAATACCGGTAACCTTAGGCGGAGCGGCGATTGCTTACAATCTGCCGGGCGTCACCACGATGCATTTGACGCGCCAAGTGCTCGCCGACATCTATCTCGGTAAGATACTCAAATGGAACGACCCGCAGATTGCCAAGCTCAATAAAGGCGTGAACCTGCCCGACATGTCGATCGTGGTCGTGCATCGCTCCGACGGCTCGGGCACGAGCTACATCTTCACCGATTTTCTCAGCCACGTTTCGGCAGATTGGAAGAGCAAAGTCGGAACCGGCAAGAGCGTCTCGTGGCCGGCGCCGAGTTCGGTCGGCGCCAAGGGCACCGAAGGCGTGGCGGGGCAAGTGAAGAGCACACCGGGCGCGATCGGCTACGTCGAAATGGCCTACGTCGTGGAAAATAACATGACGGCGGTACTGCTGCAGAACAAGGCCGGCAAGTGGGTAGCCTGTACGCCGGATACCGTCGCGGCCGCAGCGGCGTCGAAGCCCGAGGTGAGCGCGACGAACTTCTCGATCGTCGATTCGGCCGCAGCCGGCGCTTATCCGATCTCGGGATACTCCTGGGTCGTCGTTTATAAGAAGCCGACCGACCGAGCCAAGGAGCTGTACGACGTGCTTTCGTGGTTGGTCGGTCCGCAAGGACAGGCGAATGCCAAGTCGGTTGACTACGTCCCGCTGCCTCGCAACGTGCAAGAGGCCGCGGCCGCAACACTCCGGCAGATGCAGCGGTAACAGTTGGAGAACGCCGGCCCGCAGTTTCGGCGCGTCGCGCGATTCGTTAGCCCCGCCGATCGCGGCTTTGCCGCGATCGTCTACGCGGGGAGCATTCTGTTCGCACTGCTGATCGTCGGGCTCTTCGTCGAGCTGGTGCTGGGGTCGTGGCCGTCGATCGTCAAGTTCGGGCCGGGGTTTATCTTTAGCAGCTCTTGGGATCCGATCACCAGTAAGTTCGGCGCGCTGCCGATGATCTTCGGCACGGTCATGACCTCGCTGATCGCGATCGTCCTGGCGGCATTCATCGGGATCATGGCAGCCGTCTTTCTCGCCGACTTCGCGCCGCGGTGGCTGGGGCAGCCGCTCTCGTTCTTGATCGAGCTGCTGGCGGCCGTTCCGAGCGTCGTGTATGGCTTGTGGGGCCTGTTCGTGCTCTCGCCGTTCATGCGAACCACGTTGGGGCCCGCATTGCAACACGTCCTGGGCTGGACGCCGCTCTTCTCGGGACCGATCCTCGGCGTCGGCCTGCTCACGGGCGGAATCATCTTGGCGTTGATGATCCTGCCGACCGTGACCGCGATCTCGCGCGACGTCATTGCGGCGATTCCGCGCGATTTGCGCGAGGCTTCGATGGCGCTGGGGTCGACGAAATGGGAGACGGCGATGAAAGTGGTCTTGCCGGCGGCACGCGTCGGCATTTTTGGCGCGTGTGTGCTGGCACTCGGACGCGCGCTCGGTGAAACGATCGCGGTCACCATGGTGATCGGCAACCGGCCGGAGATATCGTCGTCGCTCTTCGCACCGTCGTATACCTTGGCCAGCGTAATCGCCAACGAGTTCACCGAGGCCACGACGAGCATCTACATTAGCGCGCTCATCGAGCTGGGCTTGATTCTCTTTCTCGTGAGCATGGTGGTCAACGCGTTGGCGCGGCTTATGATTTGGAGCGTGCGTGGCTCAGAGCGCGTCTAAGAATCGTAACCTGGCGCGGCGCCGCCTCATCGGCGGGCTGGGAATCGCGGTGGCCCTGGCCTGCGCCATGATCGGAGCGGTCTGTCTGCTGATCATCTTGGGGTTCGTCATCGTGCAAGGTGCCGGAGCGCTGAATCGCGACTTTCTCACGCAGCTTCCACATCCGGTCGGGGTGCCGGGCGGCGGCGTGGGAAACGGGATTTTAGGAACGTTCATCATCCTCGGAATCGCAACGGCCATGGCGGTTCCGATCGGCTTGTTGACCGGGATTTATCTCTCGCTCTTCGGGCGCGGGCCGATTCCCGAGGCGCTGCGCTTTCTCTCCGACGTGCTCTCCGGCGTGCCGAGCATCGCCATCGGTCTATTCGCGTACGCCGTTCTCGTTGCGCCATTAAAACATTTCTCGGCGTTCTCCGCCTCGTTTGCATTCATGATGCTGATGCTGCCCTTGCTGGTGAGAACGTCGGAGCAGGCGATTCGCTCCGTGCCGCAGACCGTGCGCGAGGGTGCGTTGGCCTTGGGAATGTCGAACTTTCGAGCGACGGTTCGGATCGTGCTGCCTACCGCGCGGCCGGCGATCATCACCGCCCTGCTCCTGGCGATCGCGCGGGTAATCGGTGAGACCGCGCCGCTGCTCTTCACCGCTTTCGGAAGTCAGTTTTGGGAGACGAATCCCAATAATCCGATGGCCGTGCTCGCGCTCCAAGTCTTCACGTACGCGATTTCGCCGTATCCGAATTGGCAGGCGCAGGCATGGGCCGGCGCGTTGCTGCTGATCGGCGCCGTCTTCGTGCTCAGCCTCGGCGCGCGGCTGATGCTACGCCGCGCCATGCGCGGGCTCGAAGCATGACGACGATTGCCACCGGCGAGCTGCTGGCAACGCAAGACCTCAGCGCTTACTACGGCAATCGCCAAGCCGTCGCGGAGGTTACGATCGCGTTCCGCCGCAAGGCGGTGTCGGCATTGATCGGGCCCTCGGGATGCGGAAAGACGACGCTCCTACGTTGCCTCAACCGCATTCACGAGATCAACTTCGAAGCGCGCGTCGAGGGCAGCGTGCTGCTCGACGGTCAAGACATCTATGGCGGCGACGTAGATCCGATGGCGATCCGGCGGCGCGTCGGGATGGTCTTCCAACGCCCCAATCCATTTCCCACGCTCTCGATTTTGGATAACACGGTTGCGTGCGCACCTAAGGGATTGAACCGGCGGGAGAAAATGGAGGCGGCGGAACGCGCGCTCCGGTCCGCGGCCCTTTGGGATGAAGTGAAGGACAAGCTGAAAACCAGCCCGCTGCGGCTTTCCGGTGGGCAGCAACAGCGCCTGTGCATCGCGCGCGCCGTCGCGGCCGAGCCGGAGGTGCTGCTGATGGACGAGCCGACGGCATCGCTCGATCCGATCGCTACCGCGGTCATCGAAGAACTGATGTCGTCGCTCTGCAAAGAGTTCACGATCGTTGCCGTGACGCACAACATGCAGCAGGCGGCACGCGTGTCGAGCGTTACTGCATTCATGCTTGCCGACGAAACCGGGATCGGACGGTTAATCGAAGTCGACGACACCGCGAAGCTCTTCACCAAACCCAGCGACCGGCGAACCGAGGACTATATCAGCGGCCGCTTCGGGTAACGGCGTCACTCGGCAAGACAGGTGTATAGTGGTCTCTTATAGCCGGCCCGAATGGCCGGCATATCCCTCATTCGAGGGTCTGAGAAAGGACCATCATGTTTTAAGCTCCCAACCGGCCAAGCCGAATTGTTATTGGCGCGACGATTACGATTGCCATCGTAATCTCTTGTTTGGGCAACGTGCGTCGGGGTTATTGAAGCCGGTGGTCCATCGACAAAAAGTGTTGGCGTGACGGGTAACTCCGAGCAAAGCTAGGGATCGCAAACGCGACGACCGGCCACTCATATGGCGTCTACGGGGGTTCCTCCAACGGCTACGGTGTCTACGGCGTTGCTGCCAACGCCGGCTACGCCGGCGTGTACGGTGTTGCAAGAGCACAGGCAATGACGTCGGAGTCTGGGGTCAAGGTGGCGTCAACGGTCCCGGTAACGGCGTCTACGCTGAAACTGACGGCAGTGGTTACGCTTTGGCGGCAAGCGCTGTCGCTACCAATAGCAGCCTCTTTATCGGCATCGCCGGCAGCAGTGAGTGTTACATCGACCACGATGCGGACCTGCTCTGTACGGGGACGATCACCGGTGGAGGAACCCAGGAAAGTCGGCACCGGGCGAACAGCGGCCGCCACGTGCTTGCCTACGGATCGGAGTCTACATCGGCAACAATTGAAGACTTTGGAACGGCACGGATCGTTGATGGGACTGCGAACGTGCCGCCCGAACCGACGTTTGCGTCAACGAATTGGGAGACACACGCGGCCTCTACGTCAGCGTGAAGGCGCCGTCGGGCTTCCAAGTACGTGAAACCGAGGGTGGACACTCGAGCCTTGGCTTCGACTATCGTATCGTCGCGCACCCGGCCGATGCCGGCAAGGGTCGTCTGCCACAGGCTCCCGCTGTAAAGATACCACGTATGCCCCACGTAAGCATTCCGCGCACGATCAGCGGCTCGGAGCCAGTCACGCGCCACTAGCGACGGACAGGCCTGGGGGCACGGCAAAGCACTCCCCACGAGGAACGCATGCACTTTAGGCGACACTATCACTCAATGAAATCTCGGATCGTGGTGGCAGTCGCCGGGGCACTGATTTCGAGCATCGCGTTTTCGACTAATTGCCAAGCGTCGGCTACGCCTCCCGTGCGCACCTTATCCGGTCTGATCGAAGGCGTGAGCGAGCAGGGTGTGCGCGTCTATAAGGGCATCCCATTTGCGGCTCCTCCGGTTGGCGACTTGCGTTGGCGCGATCCGGCGCCGGTGGCGCCGTGGACGGGCGTCCGAGAGGCGCGATCGTTTGCACCCATCTGCCCGCAAACCGGCGACTCCCTGCCGGGCGCCCCGTCGGAGCCAAAGAGCGAGGATTGTTTGTATCTCAACGTGTGGGCACCGGGCGCGAGACCCAAGGCGAAGCTTCCCGTTATGGTATGGATTTATGGAGGCGGATGGACGAATGGATCGGCTTCGATCCCGAACTACTGGGGTAACAGGCTCGCAAAACGCGGCGTCATCCTGATCACGATCGCCTATCGCCTGGGCGCTTTGGGCTTTTTAGCGCTTCCGGAGTTGAGCGCGGAGTCGCCGCATCGCACATCGGGGAACTATGGCCTTCTCGATCAGATTGCGGCACTCAAATGGGTGCGGGCCAATATCGGCGCCTTCGGCGGCGACGCGCACCGCGTGACCATATTCGGTCAGTCCGCCGGTTCCATGTCCGTAAGCATCCTGATGTGCTCGCCCCTTGCTAAGGGGCTTTTCCAGCGCGCAATTGGTGAGAGTGGCGGAACGTTCGAACCAGCGAAGATATCATCGGCGGGTGCCGGCTTCTACCTTTCGGGCGCGGAACGCGACGGAGCGAAAGCGGCCGCGTCGCTCGGAGCGAAATCCGTGGCGGAACTGCGGGCGATGCCGGCGGAAAAAGTAAACGACGCCATCGAGGGCTCCCACTGGATCGTCGACGGCTACGTGTTGCCGGCCGAGCCATATCGAATCTTTGAAATGGGTCTGCAGAACGACGTGCCGCTCGTGGTCGGGACGAACGCCGACGAGGGGCTTCCCTTGATGGACGGCGTGAAGACCAGCGCCGCCACGTTCGACGCTGATGTCGCTCAGGTTTTCGGCCCGCTGCCGCCGGCGCTCCTGGCCGCGTATCAACCGAAGACCGATGCAGAGGCGTTCGCCGCACTGGCGCATCTCCAGCGCGACCTACGCTTCGGCTGGGATATGCGGACCTGGGCACGACTCCAGTCGAGGACCGGACATGAACCAGTCTTCGCCTATTATTTCACGCACGTTCCACCCTATCCGGCGGGGTCGCCACACGCGCACTGGGGCGCGGGCCACTGGGCGGAGATGCGCTACGTCTTCGATCAGCTGGCTCTCGAACCGTGGAGTTGGACTCCGCAAGACCGGCGGCTGGCCGAGGCCATGGCCGATTACTGGACCAATTTCGCGAAGTCGGGCAACCCTAACGGAGCCGACCTGCCAACGTGGTTGCCGTACGATAGCCAACACGAGCGCGCGCTCGAGTTCGGCGACAAAATTGAAATGATCGACTATCCAAATCTCGTACCCCTTCGAATACTCGACGAACTCTTTGCGAACTATATGTGAGTTTTTTCCGCCCGGCGGACCGGCCGTTTCGGGTAGTCACGAATCGCGGGCTTCGAGTATTATATCGAAGTGACGAAGGTTTTGATCGCGGCGTTGGTTTTGATTGTCGCGATGGCGCAGGCTCCCGATGCGCGGCCGGCGCTCGACGCGTACAATCTTTCCGGCGACACGCCGGCCGGTCCGCCGATCGGGGGACTGGCGGTGTCGCTGCTGCCGGACCGTTCTGCGTATACCCTTGGTTCGGCCATTTGGGTGATTGCGGAACTGCGCAATCTTTCGAATCAGTCAATGGACCTCGGGAGCCTTTTTATGGAAAACTACGCGATAAGCGTAGTCGATCCGAGCACGGGCCGCGCGATCGCTTATTATCCCAACTGGCAAGGGCGCGTGGACGCCTTCGCCGGCTTGGGCGGGGTTCTGATACCTGCGAACATGTCTCACTTCGCAGCGCTGCGCCTGGACCGGTTGTTGCGAATCGCCCGGCCCGGCACCTATTCCGTACGCGTGACAATTACAGGTGGATTGCAGTTGGATGACGGCTCGGTGCGGCTTCCGTCATCGACCAGATTCCAGTCGAACGCCATAACGGTTCGGGTGGTACCGCGTGGATCTCCGCTGGCAGTCTCTGCGCGGTGGTCAATCGGCAACCGGCAGAGCCCATCGCAGACGACACCCGCCGGTCCGGCCACGGACGGCTTTGCATTGGCCGTGAGTTCCTTAGAACCCAAGGTCGAACTTGGCGCGCCGATAGGCGTCATCGTCGAGTTGCGGGACCTATCAGGCTTGCATACGGCGTTCCTCGGTTCACCGCGGAACGATTACGAGTATACGATGACGGACGGCGCGACCGGAAGCGTCGTCGGGGGCATTCCCCAGGCTGCCAATCGCCTTGAATCCGATACCGGTCCGTGGGATAGCCGGCGGGTTTATGGCGAGTCGTCGTTGTACGGCAATTTGGATTTGCGGCCATCCTACGAGTTCGCGCCCGGCACGTATACGCTGCGCATTACGGGCCATCCGGCGATCGACGGCAGACGCGTGACCCTGGAATCCAATCCGATTGAAATCACGCTCGTGCCGGCGGCGACGCCGGAACCGCAAATCGCGCTAGGGGAATCGCAGAAGGTGATGAGCGTTCGCCTCGAGACGGATCGCTCGATCTATACCGCGGGTGAACCGGTGCGGGTTCGATTCGTCGTAACCAATCTGACCGGCTCACCGCTGGATTACGAGGCTTGGTGCAGTCCGTTTGTCGTCAGCGTCGTCAGCAACGGGGCAGTCACAACGAGTAGCCGCAGGCCGTGCATTCTGATCGCTACCGTCTATCCGAGAGACAGCATCCCGCTCGGCACGACGACGATGGGGTGGAAGTACCCGTACCCGTACCACGACCAGGCGTGGCCGAGGCTCGATTTGTGGGGTCTTCATTTGACATATCCGGCTGAGTACTCGATAACGGGTCGAGCCGAACTCAAAGGAATGATATCCTCTCCTCAGAGCAACGTCACGTTCTCGGGCGCCAACGCGGTCGCTGCATCAGCGGTCACGATTGGGATTCTAACAAAAGAGTTGGCGCGCAGCGCGCCTGGCGAGCGGCTCGACGACCCAAGCCTTAGTGCAGCGTTTCAATCGTTGGTGGATGAGTACGCGCGCTTGAGTTCGCCGTTGCGCGACATCATCGTGCAGGTTGCGATGGGCGTCAACCATTCGCAACTGTCGGCGAGACTTGGCGAGCAATGGGGGAAGGACGCAATAGATCTTCAAGGTCGTGCCGGGCGTCTCCCAAGCGCGGGGAATCCGAAGTCACCCTACCAGGGGGTCAATGCAAATCTCGAGCAGGCGGCATACGAACTGGGGGCGGCCGAGGATCATGCGCTCGAGGCCTGCGATGCTCTAGCGGCGACCAAGGATCTCAAGGTCGCGGATTACTTCATTCGCGCCGTTCAGAGCGAACTGCGGTCAGGAGTGGCGAAACCGGGCGACGCAGCGGATCCACCGCCTGCGGCGACGTTAAACAACAGCCTCGTGCCGTCGTTCGTTCACTTTTCATCCTTCGACTGCGCTCAGGATGACATTACTTCGCTCCGGGTGACGTTACTTCGCTCAGGATGAGATTACTTCGCTCGGGATGACACGGCGCAGGCTAGCGCGCCGGCGAGTTGGGGAT
>Ga0070733_10000169_pt1 | contig 60061 bp, 60 predicted proteins | sample Coa_R1_9_FD_66450 | JGI IMG/M metagenome (GOLD analysis project Ga0070733, IMG submission 66450) | Surface soil microbial communities from Centralia Pennsylvania, which are recovering from an underground coalmine fire - Coalmine... | ecosystem: Environmental > Terrestrial > Soil > Unclassified ... | reverse complement strand
TCGAAAGTCCAACCACAATCTTCAGGGTGGTCAGAACGATCGCTGCCAGCACGGAATTGCCGGCGGCCGCGCGTTTCTCCGCGCGCATCGCCTCCGCCGTGAATGCCGTGGGCCCGCTCGACATGGCCTAGGGATTATCGCCGCTCTGCCGGTTCCCGCCAAGGTGCCGAGATGAAGACTCATTCCCAAAAGCTCCCTTGGCCCGCGAAGAAAAGCATGGCCTCACGGGATGACCTGCGGGTACTGTTACAGTTTGCCGTGAAAAAGTCCGACCGCGAAAATCCCCCTGTGGCATGATGGTTTCGTGACCATTCCAAAGGGCAAAAGACCACGCGATTCAAACCAGCTTGCAAAGTTCATCGTTGATCTATCCACGGGCCAAAGCACTGCGCCCGATCCGTATGAAGGCAAGGATGCAGCGAAGGTGGATGCCGGACGGTTGGGTGGACTGGCCGGGGGAAGGGCTAGGGCCAGTAGTCTGAGCAAGAAAAAACGGCTGGAAATAGCAAAACGAGCCGCTACTGCAAGGTGGCAGAAACGGCCCGATTGAGATACCTGGGGCTGTGCTTGATGGCAGCCCATGCCAGCTTGCCGGTATCTGTCAGTTGGTACGTGCTAGTCTCTCCCACCGGTTCGAGTTCCTTACGCTTGTTCACCATATCGCTAACTACAGCAGAAACGTTGCTGGCGAAGTCCTTACCAGATGAAGACATTCCACCATTCACCAGTCGCAGTGCCATCTGCGCCGTCTTAAGCGGTTCGATGGCCTCCTCCGCCATCATCTTCAAAACGCCCCACCGCACGCTCATCCCGGCATACTTCTTGTCTTCTTCCAAACTCGGAGCCGGCACCCCTGCGACTGGGGCACTAACGAACAGGCTGGCAGTTGTACTCAACAGCTTCCGGATGCCGGCAATCGTTTGTTCTAGTTCCCCTAACTCCTTTTGGCAACGGGACCGCCGAAGCTCAAGATCACGCAATACCGCTTGGTAATGATCGAGCATGTTGTCCATTGAAATTCCTCCCTTCAAAAATCACAAACACGGTGCTATACTACGGATGCTTTTGAGGGCGCGGAGAGGCTTGAACTCTCGACCTTCCGGTTAGCAACCAGACGCTCTATCCGTCTGAGCTACGCGCCCACAAATGGGGAACCGTGGTATACCAGCACGATTCCCCGCAGTTCGCGGGTGTTACGTTCTTTTCATGTACCGCCCCCTGCGGGATAGCTGCTCAGTCCATGGTCCTCCAGACAATGAATGCTGGCAGCTATCCCCTCTCGAATTAACCTTAACACAATACCCTGAGAAAAACATAGCCAAAGCCCCAAAAATTCTGCTTGACTTCTTACATTTGCTCAAGCATAATGTTCAGTATGAACCGCCTGGATATTCAGTCTCGGACGCGAATCGTGAACGCTCTTCTGGAAGGGAACGGTGTTCGTGCGTCTGCGCGTTTGAACGATTGTTCGCCCGTCACGGTTCTCAAGCTGTTGGAAGACGTTGGCATCGCCTGCGCTGTATATCACGACCAGCGCGTGCGCGGGCTGCGTGTGCGCCGTTTGCAGTGCGATGAAATCTGGTCATTCGTAGGAGCCAAGGCCAAGAATGTCAGCGTGGAAAAGAAGCAGGACGGGTGGGGCGACACTTGGACGTGGGTGGGAATTGATGCCGAGTCGAAGCTAGTTGTGTCGTATCTGGTCGGTGGTCGGGACAGCGAATGGGCTAAGGAATTTATGAATGATTGCGCGACGCGAATCGTGAATCGCGTTCAGATCACAACTGACGGCCACCGCGCATATTTGGAAGCGGTCGAAGATGCTTTCGGAGCCGATATTGATTATGCGATGTTGCAGAAGATTTACGGTGCCCCATCAGACGAAGAAACGCGGCGCTATTCCCCCGCGAAGTGCATCGGCTGCGATATGAAGGTTGTGAGTGGTGATCCCGATCCAAAGCACGTCAGCACGTCTTATGTGGAGCGCCAGAATCTCACCATGCGGATGCACATGCGCCGGTTCACGCGGCTAACAAACGGACATTCCAAGAAGATTGAGAATCACTGCTACGCTGTGGCGCTTCACTACATGTACTACAACTTCTGCAAGATTCACCAGACTCTGCGCGTCACGCCTGCGATGGAAGCTGGCCTGACGGATCACGTCTGGGCTATCGAGGAACTAGTCAGGCTCTCGGACTGAAGGCGTTTCATTCTTCGCCGCAGACTCTGAGGGAGATATAGGAGCGATTTCATGATTTCGCCAGATGAAGCAACGCTATTGCTTCGTGGGTGGGCCGAAGCCAAAGCACCTTTACGTGTGATCGTGCAGTCCCCAGAAGTAACATTTAGCGCTTCGTGCTCTGTTTGGAGTGCCGAAGGTAAATTTGTTTCTTTTTGGGTAGGGTCAGAACTGGACAAGAATGCCATCGCTTTTGTTCTAGCGGACTGCCGTTTCGACTTCGTTGATGTCCCTCCGGAACAGGCCGATTTGCCGGTTGGAGTTACCGTCGAATGCGGCTTGATAGGTGTTCGCGGTCCTTTCAGCATTTCAATCATGCTCCTCAAACTGTAACAGTACCGACCTGCGGGGTGATGGGGCCTCGACTCGTCCTTGTGCTAGGATTCTTTGTTCGGTTTATTCGACTTTCTGATGCACCAATCCTGGAGGAAATGGTTTATGCGGATGCGTTGGCTGATGTGTGTTCTGCTGGGAACGCTGGCCTGGGGGCAGGCGCCCACTCCGACGACGCCGCCGACGCCACAGTCGGCTCCGGCGCATGTCGGACCCATGATTCCCGGTATGCAGCCCGGTGCGCCCAAGGCTGCGGCGCCGGATAAATCCGCTTCAGTGCCAGACACAGCCCCGGTCATTACCGTGGAGGGCGTCTGCGCCCCGACTTCGGCGAAGCCAGCCGCCAAAGGCGCAGCCGCAAAACCTGCCTCGGCGGCCAAGTCTGCAGCGTCTTCCGGTGAGTGCAAGACCGTGATCACCAAGGCGGAGTTTGAGCGCCTGGCGAACGCAGTGGCGCCGAACATCACACCCCAGATGAAGCAGCAACTGGCCAACGTGCTGCCTCGCCTGATCGCGTGGTCAGCGCAGGCCAAGAAGCAGGGTTTGGACAAGACTCAGCGATTCAAAGAAACCGTGAAATTCGCCCAGATGCAGATTCTGACCAATGAATTGCAGCATGACATTCAGGACCAGTCGGCGAAGGTTTCGCCCGACGATGTTGCCGAGTATTACAAAGAAAATCAGCCGGCTTACGAACAGTTCAGCCTGGAGCGCCTGTTCGTTCCGAAGCAGAAACAGATCGAGCCCGACTCTGAGGAAGCGGATCAGAAAAACGAGAAGCTGACCGAAGAGCAGATGAAACAAAAGCAGACCGAAGAGAGGGCAAAGCAGGCAGCTTCGGAACAAGAAATGACCAAGCTGGCGGACGAGCTGCGGGCCCGGGCCGCAGCGGGCGAGGACTTCGCCAAGCTGGAAAAGGAAGCTTTCGAAGCGGCCGGGATGAAGGTGGAATCTCCGACGATCAGCTTGCCTAAGGTGCGCCGCACCGGGCTTCCGGCCGCACACGTCGCGGTGTTCGATCTGAAGCCGGGCGAGGTTTCGGCGGTGATCAATGACACCGGCGGACATTACATTTACAAGATGGTCAGCAAGGACGAGATGAGCCTGGACCAGGTGAAGGACGAGATTCATAACACGCTGGCCAATCTGCATGGTCGCGAGGCGACCGAAAAAATCAACAGCTCCTACAAGGTTGTGAAGAACGAAGACTACTTTGGCGCCGGGGGCAATCCGTTCCCGCCGCCGCGCGGCATGAATCCGCACATGCCGCCGTCGCCGATGGCGCCGCAGGCCCGGCCCCAGACGCCGCCGGCAGCCGCACCGCAGTCTCCGTCTCCGGATACCAAGCCGAACTGATGGCCAAACCAGTCGTCGTAGTCACGGGCGTTTCGGGCAACCTGGGCTCCAGGTTGCTCCCGATGCTGGGCAGCTATTCGGTCATCGGGGTAGACCTCACGCCGCCCCAGACCGACGTTTCACTGCAGTTCGAGCAGATGGACCTGGGCCTGGAATCTTCCACCCGCCAGCTGTTCGAATTGGTGCGCGACACGCAGGCCCATGCCGTGATCCATCTCGCGTTCGTAATTGATCCGGTACGCACCGGAGTGCTCGACAGCGAGCGCATGTGGCAGATCAACGTGGCCGGAACCGCGCGGGTGATGGAGGCGGTCACCGAGGCCAATCGCACTTCCGAAGAGGGCGTGAAGCAGTTCATTTTTCCCAGCAGCGTCTCCGCCTACGGATCGGATTTACCCGAGGCCGCCAGCGAGGAAACTCCTCTGGCGGCACACACTCTGCCTTACGCTCTGCACAAGAAACAATCGGATGAAGTCGTGCAGCAGCGCGCCACCGCCATGCGCGGTTGCAGCATCTACATATTACGGCCGCATATTTTCGCCGGGGCCAGTGTGGAGAACTACCTGCTCGGCGCTTTTCGCGGCACGCCCAACGGCAAGGGCCCGCGCGCGGAAAAGATGCGCAAGCAGGGCAAGCGCCTGCCCTGTATGTTGCCCAGCGGACAGCAATATCTCGACCACAAGATTCAGTTCGTCCACGTGGACGACATGGCCCGGCTGATGCAGCACATTCTGCAACGGGAGCCGGAAATGCAGCGCCTGACCATTCTCAACGTCGCCGGCCGCGGAGAACCTTTGACTTTCGGCCGCTGCATTGAAATGGCGCAGGCGAAACTGTTGCGCGTTCCCGGAAAGTGGGCGATGCGCCAGGTATTGAAATTCCTGTGGCAACGCCAGATTTCCGCCATTCCTCCCGAGGCCCTGCCCTATATGACCGGGCAATACATCATGAACACAGGGCGGCTGCAGCGCTTTCTCGGGCCGGAATACGAACACGTGATCCGCTACACGGTCGCGGATGCGTTCGCCGATTCCTTCCGCCGTCCCAGCGCGGCCGCCAATTGATCTGGGTTGCGGACAGGACGCCTCATCAGCCACGCATCAAGGGACCACGGGCCGGCGCCGTTGAGCAAAAGAAAGGCAGAGGTTAAAAGCTGGGCGTAATCGGCACGCCCTTCATGCAGTACCGCCCAAATTCCGATTTTCGGCGGCGCCGGAGGGAGCGGCAAAGGCGAGGTTCCCAGATAGAGGCCGATCTTGGTTGCGAGTATGGCCACAATCATCTGGAAAATAAAGGGAACCGAGATCAGCCGGGTCAGCAGGCCGGTGAGCAGAAGAAGGCCGCCGACTATTTCCAGCGACGCAACGAAGTCCGCGGTAAAGTGAGGAATGGGCATACCCAGCTTCGTGAACCGGCCCACCCCCTGGTTCACGTAGACAAACTTCAGGATTCCTTCCCACAGAAAAACGCCTCCAGCCATCAGGCGCAGCAGGAAAATGGACTTGGGCCCGTCGGCGGGCGGATGCAACAACCAGTTCAGCGCGTTTCGCATGTTTTTATCCTCCTGATTGGTGGGACGTACCTAGCACGACGGCCGTGTATTTGCCGCAGGCTTTTCGCGATGCGTCCGTCAGGTAGATAACGGGGGAATGGCAGGATTTATTCCCCGGAAAATATTCGCAGGACGAGGGAATAAAACCAGGGGAACGACAGTTTATTCTAGAGAGGTGCCAGACCAGCGCTTGCCTGCCGTCGCATTCGAAGAACAGGCTCTGCCGCTCTTCGACCAACTCTTCAACTTCGCGCGCTGGCTCACGCATGACACCGCCGAAGCCGAGGATCTGGTGCAGGAAACCTATGCCAAGGCGCTGCGCGGTTTCGGGTCGTTCCAGCCGGGAACGAACTTCCGCGCCTGGATGTACCGCATCCTGCGGAACTCTTTTCTGAGCTCGCGGACGGGGATGAACACGCTTATCTCCCTGGACAACGAGGAGCACGAAGCTGCGGCCGCGGACCTGAGCACTCCCGAAAGCGTGATGATCGCCGATGCCGGCCGGGAAATGATCCGGCAGGCGCTTGCCGACTTGCCGGTTCCCTTCCGCGAGATTCTGCTGCTCTGCGAGGTCGAAGAGATGTCGTATCAGGAAATAGCGGAGACGATGAACATCCCCGTGGGCACGGTCATGTCGCGATTATTTCGGGCGCGAAAAGCGCTGCGCGAATTGCTGCGATCCCGCCTGCCAGCGGTGGACCGATAAGGAGTGCGTCATGGCGTGTACCGTGTGCAACGAAAAAATCGACGCTTACGTGGATGGCGAACTGCCTCCGGCGGAAGCCAGCGTGCTGGCGGGACATCTGCGGATCTCCGCTGCCTGCGCCGCCGACGCCCTCGATCGCGTGCGCCTGAAGCGCTCGATTGCCGTTGCCGGAAAGCGCTATCAGCCGAGCACGCAATTCCGTGAACGCGTCGCGCAGAGTATCGCGACCCAGCCGGAACCGGCAAAGAGCGGCTGGCACTGGCGCATCCTGGCTGTGCCGGCGCTGGTTGTACTTCTGATTTCGGTCGGCGTAAATACTTACGCGAAGCGCGACAGCGCCCGGCGGGAACGCGTCTATAGCGAACTGGCCGACTTGCATGTTGCGGCGCTGGCCGCCACGTCGCCGGTGGATGTGGTTTCCTCCGACCGGCATACCGTGAAACCGTGGTTTCAGGGGAAACTCCCCTTCACTTTTAATCTGCCTGAACTGCAGGGCACGGACTACACCCTGATCGGCGGACGCATGACGTATTTTAGACAAACGGCGGGTGCGCAACTGATCTACCAGGTGCGCAAGCATCTGATCTCGGTCTTCATTTTTCAGGATCGCGATCTGGACACGGCGAGCCTTCGTCCGGGACCGCTGACGGCGCTCTCGTTCCACACCGAGACGTGGATGCAGGATGACTTGCGATATTTTGTGGTGGGCGACGCCGGCGACAACGACATTGAGGCCCTCAGCAAGCTTCTGCGCGACGCGAAGTAATTCTCCTGTGTCTGCTATTTCCGGCCGCGGTAGAGCCCGGCAATGCCCAAGGTGTAAGGAGTCCATGAGGCCTCGGCAAAGCCCGCCGCCCGCATGCGGTCGAGCATTTGCTGGGGCTCGGGAAAGCGCTCAACCGACGCCGGCAGATAGGCATAAGGGCCGCGCACGCCGGAGATCGCGGTTCCGATTCTCGGCAAGACTTGCCGGAAATAGATCCGGTAGAGCGCGCCGATCGCGCCCTTCGGTTCAGCGAAATCGAGGATGCCGCACTCTCCGCCCGGTCGCAGCACGCGATGAATCTCGCGCAATCCCGCGTCGTAATTAGTGAGATTCCGGAAACCGAACGCCGAAGTCACCAGATCGAAATGCTGATCGGGGAAAGGCAGGTTCAGCGCATCGGCTTCGATCCAGGCAGGAACCGGACCGTTCGCCGCACCAGCCGCGCGCGTTGACTTGGCGGCGGCGCGCTCGAGCATGGCGCGGGAAAAGTCGGCCCCGAAAAGTTTCGCTGACGACTTGCCTGCCTGCCGCTGCAGGGCGAAGGCCATGTCCCCGGTGCCGCAGCAGAGGTCCAGAGCGCGCGCATCGGGCCGGCTCAGGATCGCGGCGAAAGTACGCGCGGTGCGGTTCCACCACCGGCGGTCCACGTTGAGTGAGAGAACGTGATTCAGCAGGTCATAGCGGGGCGCGATCGAGGTGAACATTTCGCGCACGGCATGGGCAGCAGAGGCCTGGTCGCGCGCGCCCTCGGGCGCCGCTCCTACGACTGCCGATTTGCCGGCCTGGACCACAACTTGAGGCGAGTTCTTCAACGGCGCTTTTTCGTTTTCGTCTTGCCTTGCGTCTTCCTGGCTGCCTTTGTCTTTAGCTTCTTGATTTCCGCCACCAGGGCTTCAATCTGCCGCAGATGGTTGGTGTCGTGCCCGGCGAACATACGCGACAGATGAGCCACGGATTCCTTGCCGCGCTCCTGGTGCATGCCGTAGTTGTCCCAGGCCGCGGGCGGAAGCGCCTTAAGCATCTTCAGATTGTTTTCGCGGAGGACGCGGAAGGTTTCGATGGCGTGCTTCGCATCCGCGTCGGCGTAGCGAAACACATCGGCCCACACATTCTGATCGAAAGGCTGAATCGTGATGCCGTTGGCTCCGATGACGGAACGCATGCGCCAACTGGCCACGATTTCCGCGTCGGCGAGATGAGCCACGATCTCGGCGATCGACCACTTCCCTGCTTCCGGCTTCCACTTGAGCTGTTTCGGAGTGAGGCCGCGGGTGAGTTTATTCAGGTTTGCGGCCGTGCTGCGCTGTATTCTTAGCGCATCGCGGCCTTCGACGTGGCCAAGAATTCTTTGAACATACTGCTCGGCAGTTTCCGCCATAAACTGCTCTCCTCCTGTGATTTTTTAAAACCCACTACTGCTCGGATGTCATTTTTTCCAGACCCAACCGCCGCGCGACAGATTCCGGAGTTCCTCCACCGCGTCGATCACGGCGCTCTCCGGCACATCGCTGGCTACCTCCACCTTGCCGATTTCGCGCGGCAGGATGAAATGCACCACCCCGTTCTGCGTCTTCTTGTCATTCTGCAGGCGCGCCAGAATCTTGCGCGGGCTGACGTTGACCTCGGGCAGCCGTCCGAGGCTCAAAACCGCGTCGGCGATTCGCCCGGCAGTCACGCTGTCAGTGCGGCCGACTTTCAATGCGATGTTAGTGGAGGCGATCATGCCCCAGGCCACGGCTTCGCCGTGCAGCAGCTTGCGATAGCCGGTCTCGGCTTCAAGCGCGTGCCCAATCGTGTGGCCGAGGTTCAGCACGCGCCGCAAGCCGCCTTCATGCTCGTCGGCCGAAACCACTTCCGCCTTCAGCCGCACGGACTGCCCGATGATCCACTCCAGATCGGCTGGGTCGCGCTTGAGAATGCGGGCGCGGTTCTGTTCGAAGCGCAAGAACAGTTCCACATTGCCGATGATGCCGCATTTCAGCGCTTCGTACAGGCCGGCGCGAAATTCGCGGTCAGGCAGGGTCTTCAACACTCCGGGATCAATCAGTACGGCGCGGGGATGATGAAACGTGCCCAGCAAATTCTTACCGGAGACCAGATTCACCGCGGTCTTGCCGCCGATCGAGGCGTCCACTTGCGCCAGCACGGTGGTAGGCACCTGCACCAGGTCTACGCCGCGCATGTAGAGCGAGGCCAGAAGACCGGCGACGTCGCCAACCACCCCGCCGCCGAGCGCCACGATGGCCGCCTTGCGGTCCGCGCCGAGGCGCAACAGTTTTTCGGCGAGCGCTTCTACGGTCGCCATGCGCTTGGCGGGCTCCCCGTCAGGCATCGGGAGCACATGGGGCGTAAACCCTCCGGCTTTCAGCGACGAAACCAGCTTGGCGCCCCAACGCCTGCGCACCGGGGCCACGGTGATGACGAAAATTCGGCTGGCGCGGGGCAGCATATCGGCAAGAATCGAGCCGGCCCGCGACAGCAGGCCGTTCTCGATCCACGCCTGATAAGGCTGCGGCGGCACATGGATGGTAACTTGCGGCACGACCGTACATCATAGCGTAGGGGCTGATTTCAGGGCGAGGACCGTGGTTCGGGTCGTGGGTCAGTTTGACCCACTGCCGGTTCGGGTCGTGGAGGGGAGGTCCCTCGCTGCGCCTGAAGAACGGCTGCGCTCGGGATGACCTCCAGAAAAAGCACGGCAGAACTACTCCGCTTTCTTTTCAGCCGGGACCGCGATCGAGGCCAGAACCGAAATCAGCAGCACGGACGCCACCAGTCCGAGCATGGCGGCGGTGGGCACGTGCACGTAGTTGGCGGAAATCATCTTCGCGCCGGTGAGCATCAGTACCACGGCCAGGCCGTAATGCAGGAAGCGAAATGACTGCATCAGCCGCGAGACTGCGAAGTAGAGTGAACGCAAACCGAGAATAGCCAGCACATTCGACGTGTAGACGATAAACGCATTCAACGTGACCGCGAGCACCGCCGGAACGGAATCCACGGCAAAAAGAAAATCGGTGGTTTCGATGACCAGCAGCACAACCAAGAGCGGCGTGGCGTAGAGGCGCGCATTCTCCTCGGGGTTGCGGACGAAGAACCGGCTTCCGCGATAGTCCGGGGTGACAGGCATCCAGCGCCGCAGCGCTGTCACCAACGGATTCGCCGCCGGATCAATGCGATGATCGCCCATGACGGTCAGCCGGATGCCGCTGTAGATGAGCAGCGCGCCGAGCATGTAGAACAGTCCGTGGAAATGACGAAGCAGGCCAACGCCGGTTCCGATAAACAATCCGCGCAGGGTGATCGCACCCACCACGCCCCAGAACAGCACGCGGCGCTGCAGTTCCTCGGGAACGGCAAAGTAATTGAAGATCACGAGAAACAGAAACAGATTGTCAATGCTGAGGGAAAACTCGAGAACGTAGCCGGTGACGAATTCGAGCGCGGCCTGATGTCCCTGCCAGAAATAAACCAGGACGGCGAACGCGGCTGCCAGCGCGACATAGAAGGCGCTCCAGCGCAGGGCGGCGCGCGGGTTAGCCGACTGGCCACCGCGCTGCAAAATCCGCAGATCGAGCGCCAGCAAGCCGAGCGCGAAAAGATTGAAGAGGATCCAGTAGAGCAAGGGAATCCCGAAGAACTTTAATCCCGGAGAACCAATCCCGAGGAACCTATTTCTGTCTGCCCCGCTTGCCGCTGGTCCAATCGTCCCAGATGCCGAATGCCTTGAACATCTCGATCGAGTGCGTATCCGTCATGGTCTGCTCGATCTGATCGTGCGTGAGGCGTGGTCCGATCTTGTCGGGAAGATTCGCGAGGCCGACGCTCATCGCCGCCGCCTCGGCGACATGCTTCTTCAATTGCGGAAAATCCACCTTGTCGTAGGTATCGGACACAGCGTGATAGTTCTCGAGATAATTAGCCTCTTTCTGATCCGCCACGAACGTCGGCACGCCCTCCAGCATGAAGTCAAAGTGATCGGTGCCCCACTCCATGTCGAGCTTCAACTCTTTGAGGCCAAACGGAGCGAAAGGCGCGATCAAACTCTCAGCAGTGGGCACGATGTCCCGCCGCCCGCCGACCGCGAAGCCAGTAGTCATGCCCGTACCGGCATCGAAAACGATGACTCCCGCGGCTCTGTCGAGTTCGTTGCGGTGCGCGAACGCGTAGGCGCGCGAACCGAGCAAGCCTTGTTCTTCGCCGGAAAACAGAATGAAGCGGATGGTCCGCTTCGGCTTCACGCCGGATTCCTTGACCGCGCGCAGCGCGTCCACCACCAGCGCGGCATTGCAGCCATTGTCGAGAGCGCCGGTGCCGAGTTCCCACGAGTCGAGGTGCGCGCCGAGAATCACGAATTCGTCGGGCTTCTCGCTGCCACGGATCTCGGCGATGACGTTGGCTGCCTTGATCGGCCCGCCAATCTGATTGGGGATAGAAAGATCCGCCCACACCGGGCGACCGGCGGCCAGCAGACGCGCAATGCGCAGCCCGTCTTCGCGGGCTACGAGCACCATGGGAAGCCTGTCAATCTCGCCCTCATTCGAGTTGGTATGGCGATACAGGATGTCGTGCTCGCGCGTGGCCATGAAGGCGATCGCCTTCGCCCGCGCCTTCAGCGCGCGGTCAATGATGGGCGGCGCGTTGCCGTACTCGGCGAACAGATCGCCCCAGGTCTTGAGAACGACGGTGTGCACCAGCAGAATCTTTCCGGCCACGTCGCCGGCCTTCGAAAAATCGGCGGCGGTTCCGTCGCCCACATCCACCATGGGAACGTGCTTGACCGGCGTCAGCGCCGGCGCCCACGCGATTGAGACCGCGTGCACTTTGAACTCAGTCAGAACGGTTCCGCCGCCAACTTTCGCTGCGCTCACCTCGTGCGGGACGGACACAACCATCTCGGTCGTGCCTTCAGACCAGGAATTCTGAATGGTAAAACCCTCGGTGTGCACGCTGTCCGCTCCCGCCGTGGTAAATGCCGCCATGCCCCACTGGACCGCGTGCTGCATGGCCAGGGTGCCGGGAACGCGTCCGCCGATTTCATCGGTCAGGCGCTGCAGATTGGTTTCCAGGCTGGAGGGTTGAAGGGCTGCCTGTACCACTTGATTTTCGGCGTTGCTGTCCACCTGCGCGGTGGCTGCGGTCATCGTAACGCCGAACGCAAGAACTGCTCCGAGAGATCGAAGTCGCATACGAGGGGAATTAAATCTGAAACGCCGGAAAAGCGCAAAGTGAAAAGCTAGAGCTTTTTCTTGCTCCGCATCTGATGATCGAGCCAGAGAATCGACGAAATGGTCTTGGCATCGCGGACGGTGCCGCCGAGAACCATCTTCAGCGCGGTGGGCAGCGGAACCATGCGCTTGTAGATGATTTCGTCTTCTTCCGGCTGAGCCTCTCCAGCGCGCAGGCCGGTGGCGAGATAGACCGCCATGGTCTCGGCGACGAAGCCCGGGCTGGCAAAGAAGCGCAGAATCCGCCGCCAACGCGCGGCCGTGTATCCGGTCTCTTCGAGCAACTCACGCCTGGCGGCCTTCAACTCGGCTTCGCCGGGATCAATGCGCCCGGCGGGCAATTCCCAGAGAAAATCTCCGGCTGCGTGGCGATACTGGCGCTCGAGCAGCACCTTCGGTGGGCGCGCCGAATCGTCCACCGCCAGAACGACGACCGAGCCGGTGTGATGAATCACATCGCGGCGTGCGCTGACTCCGCCGGGCTCCTGAACAAGATCGGTGGTGACCCAGAACACCGGGCCACGGTAAACAATCTTCGACGAAACAGTACGGGCTTTGGATTTTGCGTTGCTGCGCGAGCGCTTCTCTGCTTTCTTGTGAGCCATGCAATCAATATAAAGCAAGCGCAATTGTGTTCCGCGGCTGGAGCTCACGACGTTCTCTGCTATGCTTCCCGCCATGGCCGCCCGGCCGCGAATTGCCATCGTCGGCGCAGGAAAATTCGGCAGCGCCCTCGCTCGTTCCCTGCAGCGCGCCGGATATGAGATTCCGGCCATCTTCTCGCGGCGGCGCGGCACTTCGACGCGCAGGGCTCGATTGCTGGCGAAGCAAGTGCATGCCGCGGCAGTCCTGGATTCTTCCGTTTTGCAAACCTCCGGCGTCCAGGCCGACATTTTCTGGTTCTGTGTTCCCGACGGCGAGATTGCCCGGGCGGCAAAGGCCTTCGCGACGGGGCTGGAATGGAAAGGAAAAATCGCGCTGCACTCCAGCGGATCGCTCACCAGCGAGGCGCTCTCGGTGTTGCGGCGGAAAGGAGCGAGCGTGGCATCGGCGCATCCGCTGATGACGTTCGTGGCCGGCACAACTTCTAGGGACTCGAAAGCGAATATGGCGGGAGTGCCGTTTGCCATCGAGGGCGACCGGGCGGCGGTTCGCGCCGCGCGTCGCATCGTGCGCGGCCTGGGCGGCAAAGCTTATTCGATCCGCAAATCGGACAAGGCCGCTTACCATGCGTGGGCAACTTTCACGTCGCCGCTGTTTACCGCGCTGCTGGCGACCGCCGAGCATGTGGCCTCGCACGCCGGGGTCCGGTCGGCCGACGCGCGACGGCGCATGATTCCGATTCTTGAACAGACCTTGCGCAACTATGCGACGTTGGGCGCCGCGGCAGGATTCAGCGGGCCGCTCGTTCGCGGCGACGCCGAAACGGTCGAGAATCATCTGCGGGTGCTGCGTTCGCTCCCGGCTGCGCGCGAGGCTTATCGCGGACTAGCACGGGCAGCGCTGGCGTATCTCCCCGCCAAGAACCGGGCTGCGCTCAAGCGGATTCTTGCGGCCCGGCGCTGATTCGGGCGGAGATCGTCTTTCCGCCGTTGATCCGCGCCAGGCAGACCAGCAGCGCCAGCACGGCAAAAGGTGAAGACGCTGCGGTGCGGATGGGCAAAGAAAAGACCGCCCTGGAATCGAAGGTAGCCGCGGCCAGCAGCGGCTGCACCAGCAGAAGCCCGCAAGCGGCGGCATACTGCCAGAAGACGGCCACGCATCCGAGAACAAGCAATATCCGGACGATGCGTCCTGCAGCCCAAAGCTTCCGCCAGTCGCGCCACACGATCAGGATTCCCGGGATCAGAATGATGTCGTCATAAATTGCTTGCCCCGGTAGCAGCGTGACCGACGTGATGGCCAGGAGCAGGCTCAGGGTCAGCCAGAAATCGGGCGAGCCGGCGTCGGTCCGCCGATTTTTCCAGGCGAAAATTCCACCTGCCACAATCAGCGCGCCAATCAGAACTTTGCCAGCGCTCGCGCTCAGCGACTCTCCGAGAAGCACGCTCACCAGCGGAGGCATGGCGTAGCGGTGGTAGCCGAAGAGGATCGCGAGCCACTCACCGAACCAGCCGGGCCAGATCCAGAGCGAAGCCGCCATCAGCACGGCGCAGGAGGCGAGGAACCCGATCGCAAGGCGCCGGCGCGAAGGATGCGAAAGGCTCCACAGCATGAGATACGCAGCCGCCAGCAGAGTCATCTGCGGCTTGATCAGGGTCAGGCTGAGCAGCACGCCCGCCAGCGCGAGCCGGTCTCGCCGCAGAGCGAGCATCCCGCCGGCCAGGAAGAAACCAACCAGCAAACCCGGCTGCTCGGCGAAGAAGGCTTCGAGCAGTTGATAGCTGCTCAGCGTCAACACGGCGAGAATGCCGAAGCGGTAATCCCAGAAATCCCAGCCGACGGCGAGCAGCCACAGCCGCAGGCTCGCGATGGTAAGCGCCGGCAGCGCCACCACCAGCAGCAATCGAAGCAGAGGAAAATCCACGAGTTCCGCCGGCCACAGCAGAAGATCGGTGAACGCGGGATAGGCAAACTGCCGGTAGTCGGTGGGAGGATCCTCTGGATTGGAGGGATTCAGCGGACGTCCGAAGAGTCCGGTCTGGATCTTGCGGGTCATCTCCCCGCTGTAGAGATCCTGATGCCCGGCGCGCCACTCGCGTGTGGTCAGCCACACGGGATAGACGTCATCGCCGAACGAATAGCCATTACCCAGGCCGCTGGCCGCACGCGCCGCGAGCATCCGCGGCAGAAACAGGCCGACGTGGTAGTAGAGCATCGCACCGGAGCCGGCCAGGGCGAGGATCACGGCGAAGGTAGCGAACCACGAGAGGCTGCGGATTTCGGGCGGCGAAGTGGGCATTCGCGGGGAGCGAGACGCAATCTCACCCTATTTCACCACAGGAAGACAGCCGAGGTAATGGCTCGGCGTGGACTCATCACCGTGGCCTCGAGGGGTTCGTTGCTTCGGGAGGTCTCTTAGCCTGCGAAGCAAAGCGCTGGCTCTCGGGATGACCTCCAAGGGGCGAGGCTTCAGCCCGCGCGGAAGAGGTGACCCAGCTTTTCTTTCTTGGTTTTCAGATATTCTTCGGCATGCGGGCTGGGCTTGACTTCGCAGGGCACGCGCTCCACTACCTTCACCCCGGCGCGCTCGAGCGCTTCCACTTTCTCCGGGTTGTTCGACATCAGCCGCACCTCGGAGACGCCGAGCGCCTTCAGAATCTGGGCCGGCAGCGCGAAATCGCGGTGATCCGCTTTGAAGCCGAGGCGTTCGTTGGCTTCTACGGTATCGAGCCCAGCATCCTGCAGTTCATAAGCCTGCAGTTTTGCCATCAGGCCAATGCCGCGTCCTTCCTGCTGTTCATAGATCAGAATGCCGGCGCCTTCCTCGGCAATCATGGCGAGCGAAAGCTCGAGCTGCTGCCGGCAGTCGCAGCGCAGCGAGTGAAACACGTCCCCGGTCAGGCATTGCGAGTGCACCCGCACCAGCGGCGCTTTGGCATGGACATCGCCCATCACCAGCGCGACCGCCTCTTCGACGCGGCTCTGGCCGTTGTCGGCCGAACTGTTCTCCGGAAAACCGCCCCGAAAACCGTAGATCCGGAACTGGCCCCAGCGCGTGGGAAAGTCAGCCGACGCCATTTGTCGAACGGAAAAATTGCTCACTTCATGATTATAGCGGCCTGGAATGGTTTGCCGCGCTCGGCGGCGCGCCTGTGCGAATCGAACCGCAAGAAAACGGCCGGTCAAGTTTCCGAGTCTTGACCGGCCTTGCCAGCATTCGAACAACAAGAAACGACTAGATTACGTTGCGGACGGTTCTGGTCTGGAGCGTGACCGTTCCGTTCTTGCCCTCGCCAACGGCATACAACATGGTCACCGATTGCGAAAACAAATTCAGTCCGGTTGCCGGAACCAGCGTGCTCGTTCCCTGGTTGACTTCCACCGTATAGTTGCCCGAAGGCAACGCAACGTTGAGCAGCGCGCCCGGATTCACCGTGTAAGTGTAAAGCTTCTGGGTCGCGCTGTTCTCCACGATCACCTGCACCGCGGTCGCGTCCGCCGCGAGGGCAAACGTCAGGCGCGCGGTGTTGGCGGCAACGGCGGAAAAGTTATTGGTAAAGAGATCCAGCGCCGGGGAGCCGGTGCTGTTCAGAGCTACTACCGCACTGATGCTTTTGCCCGCATCGAGCGACAGCGTGGAGTCAATCAGCGGACTATTGCTGCACGGCGCCAGCGAATTGGCCGGGCTGATTTTTACGTCGTACGTCCCGGGCTCGAAGGTAAGCGGCCCGGTGATGGTGCCGAACGAGAATCCGTGGATGTAGCAGACTTCATCGTTCAGCAGCACATCCACGGGAAACTGCGGATCATAGGTTGAGCCCACATCCAATCCCGGAATTCCATGAACCAGATACAGGTAGGCATTGTCAGCGGCGAACATGGCCGAACTCATGACCGTGCAGAGGAGGGCCAGCACGAAAGTGAAGCGAATGCTCTTGTTCATTGTTCCTTCTCCAGAAAAATTAGAAAGAAGTGGCTATGGGCCAGATAGCCAGCGTTGAGGACGACGAGCGCTGCTCGATTAATGCTTGCCGGGACTTGAGAGTTTTTCTCTCTCGCCTGTTCTGAACCCACGGGCGGGAAAGAAGTTTTGAATGGTTGCGAAAGGTTTCATCGCAGCGCAACAGTGGCAAGCGTTGGTGGGTGATGAATGGTGATTCAGAGATGAACGCTCTGTCAGCCGCGAGCCTTGAAGGGAAACACCGCGTCGTGCTTGGAAGCGATGGGAGTGCCGTTGTGGGTGGCCGGCTGGAAGTGCCAGTTTTCGAGCGCCGCCAGACAGCGCGTATCAATCTCGGGGCCGAGGCTCTGCAGAACCACTTTGTTGGTGATGTTGCCGCGCTCGTCGATGGTGACTTCGATGACTTCGTTGCCCGGATATTCTGGCAACTGCCACGGATAAACCACCGGATCGGAAGTCTGAATGGGCAGAGCCGGGCGAATTTCATCCCCGTACAGCGGACCGTTGGCCAGAGTGCCGTAGCGCGGTCCGGCTTGGGCGCCATGGCCCAGAGCCGAGAGAGTCTGCGTCTTCGAGTCGTCTTGCGCTTCTGCGCGTGCCGTACTCTCCGGCATCGGCGGCAACTTGGCGAGTTGCATGGGAGCCTTGAACGCCAGCTTCGGTCCCAGGCGGTCGTGACGGTAGCGCTGCTTCGCCAGATCGGAGGAGCTGTTCTTGCTGTTGTCGGGATGCTGGGTGGCCCAGTAGAGCCGCGTCACCGAAGTGCCGTTCTCGCCTGAGGCGACAAAGGCGGGGTTCAGCAGCATAGGTTCGGGCTCGTGCAGCAGCCACGCGAGCAGCACAACATGGGCCGCCACCGAGCTCACCCGAACCCAGTTCCGCCGCAATCCTTGCCCGGAATTCAATTGTGAAAACATGAGACCTGCGGGAAGCACGCCGACCCCTTGCAGCGGCCCCTTCCACTTGTCTAGTTAGACGCAGCTCGCGGCGATTCGTCAAGAAATTTAGGAGCGGCGGTTCCGCTGGCGGTAACTGCGTGCCCGGTTTGGTGGCCTCGCCGCAAGACTGATAAAATGCAAAGGTATTTCCCGATCCATTCCTCCGCCATGGGGCTATAGCTCAGCTGGGAGAGCGCATCGTTCGCAACGATGAGGTCGTCGGTTCGATCCCGACTAGCTCCACCAAACACTTCCCGAACGCCACCCACCGTAGGAGAACTTCCGGAGGCACCCCCGCGGCGAGCGGATTTTTCTCGCGCAAAAAAAACCGCACAGCATACGCTGTGCGGGTGTGAGTAAGGAGATGCGGTAAAGATGAAGCCGTACTGCCGGATGAAATCCTCGAAATTAAATTTTGCCGAACTTGCGCCGGAGCGCTCCCGCCAAGCCAATCAAACCGGTGCCGAATAGCGTTAGCGAACCCGGCTCCGGCACCGAACTGTAGCCGATATACTCCTGCGGCCCCAGGCCCGGTTGCGCGCCTACGGGCGTATAGAGCAGCAGTCCGTTGTAAGAGCTGTTGGGCGCGGTGCCCGCCAAAGCCAGATAAGTAGTGTCAATGCCCTGGCCGTTGATCGTGGTGAAGTACGAGTTGCCCCGGGCGTTGGCCGAAAACAATCCCCAGATCGCCCACTGCGCCTGGGTCGTAGACAGATTGCCGGCCAGCATGCTCTTGAAAATGAGTCCCGCTGCTTTGTAGTCCAGCGTCATCGAAGGACCGAACATGCTGTGAGCTATGCCCTGCAGGAATGGCGAAACCGTCGCGTTCCAGCTTTCGCCGAGGCTGACGTTGTTGTCGAAGCTGTCGCAGATGAGCGGGGTGTAGGTCGAACTGCCGTTGATCGAAAAATAGTAGGGATAGCCGATGTAGGGGGAACCGTTCTGGGCGGTTGCGCCCTGGTGTCCCTCATAAGTCATCTTGACGCTGGTTGCCGAAGCCGGAACCGCAAGGATCAGGGCGGTAATGGCCACGATCAGGAGAGAAGATTTGCGAATTCGCATGATGTGTCGGCCTTCCGGTGGCAAACCGGCCACGGGCAAAAAAACCGGAGGTGCCAGGATGCTTGTTCCTTTTGTTCTCGCGCTTGTGCAGGGGAGAATCGACTGGGTCTGCGGAATCCGGAGGGGAGAAAGCCGAGGGGTGGTCCCGCAACCCGGCGCCAATCAGCAGCGCCAACTGACTGTCGTAACAGCCGTGATGGTACCAAAGGGGCAGGCGGGGGAGAATGGCCCCTTCGGGCCGTTACCAGGGTCACCCTCCGCCGCCCACGACATGGGATGAGCAGAGCGGCAATCTGCGACACATTATGTGCAACTTCCTGCGCTTCGATTCTTGCGCCGAGGAGCGGGCAGTTCCCATTCACTCGTATTTTGCACACAATTCCCTGCTCCCCGATGGCACTGCAACTGCATTGGTTCGGTTCGGAAAAGTATCTCTCCCGGGAACGTGGCGGAAGCGTCGTGGGGAAAGGCGAAGGGCAGGCGGAAGTTGTCCGAGAATCCTGAAAACCAGATTATGACCGTCAGGCGCCGCCGCCGCACGAGCCGGCACCGGCGGAACCGCCTGGTCCGGCGTCTCCTTTTCGCTACGGGGCTGGTGGTTCTGGCCGTGGTAGCGGCGTCGTTTGCGGTTTCCTACCTGGCGCCATCTCTGTTTCACAGCGCCGGATCGACCGAGCCGCGCCGAATTCAAGTGTCAGCGCGCTCCGCCGTTGCGGCCGTTGAGGCCGCCGACCTGGCCGGAGCTGGAGACCGTAAGTTTTATCCCTATTCCGTGGTTCCGGGCGGGGTGCGGGATGCGAAGGAACTTAAGTGGGCCGCCGATCATGACCCCGTGGTGCGCGCCCATTACGCCGGTTTCGACTATGACCACGCCCGTGTGGTGCGCCTGGTGCTGGCGCAGACGGTGTACGTTTCCTACCGCATCGGCAACAAGGTTTACTGGACCCGCCACCGCATTTCTCTTAGAAAGGGCGAGACCGTCATCACCGACGGCAAAATCACCGCCCGCACCCGCTGCGGAAACCGGGTGGAGGAGATGCCGCAGCAGGCGACCAGTTCCTCCGAGCCACCGGCGGCGAAGTTCGAGGAGCCGATTCAACCGGCGGTCGGCACAGCCGTCACCAGCCTTCCGGTTCCCTTCCAGTCAGCCTTGCTGAACCGTCCGAACCTGCCCGGCTTCGGCCCGGCCCCACCGCTGGGGATCTTTGACCCGATCGGGACAGGCACGATTGTTCCGCTCGCGCCCCCCGAACTACCGGCCGTCTGCGGCGGGGGCAAGAAGAATCCGAGCCAGGGCGGAAACAAGAAGAAAGGCGGTGCCTGCGGCGGCGGGGAAGCCACCGTCCCCGAGCCCGGCACCTGGCTCCTGATGGGCTCCGGCTTGCTGCTTATGTTCTGGAAGACGCGCCATATGTTTCTGCGTGCCGAATCGCGCTAAAGTTTCACGCCAGGGCGCGATCCGAATCCTGTTCCCTTTCCGGGAACACTTCGCACCCGAACCTACAGTTCTAATACCTAGGTAAGTCTCGGCACTGAAACTCGCTGTTACAATCGGGGCGGAAACGGACTCCGCCGAAACCGGCGACCTGCTTCCTCTCTGGCTTACTTTGCCCCGGGCAATCTTATGTTGAAGCAGGCGCGAGCGGCGGCATCGGCGTACATTGCGCTTCTGCTGTGCGCGCCGCAATTACCCGCGCAGAATGCGGCTCCCGCTCAAGCCGCTCCGGCTTCTTCCCAGAAAGTCTCGGTACGTCAGGTGAAAGTTCTCAAGGGACACGGCTCGGTCGAAATCGAAGTCGAAACCAGCGACCGGGTTACTCCGCAAACTCAGGTTTTGACTGGCCCCGATCGTCTCGTCATTGACTTGCCCAACGCCGTTCCGGGCCCGAGGGTACGCAGCCAGTCGGTGTATCGCGGCGACGTCAAGGACGTCCGCGTCGGCCTGTTTCAGGCGAACCCTCCGGTCACGCGCATTGTTCTCGATCTTACGCGGGCTCAGGCGTATCAGGTCTTCCCCTACGGCCGAACCGTAATGATCAAAGTTCAAGGGGACTCGTCGAGTGACGAAGTTGCCGACTCCGACGATGCTCCGGCGCCGCAGGCGCGTGCTGCCCTGGTTACCGCCAACTACACGACCAATGCCGAGCGCATCAGCGATTCCGCGACCCCGCGCTCGGTGCTCGACGTTACGTTCCGCAAAGGGATGCTAAGCATCCACGCCAACAAGGCCACGCTTTCTGACGTTCTCTATGCGGTGCAGCAGCGCACCGGCGCGGAAGTCGCCATCGCCTCCGGCGCTGATCAGGAGCAGGTGGCCGTGGATCTGGGACCCGGTCCCGCTGCCGAAGTCCTTTCGCAGCTCCTGAACGGCTCGAGATTCAATTTCATGATCCTCAGCGCCGAGAACAATCCGCTGCAGATCGAGCGCGTGATTCTCAGTCCGAAGAGCAACGTCGTCGTGACCCCGTTTCCGCAGTCGGGGGCCGTCACAGCCCAGCGCGACGATGAGGACGACGCTCCCCTGCCTCCCACTCCCGTGCGCACGCCGCCCGCTGTGACCAACGCGCCGCCCACCAATAATCCTCCCAACAATCCGGGCGCAAATAACGGCCAGCCGGAAAACAAGCCCGCCGGCGACGAAAACCAGCCGCAGTAGATTTTTCCTCGGGAGATCAACCGCAAGAAGGTCGGAAGTTTCTCGGCTTACGGCGGCGTGATCAGCCGCACCGGCACGGGAGAAGTGCCTCCGACCGTCGGGTTGCCGAAGTTAGTGTTTCCGCAGCCAGCAACGTTTAATACGGTCAGGTCGAGGTTGCCGTTCGGGTAAGCCTGGTTAATAAAGACTTGCAGAAAGCCAATGACGGAGACGTAGGGCTGCAAATTCCCGGAGGACCCTAGCGTCCCCGGTGCCACGGTTTGGTCGTAGATCGGGATGCTTACTATGCTGCTACTCGAGGTCACGGTTCCGCTGGTGATCACCGGATTGCTGGACCCGGGAATAATCTGATACGGGAAGGCCGCAGTGTTCAACGTGTCCTGCCCCGGCTGCCGGATCAGGCACTGAGCGGCCGTATTCGTATCGGAGTTATAGGTTCCCGAAAGATCCGCTTGCGCCCCGCCTGGCCCTCCTCCAATCGGCTGACCGCAGGCGTAGTACTGAGTGCTTTGATCGCAACCGCCAATCGCCTGCTGAAAAGTGTCCTCATTCGCGCAGGAGGGATATCCCACCGAGGTTGCCGTTACCAATGCGGGAACGTACGTTTGAGCTGGCGTACTTACCGGGACCGTGCACGTCCCTCCCGGTCCGCAGGCATTTGTGTAGATGTATCTTTCGCCGACGATACCTGGGGACGCTCCGTTGAACCGCACGCCCTCATTGTTAATCGTGTCGGACGCTAGGGTTATGAACGGGTTATTCCCATTTCCCGGGTCCAGGTTCGGAACGATCCACGGCTTCACGCAGCGCGGATTCACCGGAATGATATTGCCCGTGTTCGAGAACGACTGCGAGTTCGACGAGTTATAGGCTTCGGCGATGGCCGAGGCGCTGACCTGATTCGTGGTCTGTCCCCAGATGCGCGCGAAAAATGCCGGCAGGCTTTGCCGCACCACCTGGACCTGCACCTGCGGATTCAGCGCGAAACCGGTCCCCGAAGGTCCCGAGCAGTCGCCAAAAGACGTGCCGTTGTAGGAGAACGTGACCGTGGTGGTGGTGGGTGTGGCCGCGCCGACCGAATTTTGATTGACCACGGCCTGCGCCACCTGGGAAGCGAGCGTGCACGCCGCCGGCCAGGGAGAAGAGGGCAGGCTGCCTTGAATGTTGTCCGGATCGCCGGTCACGCCGGTGATCGAGAGCACGCGCGCCGCCGCCAGCGCCGCGGTGTCGGCGGTGCGCTGCGCTTCCTCGCGCGCGAGATAGAGCGCGACCAAGTCAATGGACAGCGCCGCCATACCGATCAGGGTCAGCATCATGACCGCGACCAGCGCGATCGTCATGCCCCGCTCCCTCGAGGGTTGCTGCCGGCGGCGAATGAGAGGCTTCTTCATCGTTTATCCCGATCTTGTTATCTCGATCTTGCCGCTAATTCTCGTTCATCGCCACGGCCACCGAGTTCAGCGTGGTTGGCAAGGTCGTGTTCTGGAAAAGGCTGGCGATCCGGCCAAACTGCCACCGGTAAGCGTACTGAATGCTGACGCAGGTGCCCACGACAGCCAGGTTGCCGTTCGGATTCTGCGACGTGCAACTCACCGTGGGCAACGTCGCGCCGGTCACGGGAAAATAGTATCCGCGGTTGACGGTGATCGTGATCCCGGCCGTCGGACAGCCGTTGCCGTTGGCGGTGAATACCCAGGTCAGGCCCGAGGGCGTCGAATTCGCGGTCAAGCCGCAGTCGTTGATGTTGTTGGCGTTCAGATAATTGTCTATGGCCTGATAGGCATCGGCTACGGAAACCGGGATTGGATTCACCGGCTGGCTGAGATCGCTTGCCGGGTCGGCGGCGGCGATGCGCGCCGCGTCGCGCGCGATGTTGGTGAGCTTCTGTTTGAGGGTGAAGGCGTTGCTGAAATCGAAGATGCCGATCACGAACAGCACCAGCAAGGGCATGGAAACCGCGAACTCGAGAATCTGCGCCGCTCGATCGTCGGATAAGACGCGCCAGAGCCTGACGAAAATTCCGAGCCGCGGTTTGGCCCCGTCTCGATTTACTCCGCGCCGCCTCACTGCGTCTCCATGCGCACCCGGGCCTGCGCCCGCAGGTTGACCGTCCGGTTCCCGATGGAAGCAAAAGGCAGCGGGAAGGTAAACGGATAGGTAAAGGAAACCGAGATTCCGCAAACGCCTGATCCGGAGAAATTATTGGAGAGTTGCACTGGAGCCTGTACGCAGACTTTGGCGCTGGCCGCGCCGATGCAGCTCGTGCCTCCAACTCCGCTGCATGAGTTGAATGACGGTCGCGGATTGGGATAGGCGGGCAGCGTGGTGTCGAGTTTCGACGTGGTAAGCACCGCGTTGACCGCGTTCACGGCATTGATGGCCTGCTGCGTGTTCGAGTCCACGCTGCAGGTCGAGCAGTTGGGCTGCGCCCCGGCCCGTGCTCCTTCCTGCGCGGCGCGGGTGATCGTGCCGTACAACCGGAAGGCCTGGCTGAACCAGAAAATCCCCATGATGGTCATGAAGAGCAGGGGCAGGATCGCGGCGGCTTCGGCGATCTCCGTGCCGCGTGTGCCACGAAGGAGGTTCCGGATTGTTCCGCTCAATACTTTCATATCAATCCCGCGCACCCGGTCAGGCAGTTACTCGCAACAGCCCGCGTAGCGCCAGCCCGGCATAGAGCAGTACGGTAAAAGCGAGGGCCACCCCGTAAGGAACCTTGAGCGAATCCGGATTGTCCAGCGACACCTGCCGGCCGGGCAGTTGAAACGTCACCAGAGAAATCAGGATGTGCCCGATATTTCTCATCGTCTGCCGCACGCGGCCCTTGACGATCACCAGCACGGCGGCCATGACGCCGGCCACCAGCACCGATCCGAGCAGCATATCCGTTAACGCCGTCGGGCCCACGAACGCTCCGAGTGCGCCCGCCAGCTTCCAGTCGCCGGCGCCCAGGCTGCGCAGCAGGACGAAGGGCAGCAGCAAAGCCAGGCCCAGCAACGCGCCCTGTAGAGACGTCTTTACTCCGCCCCAATGGCTCAGGAATGCGTTGGCCGCCAGTCCCAGCCCCATCCCGGAGACGGTCAGCCAGTTTGGGATGCGCCGCCAGCGCAGATCAGTCCAGCCCGCCACCAGAGCAACCAGCACGGCCCCCGACAGAATCAGCCGGCTCACGGCTGCTCCGCGCCGGAAAGCGCCAGCCCGCCGCTGGATGAACCGTTCGGCCGACCGTTGGGCCAACTCGGGGCACGCTCACAACCTTTAAAAAGAGCCATTTCGGAATGTCGAAGTTGCGCCGGTTGCCCCGTTCGCGGTGCGAAAATTGCCCGTTCGGGAACCGCCGCCGGGGAGGGATTTCAAACTCCCGCCGCCTCTGCCATTATGCCCGCAAAAGCAGCTTATGGCGCGGATTTTCACACAGGGAAACGTCGAAGTCAATCGCCGCGGGTAACCCGGTAGTGAGCCGGTCTGGGCTTCCCTCTCTCCTTGGTGCCGTCCCGAACCGCGCGGCGCAGTTCAGCCCCGGGAGGGAACTCCCTAGACCACAGAGAACGGACGCTGGGAGGTCCCTCGGCCCGCGAAGAAAAGCGCGGGCTTTCGGGATGACCTCCAAGAAACAGGGATTCACACTGCACCAAAGCAGCAAAAAGGCCCGGCGTGAGCCGGGCCTCCTCGAGAAGAAAGTAAATCTACCGGCTGAACGCAGGCGCCGAGTTATGCTCGGCGATGATCTTGCGGGCGTTGTCGGCCAGGGCCTTGGCTTGCGGGAGCAGTTCGAGACCCTTGACAACCTCCGGGTCGGTCTCGGCGCGCACTTTCATTCCTTCATCCTCCCCGAAGGCGTCAATGAAGATCTCCGCCTTGATGTTCGAGCGCAGCCAGTCGTTGTTGTCCAAAAGATCGGCCTGGGTGTAGGGGATGTTGGCGTCGTCGAGCGACTTGCGGAACTCCAGCATCGTGGCATCGTCCGTTTCGAAGCTCTTGGTCGGGTGGTGCAACACGACGTAGCGCTTGGCGAAGTTGAAGAACGCGTAGTGCTGCAGCAGGGTGTCCTGGAAATGATTGCTCTTGACCGGAGGAATACTCACGTCCGGCGTGATGCCGCCGCCGCCGTACACGGTACGGCCGCTATCGGTGAGCTTCACTTCGCGGTTCGCGGTGCTCGGATTCTCCGCCTGATCGCGGTTGTAATAGTAGTCGTAGAGCGAAATGTTGGAGTAATCGCGCTGGATCAGGCGTCCGCTGGGCGTGTAGTAGTGCGCTGTCGTGAGCGCCAGGCCGGTGTTTTCAGACAGCGGATACACCGTCTGCACCAGACCCTTGCCGAATGTGACTTCTCCGGCGATCAGGCCGCGGTCATGATCCTGTATCGCGCCGGAAACGATCTCGGCCGCCGAAGCGGTAAGCCGGTTCACCAGGACTACTATCGGGTAATCCTTGCCGCCGTTGCCATGCTGCGCAATGTAGCGCTTCTCGGCTGAAGCCCGGCCGTGATGCGAGACGATCAACTGTCCCTTCTTAAGGAACTTATCGGCCACGCCCACGCCTTCGCTGAGCAACCCGCCGGGATTGCCCCGCAGATCGAGGATCAGGCCCCTCAGATCGCCGAACTGGTCGAGCGCGTCCGAGACTTCGTGCTCCGTAGTCTCGTTGAATCCGTTCACGTGCATGTAGCCGATGCCCGGTTTGATCAGGAAATGAACGTCCACGCTGTAGCGCGGAATTTCGTCGCGCACCAGGGTGAAGTCCATGGGCTCGTTGACCGCTTCGCGCGAAATCGTGATGTGTACGGTGGTGCCCTTGGGGCCTTTCAGCAGGTCGGCCACGTCGGTGGTGCTCATGTTCTCGGTGGATTTTCCATCTACCGCGATGATGACGTCGCCCGGATGAATGCCGGCCTTGTATGCCGGAGTGCCGACAAAAGGATAGATCACGATGACTTTGTTATTGCGCGGTCCGACCGTCATGCCGACGCCGTAATACTTGCCGCGCTGGTCTTCGCGCATCAGGGCGTAGGATTTGGGATCAAAGAAATTGGAGTGCGGATCAAGCGCGTGCAACATGCCCGGAATCGCGCCGTTGTAGATAGCCTTATCGGCATTAACCGGGTCGGCGTAGTTCTCTTCCACGATCGAATAGACATCCGTGAACTGCTTCAGGCTGTCTTTGACCTCGGAATCGCTGGCCATCGAGGTTTGCTGGCCGCTGTGCTGGGCAAACAGAATGCCCAGGAAGCCGCAAACGATCAGGAAGAAAACTACGAGGAAAAGGGATCCGCGAAAACGACGCGACATTTGAGATTGTCCTTCGGTCGAGGGCATGCCCACACCCCGGCTACCGGCCTGATTAACCGCAGTATACCATCCACTTAGACGCTCCCGGACCCGGATCGTTACCCTTGGTAACCCCACCCGGGCCCCAGGTTTCGAGCGCCCACAAAGCGGTTCAGCTGCCTGCATTTAAGATGCGCCGGAGAGCGATCGAGGTGCACGCCGGGCAAGTGTCTGCCCGCATTGCGGCCCCCGTCCCCCGGCAGTATGATGAGGACCGATGAGTTTCTCCGAAACTGTTTTCCTGTTCGTGTTGGCCCTGGTCATCTTTGGGCCGAAGAAGTTGCCGGAGATTGCCCGCCAACTGGGCAAGTATATGGGGGAATTTCGCCGCGCCTCGAACGAATTCAAGGCCCAGATCGAACAGGAAATCTCTCATCTCGACCTCGAAGACCGGCGCAAGGCTGCCCTGGCTAACCAAGCCGCGACGGCCAGCCCGCCGGCGGGAACCGCCAACCGGTCTTCGCTAACCACGCTCCCCCCGCCGGCTGCTCCCGTTGAGCTCGCGGCCGAGCCTGCGGTTGAGCCGGCCACTGACTCCGCCGTCAACTCAGCTCCAAATCCCGAATCCAGTTCCACAAGCTCAGCTACACCGGCCGCCCCTCCTGCTTCGCAGGAGTCCCATGCCTGAACTCGCTGCCGATGCCTCCTCGCCAGCCCGCGAGCCCGCTGAAGCCATGCCGACCATGGGCTTCCTCGATCACCTGGAGGAATTGCGAAAGCGCATCGTTCACTCCGCGGTCGCCATTGCCCTGGGCGCGGTGGCCTGCTGGAATTATCGCGAAGCCATCTACAACATCATGCAGCGCCCGGTCATGGAGGCGCTGCGCGCCAACCATCTACCGGAACGACTGGTTTACCTAAACCCCACCGAGCCCTTCAACCTTTACTTGAAGATTGCGGCACTGGCCGGCCTGTTTCTTACTTCTCCCTATGTTCTGTATCAGGTCTGGCTTTTTATCTCTCCCGGCCTCTACCGGCACGAGAAGCGCTACGTTTTTCCATTCATGTTTTCGACGATCACGCTGTTCACCCTGGGCGGATATTTCGGCTACCGGGTGGCCTATCCGCGGGCGCTCGAGTTTCTGATCGGATTCGGCCGGCAAATGGAGCCGATGATCACTATCGGCGAGTACACTCATCTTTTTCTCAGCATCGTGATCGGCATGGGGCTGATCTTCGAAATGCCGGTGATCGTGTTTTTCCTGGCCTTCATGGGCATTCTGAGTCCCGGCTTCATGTGGAAGAATTTCCGCTATGCGGTTCTGGTTATCTTCATCATCGCAGGCATCGTCACGCCCACGCCGGACGTGTTCAACATGTGCGTTTTTGCCTCGCCCATGCTGGCGCTTTATGCTCTGAGCATCGGCGTGGCCTGGCTGGTGCACCCCGACCAGCGCCGGGCGCGTCAGGAGAAACAATCAAAGTGAAGGAGCAGCACGGGAGCATGGAATCCGGGAATACTTCGAACAGGGGCACTTTGATCTTGCGAGCCTTGTACCGAGAAGCGCCCGCGCCACGGAGGTTCGGACTTTTTCTCGTCTTCGCCCTCACGCTGCTGGTACTGACGGCCTTCGCTTGCGGCCGCAGCGCGCAGAAAGACAAGGCCCAGCCTTCCCCGCAGACATCGCCGCAGAATTCGGCGCAGGCCGGCGCTCCTGACCCAGCCGCGGCGGCGCTCAACGTGTCGTTAAATCTGCCCCCCGACAGCGGTCCTCCGCCGACCTTCGATGGCGACCGCGCCCTGCAGTATGTGAAAGACATCGTGAAGTTCGGCCCGCGGCCGCTGGGCAGCGCCGCCCACAAGAAGGTCGAGGATTACCTGCACGCGCGCCTGAAAGGCGATCAGGTTGAGGACGACGACTTCACCGCCGACACTCCCGTGGGCAAGTTCGCCGTGCACAACATCATCGCGAAATATCCCGGAAACAAAGACGGCATTATCGTCGTGGCCAGCCATTACGACACGAACTATCCGCTGCGCGACACGCCTTACGTCGGCGCCAACGACGGTGGATCCTCGAGCGCGCTGCTGCTCGAACTGGCCAATCACCTGCGCGGCAAAACGCTCGACGGCTACTCCGTCTGGCTGGTGTGGGACGACGCCGAGGAAGCGATGAAGCCGGACACGGAAATGCCTTTCCTCGACGACAGCCTCTACGGCATCACTCATGTCGCGGAAAAATGGCAGGCCGACGGTTCCATCAAGAAGATCAAGGCGTTTTTGCTGGCCGACATGATCGGCGACGCCGACCTCGACATCGAACGCGACACCAATTCCACGCCCTGGCTCGAAGACGTGGTTTTCGAGGCGGCGAAGCGGTTGGGCTATCAATCGCACTTTTTCGTGGATACTTCCGGCGTGCTCGACGATCACATCCCCTTCGTAAAGCGCGGCGTGCCCTGCGCCGATCTGATTGACTTCTCCTACGGCTACAACAATGTTCTCTGGCACACGCCGCAGGACACGGTGGACAAGCTCAGCCCCAAGAGCCTGCAAATCACCGGCACGGTAGTGCTGGAGACCATCCGCATTCTCGACCGGATGGAGCCGCTGCCGCCGAAGTAGCTGCCAATTCCGCCATAATTTTCACAACGTTAAGGCCTTGTTCTCTTGACAGCCGTTTTCCTGTCGCTCCAAAATGCAGTCAGGCATTCGACCGTGGGGGCACGCAGCTGGCCCCATGCGGGCCATGACGGGGCGTGCAGAAAGTGGGGCCTTGCTTGGAACGTCTCAAAGGCACCGTCAAATGGTTCAATAACGCGAAGGGATACGGATTCATCGGCCGGGCGGATGGACCCGATGTATTCGTGCACTTCAGTGCAATCGCCACCGAGGGCTACAAGAGCCTGCAGGAAGGCGACCCGGTGGAGTTCGAGATCACCGAAGGCCAAAAAGGTCCGCAGGCGGCGAACGTAACCAAAGCCTCCTGACGAACCCGTCGCGGTTCCTGGCGTAATGGCGCAGTAGTGTATCTCGGCGGGCTTGCCAGGTGCCGCTATCTCGATGGCATCGTCTCTCGTTCGCTTAGTGTCTTCGTTGCGCCGCCCTTTTCGTTTGCCTTCCTTAATCTTTAGCCCCTCTTGTAATCTTTAACCCGTGGACAACAAGGCCATCGCCAACATTCTGTACGAAACTGCCGACCTGCTCGAAATTGACGGGCAGGATTCCTTCCGCATCCGTTCCTACCGCAATGCCGCGCAGGCCATCGAGAATCACTCCGAGCAGATCAAAGACATCATCGCGGATCCCAAGAAAGTTCTCGCTATCCCCGGCATCGGCAAGGGCATGTTGCAAAACCTGAAGGAGCTCTTCGAGAGCGGCAAACTCGCGGTGCAAAACGAACTCCTCGCAAAGTATCACCCCTCGATGCTGCAGTTGCTGAAGATTCAGGGCCTCGGCCCCAAGACTATCGCGCTGATCTGGAGCGCCTACAAGGTCTGCGACGTGGATGGCGTGGAAAAGCTGGCGCGCGAAGGCAAGATTCGCGAACTGCCGCGCATGGGCGAAAAACACGAAGCGAAATTGATTAAGGCCATTGAAGACTATCGCCGCATCGGCGGCCGGTTCCTGATTGACGCCGCGCAGGAAGAAGCGGACAAGCTGACGGAATATCTCAAGAAATATTCAGGCATCGACAAGATTACGCCCGCGGGCTCGCTTCGGCGTGGCCGCGAAACCGTGGGCGATCTCGACATCCTGGTCACCGGCAAAGCCTGCTCAACCGAAGAAGGGCGCCAGAAGGCGATTGCCTACGTGGCGCAGTATCCGCCGCTTATGGACGTGATCGCCAGCGGCGACAATAAAATCAGCTTCCACTTGCGCAGCGGCATGCAGGTGGACGTGCGCCTGCTGCCGCCGGAATCGTTCGGCGCGGCCATGCAGTATTTCACAGGATCAAAAGCCCACAACGTTGCCCTGCGCCAGCGCGCGCTCAAAATGGGATATACGCTCAACGAATATGCGCTGGCCACGCTCGAAGGAGAAAAGCCGGTCGCGGGCAAAACCGAAGAGGAAATCTACGCGAAACTCAAGCTCGACTACGTTCCGCCGGAGTTGCGCGAGAATCTCGGCGAAATTGACCTGGCCGAAAAGCATGCGCTGCCGGATCTGATCACCGAGAAAGACATTCAGGGCGACGTGCACATGCACACCGTCGAAACCGACGGCAAGAACACGATCGAAGAAATGGCCGAGGCCGCCCGGGCGCGCGGCTACAAATACATGGCAATCACGGATCATTCAAAGAATCTGGCTTTCGCCAACGGACTCGACGACAAGCGGGCCGTCGAACACATCGCGCGCATTCGCGCCGCGGGCCAGAAGATAGAGGGCATCACGATCTTCGCCGGCATCGAAGTGGATATTCTCGCCGACGGCGATCTCGATCTGTCGGATGACGTGCTCGCTCAAATGGATCTGGTCATCGCCAGCGTGCACTCGGTCTTCAATCAGGAGGCGCCGAAAATGACGGAGCGCCTGCTGAAGGCGATTGAGAATCCGAACACTTCGATCGTCGGCCATCCCACTGGACGCATTCAGTTGCGCCGCGATTCGTATCATTTCGACATGTCGGCAGTGCTGGCCGCAGCGGCGAAGCGCAAGGTCGCGATGGAACTCAACGCTCATCCTGACCGGCTCGATCTCAACGACGTTCATCTGCGGCAAGCCAAACAGCAGGGCGTCAAGATCGTCATCAACACCGACGCGCACCACACGTCGCACATGGAAAAGATGCACTACGGCATCCTGCAGGCCCGCCGCGCCGGCCTGACCAAAGAAGACGTCCTCAACACGCTCCCGGCGCAGAAGTTTGCCAAAGCGATGAAGCATGGATGGTGACGAGACACGTAGCCCCGGACGCCTTCGTCCGGGGACAGGGTTTTCGGGCGGACGAATGCGTCCGCCCCTACGTGATCGTTACGCTGACAATACTGCCTTCTGCACTTTTCCACAGGCGAAAAAGTTTTCCTGTTCACATGACCTTGCCTCTGGTTTTCGCTTCGCCAATACTGGCGGAGAGGACGAGGAATCCCATGGTGTTAGAAGAGTCTATCGGCGATCTCAGCGCGTTTGCCTGGACGTACGCGCAGAAGACGGGGGAACTGCAGCAGGACGGGAAGCACGTGGTCAATGGCTATTCCGGATTCGCCGAGGGCAAAAACAATCCCGCGATGCAGGGTGTTTCAAACGTCGGCCCGATCCCGCAGGGTGAGTGGACGATCGCCGGACCTCCGGCCAACACGCCCGATCACGGACCGTACGTGCTCCGGCTCGAACCCTCCGCTGAAACCAACGCATTTGGCCGCAGCGGCTTTCTCATGCATGGAGATTCGAAAGAGCATCCCGGATGTGCCTCGCATGGGTGCATCATCGTGCCGCGGGATGTCCGCGAGCGCGTGTGGACCAGCGGCGACCGGGAACTGGAGGTGATTCCCTGAAACTCCGGCAGCGGCAAGCGTACAATCGGCTGGAACAATCTATGGCCGATCAAATTCCCGCAGCTGCTCCTCACACGCCGACTCCCACGCCGCCAGCGGCACCCAAGCCTCCCGCCGGCCCGACCATCAACATCGGCGAGGAGTACGGCACGGCCAAGAAAAATCTGCCTCCGGCTAAGATCGTCTTACTGTGCGTTGGGGCCGTGCTGGTGGTAGTGCTGATCGCGTCGTTCGTGAAGCGCGCGAAACCGCAGGCGGTTGGCTCGCTCGACAATGTTGCCGCAGTAGAAGTTCCGGGCCAGAACTCCACCATGGCCGCGCTGACCTTCACGCTGACCAACACCAGCGACAAGATCCTCTACGTCCGCACCCTACAGGGCAAAATCAAGACTGCCTCAGGCGAAAACTCAGCCGACGCGGTCTCCGCCGTGGACTTCGAGCGCTACTTCCAGGCTTTCCCCGCGCTGAAAGCCGGCGCCCAGCCGGCACTGCCCCCGGAAACCAAACTTCAACCTGGCGAGAGCGTGCAACGGACCATTATCGTGTTGTTCTCCATCCCGCTCGACGCGTTTAACCAGCGCCAGTCTACGAGCGTCGTCATCCAGCCGTATGATCAGCAGTTGCCGGTCGTATTGAGTAAGTAACGTGCTCAGCAAGTAGCGCTCGCTACTTCTTCTGGATGAATCTCCGCCGCACCAGGTGGGTGCTGGCGTCAGGCTTGATTTCGTCGTATTTCAGGCAGCTGATGGAACCGTCCACTTCGAGAACCGCCAGCGCGACCTGATCGCAACTGTTGATGCCGTGCTCGCGCAGGGCGCGATTCAGTTCGTCCATGCTGACGTGCTCGTGCTGCATGTGGCTCTCGATGACCTTGCCGTCGTGAATCAGCAGCGAAGGCTCGCCCTCAATCACGCGCCGGAAGCGCCGGCTAGAACCGGAGACAGTGCCGACGATGAAGTTCAGGATGAGCAGCGTCGAAGCCGCGACTATGCCTCCGGCCAAAGAGGTGTCGGGGCCGGTCATGGCGTTCTGCACCGAGTTGGAAAGCAGGAGCAGGAGCGTCAGATCAAAGGGCGTCATCTGCCCCACTTCCCGCTTGCCGCTGAGACGCACGCCGATCAGGACCAGCAGATAGATCACGCCGGTGCGCAGCACGATCTGCAGGAGAATCTGGCTACCCGGGAATAGCGCCGAGGTCATCTGTCAGCCTCGCCATCCCGACCATGCGGGCGGATTGCGAATCGAATCGCCACCCGCTCAGTTCGCCGTGACCGGCACCGGCGCATTCTTCGGCGTGCTCAGGTATCCGGTGGCCTTGTTCTTATCCACGGTCCAGACAACCAGTTCAAACAGCAGATGATCGCGGCCGGAGTAGAACTGGATGGGTTCGGCAATGTTGCGATCTTTTTTCTCGATCGTCTTGTCGTCGGCCGTCACGTTCAGGGTGAATTTGCCGTGCTTGGAATCGGTTTTCTTGAGTTGGAGGCTGACGGTGGAAACCGGCTGCGGCTTGGCTCCCCGGAGCAGGGTGAACTCGTAATAATTGCGGTCACCCCTGTGTTTGAGAACCTCGAGATCGGAGCGCGTGTTGGCAATCAGGCCGCTCTGCACTCCCAGGTCGCCGACGGCGCTCTGCAGTTTCGCCTTGGTCGCCTCGAGGTCGGCTTTGGTCGAGGCCACGTCGGTCTTTACGCCGCCCACGTCAGTCCTGACGCCAGCCACGTCGCCCGAGACCTGGCCGAGTTGCTGCTCTTCCTTCTTCTGTTCGGACTCAAGCCGGGTTTCCGCGGCGCGCTGCTGCGCCTGCAGTTCCTGGGTCCGTTGGGCTAGCTCTTTCTTGGTCATGCCGGCCTGCTTGGCGAGCGTTTCCTGCTGCTCCTCGGCGGTCTGCATGCGGTTCTGAAGCTCCTTGACCTGCGCTTCGCTGGCGTTCAAATCCGAGGTCAGCTGCTTCACCGCCTCGTGCATGACGTAGTGGGTGTATCCGGAGACCCCCACGAACGCCAGAGCCAGCACCGTCAGCACCCACTTACCGATATTCGATTGGGGTTCCATCACTACATTGGTGCCTTCATCGGCCATGCCGTCTTCCTCCTCGGGAAGCAGATAGAACTGATTTACGGGACTGGTTTAATTGTTCAGCAGGACCGAAACCAGTGTCAATTAGCTCATCGGATGCGGAATGACCCGGAAACGATGTTTCTGGGGCAAGACTCGAACAAAACGTACCGGCTCACCAAGATGAGAGCGGTACGTATTGGAAAATCCAGCTTTATTCGAAAATCCAGCGCGTGGACTTGTTCTGGAAATGCTTTTCCCACAGGGCGAAGACGACGCGCGGCCGCACGGCGAAGACCGGCTCTTTCATGGAGAGAATGTCGTCTTTCATAGCGGACATATCGAACTTGTACTTGCGCTCGTAGACTGGGAGCATCTTCCTGCGGGCGGCGAGATCGGCGATTTCGGCCACGCCTTCGACGATGATGGCTTCCTCGGCTTTTTCCGTGGAGATGATGCAACTCGGATTCCGGCCCAGATTGCGGGCTTTGCGCGATTGGCCGCCGGTGCTGAAGAGAAAACAGCCGTCCTGCCAAAGTCCCCAGATGACCATGACGTGGGGCGACGCGCGCCGCCCGCCGCCGGACTTGACGGTGGCGATCCAATAATTGTGCGACTTCTTCAGGCGCTGCTCCGCCCATGACCACGGGAGCAGGCCTTTCTTGCTTTTGGGGAAACCATAACCCGGAGTCTGCAGGCGAGAGGACTTTGGTTCGGCTGACGGCGACCGTTTTGCCCTCTTCTTCGTCATACAAAACCTCCGACGGGCCTGCAACCAACTAAACGCCGACCGGAAACGGCTTGGTGTGCGCGGTCGTGGTGAGCGAGCGGCCGCCGAAGCGCCCCTGCAGCAGCGACATCAGGCCGGTGTACCAGTATCCAATCACAAACAGCAGGAGGAAGGGCACGGTGATGTAATTTTCGTTGTCAATGGCGTACCAGACGGTAAGCGCGAAATAGGTCCCAAGGAGAAGTTCGATCCACGGGATCCAGCCCAGGCGCTTGCGGTACTTGGTGGCGCCGATTTTGTCCTTCTTCGACTCCACGCGGTACTTCGGCGTGCGGGCGAAAGCCGATTGTTTGCCGATGAGCGCTTCGATGACTGCTTTTGTGTTGGTAATGGTCAGTCCAATGCCGAGAGCCATGAGAAAAGGCAGATACAGCAATGCCCGCGGCCAGGTCTTGGGAAACAGTTCGCGCTGCGACACCAGATAGAAACTGGAGATCGAGAACGTCGAGGCCATGAACAGGGGCAGGTCAATGTAGAGCATCTGGAACCAGCCCTGGTAGAAGCGAATGATCATGGCAGGCAGCAGGAGCACGGACAACATGATCATCAGCGGATAGCTGAGGTTGGCAGTCAGGTGATACCAGGCCTCAATCTTGGTGTGCAGCGAGGCGTCACTCTTCAGCACACGCGGCAGGATTTTCTTTCCGGTCTGGATCAATCCCTTGGCCCAGCGCGCCTGCTGCGTTTTGAAGGCGGTCATTTCAACGGGCAATTCCGCCGGACATTCGACGTCCTGCAGATAGATGAACTTCCAGCCTTTGAGCTGGGCGCGATAGGAGAGATCGGTGTCTTCGGTGAGCGTGTCATGTTGCCAGCCCCCGGCTTCTTCGATCGTCCGGCGGCGCCACATGCCGGCGGTGCCGTTGAAGTTGAAAAATAGCCCGGTGCGGGCGCGGCCGGAATGCTCCAGCACGAAGTGGCCGTCGAGGAGCATGGCTTCGACTTCGGTCAGGAAGGAATAATTGCGGTTGATGTGGGTCCAGCGCGTCTGCACCATGCCGATCCCTGGATCGGTGAAGTGGTGCACGGTGCGCAGCAGGAAATCTTCCGGCGGCGTGAAGTCGGCGTCAAAGATGGCGATGAATTCGCCTTTCGCGGTCTTCATGCCCTCGGCCAGCGCGCCAGCCTTGTAGCCTTCGCGATTGCTGCGATGGACGTAGCTGACCGGGTGTCCGAGCGCGGCATAGCGTTCGACCAGCGCGCGCGCGACTTCAACGGTTTCATCGGTCGAGTCGTCGAGCAGCTGGATATCGAGCTTTTCGCGCGGATACTCCAGCTTGCAGACGGATTCGAGCAGGCGCTCGACGACGTATTGCTCGTTGAATATCGGTAACTGCACGGTCACCCGCGGCAACTCGGCAAAGAGCGCGGCCGGCTCGGTGGTGCGGTTCTTGCGGTGCTTGTAATAGAGATAAACCAGGATGTAGCGGTGCACGCCGTATCCAGCCAGCAGAATCAGCACGATGAAGTAGGGGATCAGCAGCGCGAGATCGAAGGCGTCAAGATGGTAGAGGCCGCGAAACGTAGTGTCGAGAAAATGCTGCCTTATGTAGGGACCAATCCCCCTGGCCGCCATCCAAACAGCGAGGCTGGGCGCACGCGGGGCCAATGCTGGGATCGGCGCTATCCGGGTGAGATCAGAAATCAATCCGCGCTCCAGTCGAAACCTACATTTTAGCGTATTTGGGAGGGGTGGCCGGTAGGGTCAAGGGCGCAGGGCGGGTTTCGACCGTCCCCGAGGTCATCCCGAGAGCCCGCGTCTTTCATCGCGGCCGGGGATCTCCCGGCGAAGCGGCCTGTCTGTTGCTGGAGATCCCTCGGCCCGCTGGTACAGGCGCGGGCCTTCGGGATGACCTCCCTTCTTGCGCTGTGGAAATCTCCCAGAAGAATGCGCTTGACATATTCCTATATCGGCATATATATTCTGGTCATGCCGAGAGCCGCTACCACCTCCGACGCGTTCAATGCCGTCGCCGAGCCTCGCCGCCGCGAGATTCTCGAATACCTGGCGGATGCGGAGCGTTCGGTGGGCGACATCGTCGTCGGCCTGCGGCTGGAGCAGCCTTCGGTATCCAAACACCTCCGCGTACTGCACCATGTCGGGCTGGTGCGGGTGCGGCGCAGCGGGCGGCACATGTACTACCGCACCAACGCCGAGGCCATTCGCCCGCTGCATGAGTGGACGAAGACATTTGAACGCCTGTGGACGCATCAGCTTTTGCGCATCAAGGATCGCGCCGAAACGGCTATGAAAGATCCTAAGCAGGAATAAACCAGAACAGGAGAAATGTTATGGGCCTTACACCAACCACCATGGGAATCGAGAGCTTGACCCTGATGATCAGCAAAGAAATGCATGTGCAGGCCACGCTCGAAAAGACGTTCACCGCCATCCTCGAGCAGATGGGCCCGTACAACGACACACCCGAGGGCAACCCCCTGCCGATGAAGATCGAGCCCTGGCCCGGCGGGCGCTGGTACCGCGACCTGGGCGACAACAACGGACACCTTTGGGGACACGTACAGGCCATCAAACGGCCCACGCTGCTTGAAATCACCGGGCCGCTGTTCATGTCGTATGGCGTCGTATCCAACCTGCAGTACCGGCTGAGCGAAGCTCCGGGCGGAGGAACGCTCGTCCGTTTTCATCACAAAGCGTTCGGCGTGATTCAGGACGACCACCGGCAGGGCGTCGGACGCGGCTGGAACCACATGCTGGCAAAGATGGTCGAGCGGGCCGAAGCCGGCTCGCGCTGAAACAGGAGGACTCTGATGTGCCCCGAATGCCTGACCAGTACCGCGTTGATCGTAAGCGGCGCGCTCTCGACCGGAGGAGTCGGCGCCTTCGCAATCCAGATTTTCCGCTCGAAAAAGAACGATTCACGAAACAGGAGAAATGACGATGGCTACAGCAACGAACGATCTCTTGACCAATCAGAAAACATCACCCCAAACCTCAACTCGCAAGATCGTGACGCATGACCAATGGTTGGCCGCGCGCAAGGCATTCCTCGCCAAGGAGCGCGAGTTCACGCATATGCGGGACGAACTCAGCCGCCAGCGCCGTGAGCTTCCTCTGGAACGCGTGGAGAAGCAGTACGTTTTCGAGGGACCGAACGGCAATGAATCCCTGGCCGATCTGTTTGCCGGACGCAGCCAGCTGGTGATCTACCACTTCATGTTCGGACCGAACTGGAAGGAAGGGTGCCCGAGCTGCTCGTATCTCGCCGACGGATTCGATGGCGCCATCCCGCACCTGGCTGCGCGCGACACTACTTTCCTGGTGGTTTCGCGGGCGCCGTTCGCCGAGATCGAAGCCTTCAAGAAGCGCATGGGCTGGAATTTCAAGTGGGTCTCATCCTTCGGAAGCGACTTCAACTACGACTACCAGGTTTCGCAGTCGAAAGAGGAAGCGGGCAAGGACAAGGTCTATTACAACTACGAAATGACCGAGTTTCCTGCCGAAGAGCGGCCCGGCCTGAGCGTGTTCCTCAAAGACGGCGGGCAGGTTTTCCACTCTTACTCGAGCTACGCGCGTGGGCTCGACATCCTGCTGCTCACCTATAACATCCTCGACCTCACGCCCAAGGGACGCGACGAAGACGGTCTTGGCTTCCCCATGGCGTGGGTGCGGCATCATGACAAGTATGCCGAGGGATACGTAGTGAATCCGAAGGCAGGGTATGTGCAGCCGGCGAAGGTAACATCCTCGTCGTGCTGCTCGGAAGGAAAACTGTAACGAATCGGGTGCCCTGCCTCTGAACTCGGGCAGAAGTGGGGCACCCGAGTAGTCTTTAATTCGTTCTCAGGCTTGACCGCGCAGCAATCCCACGCCGAGCGTGAGCACGGATACTGCGAGCACCAGCGCTCCCAGATAAATCAGTGAGACGAAGCCATTGGGCGCGGTTGCGTCGGGCGAAGCCATGGATAGAAAGAACCCGAGGGGCAATAGAATCGCCGCCGCCGGAATACCTATGCGCGCGAGCCACAGCAGGGCCGGCGGCAAGTTCGCCGAATCCGCCAAGACCTGACACACAAGCGAGAGCAGCACGATGACCCCTGCATGGGCGTGGCCGGCGCGGAAGAAATTCTGCCGCAGCGGATTATCCATGTAGCGGCTGCTGCGGTCCATCAGCGACGTGAGCAGAAAATATCCGCCGTACTGGATCGAAGGAACGGTGATCAGAATGACTCCAGCCATGATGCGCGCTTCTCTGGTCATAGTCGCCTCCATTAGCGGTTCTCGGCCACTTCCCGGCCCTCGGGCACAATGAACGCATCCACCCGCAGACCGTCAGGAAGCGGCGACCCGGGATCGAGTTCGACCAGCGTCTCGAGAATCTTCGTGTCTACTTTTTCAGTCGGCTCATCGGTGCGCACGTTCTTGGGACCGAGTTGTTGCCCGACGCGCACCACGCGTCCCCAGAATTTCTGAGTCCCATACGCGTCGGCAGTGACATATGCCCGCTGCCCGACGGCGACTTTGCTGACGTCGGTCTCGTCCACATCTACCCGCACTCGCAGAGTCTTGCGGTCGCCAATGGTCAGGACCGGATCGGGTACGGTCGAGGAGTTCGACACACTCTCGCCGCTGCGATGGTGCTTGCGCAGCACGATGCCATCAATGGGCGAGCGAATGAACGTCTTCTGATAGCGCGCTTCGGCCTCGTCCAGTTGCCCCTGGGCCAGCTTCAGGTCGGCCTCGGCAAACGCCTGGTCTTCTTCGCGGGCATGATCGTCCACCAGCGCGTGCTGCTGCACCGCCTCGTCGTACTTGGCTTTGTCCACGTTGGCTTCGCGCTCATAGCGATCGAGTTCCTCGCGCGAAACCACGCCGGCCTTGAACAGTTCCTGCCGCCGCTGGAGTTCGGATTGCGCGTTCTCCATCACGGCTCGCGCCTCGTTCACCGACGACAACGCTTCAGCGCGTTCCTGCCGCCGCGCGCCATTGATGACCTTGCGCAACGTCGCTTCCTTGGCCACGACGCTGGCCTGCGCCGACTCGACCTGCGCACGATAATCAGCATTCTCGAGTTCGGCCAGCACCTGCCCGCGATGAATCGCGTCGCCTTCTTCGACCTTGACCGTCTTGAGCCGCCCGCTCAGTTCGGAGCCGATCTTGATGTCCTCGGAATACGGCTCCACGCGGCCCGGACCCGCAATCAACTCCGGCGCATGGCTCACAGGGCCGGCTGCCGTAGCTGACTCATGTCCGCGGCGCGACGCCAGCACCAGCGACGCGGTCAACACAAACGCTCCCAAACCGACCACCCAGACGATCCGGCTCTTCGCAAAGTTTGCCAACGAAAATCTGTTACTCATAACCAATCTCCACTTCCGAGAAGTTCCAGTCTCAAACCGTGATTGCTGCCCCGGCTCCGATGTTGTGCGCCAGCAATTCCGCCGGCACGATGTCCGATTCCTCCGCTTTTGCCACAGCACCGTCCTCAATTTTCACGATGCGGTCGGCGAAGCTGAGCACGCGCGAATCGTGGGTCACGATCACCACCGCGCGCCCGCGCTGGTGCGCCAGATCGCTCATCATCTCCATTACGTTGCGGCCGGTATGCGAATCGAGCGCGGCCGTCGGTTCGTCCGCCAGAATGATTCCGGGATCGCCCGCCAGTGCCCGCGCGATGGCAACTCTCTGCTTCTGGCCGCCGCTCAGGTCGCCGGGGAAACTCACATATTTCTGGCCGAGGCCAACCTGATCGAGCAACTCCTGGGCCCGTTTTTTTGCCTGCGCCGCGGGGACCTTCTTCAGATCGAGCATCAGCTCGACGTTTTCGCCGGACGTCAGCGTGGGAAACAGATTGAATCCCTGGAACACGAACCCGATATGCTGCAGGCGCAGTGCGGGCAATTCTCTCTCGCGCAGGCCGACCACTTCCCTGCCCGCGAGTTTCACGCTGCCGGACGAGGCCGTGAGAATGCACCCCATGATCGAGAGCAGCGTGGTCTTGCCGCTGCCCGACGGCCCCATCAGCATCAGCAATTCGCCGGGGTGAACGTCCAGATCGACTCCGCGCAACGCCAGGGTACTGCTCGCGCCCTCTTCGTATTTCTTTGTCAGGTTTCGAACTGCGATTGCAGGCTGCATTTCTTTCTCCTATCCCGACTATCCCTTGAACACCATCGCCGGATCGATGCGCGTGACTTTGTTGATCGAAACCAGCGCGGCTCCCACACACATCGCCAGGGTAAGGAAGAACATTCCAATCGCCATCGGCGCCGGCATCAGGATCGCGGCTCCGCCCTTCTGGCTTCCCTGCACCACGAACACGCTGACGACCATCCCCAGCACGTATCCAATCACCGCGCTGATCGCCGCCTGCTTCATAATCACTTTGTAGACATAGCTGTTCGGTGCGCCCATCGCCTTCAGCGTTCCATATTCGCGAATGTGATCCACCGTGGTCGCATAGATGGTTTGTGCCACGACCACGAAGCCAACCACCAGCCCAAGCACGGCCGCGATCAGCACGGCCACGCCGGCGCCGGTGGTGAACATCCAGTAGAAAGTCGTCATGCGGCTGAACTCCGCGGTCTTGAACACTTCCACATCCTTCAGCCGCGAAAGCAGATCCTGCCGCACTTGCTCGACGCTTGCGCCCGGCGCGACCTTCACCAGGATGAACAGCGTCTGGTCCTCGCGCAGGCTGGTGAAGTCCTGCGCGTTCTTGAACGAGGTGAAGACGTAGGGTGAGGTCGTGAATGACCGGATGCCGCGCGTAAATCCCACTACCCGGGCGCGATAGCCGCCAATCTCAAACACTTCGCCCACCCGGGTCACGCCCAGCTTCTGCTTATAGAGCTCGTCGAGGATTACGGCGTCGGGCGATTTCAAATCTTCCACGCGGCCCTCGACCAGATTCCAAGGCCGCTCGATCGGATCGTCCACGTTGATACCGACAATCTGCACCGATTCCTGGCCGCCGTCGTGGCGCTTCCACTGTGTCCAGTGCGCGATGATCTTCTGCGCGTCGCCCACGCCCGGCGTGGCGCGGACCTGGTTCAGCTTGCGCTCGCTGAACGCCACGCCCTGCTCGACGTAAGGCACGTTCTTCGAGGTCACCCACAAGTCGGCGTTCGAGTGGTCAATCAGGTTTGATGTCGCCGTGGTGAAACCGATGAAGAGTCCGAGCTGCACCACGATCAGCACTACGGAAAAAACGATTCCGGTCAGCGTGACGGTGAGCCGTACCTTGTCGTGAAACAGATTGCGTTGCGCGAGAGGCGGCATGATTCACTTCTCCGTTGCCGGCGACGGGGATCTCTGCAATCCCCGCAGCGTTACATCGAGCATCAGGTCCATGCGTTCCTGGATCGGACGCCACTCCACCCACTTGTCGCAGCCCTTGGCGATCTCGAGTGAAATCGCGCCATGGACGGCCGCCCACAGCGTCTGCGAAATCACTTCCGGATCCTTTAGCTCTGCGCGGAAACATCCCGCATCAATCGCCTGCTGCACCGCCCACTTCAAGAAAGCGTAGGCGTCCATCTCGGGATTGCCCATGATCTCGCGATCCACTTCATCCGGTTCGTGTCCCGGATTCGCCGTCATGAACATGAACTTGTAGTGATTTGGATTTTGCAGGCCGAACTCCATGTAGATCCGGCCAATCTGCTTGAGCCGCTCGACCGGATCGGTGGACATGGCCGAACTCTGAAAAACTTCAGCCAGCCGCGCGTAGTCCTCGTGGCAGAGTTCGCGAAACATCTCTTCCTTGTCGGCGAAGTAGACGTAGATCGCGGTCGGTGAATACTCGATTTTCTCCGCCACCTTGCGCATCGAGACACCCTCGTAGCCCTCGGTGAGAAACAGTTCGCGGGCGGCATCGAGGATCTTGTCCCGGGTCTCGGACTTCACGCGTTCCCGCCGTTCCTTGACGCCCATTTGTGGAGGCTCTCCTGACCGACGATCAATTGGTTAACGGTGTTCAGTTAACATTGTTAAGTTAGCGCGATGCGTTCATGGTGTCAAGGGAAATCTAGCGCCGGAGTGAATATCCGTTGTAACTGAATGAAATACAGGCGATAGCTTACGAGCGGTGGACCGGGAGCTTTCGGCTCGCCGATGGGACTGTCGGCCTGCGGGATGGCTTCTGAATGGAAGGAAGATGAATATTCCGATTAGGCGAATGCCATTGAGGGCCTAGACGTGGTTGTCCGCATTAGTCTTCTGCCCGGTTTGCAAGCTTCCATTTCAGAAGAAGAAATATCAGAAGAAATATCAATCCTTCGCCGCGAAAAATGCGGACGCGCTTTCGCCTGCTCTCATGCTAGGTTTTGCCTCATGAGCATGAGACTGTGCGCGAACCCGCAATGCCGAGGCTACGGGCAGGTGGTTTACACCGCGGCCACGCGCTGCCTGTTTTGCCGATGTGACCTGAAGCCCACCTGGACGCGAAGCGAGAACCTTTCTCCACAGAAAAGGCGCCCGGCAATCGCAAAGAGGACCGCCTAATCGCGGCAGCCGAATCGTCTCTAACACTGGAATAGCTTACGCCGCGCTTCTTTGGCCGCCCGCCATTCCCACAGAGGGGCTCGGGTGAAAGCGCCGGACTGCCATCACCGTCACCATCACAAAGGCGACCAGAACGACCAGTTGCGCGATGGCGAACGGAGGCTCTTTCTGCGTAGGCGCCAGCGCGTGCAATGCAGGCGACTTCTCAAATGACTGCACAATCAGAACGAACACGTTGAAATAGAACGCGATCGCCGCGGAGATGACATAGGACGCCCGCCAGATGCCGGCCAGATGCCGCGCGTAGCGAGCAAACACGGCCACAGCCAGCGCGATCAGCAAGAGCACTCCCACCACAATCCCAGGCGTGACGTGCTCATTGGGAAAAGCAAAGCCGGTCAGACTGGTCAGGATCGTGGTGGCGAGGAAGATCGAAGTGATGCCGTTGAGCAGCTTGGCGCGGAGCATGCCCCACATCACCACCATGCCTGACCCGATTCCGATCACGCTGATCACCACGTGCAGCAGAGTGTAGGTTTCAGTCGGCATCCCCAGGATGGTCCCTTGCAGCAAGGGCAAAGTGACGGTCATCATGATGCTCCACCTCCAATTTAGCTAGGGATTCTACTCCCGAAGTCAAGGGTCGCGCGGGGACCCATTTGCCGCTCCCGCGCCGCTCGGTTACAAATAGATCACGCATGGAATCCAGTGTCGCGGGCATGGCTCGCCGTTTCCGACCACTCCTTGACGTCTGGGCGCGAGTTCGCACTTCCCTTTTCTGGATCGTCACGGTTGGCATCGTGGTGCGCCTGGGCTGGATCATCCTGGCCCACACCTACAGGTTCAAGTCCGCCGAAGAAAACTTCGGCTTCGGCTTTGAGATGGGGCGCATTGGCGCAGCCATCGCCGCCGGACGCGGATTCAGCGATCCGTTCGGCCCGCACACCGGCCCGACGGCGTGGGAGCCGCCGCTTTATCCGTATCTCACGGCGGGCGTGTTCCATGTCTTCGGAATTTATTCTCGGGGGTCGGCGTTCGGGCTGCTGACCATCAACAGCGTTTTTTCGGCGCTGACCTGCATCCCGATTTTTCTCATTGCCCGGCGTATTCTTTCCGAGAAAGTCGCCGTGGGCTCGGCCTGGGCCTGGGTTTTTCTGCCCAACGTGATTTTCTGGTGCACGCGCTGGGTATGGGAGACCAGTCTTTCCGCGTTGCTGCTGGCTACGCTGTTCTGGCTGGCACTGACTCTGGAGGACCGCGACGGTTGGCTGCCGTGGTTAGAGTTCGGACTGCTCTGGGGCGTAGCCGCGCTCAACAGCACGGTGCTGGTGTCGTTTCTGCCGGCCGCCGGACTGTGGGGGTGGTACCACCGGGCGCGCCGGGGAAAGAGTTCGATGGCCGGAATCGCGCTGGCGTCGGCCGTGTTCTGTGCCTGCCTTACGCCCTGGATCGTTCGCAATTACGAGACTTTCCATAAGTTCATTTTCGTCCGCGACAATTTCGGCGCGGAGCTGCGCATGGGCAACGGTCCGTGGGCCGACGGGACCTGGATGCAATATTTGCATCCCACGCAGGACGTGTATGGCCTGCATCAGTACGAAGCCATGGGAGAGCTGGCCTACATCGCCATGCGCCAGAAGCAGGCCACGGATTACATCAAGGCCGACTACGCGCGGTTCGCCGGCCTCTGCCTGAAACGCTTCATCTATTACTGGGCCGGGCCACCGAGGCTGGCGCAGGTCTGGTGGCTGGCGCAGGTGAAAAATTCGCTGTTTCTTGCCTCTTCCGTGCTCATGTTCTGGGGACTGGGGCGGGCGCTACGGCTGCGCCGCCCTGGAGCATGGCTGCTGTTCTGGCTGCTGCTGCTGTATCCGGCGATCTACTACGTGGTCTTTCCCAACCAGCGATACCGGCATCCGATCGAGCCGGAAATGTGCATTCTGGGAGTGTTTCTGCTGACCGAGGCGCGCTGCAAGCGAAAAGATCAGGCCGATCGGACGCCTTAATCCAAGAATCTGGTCCGGGAACAATCCTCTCGCGCGCAGCGTATCCGCAACCGGGCGCAGTCTGTCTCACCAATTCCGGCCGGGCCCGTCTAACCGGCAACGGAGGATAAGCTCATGAATCGCAATCACCGGTCCGCTACCTGGCTGGGAACCATTTTAGGGTCCGTTTGCGCTCTGCTTGCGCTCGTCGCTGGAGCTCACGCTTCGGATCATCGCGGCGCCTTCACCGAAGAATTCCATCAGACGTATGCGATTACCCCGGATGGCCGCGTGGAACTGGACAATATTAACGGCCCGGTACACATCTCCAGCTGGGACCGCAACGAGGTGAAAGTGGATGCGGTGAAATATGCCGACGATAAAGATCGCCTGCCCGAGGCCACGATCGAGGTCGATGCGGAGAAGGATTTTATTTCGATCCGCACTAAGTACCGCGACCACGACAACACGTTCAACTGGGGCTCGAGCCACAATCCTCCGGGAGTGGAATACACGCTCATGGTGCCCCGCACCGTGCGCCTCGACGAAATCAAGCTCATCAACGGATCACTCGACCTGACCGGCATCAGCGGCGAAGTGCACGCTTCGTGCATCAACGGGAAGCTGGTGGCGCGCGACCTTAGCGGGAGGGCGGAACTCTCGACCATCAACAGCCGTCTCGAAGCTCAATTCACTCAGTTGGGGTCGACTTCGCTGGACCTGAGTTCGGTAAACGGCTCGGTGTCACTGACCATCCCCTCGGATTCGCAGGCCGAACTCGAAGCCAGCACGGTTTCCGGCGGCATTGAGAACGATCTCGGACTGCATGTGAATCATCACCAGTTTGTCGGCCACGATCTGCGCGGGCGGATGGGCAAGGGCAATACGCACATCAAGCTCGAAAACGTGAATGGCCGCATCGAAATTCACCACGCACAGGATGGCAAGGCACTGAGCCCGGTGAAGGATCTGAATCATGGGGACGACGACTCGATTTAACCGAGTGAGTTCTGGCTGCCCCTGGTGACCCTGATCAGTAAATCGTGTAACCCGGGGCGGGCGTGCGCAGATCGGGTTTGGAAGCCATCAGCAGCAGCGCGCCTTCGCGCTTGAAAGCGCGCAGATCGTCGAGACTCTTGAACGATTTGGTCTTGTAGTCGTCCGGCGTGGGCGTGTCGTCCGGGATACGCCGCGCTTCAACGTTTTCGAACGCGTGCTTCTTGAGCAGTTCCACGTACTCCGCGGCCGAGCGCACGTGCACCGGAACTTTCAGCTTGTCCACCCACTGCAGCGAATAAACATTGTCTGAGTAAAGATTGATCAGAATGAACAGCCGGCCGCGCGGCGCCATCACGCGAAACAACTCCATCAGGGCCCGGTCCTGATCGGGATAGTAATAAAACGACTCGACCGACAGGACTTTATCGAAGAAGTTCTCTTCCCACGGAATCTGCTGCGCCGATCCCCAGACATAAAGAATATTCTCAAATTCCTTTGACGATTCACGCGCCACGCGGACCATTTCGTCGGAGACGTCAAGGCCGACGACCTGGCCGAAGCCTTCCGGACCTTCGCCCACGAGCCTTGCCAGCAGACGCGTGGCCCAGCCGGAACCGCAGCCCAGATCGAGCACGCGCTCGCCGGGCCGAAGTTCCATCAGACGGATCGTCTTCTCGGTGATGTCGAGATGATGATGCTGCATCTTCTCGCCTTCGCCGGCCGCGGCCCAGCGGTTGAACTCGTGCTGCAGTTTTTCGTCGGGAGTTTGAGGTTTGTCAGGCATCGGTTTTTCCACTCATTCTATGCTACCCTTTTGCTCCTCATGGCATCCCGCCCGCAGCCGCCGCTGCCGGAGCCGAATTCCGGCGCGCTCTATTGCCCGAACTGCGCCGAAGAAGTCAACGATCCGCTCACTTGCGGCGATTGCTCCGCCGTCATTTGCCGCCGCTGCGGCACGCCCCTCGAATCCCCCGACGAACTCGGTATCGGATAAATGGACGCCGCCGCCGACCCGCCCGCCCCGAGCGCTATCGCCGACGACTCCAAGCCCAGCCTCATTCGCGGACTCGGCCTGCTCGATTCCGTGCTGCTGCTGGTCAGCGGCATCATCGGGTCGTCCATTTTCCTGACCGCGAAGGACATTGCCGGGCCACTGCCGCATCCCGTCTTGTTTCTTCTGGTGTGGGTGCTGGGCGCGCTGATCTCACTGTGCGCCTGCTTCGCGTTCGCCGAACTGGGCTCGATGTTCCCGGATTCCGGCGGCCAATATGTCTATCTGCGCGAGGCTTACGGCGATCTGACCGCGTTCCTCTATGGATGGATGCTGTTCGCGGTGGCCAATGGCGGCACCATCGCCGCTCTTTCCGTGGCGTCGGCGGCTTACGCTGGCCAGGTTTTTCCCATCCTGTCACAGGATCGCATCGTCTTCTCGGTCGCAGGCATCGCCGTGTCGCGCGCGCATTTGTTCGGCATCGCAATGATCGCCGTTCTCACTTACGTAAACGTCATTGGACTGCGCTGGGGAGCGCTGCTTCAGAACGTTTCAACCTGGACGAAGTTCTCCGCCATGGCGGCGTTCGTGACCCTCGGCCTCGCCTTCGGAAAGGGACATTGGTCGAATTTCAGGGCGCACGGGGTGCCCCTCTCGCTCGGACTTGGGCCCACTGCGCTGATCTCGGCATTCGGCGTGGGGCTGATCGCAGTCTTCTGGGCCTACGACGGTTGGGTCTATATCACATTTGTTGCCGGCGAAGTGCGGGAGCCGAGACGAACTGTTCCTCGAGCCATGATTTTCGGCATCCTCATCGTCGGCCTGATTTACATGGCGATGAACGTGACCTACATGTACGCGCTGCCTCTCGCGGAGATCGCCAAACACGAAACCATCGCTCACGCGGCCGCCGCAGTGCTGTTTTCCCCGAAAGCCGCGGGCTGGCTGTCGCTAATGATTTCCGTTTCCTGCTTCAGCGCGGCGGCGACTTGTACCCTCGCGGGAGCCCGCGTCTACATGGCGATGGCGCAGGATGGCGTCTTCTTCAAACGCATGGCCGAGATCCATCCCAAGTGGCGGACGCCGGCCTTCAGTTTGATTGGACAGGGCATCTGGGCCGCGGTGCTCACCCTGACGGGCCGCTATGATCAGCTTTACACCTACGCTATCTTCGCCATGGTGCTTTCGTACACGCTGACGGTGATCGGAATGTTTTGGCTCCGCTGGAAACGGCCGGAGGTCCCGCGGCCGTATCGTTGCACAGGCTATCCCTGGCTGCCGGCTATCTATGTGCTGATCGGCGCCGCCTGGACATTGAATACGATCATTACGCGCCCTCACGAGGCATTCTGGGGCACAGCCATCATCCTGGTCGGGGTGCCGGGATACTTGTATTGGAAACGGAGTGGCCGGGACAAAGCTAACAAGAACACGTAGCCCCGGACGCATTCGTCCGGGGCCGATAGCCTCACCGACGCCGCCGGGCGAACGAATGCGTCCGCCCCTACACGAAGCTAAACCGGCGTCGCCGTCTTCCTTGGCGGATTGAAGAACGGCAGCGTGGTCACTTTCGCGTTCGTCTTCAGCCGCATCGCCTCGATCGTGATTTCCATTTGCAGCGAAGTGCCGGGCTTCGAGTATTCCGTTTCAAGGCTGGCCAGCGCGATCATCTTCTTGAGCGTCGGAGACCAGGTCGTGGTCGTGGCTTTGCCCACCTGCTTGTCGCCGGAATATATCGGCACTGCCACGCGCGAAGCTTGCGCCGGAGCCGCCGGAGTCAATCCGTAGCGCTCGTAGAGGGCCTCGACGTCAATCCAGTCCACTTCAAGCCCGGCCAACTGGCGCGGCACACCACTCTTCGCGTCACGCTCCAGCGCACGCTTGCCGATGAAGTTTTCTTTTTCGAGATGCACCATCTTGCCGAACCCCAGCTCATACGGGGAAAACTTCTGCGACGGAATCAACGCCTTTTTCGAACTCGTGTAATCCACTTCGATCAGCAGCAACCCAGCCTCGACCCGCGCCACATCGAGCGCCAGCATACCCGCCGCGTGCAGGTCGAACTGCTTGCCCCTGGCGGCAAGTTCATCCCAGACTCTCACGGCGTCATTCCAGGGCATCCAGATTTCGTAGCCCAGATCGCCGGTGTAGCCGGTGCGGGAAATATCCACGGGAACGCCTGCGATTTTCCCGCGCGTGACCCGAAAATATTTCAAATTGGCGATATCCGCCTCGGCGACGGCTTTGAGCAGCTTCGCCGAAGTCGGCCCCTGCATCGCCAGCGCGGCAACTTTTTCGGAGATGTCCTCGATCTGGACGTCCATGTTGAGGCCGTTCTGCCGGAACCAGCGCAGGCTCGGGTCGGCGGCCGTCCAGCGATAGACATTTTCCTCGAGCCGCGAGATCGTGCCGTCATCAATGACCTTGCCTTCTTCATCGCACCAGCAGCAGTAAATCACCTGCCCGACCTTCACTTTGTTGACGTCGCGCGTGATGACCCGATTCACCAGGCGGGTCGCGTCCTTGCCGGTGATCAGATATTTGTACAGCGGGCTAATGTCAATCAGCGCACACGCATTCCGGATCGCGTTGTACTCGTGCTCGTGGTGCACTTCGTAAACGCTGACCGTGTAATATCCCGACCACTCGCGGTAATTCAAGCTGTGGCAGAGAGGAAAAGTGCGCTCGTGAAAAGCGGTTCCGATGGGCAAAAGAGTGGCCTCAAAAACAGTTTGTCTTCGCAGCCGGATTATACCAACGCGTGCAGCCGCAATAGAACGAGAACGTCACCTCGCGCATTGTTCCGCTACCAATCTCGGGGCCGATAATCCGGGACAGGAGCAATCCCATCGGATACAATAATGCTTCCATGCACCGTCTCATCCAATGGTCCGTCCTTCCCAGCGGGCTCGGATCTTTGCGCCGCGTTCTTCTTCTCTGCGCGTATCATTGCGTTTCCTGAGCATTGTCTGACCGCACCAGATTCAAGCAAATACCTAGGAGCCAAGAACTGATGGCTGGTTCTAGTTCGTACGACGTAATCGTGATCGGCGGCGGGCACAACGGCCTGGTCAACGCCGCCTACCTGGCGAAAGCGGGCAAGAAAGTTCTGGTGCTCGAGCGCCGTTATGTGCTCGGAGGCGCGGCTTGCACGGAAGAAATCGTGCCCGGATTCAAGTTTTCGGTCTGCTCCTACGTCGTCTCCCTGCTGCGGCCCGAAATCATCCGCGACCTCGACCTACCCCGACACGGCCTCGAAATTCTGCCGCTCGACGGCACGTTCACGCCCATGCCCAGCGGCGATTATTTATGGCGCGTGAACGATCACGGCAAGACGCACCGTGAAATCGCGCGCCACTCCCGCGTGGACGCCGAGGCCTACGACGAATTCGGCAAAGCCATGCAGGCCATGTGCCGCTTCGTGAAGCCGATTCTGAGCATGGTGCCGCCCGACCCGACCACGCTGGATCCGCGCGAACTCATGAAGCTGGTTTTCCTCGGCAAGCGTTTTCAGGGCATGTCGAGCTACGACAAGTACAACCAGGTTCAGCTCATGACCATGTCAGCCATTGATTTCCTCGATCAATGGTTCGAGACCGACGTTCTCAAGGCGACCATGTCGGCCTCTGGCATCATCGGAACGTTCCTCGGAGTGCGCTCGCCGGGAACCGCGTACGTACTCCTTCATCACTACATGGGCGAGATTGATGGCGCCTTCCGCGCCTGGGGATTCGCCCGCGGCGGCACGGGTGCGATCTCGAATGCCATCGCCGACGCCGCCCGCGAGGCCGGCGTCGAGATTCGCACCCAGGCGGCGATCGCGCAGATCATCGTGAAGGGCGGCAAGGCCAAGGGCGTGGTGCTCGCCAACGGCGACGAAATCTGCGCCAAGGTGATTTCTTCGAGCGTGGATCCCCGCCTGACCTTCACAAAATTCATGGGACCCGAACACTTGCCGGGCGACTTTCTCGAAGAGATCAACCGATACAAATTCCGCGGGTCGTCGGGCAAGGTCAACCTCGCGCTCGATGCCTTGCCGGACTTCAAGTGCATGCCGGGACCGGGCGCGCATTTGCGGGGCGCGATTTCGATTTCGCCGAGTGTCGAATACATGGAGCGCGCCTACGACGATGCCAAGTACGGCAACTTTTCGCGCCGGCCTTACATTGACATGGTGATCCCATCGCTGACCGATCCTTCGGTCGCGCCGCCGGGCAAGCACGTGATGTCGTGCTTCGTACAGTACGCGCCCTACAAGCTGGCGCCGGGGCTCCATTGGGATACCGAGAAGGAGAAATTCGGCAACACTGTGATAGACACGATTGCCGAGTACGCGCCTAACATCAAAGACATCATCATTGAGAAGATGGTGGTGACGCCGCTCGACCTCGAGCGCGAGTGGGGACTGAGCGAAGGCAACATTTTTCAGGGTGAACTGTCGCTCGAACAGCTTTTCTTCCTGCGTCCCGTGCCCGGATGGGCACAGTACCGGACGCCCATCAAGAATCTCTACATGTGCGGATCGGCCACGCATCCCGGCGGCGGCATCATGGGCGCGAATGGCCGCCTGGCCGCGCTCGAAATTCTCAAAGATCACAAGGGAGCCGCATAGATATATGCTCTGTCATCCTGAGCGGAGCGGGAGCTGCACGAAGCGCGGGTCGTGCGGAGTCGAAGGACCCCGCGTTTGCCTCCATCGGCACGAGCGAATAGAGGGATTTTCTTTACCGACCCAAACACTCCACCTATGAGCACAAACAACGCGCGCGACGTCATCATCATCGGCGGCGGCCACAACGGCCTGATCACGGCGTTCTATCTCGCTAAGGCGGGATTCAGGCCGCTCGTTCTCGAACGCGCCGCTCAGGTTGGCGGCGCGGCCATCACCGACGAATTTCATCCCGGCTTTCGCTGCTCCACGCTCGCTCACTCTGCCGGCCCGATTCGGCCCGACATTGTCCGCGACATGCAACTTGAAACCCACGGCCTGCGCATGATCACGCCGGAAGCCTCTGTCACCGCGCTTTCGCCCGACGGCCGCGCGCTGACGCTTTATCAGGATGCGGGCAAGTCAGCCCAGCAGATCGTTGCGTTCTCGCAGAAAGATGCCGCGAAGTATTCCGAGTTCGAGCAGTCGCTGGGTAAGATCGGCAAAGTGATTGCCGAAGCGCTCGCCACCACGCCGCCGGACATTGACCACCCTTCGAGCGGAGACCTGTGGAGCATGCTGAAGACCGGCCGCGCCATTCGCAACCTCGGCAAGAAAGATATGTTCCGCCTGCTGCGCTGGGGACCGATGGCCGTCGCCGACCTTGCATCAGAATATTTTGAGACAGAATTGTTGCGAGCCGTAATCGCAGCCCGTGGCGTTTTCGGAACTTTTCTCGGACCGTGGTCGGCGGGAAGCGCGCTCGTGCTCCTGATCCGCGCGGCAGGCGATCCTCACCCCGCAGGCTCGGCATGTTTCGCGGCAGGCGGCGCCGGGGCAATTACGCAGGCGATGGCTTCGGCTGCGAAAGCTGCCGGCGCCGAGATTCGCACCAACGCCGAAGTCATTGAGATTCGCGTCCAGAACGGTGTTGCTACGGGCGTGCTGCTCTCGACCGGCGAAGAGATTCCGGCGCGAGCGGTAGTTTCGAATGCCGACCCGAAACGCACCCTGCTCAAGCTGACCGACCCCGAGCACCTTTCGCCCGACTTCGTGCAGAAGCTGCAGAACTATCGTGGCAACGGAACGGTTGCCAAGGTCAACCTGGCGCTATCTGGGCTTCCGACTTTTACCGCTTTGAAAAACGGCGATGGCGGCGCGAGCGCACTCAAGGGCCGCATTCACATTGGCCCCGAAATCGACTATCTCGAGCGCGCCTTCGACGAATCGAAGTACGGCAATTTCTCGCGCGCGCCGTATCTTGAAGCCACGATTCCTTCGCTCACCGATCCCACGCTCGCGCCCGATGGCAAGCACGTGATGTCAATTTACATGCAATATGCGCCTTACAGACTCAAAGGCGATTGGGAAGATCAACGCAAAGCCCTGGGTCAGACCGTGGTGCAGACCCTGGCGCAATACGCGCCAAACCTTCCGGAGATGATCCTGACGCACCAAATAATTACGCCGCACGATCTGGAGGAAAAATACGGTCTGACCGGCGGCCAGATTTTCCACGGAGACCTTGCGCTCGATCAGTTCTTCACCATGCGTCCACTGCTCGATTGGGCACGCTATCGCACTCCGATCGAGAATTTATATCTGTGCGGAAGCGGTACGCATCCCGGAGTAGGTTTGACCGGAGCGTCGGGAGCGAATGCAGCGAGAGAGATTGTGAAGGATTTGAAAAAGTGACGCGCGTTAGCGGTTGGGCTAGAATTTGCTTCAATGGAAGGCGAGTATTCACAGGAATGGGCGGAACTACGGCGATTGCGCCGGCGAGTTCTCGCTGCTGTATCTGCTGGTGCAATCGTCATTGCGCTCGTGCCCCTAACTCGGTTTATATCTCAAGGTTTCTCTGAGATGTTAGGGTTCGCCTTGCTCGCTGCCTGGGCATTTATCTTGGTTAGGTTTTTCTGGGTGTCCGGCCAGTATGTTTATTGGTCGTGTCCCCGATGTGGCAAACCCTTTCATTGCGTTGCACATTGGTACGGCAGATGGAACAACCCTTTCGCTCGTCGCTGCGTCCACTGCGGCCTGCCAAAATGGGTGGACTCAGACCCTGACAACAAGCTGAAGCATGAGCTCGACCCGTTCAGGAATGATTCCATTTTCAAACTCGGCGATGTGGAAGTTGGCCCGCGACCAAGATGAAATCCTCCGCCATCCTCCTCATTTCCTGCCCGGACCAGAAAGGCGAAGTCGCCACCATCGCCGACTTCGTCTACCGCCACGGCGGAAACATCCTACATGCGGACGAGCACGCCGACGAAGAATCCGGCCTGTTCCTGATGCGCGTCGAATTCGATCCCAAGGACTTCGACATTGATCTATCCCAATCTAACCTTGCCGACTTCTCGCGACATTTCGAGCCCATCGCTGCGAAGTTTCAGATGAAGTGGCGGCTGGCGCAATCCTCGCACCGTCCACGCATGATCATCTTCGTCTCAAAATACGATCACTGCCTGGTGGACCTGCTCTATCGCCAGAAAAGCGGCGAGCTCGCCTGCGATATTGCGCTGATCATCTCGAACCACCCCGACAACCAGCCGACCGCCGATTTCTACAAGATTCCTTACGCCGTCGTTTCCGTCACCAAAGAAAACAAGGCCGCGGCCGAAGCCACGATCCAGTCGCTCATTGACCAGCATCGCCCCGACTTCATGGTGCTCGCCCGCTACATGCAGATTCTCTCGAACGATTTCGTCAATCGCTATCCGCAGCGCATCATCAACATTCACCACTCGTTTCTGCCGGCGTTCATCGGAGCCCGTCCTTATCACCAGGCTTTCGAGCGCGGCGTCAAGCTCATCGGCGCCACCAGCCACTACGTCACCGAAGTCCTCGACGACGGACCGATCATCGAGCAGGACGTGGTCCGCGTGTCTCACCGCGACACCGTGGACGACCTCATCCGCAAAGGCCGCGATCTCGAAAAGGTCGTGCTCTCGCGCGCCGTACGCTGGCACGTTGAAAACCGTGTGCTCGTTTACGGGAACAAGACCGTAGTATTCTGAGAACCTGCCCTGAATTTCCCGCCGCGAAAGTTCATGTACTTCCGCGCACCGCTCTACCGCACACCGTAGTAGTCCCACCCGGTAGTAACTTGCACCGGTGGTAACCCATCATTTTTACTTTTACATTAGTAAAGTTTTAGTGGGAGAGCTGTGGGCTCTCGAGGGCATTTTCTTGGCCGAAGATCTTCGGTTTGAACTGTCAATCTTGGCGACCGTGCAGGGCTTTTACCAGAAGCTCATGCAAGACGTGCTGGGCGGCGAAGTGCCCGTCCCCAGCGGTCTCGATCCGGACGCGCTGCGCCACTCCGAAGGCGAACTCCCCAACACGCTGTCGCGCATGTATCGCTGGCTGCACCTGCTGGATATGGCGATAACGCCGGCCATGCTGCGTCAGGCGCTGACCCCCGACACGGACTCCGAGGTCGCCGAAGCCCTGCTGCGTTACTTCGTGCGACGGCGCGAATCGAGCGACGTCAACCGCGACAAGACGGATCTGATCTCCACGTTTCTTTACCGCCATCCCCGCGTTCCGGGACAATGGGAGCAAAGCGGCTACGGTCTCGACGGCGCGCTGCCGCTCTCGCCGTTTGAAATTGCTCTGATCGAGATTCTCGCCGATACCGACGTGCCTTCCCTGCCCGAGGAGCACGTGCAGCTTCTGCGGCGCTTCGATCCCCTGCGCGAGGAAGCCATGCGCTTCCGCGATTTCAACTCGCTCATGGATTCCGGCATCGTGGGCCGGGTGCGCGAGCTCAAACAGTGGCTGGATTCCTCCTTCTACCATCCTGGCGTGCTGGCCACGGTTTCGGCTTACAACGCGGCCTTCGGGAACAAGTTTGATTCGCTGTTTGCCAACGCTCTCGGGGAGATCAAGCAATTCGGCCAGGCGCTCGAAGAAATGGGCGGGACAATTCTCAGCACGGTGGACGGCGTCGAAGTTACCGTCGAGCATGTGGCCGCGATCGAGCAGAAAGAAATGCTGCGCGCCGACTACACCAGCACGATGGAGAAATTCCGCCGCGTGTCGAAGCTGAAAAAGGAACTCGACCGTCGGCCGCCGATCCGGCGCTCGCTGCTCACGCCCGCCGCGCGTCAGGCGCAGCCGGGATCTTCCGGAGCCGCTGCCGCCGCCAAGCCGGCGAAGGCAGCCGCCGCCCGGGCTGCCGCTCCGGCACCAGTCTTCCAGCCGCCCGTGATCACCGCGCAACAGATTTCCGCCGAAGAGGGCAAACTGCGCCGGGTTGAGGAGTCCATTCGCGTGTTCGTGCGCGTTGCCGACCCGAAATACCGGCAGGTCGTGCCCATGCGCTTCTTCAACCTGACGCTGACCGTCCCCGAAGCCGACGCCTATAGCGCCACGTTCCTTGAAGAGAAAACGCTGCGTGCCGACGTGGCCCGCACCCTGATTCGGCTGGTCTCGACCTCGGCCCGCATCAGCACGGAACTCGAAGAACTCAAGCGCAGTCAGAAAATGTCGTCGCTATGGAAGTTGCACGCCGATGCGTTGGTCGTGTTGCTGGATATGGCGAGTTCTTCTACCGAAGACGCGGGAAGCATCGCCAAACAGGCCGAGCAAGGCGGCGCGGGTGTGGCCGCGCGCTCGATTCACGAGTCGGTGCAAAAACTCCGCGACCGCTCCGACGCCGCCGTGAAGACGCTGGCCAATGTGAGCTAAGCCTTCGCGACGGTCAACTGCTGCGCCCATCAGAAAAATCCCGGACCAGGCGTCCGTATTCCTTTATGGGGTGCGAATGCGGCCGCTTATATTTGAGCCCAGCCGTTGGAAATCTCTAGTATTCCAGGTGTAGAGGACATCCGCCTTGGCTTTCACAGCGCACGCCCCCAACAAGGCGTCATACAGCGCCCCTCCCACAATACCGAGACCGGCAGCTTCGCGGATCGCAGAAATGTACTCTGCCGTTTCGAGCGCCACCACATTCAACCGTTCTTCGACGGCTTCCAGGCACAAGATCGCCTGTTCCGGTGCCGCACGGTACTTGCCCGGCAATCGAGTCAAGGCCGCATAGACCTCAGCCAGGCAGTGGGCTCCACAGTATCCAGAACTTAGGTCGGCGGCCAAAAACGAATGCAGGCTGCGCTCGTGGTGCTCATGACCGGGGACAAAGACATTCACCAAAACCGATGTGTCGAAGAACACTCTCACCGGGGCTTTCCCTGCTGGGCGGATCGGGTCTTGGCTTTAGGCTGACCAAACGCGGACCGTTCGCGCTCCCTACGGATATCGCGGATCACCCGATTTGTGGCGGCCGCGGAAATCGGTTCGTCGAAATCCAAGACCCAGACGCCCTGTTTCTTCCTCATCCCTACGCGCGCTCTCACCGGGCGAAGAACGATCTGATCCTCGGAACTCTCCAATTCCAGAGAGTCACCGGCAGACAGCTCAAGTTCGTCTCGAACCGGCTTTGGTAGCACGATTCTCCCGGCCTTATCCACAGTAAGCGTTGTTGTCATCCTGCCATTATACCATACCATTTGCCATTTACAATGGCATAGCCGCGGGGCCCAAAGACCGGCGCCAACAAAAAAGGACGGGCGAAGTAGCCCGTCCTCGTTTTCCTGATAGCTGCCGCTAGTTGATGTCGAACTGCTCCTGGTGCAGCGCCGGATCGCTCTTCACGATGATGGTCCGCTTGGTCAGCTCTTCCATTTCGCTCAGCAGCTTGGCGTTGCTCGACTTGAGTTCCTTGGCGACGTCCGGATTCACGCGCAGCATCACATCGGCGTGCTCCAGATGCTTGGCGATCTTCCGCATCTCCACGTAAATTTCGTTGCAGACCGTGGTCACTGATTTTACGTACCCGGTGGACTGGCAATACGGACAGGGTGCGCCAATGGTGCGCTCGAGCGACTGCTTCACCCGCTTGCGGGTAATCGCGACCAGGCCGAAGTCGTTGAACTGGAGCGTTTTCGACGGCGCCCGGTCGTGGCGCAACTCCTCTTCCAGAGCCTGCATGACGCGCTGGCGGTTGCGGCGCTCATCCATATCAATAAAGTCAATGATGATGATGCCGCCCAGATCGCGCAGCCGAATCTGCCGCACGATTTCCTTGATGGCGTCAATGTTGGTCTTGACGATCGTGTCTTCCAGGCGCTGCGTCTTGCCGACATACTTGCCGGTGTTGATGTCTATCGCGACCAGCGCTTCGGTCTGGTTGATTACGATATAGCCGCCGCTCTTGAGCCACACTTTCGACTTGAGCGCCTTGTTCATTTCTTCGGCCAGGCCGAATTGCTCGAATAGCGGCGTCTCCTTGGTGTAGAGCTTCACGCGCTTGACCATGCCGGGCTGGAAGCGATTGAAGAAACGCAGAATACGCTCGTACTCGGGCTCGGTATCTACCCAGATGACGTTGAAATCGGAAGTGACCTGATCGCGCAGCACGCGCTCGACCACGTTGAGATCGTGATAGATCAGCGCCGGAGGCTTCGAGTTCTCGGCTCGGGTCTTGATGTCATTCCACAAGCCCTTCAGGAAGCGGATATCGGCGCGAAGTTCCTCTTCGCTCGCGTTCTGGGCTGCCGTACGTACGATGAACCCACCGTGGCCGTTTTCGCGCTCACTGTTGATGATGCGCTTCAGGCGCTGGCGTTCTTCCTCGGAGGCGATCTTGCGCGATACGCCGGTATGATTCACGGTCGGCATATAGACCAAAAAGCGCCCCGGAAGCGCGATGTGGCTGGTGATGCGCGCGCCTTTCTTGCCGATGGGCTCCTTGGCGATCTGGACCAGAATTTCCTGGCCTTCCTTGAGCAAATCACTGATCAATGGAACCGGGGCTGACTCTCTCCGCCGGAAGCCGCGCCTCGCGCCGCCCCCGCCGCCGCCACGGCGTCCGCGCTCGCGGTTGCCGCGGCGCTCCCATGCCGGACGCGGTGCGCGCTGCGTGTATCCGGCGGTCGCCGAGGGGCCGCGCACTTCCACCCGCGCATCCACCATTCCGTTGCCGCGGGCCTCGGCATCGAGCAACGCTTCCGCCTCGGCCTGCGCCTCTTCCAGTTCCAGTTCTTCGCTGTCTTCTTCGGGTTCGTGTGCCGCATCGGCGGCGTGCGGCGTCGCGTCGGTCAGCGATGCCATATGAATCTCGGAGACTGCGTCGCGCGCCTCTCCGTTCAGGTGATCGGAACCGGCGGCGCGGGTTTCCTCCTCGAACTCCTCGTAACCCTCATCGGAGGATGACTCGTAGCGGACTGTATCCGCTTCTTCTTCCTCGATCGTCTCCTCTTCCATGGTTCCGGGAGCGGCAAAAACCGGCTTCGCCTCCTCGCGCGGAGATTCGGCCATTTGTTCGGAAATCGAAGTCAGGCCCTTATCGGGTTCACTGAGGGTTTCTTCCTCGACTGATCCCTCATCCTCAACCCTGACTTCGGCAGAGCGCACGGCATCGCCGGCGGCCGCCGCGCTCATTGCTTCCGAATGCTGGGCCTCCGGACGCTGGGCTTCGGGACGCTGGGCTTCGGGACGGCGAAACTCGCGATTCCAGTCTATGGAGGTTGAAGAGGACTCTACCGTCTCGCGCTCTTCCGTTTCGGTGGTCTCATACTCCAGGTTCTCGTGCTCTTCATGCAGCGGCTCGGCCACGGCTTCCGAACGAGCTGCAGCCGCGGCAAAAACCGGCTCGTCATCCGGGAAAACGGACGCGATCGGAGCTTCGGCTTCGCTCGTCAGTTCTTCGGTTTCGAACCGCTCGACCGGTTCCGCTACGTGAGCCGCGGGCGCAGGCTGCGCCCAACGCGAATATTTGGAAATTGATTCCCCGGGCAGCAGGATTGGTTGATAGCCGGGAGGAGGACCTGAAGGCTGATTCCTGCCTGATTCCGTGCGCTGGCCTTCGGCTGGACGCGCAAACCTGGATTCCGAGCTTCTTTCACCACTCCGCTCGGGGAGACGGTCCGGGCCTCGATCCGCACTTCGATCC
>Ga0070733_10000168_pt1 | contig 60072 bp, 59 predicted proteins | sample Coa_R1_9_FD_66450 | JGI IMG/M metagenome (GOLD analysis project Ga0070733, IMG submission 66450) | Surface soil microbial communities from Centralia Pennsylvania, which are recovering from an underground coalmine fire - Coalmine... | ecosystem: Environmental > Terrestrial > Soil > Unclassified ... | reverse complement strand
CGGTGCGATCCGCGCGGCGCTTCGGTACACGAGAAACGCGCCTGACATTCTGACCGTTCTCGGACGGATTGGATGCATTATGTTTTTTGCAAGTGCGTTTTGGGCGCTCCTGCCCACCGTGGCTCACGAATTGCGACGGAGCGCCACCCTTTACGGATTGCTCTTGGCTGTCTTTGGCGCTGGCGCAGTGCTAGGAGCCATGGCGCTACAGCGAACACGTTCGTTGTTCTCGTCTGATGCGCTGCTCGCCCTCGGAACAACTGTTTTTGCTGGGTCACTTTGGGGCGTCGCCGCATTCAAATCCGTAGCACTCCTCTCCGTTGCCATCTTGTTTGGCGGAATGGCTTGGACCGCAATCATCTCTTTGATGACCACGGTCATGCAGAACTTGGCACCGGATTGGGTGCGCGCGCGTGCAATGGCTGTGTTCATGCTCGTTTATATGGGAACGTGGACAGCCGGTAGCGCCTTCTGGGGGTATTTCGCGGGCCGGGAGGGTACACACTTTTCCTTGATTACCGCGTCTATTGGCACGGCCGTCTGTCCAGTATTAGTTTTGATTTCGCGTTTGCCCGATACGCCTGTGGATCTTGGGGCTTGGGATCACTGGGGCAAGCCGATGCTGGTTGGAGACATAGACCCCAGTCAAGGGCCTGTACTAATTACAGTAGAGTATGAAATTGACCCGAAGAAGTCGGACGAGTTCCTGGAGGCTCTCCACAAATTTGCACGAGTGCGCCGGCGGGATGGAGCATCAAGATGGGGCGTTTATCGCGATACGGAGCATCCGGCGCGCTACGTCGAAACGTTTATCGTCGAATCGTGGGCGGAGCACTTGCGACAGCACGTGCGATTGACGAGCGCAGACCGCGACCTTGAGGAAAACGTGAGTCGTTTTGAATTAAAGGCTATCAAAGTGAGGCATTTCATCTATGCGCGTAGCAAACGTGGGCCCCGGTAATTGGGGGACCTGCGCGCCCTCCGCTATGTGGACGTGAATTTAGGGTCTGCCCGGCCAATACCCTGAACCTGTCTGTCGCTGCATCGTACAGCGAAATAGTTACGGCATCAGCGTGCATCACTTCGCGTATATTCGCTGCATTAGCACGCAACACCTCCCGCATGTCGAGGCTGGACGTGATTCGGGTCGTCAGATTCAAAAGTAATTGCAGCTGATCTCGCACTCCTGATAATTCTTTGAACACCAGAGCGTTTTCAATTGCCATTGCGATCGGGCCAGAAACCCGGGTGAGGAAATCGACGTCCTCGGTCGTAAATACATTCTGTCGCTTACGCGCCAGTATGAGGAGACCGACTGGCCTGCTGTGGCTCACGAGCCGTATCAGGCAGTGGGCGTCCAGGCCCTCTGCAGTCACCAAGTCGTGAATTTCAGGCCCGAGCTCCTCACGGTCATTCGTGTTTACGATTACCGCCTTAGAGTTTGCCCAGCCGCGGGCAGCTCCGAAGTAATTCATTTGGCTGAAAAACGCGCAATGCGTTGAAGTGGCTCTTCGGTCTAACGCTCTGCCCAATACCCCGCAATTGCGCACCTGCGTCGTTCCCTAAGCTGTTTCCGAGACGTAAGTAGCTCAGCGCAAGCTAAACAAGAGCGTGCTCCGGCTCTCCGATTTGAGCCAGCATGATATGCGCCAGCACGATTTCACTCGGCCGTGGTCTTCGCTTAGGCGGGTTCGTCATACACTCCAATCTCAGAAATGTGGGGCATCTCCTTGCTGCCCTCCAACAGTAACCGGACCCTCTGCGATGAGACGCGCGGTATACGAAGAATTGTCGTCGGGGCGGGTGTCTCGCCGCCTGTCAGAGTGACCCATCTTGCGCCGTTCCAGCCCTGAAAACGATAGCTCCGGATGCGGCTCCGCGGGTAGCTATCCCATCTGCCGACGGGCTCCACGAGCGAGACAACGTTGAAGCTCTCCTGCTTTCTCAGATCCAATTCCAACCAGCCAGAGGTTTGCCCTTCATCCAGGTACCAGCTCGATCCGAAGTCACCGTCGTTCGCCTCATCTGGTCCCACGGTATCCGGGTAAGAGCTAGCATGGATGGGCTTGCCCTTCGCCAGGTTCCGTGTCGTGATCACAACGTGCTCGCTGAGTTTTGCCATGGGGCCGGGGTGCTTCCACGCCTTGCCGATCTCTTCCAGCCGGCTCACAATGTTTGGCGCTAGGCGTCCTTCACGGGTTGGGGGAGCATTTAGAATCAAGTTGCAGTGTTTACGATTCAGCGGCTCAAGCCACTCGTCCACCACGGTTGTCACCGCCTTGAGATGCCCACTCGCGTCCCGCTGTTTCCAGAACCAACCGTCCGTGAGGGTCACACAAGAAAGGGCCGGCACGTCGCTGTCCTCCGGGACCTTCTGTCCGGCATTCTGCTCAAACGCCTTCACATCGGAATAGTAGAGTCCGCCCGAAGGATATTGACTCGCGTTGAGATCGCAGAGCAGGCAGTTGGGCTGCAGATTCTTGATATGCTCATAGATCTCATGGAACGGCAACTCTTCATAAGTGATACGGCTCCACGGTGCATCCCATCCATCGGTGATGAGGATGTCGACCTCTCCATAGCCGGTGAGTAGTTCCGTCAGCTGATCTCTGATGAGCTTTACCTTGGTCGGAGTGATGTTGAAATGGCGGATATCGTCGCGCAGCGACAGGATTGAATAATAGAGCCCCACCCGCAGCCCCGCCCTGCGAAACGAATTCACATAGGCGCGCACGACATCGGTCGAATGCGATGTCTGCCCCACGCTTGCTGCCCATGTCTTTGTCGGCCATATGCAGAAGCCATCGTGATGCCGCGTCGTCAGGCAGCCCCAGGTCATGCCGGCCGACTGCGCCGCCGCGGCCCATTGATCCGTGTCAAGAGCGGCCGGATGAAACAGATCAGGAGGTGACGTCGGATCACCCCATTCGCGGTCCTGATATGTCGCCATGTTGAAATGCACAAACATGCCGAAACGCAAATCCACAAACCGCTGTTGCAGATCGAGAAGCGGCCGTCCGCGATGCGGAGTTACACGATGCACTTCGTTCTGTTCCGCCGCGGCACTGTGATTACCGGCCAGCATCGCAGCCGTCGCAGATTGGGCAGCCAGCCGTAAGAACTCTCTTCTCGTCGTCATCTTCGATGTTCGAACCTTGAGTGGAAAGGCTCTATGATTCCTCGGAATCCCGGCCCATGTGCCTCACGAGCCACATTGTATTCGCATGTTCAATTTCTAACACTGGCATTTTCGCCGGAGCGAAAACCGAATACGCTTCGACAGCTTTCTCGAGGAGCGGGCGCTTCACAGTCCTTCCTGCGGGCTCGTGAGACAGATGTATGAAAATCAACTCTCCATCCGTATGGCAGCTAACGATAGCTTCAGTGTCGCCGTCTCCTCGGGAGTTAACACGATATTCATCAACACAAGCGCGTTGGTCGGTATTAATCCGACGGACGACGAATAAGTTCCGGATTGCCCGTCATCCGACGACAATCCTATGCAAATATGACTCGTGCAAGTTTTTCCTTGACAAAGCATAAGCCATACCATTATATGGGACGCGTGCCACCACGTAAGACAACAGACTCGCCTTACCGCGTCCAAGTTCTAGATCGCGCGTTGGCTCTCCTGGACGCCATTGGAGATCAAAAAGGCACATTCAGTCTTGCGGAACTTTGTATATCCCAAAAACTTCACAAGAGCACTGTACATCGTTTGTTGATGGTGCTTGAGCGCCATCGTTTGGTTGAGAAGAATCCTGACACAGGACGCTATCGGCTGGGCCTCAAATTATTTGAGCTTGGCTCGAAAGCGATTGCTGCACTGGATCTCCGCGCCTGCGCACGGCCTCATATGGCGCGCGTGCATGAGAGCACCAGGGAAACAGTGAATCTCTGTATCCTGGATCAAGGCGAGGTCCTCTACATAGAAAAAATGGAACCCGAGCGCAACCTCAGAATGGCTTCTAGCGTGGGTCACCGCTTTCCTGCATATACCACGGCCCTGGGAAAGGCAATTCTAGCAGAGCTCTCCGAGCCCGAAGTGGATCTGATTATCGGGCGGTGGGGATTCAAGGGAAAGACTCCCAACACGATTACGACTTCTGCTGCCCTGAAATCCGAATTGAGAGCCACCCTGTCGCGTGGCTATGCGATTGATGATGAGGAAAATGAAGAGGGCGCACGATGCGTCGGCGCCGTGATACATGATCACACTGGACGGCCATTCGCCGCGATTAGCGTTTCGGGGCCCTCATTTCGGGTAACGCGGGACAAAGTGCCGATCATCGCAAAAGAAGTCGTGGAAGCCGCAGTGGCAATCTCCAAGGATTTGGGATACAGGGAAGAGAGCTTGGCGGCAAAGGCGACCAAGGCGGTCTAACCAAGAGTTGAGCCCGGTTTTTACCGGGCATTTTTTTGGGTTGAACGTAATTAGATACGGCATCTCATAATGCGGTATTTTCGGCAAGTGCTTGGGAAGGTGGGGTTGAAATTCAAACTGTGCCTGGCTGGCGCAGTTAGAGGTGAACTGGCGATGAATTACCGAATACTTTTTGGACTAACTCTTGTGTTGCTGGCAGTCACATGTGTGGTGTCGCCGCTCGCGGCTCAAACAACGACAACGACACTCTTCGGCAACGTGGCGGACGGCAAGGGCGCCGCCGTGGCCAGAGCTGACGTGACCGCGACCAATATTGATACGAATCTTTCCCGGAGCACGAAATCAAATGATCAGGGCGAATACCGGATCGAGTTCCTGCCAATAGGCAATTACCAATTGGAGATCAGCGCCCCGGGGTTCAAGAAATTTGTAGCCAAAGGCATCGTACTGCAGTTGAACCAAGACGCGCGCGTGGACGCTGCAATGGAGCTGGGCAGCGTCACGGAAGCAGTTACCGTAACCTCAGAAATGCCCCTGATCAACACGAGCAACGCCGAAATTGGCCACACGGTGGAGAACGCAGAGATCAACAATCTGCCTATCGTCAACCGAAACGTGTACACGTTGCTATCGCTTACTCCGGGCGTCCAGAACTCCGTTAACACGATCGTGCTGGGGTACCCCGAACAGCGAACATTTATCAATGGCGGGGTTGATGGCGGGGCTGGCTCGGTAAGTTATTACCTTGATGGTGGGATCAATATGACGGGTCTCCGAAACACTGGAAATATCCTTCCAAATCCAGATGCGATTGAAGAGTTTCGCGTGGAGACAAACAATTTCAGCGCGCAGTATGGGCGAATGTCGGGTGGAGTGGTTTCAGTCCTTACGAGATCCGGCACGAACAACTGGCACGGGTCACTGTTTGAGTTTTACCGCGACACCGCATTCAACGGGAACACCTGGGGCAACAAGGGAGCCACTCCGCCATTACATCGAAACCAGTACGGCGGCACGGTCGGGGGCCCGATCATCAAAGACAAGACATTTTTCTTCTTCTCTTATCAAGGGTTGAGACAAGTGACGAGCTCGTTTATGACCGGGGCCACCGTGCCAACAACCCTGGAGAGGACTGGAGACTTTTCACAATCAACCTTTCAAGGAAATCCGGTCAACCTGCCTAGCCAGTACACTTGCGGGACTGCGAACGTAATCTGTCCCACCTTGATTGACCCGGTCGCGGCGAAAATTGTAAGCACATTTATTCCCCCCGCTACCATTGGGCAGACCGGCGCTCAGGCCGTCATCCCTTCGCCATACAGCGGCGATGATTTCCTCGCGAAAGTGGACCACTCGATCAGTCATAGCAATCGGCTGACTGTGAATTACTTTGAGACCAGCGGAACCAACACCGTCGTGCCCTCCAATGCGACCACCGGAGCTCCGAATGGTAACCTTCCCTGGGCCTCGCAACAATTCACCTGGCGGCAGCAAGACGCGAACGTAAGCGACACTTGGACGCTGAGTCCAACAATAGTGAACCAGACGTGGCTTACGTATACACGCAATTTTGGTGGGCGCCTGAATCTGCCGCAAACCTCTCTTGGCGATTTGGGTTCCGCATTCACAATTCAAGGGACCCCATCACTTCCACAAATAACGGTGACAAACTACTTCACGCTTGCCAGCGCCATCGCCGGACCGATTGCCGGCACAAACCTGTATGCCCTGCGCGACCTGGTCAGCTACATCCACGGCCGCCATGCCATTACATTTGGCGCAGAAGTCTCACTCGACAAAGACATCCAGCAGACTTTGTTGAACAATTATGGCGTATTTGGTTTCAACAGCAACACGGTGAAAAGCACAGCTACAGGAAAAAACGTGACAGTTCCTGGACTTGTAAACTTCCTGCTGGGGCTACCGACTTCTGTTTCGCAGGATGCCCCGGTTACCGGTTATACCAATTCGTTCAATGTCGGGACTTTTATTCAAGACGATTTCCGGATTCACCCGCGTCTCACGCTGAACCTTGGTCTGCGTTGGGACGTGCAGACGCCACCCACCGATCCGCTGAATCGGGAAGACACTTTCGTCGCAGGGGCCAAGTCAACGGTTGTACCGAATGCGTCGGTGGGGCAATTATTTGTGGGTGATACCGGCGTCTCGCGCGGAACAGTGCCCGTGCGCTGGAACCATATCTCTCCAAGAATCGGCATTGCCTGGGATCCGTTCGGGGGCGGCAAAACCGCGGTGCGCGCCGGATTCGGTGTCTTTTTCGGAAGTGTATCCGGCAATGAGTGGAATACAGACACAAACTTCCAGCCATTCTCGACGCGATTCACATTCACAAATGTAACAACAGCATTGAATTCCTCCGGCAAGCCGACCGGAGCCTCACTTTCCAATCCTTACAATAATCTGGTCGGTGGCGATCCCTTTCCATACAACTTTGATCCTGCGAATCCGAAGTTTATTCCGGGGGCATCGATCTTTGGTTTCTCGCCAAATTTCCAGTGGCCCTATTCCTATCAAATGAACCTTTCCGTGCAAAGGCAGATCACTTCAGACTTCAGCGTGCAGGTGTCTTATGTCGGCACTTTGAGCCATGATCTTCCTTTTGCGATCGATCAAAACTACCCGGTCTTCCTGCCCACGGCCACTTCGGCAAGCGGCAACATCCAGTCGAGGCGGCCCGTGGATAATCCCAATGTCGGCGTCACAGCCAGTCCTTTAGGAGCGATCCTTCTGGTCCAGTCGAATCAGACTGCTTCCTACCATGGGTTGCAAGTGACAGCGTCGAAACGCATGTCACATCACCTTTTATTTAACGCGTTCTACACCTTCAGTAAGACGTTGAGCAGCGTGGAACTCGACAACAATACAACGCAGGGTGGCGTGGAAGATGTAAACAATCTTAGGTTGGATCGCGGCCGCGCGGATTTTGATATTCGCCATATGTTTGTTGCCTCAGCCGTCTGGCAGATCAACTATTACAATGGCGACCAGAAAGCGCTACGCGCCATTCTTAACGGATGGTCAGTTTCGCCGATCATCACTTTGCACAGCGGCCTTCCATTCACCATTCTTGACGGGTCTGATGCCAATCTTGACGGCAACAGCACGGATCGCGCCGAATTGGTTTCCGGCGTGAACCCCGTGCTGGACCCCCATCGATCCCGTCTCGGATCGCTGAGCGCGGCGGCACAATGGTTTAATCCCGCGGCATTTTCAAAGAACGTGGCGACTTCTGGGGTGTTTGTAGATGGAAATTCACCACGCAACTTCCTGGATGGGCCGGGCTTCCGCGATGTGGACCTGGCAGTCTTCCGCGACTTCCGATTTCACGAAAACATGACCTTGCAAGTGCGGCTGGAGAGTACAAACGTTTTCAACATGGTGAGCCTGCAGAATCCGACAGGGAACGGGGCCACAGTCGGCTCGAGCACGTTTGGATCGATCACATCGGCGTTCCCGATGCGCCAGCTTCAGTTGGGTGCCCGTTTCACATTTTGAGATTCTGCGACACACGAGCCCGGCGGCTTTTTGTGGTTGAGTCACCGGCGAAAATCGAATATCAAGGGATGGCGGCGGAACTAGGCACCGTCCCCACTTTCACAACAAGGGCCTAATATTGCTTTCAGGAGGCATTTATGAAGTCGACGGCGGAAATAGCGCCCGACAAGATGATTTTCCGCAATACAAATGGCGCGGTTGGGCGCAACGTTTCTATCACACCGGATAACAGCACGATGCGCCACCTGTCCTACGGGCGGATCATCTTGAATCCGGCGAGCCCCTCCGTCGCTTTCTCGACTGGGAATCGCGAGACGGGACTGATCTGTTTGTCTGGAGAGGGTTCGGTCAAAGTCGGCGCGGAAGCAGCACATTTCGGAAAGTACGACTCGGTCTACATTCCCCGAGATTCATTCGTCGAAGTTCAAACCGCATCAAACGTGGATTTTGCGGAATTTTCCTCCGATGTCGAAAAGCTGTATCCACTGCAAGTGGTCCGGTTTGCCGAGATTTCTAAAGATCCGGGGCTAAAGTTCATCGCAGGGGGCCCTGGCTCTTCGCGCCACCTGCACATGCTCCTCGCAAAGAACATTCAGGCAGGCCGCCTCGTAGCGGGTTTCACTTATTCCGATCCCGGCAACTGGACGAGTTGGCCGCCTCATGAGCACGCCAAAATGCTCGAGGAGATGTACGTTTATTTTGACATGCCAGATCCGGCGTACGGCATTCAACTTGTTTACAACGACACGCACCGTCCCGAGCTTGTTACGGTTGTCCGAGAGGGTGACGCCGTCTTGATGCCCGCCGGGTACCATCCCAATGTTTCGGTTCCCGACCATCGTATTTGCTTCCTCTGGGCCATGGCCGCGCACAGAGAGGTGGAAGACCGTAAATTTGGCGTCGTCAATGTGCAGCCGGGGTTCCATCAGGGAGCGTCTGGTCTGGAAGCCGGCCAGAAGAAATAGGCAAGCAGTTGTCATGGCGATGAACCCTGAGAATTCAGGACTCAATCCGCCCACTGTTGCTAAGGTCGCGACGGTTCCGCACGTTTTCGACACCGCTTCTCCGCGGATTAGCTTTGTCCGGTGGATAATCTGCGCGTTGCTCCTGTTCGGCACCACAAAGAATTATATGGATCGGCAGGTGCTCGGTCTCCTGAAGAGCACGCTCCAGCGCAACTTCGGCTGGAATGAAATTGACTACGGGAATCTCGTGTTCGCATTTCAAGCTGCGTATGCAGTAGGCATGTTGGTCGTGGGCCGGATGATTGACCGTCTCGGCACGCGCATTGGATACGCTTGCGCCATGGTTTTTTGGAGTTTCGCCTCCATGGGACATGCGCTCGGCAATTCACTCGCCAGTTTCACGGTGGCGCGCGCGGCATTGGGATTTGGTGAGGCAGGAGTTTTTCCCGCCAGTATCAAGGCTGTAGCCGAATGGTTTCCCAGGAAGGAGCGTGCCCTCGCGACCGGCATCTTCAATGCCGGCACGAACGTAGGTGCAATGATCACGCCATTTATCGTTCCCTGGATCGCCATCCATATGGGTTGGCGATGGGCCTTCATCATCACCGGCGCGCTGGGCTTCATTTGGTTGATTTTCTGGCTGCTATTTTTTCAAGTGCCTGAAGATCATCCGCGTGTTTCAAAAGCGGAGCTCGACCATATCCGCAGCGACCCTGTGGAACCCACTACGGCTATCAAGTGGGCCAGTTTGGTACCTCATCGCCAGACATGGTCTTACGTCTCGGGAAAATTCCTGATTGATCCCATCTGGTGGTTTTACCTTTTTTGGGTTCCCGATTTCCTACAACGTAAGCACGGCGTTGGCCTGCAACAACTCGCGGTCCCCATCCTGACGATTTACATTCTCGCCGATATTGGCAGCGTTGCGGGCGGCTGGCTTTCATCCTCATTGATCAAGGGCGGCATGAGCATCAATGCAAGCCGAAAGATCACCATGCTGATCTGCGCATTGTGTGCGACTCCCATTGTGCTTGCCGCGCGCGTCGAGAATCTGTGGCCCGCCGTGTTCCTCATAGGTCTCGCTGCCGCCGCGCACCAGGGTTTTTCGGCAAATCTCTTCACTCTGACCTCGGATATGTTTCCCAGCTGCGCCGTAGGCTCGGTAGTGGGAATTGGCGGAATGGGAGGCGCAATCGGTGGGATGCTCATTGCCACAATTGTCGGACATGTCTTGCAGTGGACAGGGAGTTATATGGTTCCGTTCTTAATTGCGGGCGCGGCTTATCTTGCCGCGCTTGGGATCATTCAGATTCTTGCGCCGAGATTGGAGCCGGCTGAGATTGCCGGGGCATCACGAACATGATCCTCGATTCGTTCCGGCTGTCCGGTGCCAACGCATTGGTAACCGGCTCCCATCGCGGACTTGGAGAAGCGATCGCCGTAGCTTTGGCACAGGCCGGGGCGAATGTCGCATGCCATGGCCGGTCGGCGGATGGGTCCGGTGTCACCGATAAAGTGCGTAAGTTGGGGCGGAAAACATTTTATGTTCAGGCTGATCTTGCCGACAGAAAAGCCTGCAAGGAACTGATGGACAGATCGATTCAAGAGTTTGGATCGGTAGATATCCTAGTGAACAATGCAGGCACGATTCGGCGTGCCCCTGCCGCTGAGCTTCCGATGGAAGACTGGGATGAGGTGATTGCCGTGAATCTTACCTCTGTTTTTCGTCTTTCGCAGTTGGCTGCTCAGCACCTGCTGAGCCGCTGCGCCAGGGGAAAAATAGTGAATATCGCTTCGCTGCTTTCGTTTCAAGGCGGCATTCTGGTGCCCGCGTACGCCGCTGCGAAGGGTGGCGTAGCCCAGCTTACCAAAGCGCTTGCCAACGAATGGGCGCCCAAGGGAATAAACGTGAATGCAATCGCGCCCGGATATATGGCTACTGACAATACAGCAGCACTACGCAACGACGCGGACCGCTCCCGACAAATTCTTGAGCGTATTCCGGCGGCGCGTTGGGGTGAGTCGTCGGATGTAGCCGGCGCGGCCGTATTTCTTTGCTCATCCGCGAGCGACTATATTCACGGACACGTTCTGGCCGTAGACGGCGGATGGCTGGCCCGTTGAGGAGCTTCCATTGAGTTTGAAGATCAAGTCAAAAGATACATGCCGCTGGGATCAGGTCAGCTTCGGAGAGGTGATGCTGCGCTTGGATCCGGGCGAAAAGCGCATTTTCACCACGCGATCGTTCGAGGTTTGCGAAGGAGGGGGCGCATACATCGTCGCGCTCGGATATCGTGAAGGTGTTTCCCTGTGGCAATGTCGGCGGCACGAAATACATCAAGGCCCTAAAAGACCTTCTTCCGCAGCTTATGATGGTGCCGACGGGCGGCGTCAATTTGGATACCGCCGCTGATCTTATTCGCGCCGGAGCCGCTGCGCTGGGAGTTGGTGGGGAGTTGGTGCAGGCGAATGCGCTGAAATCGGGCAAGACGGAAATCATCGTCGAAAATGCCCGCAAATTTCTGGAATGCGTGAGGCAAGCTCGCTCGGATTCCGACAGTTCGAAAACGGCGGTAACGAGTTAGGTTTCCCGAGTCAATGGAGGATCTTTAATGGCCACACGAGGACATTCAATACCCGACTTCATCGTTGTAGAGAGCGCCGCGGGCAAGGAGTCCGCGCCCGAGCCGGGCTTGACGCGCAAAGTGCTTGCATTCAATGAAAAACTTTCGCTCGTCGAGCACCACATGGAAAAAGATTGGGTCGGAAGGGTGCACAGCCATCCGCACGAGCAGGTTGTATATGTTGTTCGCGGGCACTTGAAAATCAATTGTGATGGCAAAACCGCCGATGTTCGCGCTGGAGATAGTTTCCTCGTTCGAGGCGGCGTTGAGCACGGCGCTTCCGCAGTCGAGGAATCACATGTTATCGATGTCTTTACCCCTTGCCGCGAGGATTACATCTAGGCGAGTCCAGACATATTGATCACGGGCGAGTCATCAAGTGAGGGCGAATGATGATCATGAAGAGAGTGTTTTTCTGCGGCCTGGTTTTTCTGGCGGGCACTTCAGCCTTGGCTGTGCCCCGGCTTAAGGGCATCAAGATCGCAATTGAGAACCCCTCCGCCGATGCCCGACCGGCGGCTGATGTAGTCATCCGCATTGAGGACCTCCGCAAGATCGCGTCCGACTTCGCACCGGGTTCGGTGATCGTCACAGCCACAGACGCTTCAAGTCTCGAGCAGGACGCCGCCGCACTTGAAACTACCGAACTTCCCTCACAAGTGGACGCCATTGAACGCGAAGGAAAAGGTGACGAATTGGCGTTTCAAATTGATCTGAAACCGCGCCAGACTCGCATCGTCACTATTTCTTACGGAGAGGTTGATCGCATCTGGCGCCTTCGCTCCGACTACCCCCGCCGCACTAACGCGTTATTCAGCCGCAAAATTGAAGGCTTGGGATGGGAATCTGACCGCAACGCATTTCGCATCTATTTCGACAAGCGCAACGCCATCGACATGTATGGCAAGCGCCGTCCGACCATGCAGCTTCAGATGTATAGCTCACCCGACTATATTTATCACGACGAATCTCCCTTGGGCCGCGACGTTTACAGGATCGGCGGCGCAATCGGTATTGGTTCCGTCGCCGCCCTCGTCGAAGGCAAAATTGAGAAAGTCGCCGACGTAAAGGATCGCCAGTGGCGAATTATTTCCACTGGGCCAGTGCGTTCCATTGTCGAACTCACTTATTCAGGCTGGAATGTAGGCGGCCAATCGGTCACCTTGCACTCGCGCATCACTATTTGGGCTGGAGAATATGGCTTCACTAACGCAATTACAGCGGATACTCCGGTGCCTGGCACGCTTGTCAGCGGTTTGCCATTGAAGGAAGGTCTCTCGCCGATTAAGTCCGAGCCCGGCACGGAGCAAACCCGTGCGGCGATGAGCTGGCTCGCAACTTGGGGTGAGCAAGTGGTGAATCCCGGCGCCGCGGAATCAGGGGCCGTACAAGGATCGAACATCGGCCTCGCGCTCATGGCCCCAGCATCCTCCACGGGGGGTTTCGATGCGGACCAGCTCAATCATTTGATTAGGCTTAATCTCACGAACGGCAAAGTAGCTTGGTACGTGATGGCCGCGTGGGACCAAAACGGCTCCAACCGTCTCGTCGTCTCGGGAAATCGTGGCGAGACGGGCAACAAATCTTCCTACGTCTTGCCCCAAGACGGCATCACCACGCGCGAAGCTTTTCTTGCTCTTGTTAAAGATCAAGCCGCTCGCATCGCGACTCCTGTAAATGTTTCCATACTTTCGTCATCTGCTTCACCTCAACCGGCCCCGGCGGACACTCTTGCCCCGAGTTCCCCAAAATCCTACAGCCAGGCGATCGGCCTTCTTCAGCAAGAGATCGATCGCACCGCGGCAAAATGGCAGCCCGTCCTTGCAGCCGAGCCGCCCAATGGAATTACTGAAAGCAAAGGCAAGGGATTTTTCGCTGAGGGTGACAACGAAACTGGCGAGTGGAAGCCCAGAGAAGGTTATTCCTGGACGGGAAGTTTTTGGGCTGGCGAACTGTGGAGGATGTATGCTCGCACGCATGACGAAAAATATCGCCGGTGGGCTGAGCAATGGGGCGCGCCCCTGGTGGGCCAGGAACTCACCCAAACGCACGATGCCGGATTTCTTTATTACTATTCGGCCGTTCTCGGTTTTGAGCAGACACATCAGGCGGAACAACGGGCAAGCGCCCTGCAAGGCGCCCAACGTCTCGTACAACTCTACAATCCCCTAACACACCTCATTTCTTCGTGGGAATCCGGTGGCGATGAAACCATCGTCGATACCATGATGAATTTGCAGCTCTTGTGGTGGGCCAGCCGGGAAACCCGAGATCCCAAGTGGCGCGATATTGCTCTGAACCATGCACTGCGCACGGCGGAGTGGTTCGTGCGGCCCGATGGCTCCGTCATCCAATCCGTTCATTACAATCCGGGTGACAATCGTCAGGAATTCAGTCTTGACGGCGGTCCATCGCACAAAAGCACACTGATCGTGGATATTCCAAACAATACTACTCCTGGTGATTGGGTATTCAATCACAACCACCAGGGATTTGCTGCGCATACCTCTTGGTCGCGCGGGACCGGCTGGGCGCTTTATGGTTTCACAATCGCCTGCGCGGAGACTCACGAGCAACGTCTGTGTGAGACGGCTGCGAAAGTTGCGGATTTTGTACTGGACAATCTCCCTGCCGACGGTGTGCCTTGGTATGACTTTTATGATGAAGGCGTTCACTTCCGCAATCGCGACACCTCAGCCGCCGCTATCATTGCAGGAGGCTTTTTGCGTCTCTCAGAAATTGCATCCGATAAACAGCGCGCACTGCGTTTGCGCCAAGAAGCTGAACGCATCATTCAATCTTTGATTGACCACTATCTCACTCCGATCGCGGTGGATGACAAGACACCTCCCGGCGTCTTGCGCCACGGATCTTCCACGCATCCCCACGACGGGATGTTGATCTATGGTCAATATTATCTTCTGGAGGATTTGCTCTGGTTGGATCAGCGCGGCGCCACGCGTTCAATCGCAGGCGCCACTCCGGCGGGAACAATTGTACCTGCAGGAGCCGCTCATTGATTCACTCCGCTGGCCAGCAATCCACCGTCCACGATCAATACACTTCCGGTGGCCTGTTGAGAAGTGCATTCTTCGGGAACGGAGGGCAAATGAAGCGATTTAGCGCAACGATTTGTGCGTCCCTCATTTTGCTAGTGCCGATGTTGCAGGCGGTGGCGCCCAAGCCTTTAGCCCGGGCACAGTCGAGTGCCTCCCCAACCAACATATCTGCGTCCAATCTCGACACCGAAATCCGTGAATTTCTTGATCGTGAATTTGCTGCTCACGTTGGCGACATCAAGAACTCGGACCCGCCGCAAGACCGCGTCGTCGGTGCATTGACCACAGGAGAATTCTCCTGGGGCACGTTCATGCGAGCTCTGGCCGCTTATTCAGAGCTGTCCGGAAAGAAAACGGTCGCCGGACATGATGTTGCCGCCTTGATCGGCAAGATGGGGCTCATTGAAGCACGCCAAGGAGGAAAAACATTCGCGCAACTTTACGCTGCTCTCGCTCTACGCCACTTTGGGACAGACCTTAGCCAAAACGCCGTGTGGCAAAGCCTTGCACCCGAAGAAAAAGACGCATGGCGGTCGCTCCTGGATCCCGCTCGCTTTTACGATCGCCGGAAACACGAGGTCATCAACCTGCCCGAGAACTATTTCGGTGTGGCTTCACGCGTGGCCGCAATAAGTTTTCAACTTGGAGTTGTGAAAGATCGATCCTACGTGGACGAGATTCTGGATCGAGCCGCTCAACAGTTTACTAGCGGCGCCCTTTTCGCGGACGACGCAGTTCCGGATGGCCGCTATGACCGGTACTCTCAGGAATACGCACGCTACGTTTACGATGCCGCGGAAGTTGTCGGGCGGCGGGATATCCTTAGCGCTCTAGCTCCGACTCTCAAGACCCAGATGCAGTTGTGGTGGGATTTGCTCGCGCCCGATGGCTACGGCTACCCCTGGGGGCGGAGTCTCGGCGCAATTGGATATATGGACACGCTTGAAATCGTCGCTTTCCTGGCGCAGCATCCTGAGTTCTGTCCCGCGCCGCTTTCACAGCTTGCCGCCGCCTACTATGCCGCTTGGCGATGGCTGCGCAATGACTTCAACGATCACACGCACCTGCTCTCGGTATTTGCCTTCGGACGCGGCAATTATTCCTACATCAATAAGGAACGGGAGTGGCAGCAAACCACTGCCTTCCTTGGGAAAATGATCGGCGCTCATCTTGCCTTCATCCCAATTCTCCAGAAGGAAGGTATCGCCAACTTTCCGGCAGTGCCGCAACTTGGCGATGTCGCACGTTTTGAGTTTTTCCGTCATGGCGCGCGGCCCGAAGGAGTTTGGCTTGTGAGGCAAGGCTTGATGCGTTTCGCACTGCCCATCACAACCGGGCCGAAAGGTGGCATTTCCGACTACTTGCCCGCTCCACACGGCCTACCGGGATTTGCCGCGCCGGTTGAGGTCGCCTACCCAGCGCTCGTGCCTTACCTCGAACTTGATGACGGCAGAGTAATCGTAACTTCGGATGGCGCTGACCAAATCAGCCCGTCGCCGGATGGGCGCTTCCTGACCGTGACCTGGAAGCATTGGGCGATTGCGGGCGGGAAGGCTGCCGCGCTGGTTGATCCCGGTGTCAGCGCTACCGTGCATTGGGAGCTGGAAGCTAACCATCTACGCCGAATTGAAACGCTCAAATCAGAAAAGGTGGTTCACATTCGTCGGTGGTGGACGGCTATGCCAACGAGCGCGGAAGACGCCACCGTGCGAACAGTCTCTGGAACTCGCGTAGATCGCTTTCAATCCCGTGAAGCAACGCTCGATTTCCAAATCTCACATTCAGATTGGCCCATCGAAATTCAGCTGCGCGCCACGGGTGATTCGGTATTGGGCCGCAGCGCGCGCGGGCCAATTCCGCTCCTTCTGGTCCTCGCCGCAAGATCCATCGTGCTTAACCCAGCGAATCCGCTCGCATGGGAGTGCGAGATCACTGTGGCTCCTCCCGAAAAAAATGATGACAAGGCATTCACTCCCGTTCCACTATCTCCAGCCGAGGTAAAACACTGAGGACAATCTCGTTACGACTGTCTGATAGCTCCCCGCCACCGACGACATGTCCCTCATTCTTGTGGAAGTCTCATAGAAAACTCAAGATACTACGGCCGGGTACGTCGCCAATTGTCTCCCGATTTGCAGTTTACTTGTCTTCCAACGTGGGTATTTAAGCCGGACAGTTTCGTCTATTGGTCGAGCGTCGCCAAAGCGACACGGGCTACTTGTTCGAGGCTTTTCCGATCGGACCGCAGTCGTGCCATGGCTCGCATTCCCTGGATTGTGACGGTGAAGAACCGCGCCAGGGCTCTTGTATCCGCGTTACGCGATAATTCTCCGGCCTTCCGTGCGCGGAGCAGTGCTTCTCTGAAAATCTCTTCGACTTCGGCCTGGTTATCGCGCAGAAACTCGGCAAGAGTGGCATCTGACGTGTCGCGCTCCAGATTGGCGCTCAACAAAAGACAGCCTCGTTCATGCTGATACTTGGATTCAGCGCTCAGGCCAAAGAGGAGTTTCGCGAAGACCTCTTTGACGGGCCGGCCAGCACTGAAAAGACGGCGCAGACCGTCGTTCGTTTGGCGCCGGTAATAGGCCAAGGCCTTCATGTACAGCCCGCGCTTGTCGCCATATGTGTCATAGAGGCTTTGCTTTGCAATCCCCATCTCCCGCAGGAGTAGCTCCAGCGACGTATTCTCGTAACCTCGCCGCCAAAAAACGGCCATGGCCTTGGCTATGGCTTGGTCGGGATCGAATTCTTTCGTGCGCGCCATTTCAGACTCCCTAGTCTATAACAATCCTTGACATACAGTATTCCAGACTGTATGGTCTGAAATGCGGTTTGGACCATACACCGCTAAAGGAGTTCTCCTATGAAAACGCGATGGAGCTTCCGGTTCGTTGCCGCGTCGATCGCGCTGCTATCGTTTGTGGCGCTGCCGGGAAGGGCGCGCGCGCAGGATGCAAACGCGATCAGCTCACGGACCGCCGAAGTCGGAGGTGTGACACTGCATTATCTAACGGCGGGACACGGCCCGGCTCTGATTCTGCTGCATGGCTACACGCAGAGTTCACGCATGTGGCGGCCCATCATCCCGCAACTCGCCGAGAAATTCATGGTGATCGCACCCGACCTGCCCGGCATCGGCGATTCGTCGATCCCCAAGGACGGTATGGACATGAAGACGGCTGCGATCCGTATTCATGCGCTCGCCAGGTTGCTCCATGTCGACAAAGCCAGAGTTGTCGGCCATGACATCGGCCTGATGGTGGCTTATGCGTATGCCGCGCAGTTCCCGGCAGACACCGAGAAACTGGTGGTAATGGATGCTTTTCTTCCCGGGGTAGCCGGATGGGAGGATGTCTATAACGACCCTGGCATTTGGCATTTTCGCTTTAACGGCCCGACGCCGGAGATGCTGGTCCGCGGACGCGAGCGGATCTACTTCGATTATTTCTGGAATGACTTCGCCGCCGACAAAACACATTCGATCCCGGAAACCGATCGGGCCGCCTACGTGGCAGCCTATGCGCGTCCCGGGCGAATGCGCGCGGGTTGGGCCTACTTCGTCACTTTCCAACAGGCTGCAAAAGACTTTGCCCAGCTCTCCCAGACAAAGCTGACGATGCCGGTCCTTGCGATCGGCGGCGACAAGGCTAATGGAACAGTGCTAGGCAACCAGATGAAACTGGTTGCGACCAACGCGACCATGATCGTCCTAAAGAATACTGGCCACTGGGTACTCGAAGAACGACCCAAGGAAACGACTGAGGCGCTGATCAAGTTTCTGTGACGGTTGGTCTCGGAACGCTTCAGCGAATGAAAGGAAGAGCCAGAATGTTCAAAAGCATATTCGTGGTTCTGTTGTCCGTTGCATCAGTCACGACGGTGGCGAGAGCGCAGACGCTCCCGCAGATGCGCATGACCCCCGCAGAAATCAAGGGCAGTCCGACAGATAACAACCAAATCGGGAGCTCGGGCCTCGCTGGCGTTCACACCAAGGTGCTGTTCGGCGATCCCGCCAAGGCCGGCTTTTACTCCATTCTGTTATTCGTGCCCGCCCACGTGACGATCGAAGCGCATACGCACAGGGATAACCGTGTGGCGACTGTGGTTTCGGGCGAATGGCGCTTCGGCTACGGCGAGCATTTCGACGTGAAAAGGCTGAAGACCCTGCCACCGGGCAGTGTATATTCCGAGCCGGGAGGCGTCGAGCACTTCGCTCAGACCACCGATACGGCCGTCGTCGTCCAGATTTCAGGCTACGGGCCAACCGACACAAAGTATTTCAACCCCGCCAACGATCCGGCAGCGAATCGAAAATAAAGTCCGTGAAAATTCACAGACATTGGGAAGGGCACTGGTTTAGCGCAAGGAGGATCACATGACACAGACAGTACGGAAAGCGGAAGAACGAATCGAAGGAGCAACTGGCCTGAGCCTCTTCGTGCGCTCGTGGCGTCCGGAAGGCGCGGTTTGCGGCGTGGTAGTAATCATCCCCGGCTTTAATGCTCACAGTGGCTACTACGCCTGGGCTGGTGAGCAATTCGCAGCCGACGGGCTAGCCGTGTATGCGTTGGATTTGCGTGGCCGAGGGCAATCGGACGGCGAGCGGTTCTACGTTGGCACTTTTGCCGACTACGTCAACGACGCCGGTTCATTCGTGAATCTCGTGAAGTCAAGGGAGCCTGGGCTCCCCGTATTTCTTCTGGGCCATAGCGCGGGCGGCGTCGTCTCGTGCCTCTATGCGCTTGACCACCAAAGCGAATTGGCGGGACTGATCTGTGAAAGCTTTGCCTTCCAGACACCAGCTCCCGACTTTGCCCTTGCCGTGCTCAAGGGTCTAAGTCATCTGGCCCCGCATGCGCACGTTCTTCATCTTAAGAACGAGGATTTTTCGCGCGACCCGAAGGCGGTCCAAATCATGAATGAAGACCCATTTATCGCCCATGAGACGCAGCCCACCCGCACGGTTGCTGAGTTGGTGCGTGCCGACGAACGACTTAAAGCCGGATTCGGCATGATCACACTTCCAACGCTCATCCTTCACGGCACTGCCGACAAGGCGGCGAAGGCAAGTGGAAGCCAGTTGTTTTACGAGAAGGCAGGCTCAACAGATAAGACATTGAAACTCTACGATGGGTACTACCATGACTTGCTGAACGACCTTGGCAAGGAACAAGTGATGGCTGATATCAAAGGCTGGATAGCCGCGCACCTTTCGGTCACGAGGAGTGCCGCGCCGGGCTTGTAGGTCCGCATCGGAGGCTTTGCGGAAGTGTGGCCGCGAAAACTTTCTCAAAATGAGGGCTCACTCCAGGACTCGCCTGCTGTGCGAAGCCCGCGGTAAGCAACCTCTGGAATGTCCAAGTGCAGGAGATCGATGCGACCCCCGCCTGGGGTGGGAACGCAGGCGAGGACCAAGGTGGAATCGGGATGTCAGTGTTTTGTCAGCCAAGATCCTTGCAACTGGGGCGCTGTCTTCTCATCCAATCCGGTGAGGCGCTGTATGGGTGAAAGGAGCGGACATGAAGATAGGAATCATCGGACCAGGCAATATCGGTAGCGCACTAACGCGTCGTTTCACTTCAGTTGGACATCAAGTCTTCGTCGCGAACTCGCGAGGGCCACAAACCCTCACCAAACTTGCTACTGAAACGGGTGCGAAAGCGGTCAACGTGAAAGAGGCCGCACACGCCGGCGAGGTCGTAGTCGTGACCATCCCCGAAAAAAAATATCTCCAGTCTGCCGGCCGATTTGTTCAAAGACGTGCCGGCAAGCGTCGTCGTAATTGACACGGGAAACTATTATCCGCGGCAGCGCGAGGGCTCTTTCTTCTGGCGGGAGAGAAAACGCTATAAGTACTTCCGACCCTTCCTCGATGGCCGCAGCCCGCACTTCGCGAAAAGCCTTATGGAGTGTTTGCGGCACGGGCGTATCAAAGGGCTCTCGGTTCAGTGACCGCAAAGGATAAGCCAATTGCTGGCAATCACATCGAGTCGAATTAATTTCCACCTATATTTTTTTCTCAAATCGAAAGAGATCAGGACGCGCATAGTGACCTGAGACATCGAAGGTCATTAATTCCCGGTCAATTTTGTCCAAATCCAAAGTTGAAACAAGTAACTCCTCGCGGTCAAACACCGGTTCAACCACATACTGAGAGTCTGGTCCGATGATCGCGCTACCTCCGCGCTCGATCCATTGGCGGTCTTTGGGCCGCAATTTGATTTCATGATTGAGTTCGCGAGGCAGGTCCCCGATGGGCATCATCAAACCCACTGCCAGAACGAAACACCGCCCTTCGAAGGCATAGTGTCTGCTGGCTAGTTGATGTAATTCGTGAACTGTCGGCCACAGGGCGACGTGGATGTGCTCGCCGGAATTATGCATGGCCATCCGCGTGAGCGGCATCCAGTGCTCCCAGCAAATTAATCCGCCTACGCGACCGACGGAAGTGGGTACGGCCTCCAACCCGGCCCCATCACCATTTCCCCACACGAGCCGCTCTGTGTAGGTCGGAACGAGTTTCCGATGATGGTTTCTGAGTTGCCCGTCTTGTGAAATAGTGAGAACAGAATTGTAAAGAGTTCCGCTTCCTGGACCGTTGTCGACTCGCTCGTTCGCTCCGATCACAACCGAAATCTTAAGGTCTCGCGCCGCTTCCGCCAGCGCGTTCACTTCTTGTCCCGGAATAACGAGGCTGTTATTCCTGAGTCGGGCGAAGACATCTTTCGCCGACGGGTTTTCCCAGAGGGCCGCGCCCGGACACACATCCAACCATGCAGGATAGCCCGGCAGCCAAGTCTCGCCAAACGCGATGAGCTGAACATCTCGTTTTGCCGCTTGCTGAACTATGCCAAGAGCTTTAGTCAGGCTGGCCGCTTTGTCCAGGTAAACGGGAGCGGACTGAGCAATAGCCACGGTGACTTGCCTCGAATTCGCTTCTGATCTTTGAGTTTTTTCGGTCACGGTCTTGTGTATCTCACGGAGCAGCTTAGGACACCACTCAAATCATAAGGGCTATACGGCACGCCCCGTCAACAGATTATGGGAGCTGTTTTTGCCTCGGGCCACACAATTCCCCAACCAATTCAAGATTAGAACTCCCCCTCCAATATGACTTTCATGAAGACAAAAGGTTTCAGCTGCAATAAGAATTGTGCGGTCAGGATTGGCAACTTAGCCCTTCACCTAGGTCTTACGGCCTGTACGCGCCTCGGTGGGAAACTGCAAATTTGGAAGGTCGAATCCAAGAAACAAGGACAATCGAACGGTATTGTGAAGTTGAAACCTTTCACCTACTTGTGAATCTTATTGGGGCACCGGTTGAGGCCTGCTTGTTGTCATTTATGGCGGTAATAGACCGGATTGCAGTGATAGAAGATTTCATATCTAAAAGGAGCCTACTTGCCAAACGTGAAGCTTATGGTGATCTATCCGCGCCCCAAAGATCTCGACGCTTTCGAGAAAATCTATCAGAGCGAGCACATCCCCCTCGCAGTGGCAAAATTGAGCGGCCAGACCAAAATTGTGGCGACGAAGGTTCTGAGTTCGCCGCAAGGAACTCCGGCGTTCTATCGGATCGCAGAAGTCTATTTTCCCTCCATGAAGGCACTCGAAGCGTGCGCCGTCTCAGAAGGCGGAAAGGAAGTACTTGCTCACGCCGTGAAGTTTTCCTCCGGTGGAACGCCGCTGTTCTTGATCGCAGAGGAAGAGACGTTCACGTTCTCTTAGAGGCAGATCGCATCGAGGGACAAACGAGAATTACGCGCTTAGGTCCCTAGAGGGGAAAATCCAGAGATTTCCATTCGGAAACCGAAATGATCATGGCTGTCAAGACAGCGACATGGCTTGCGAACTTTTTATCCTTTTCGAAATGTGGAGACTGTGAAGAAATCATAAAGACGGATTCGTGTGCTCATTTATAAGCGCACTGCCCCGGGGGCATCTATGGGATTTATAGATCCTCCAGCGCCCTGACTTTTATCAACGCCGTATCGGCAGCGATATATGTACGTAATTGGATTCTTTGGAATCGGAGGAATTAAGCACATGAATCTCAAAAACATTACGCGTTCCAGGGTATCAAACCTCGCTTTGCTCACAATTGGCGCACTGATGCTATTCCCTCTGTCATTACATCTCCGGGCCGTGGCCGGTGGTGTGGCATCGGGCAGAGACAACTCCACGCGTACTCCCGTCTTAATCGAATTGTTTACGTCGGAAGGCTGCTCGGATTGTCCACCCGCCGACGCGCTTCTGCAAGAACTCGACCGAATCCAGCCGGTAATGGGCGTGGATCTGATCGTTTTGAGTGAACACGTCGACTACTGGAATAACATCGGATGGAAAGATCCTTATTCCTCGCACAAATACAGCGAACGGCAGAGCGCGTACGGAGACAAGTTCGGACTCTCGAGCGTTTACACACCGCAGATGGTAGTCGACGGAGTGTTCCAGTTTGTCGGGAGCGACGAACGACAAGCGATTCGCGCCGTGGAGAGCGCGGCTAAAACCGAAAAGACGCAGTTGGTGCTGTCGTCGATTCATTACGACGCGACAAACAAGCTTAGCATGCGCGTCGAAAGCGGCCCGATACCCGCCTCGACCGCGGCAAAGTCGGCGAATATTTTTCTTGCCATAGCCGACGAGAGCGATGAATCGCACGTCACCCGTGGAGAAAATGCCGGAAGAACGCTTAAACATATTGCCGTTTTGCGCGATCTCATCCCCGTCGGGCAGGTGAACAAGAACGGCAGCTTTTCCCGTGACATTACGCTCAATCACGACACCGGCGATCGGCGAGACCTGAGGGTCGTGGGAATTATCCAGGAATCGTCCGGCGGAAGGATTCTGGGAGTGACGTCAGCCCGGCTGTCCAACTAGGTTGCATCGACATTAACGAAAGCACATTTCGAGGAAATATGAAGCTAGCGACCGGCATCGTTTTCCTTTTCGGATTGTTTGCCGCACCGGGTGTGCGAGATAGAGCTTCCTATGCGGCACCAGCCACCTCGATTATCGTCGCCGCTGGGTCCCATTCCCAACCGGCGGATGACGTGCCGGTGATCATGAACGCTCCTCATTTGCAACTTACCCTCACACACTCCGGCCGCGTGTTGACGCCGGGTATGGACGTTCGTCTGCTCGTCGATATCCAGGTCGCGCAGGATGTTCACGTGTATGCTCCGGGAGTGAAAACTTACAAGCCTCTTCAGCTTACGATCGACCCAATACCCGGAGTCGAGCCAGCGATGCCGTCCTATCCGAAGTCAAAGTTGCTCTTTCTTAAGTCGACGGACGAACACGTTCCTGTTTTCGAGGGGAAGTTCCGGGTCGTCCAAGATGTGAATATCCTAAGTACCCCAGAATTTATAACCTCTCTACAACCCAATGGAAAAACGATTACAGTGGCAGGTGAATTGAATTATCAGGCCTGCACTTTGAAGGTATGCTTTTTACCAGCGTCCGTTCCGCTCAAATGGGAATTGCAAGTCGTGCCACCCGGCCGAGACTAACGGACACGCAGCGATTGGTAAAGTACTTCTGAAGAAACGAGGAGAAAATGTATGAGCGAAGTCGTCTACGTCTCCAAGTCGCGTATTGAACGCAAACAGGGACCGTTGCGTGTGGCGCATCTCCCGGGCGAATCGCAGCCAGTGATGTATAGCGTCCACGGCGCCATCGCCGAGCATTACAAAGTTGACCCAGCGAAGCTCAAGGAGTCGCACTCCTCGACAATCGACTATGTCATTTCCGCGACCGCTGGTTGAATGATGGGCACTTTTGGGGGCGCGCTGGAAGCGCGCCAAATCGACGCGAGCAATGGAAAGTTGACCGCGGATGTAAGCGGAGAAGTTGAGACAGAAGAGGGTGTTCTGGTCATTCGCCGAATCCACGTGACCATGCGGTTGGTGGCGTCAAAAGACGTCAAACAGAACATCGAGCGTGTGCACGGCATTTACGCCATGCGCTGTCCTTTATTTCGGACGCTGCACAAAACAATCCAACTCACATCATCGGTTGAGCTTGTCGCAGACGTGGCAACATAGTTTAAAAATCAACGAAGTACGCTAGCAAATAAATTCTTCGAGGTGAAGCCCCTTGAAACATGTGATTTTGGGCGCAGGCGCAGTGGGGGGACTCGTGGGAGCGGCTCTTGCTGAAGAAGGGGAGCAGGTTACGCTGCTCGTGCGTCCCGAAACCCGCGCCCAAGATCCCGACAGTATCTTCCTTGAACGACCCAGTGGTCATTCGGAAGTACGCGTCCACGTCGACACAAAATTCACAGGAAATGTCCATGTACTCTGGATTGCTGTCAAATCCCATCAGCTTGTCGGCGCGATCGACCTGATCACAACTAACAATTTCGGAATTGCAGCAATTATTCCACTCTTGAATGGCATTGAACATGTCGCTTTGCTGCGCGCTCGGTTCGATCACGCCCGCGTTGTGCCCGCGACGATCGCCGTTGAAGTCGAACGGGCTTCGCCGGGTCACATCATCCAGCGCTCTCCATTTGTGCGGTTAGCACTTTCGGCGATTGGAGAGCAAAGATTAGAAGGCATTGACGCCAAGCTTCGACATGCCGGTTTCTCTTGTGAGTTTCGCTCGGACGAGATGACGATGCTCTGGAGTAAGCTTGCGTTTTTGGCGCCCTTCGCTCTCACAAGCACTGCGGCTGGTCGAAGTATCGGGGAGATATATGCCGACGACACTTGGAGTACACGATTGGAATCCGCAGTTGGGGAGGCCTGCGGTGTTGCCAGGGCCGAAGGCGCAACTGTCGCCCGAGAACAAATCCTGACCGCTCTCAAGTCCTTGCCTGACACCATGCGAAGCTCCATGCAGAAGGATGTATCTGCCGGCTGCAGGCCGGAGCTCGACGCGATCGGAGGTGCGATCGTTCGCGCAGGACGGCGCTATGGGCTCGACGTCCCCACAACTCGTGAACTGATTGCCAATATCGAAGAACGCGTAGGCAAGAATTTGCTTTGAGATGGGAACACCCCGAACCAACAACGAGGTACGAAAATACGCCAGAAGCAGCAGTTTCTTGAAAGGTAGTCGGGGCTTTGGGCAGCCATTCTGAAACCTTTCTTCAGGTTCTGAATCTGACCATATTGTGATGGTCAAATGGACATCATCGTTGCTGATTCACAAGGAGAAAAAGTGAGGATTGAATTGAAAAGAATCCAAGCAGGATTGGTATTGGCAGTCATCACAATGGTCATTCTAGCTTCCAACTCAAATGCCGGTAGTCGTACACCGGGCTCAGCCGCAGATCGCGATGCGCCTCCCTCTGTGGGCGAAAAAATCGCAGATTTTTCGCTCATGTCAGTCGATGGGAAGCAGTTGAAACTTTCGGATGAGCTGAAAAGGGGCCCTGTTGTTCTTGTCCTCCTGAGAGGATGGCCTGGATATCAGTGTCCGTTTTGCACACGACAATTCGGCGACTTTCTAGCCCATGCGAAGGAACTTCAGAGTAGTGGAGCGAGGGTCATCATGGTCTATCCCGGGCCCGGAGAGAACCTGAAACAACACGTCGATGAGTTCATCGCGAACAGAGAATTGTTGCCAAATTTTCACGTCCTTGTCGATCCCGATTTCACATTTACGCGATCTGTCGCCTTGCGATGGGATGCACCGAAGGAAACCTCATATCCATCGACGTTCGTGATTGACCAGAACCTGACCGTCCGGTACGCCTTGGTAAGCAAGACTCACGGTGGCCGTGCCACAGCTGACGACGTATTGAAGGTTCTTTCGACCCTGGGCAAATAAGCGACCCAGACCTCACATTCAATAGGCGACGTTACGTCCAATTCTACAACCACTCCTCCTTCGAGAACTTCGAGGGAGGAGCCCCGCTTGTGTCTCGCTGACTCGCTAATTCAATTCATGAGATTTGGGATGCGATTGCAGCGGGTTCCTCAGGCGAGTTGTCCTCTGGACGTGAGATCATCGGTGCACGAATCTCCAGAAACTGAACCAGATCCTTAGAAAAGACCAGGTCAAGTGTCCAATCAAACGCGACCCGAAGTTTTTTCTCCAGGCCTGGAAGCTTGCTCAGGTAAATCGTCCTCCAGAGCCACCACGCAATAAAACCTGAAAAGTTGAATCCAAGGATGTTAGCTACGCCGGTCCGTCGGCCTATTGCGGCGAGTTGTGCGATGGTCGTAAAGCTAAACCGCTTCTTCTTTTTGCCACGCAGGGAAGCAAAAATATTGTGCGCAACGAGCTTGGCTTCCCGAAGCGCGTGCTGTGCAGTCGCAGGGTAATAGCCACCCCTTCGCCGATCCGGTATGGATGCGCAATCGCCTAAAGCCCAAATACCGTGGCAATGTGGAAGCTCCAGGAACTCATTAACCAGCAACCGGCCCCGCTCCTTCGCGCAGGGAATTACCTCCATCAGAGGATTCGGAGTGGTTCCCGCCGTCCAGACGAGAGTTCCCGTCTCAATCTTGGTACCGTCACTTAATCGGACTTCGCCCCCGGAAAATTCCTCTATTTTTACATTCAGATGGAACTCCACTTTCCGTTCCGCGAGCTTTCTTCGCGCAAAAGCGCCTAACCGTTTGTCCAATTCCGGAAGGATGACCGGGCCCGAATGAATCAGGATGATTCGGATCATATCTTCCGATACCCGCCGGTAGGAACGAAGAGAACCGCGAACGAAGTCGTTGATACCGGCAACGGTCTCAACGCCGGCAAAACCACCTCCCGCGACAACAAATGTCAACAGCGGTTCCTTCTCCTTGCAGCAATCGCTATCGGCCTCCTCCAGGTGCGAGATCAATTGGTTCCGGAGCCGTATCGCGTCGCCAAGAGTTTTCATAGTGAGAGCGCTCTCGCGGAGACCAGAGATTCCGTAAAGGTTCGTGACACATCCAAGGCCGATAACAAGAAAATCGAAGCCGATAGTATGTTGATGGTGATGGAACCCGTGGGAAACCACGACGTTCTTGTTCTCTATGTCGATCTGTTCAATTTCCGCCGCCAAAAAATTGACACGTCGAAGCATTTTCCGCGCCGGACTCACAATGGCTGTGAAATCCAGATCGCTGGTGGCCACTTCGTGAAGCATCGGTGTAAACAAAAAGAAGTTATCCCGATTGATGAGCGTAATCTTGACCGAAGAGTCCTCTCCGAGCTTCTTCTCGAGCTCGACGGCCAAGGTCAGGCCGGCAAACCCACCTCCAAGAATGAGGATTTGCTTAGGTGTTGTGTTTCCCATGGAATGTCTCCGGTCGCGCATATCGGCGCCCGCCGGCCAATCGCAATTTCTCAAGACGACCGAGCTCTAAACGTCTGTACCTCTAGTCGGAGAATTTGACGATTCTCTCCATTTGCTCGCCAATTCTTCCGATTTGCTCTCTATCGAACCACACTGCGGCCTGAACGGCACAAACCTTCACTAACTCTGATACATATATAGACGAATAGTTACAGAGTCTCCAGAAATTACTGCGGAATAATATTGTTCTCTCTTGCCGCAGGGGCGCTTCGCATTGAAACCAGTCCGACCAATACTCAAAGCGATCTATCGCGCTGGGGCTGGCGCCGGTGCGACGATCGACCGTCGAAACGAAGACATCTCCGCATCTTTGTGAAACTGAACGGCGCAAGCCTCAACGGTCACTTCGAGTTGTTTCCATAACGCATCAAGATTAGTGTCCACCGGCTTATCTCGCATTTGCAGATAGAGGTTCGTCAAGACGTGATTGTCGGTAGCGCGATCTCCAATCTGCAACACGTTTTCCAATTCCCGGTCGTGCCGGATGTCGCCACCCGCCTCGAGAATCCCACGGAGCGAATTTTGCACTCCCCTATCATCTTTCGTTTCGCGGCGAATCTGAATATCCGCAAGGAAACAGAATATCGCGACTCCCCAATATGTTCGGCCCCAAGTGTGAGTGTGATCTAAACCCTCACCACCCGCCATGGGAAGGCCCTGCGGCATATCGCGAACCAGATCGCGCCACATGGATGGCGCATCGAAGTGGCCGGCTTGGATTCGGGCAATCGGCTCGACATGAACGGCGATCCCTTCCTCGATCCTACGGTGCTGGTCGGGCACCGAAGGAAAAGCCAGATGCACTATTTCGTGCATGAGCATCCAGTCGATTGCGAGACCATGCGCAGTGGATCGAGTTCCGACATACAGCCGGATTAAGCCTCCTCCCGTTGGAAATGTTCATCCGTTGCGCACTCCCGTACCGTCGAAGGTAGGCATCTGTATGAGCAGACGTGGCGTTGGGAAATGACCGTAGTGGGCCGCCACCGATTCCGCGGCGATATGCACCCAGTCCCCAAGGTCAGATTGTGAAAGCTGCAAACCATCACAGTTTACGGTGACTTCGATTCGGGAACCTCCAACATCGAACTGCAGATTCGATTGAGCGGGATTTGCAGAGTGTGGCATGGAGAGCAAAGCGATACCGAGACAAAGACGGCTAAGGATCCCGCTCAATGCGATTTTGCCTTTCAAAATAGTGCCACCGGGAACAAAGGGAATCAGGCACGCCTGAGTTCACGTCGCATACCCGGGACCCTCAGACTTGCCGGGGAGAAGCGCAAATCGGCGCAGCAAAGTGTCGAGACACAACTTTCCGGGGCCGAAGATAAGAACCAGGACAAAAGCAAAGAGATAAGTATATGGAGCTGCGGCGAGAAATTTATCGGGGTCGGATATCACGGAAACAAGCGCGTCGTGGTCACCAATCACGAATGCGATAGCCATGTTAATCGTAAGAATGAGAGCGGTCATGCGCGAAAGAAGACCCAGAGCAAATAGAATTCCGCCGAAGAATTCCACGCAAGCGATGAAAAGAGCCATGCGCGCCGGGAACGGTAAATTTAGGCTGGTGAAGTAGTCAGTCACCTGGCCGAGGTTGTGTAGTTTTGCCCATCCACCTTGACTCAACTGCCAGCCCCAATACAAGCGGACAAGCAGGAGAAAGGGCGATTGAGCGAGTGCCGCCAGTTCAAACAATCGGTCGTGAACTGCGCGAAGTGTTGAAAGTAAATGTCTCATGTCCGTTCTGGATTCGCGTTTGCGAAAAAGGTGTCAGCGACTCTCCCCTTTCCCTGTATCGCCGGAAAACCAACCAAAAGACGTCCAATTCTGAAACCACGCAGTTACTTGCGGCAAGTCGAGTTCGGAGTTGCGCGTCCCTTTCCCAAGGGAATGAGCCACTGCCTGTCCAAGCGTCTTCCCACTTTGTATGGCAAACAGGAAGTCGTATTCGTTGACGTCCAAACGGCGGAAGTAAACGGAATAGTCCACGCGGTGGACGGCGAGAAAAATGCGCGCGGGCTTCAATTTCGCGACGGCTAGGACTTGTTTGCGCTTGCGTCGTTCGTGAAACGCGTTGCTGGAAAATTCGGAGTCGTCGTTCAGATCCTTAACTTTGAGAAGCAGTTTGTCCACGGGATAGCGCAAGTCCAACAGCCGCACGTAAGGCTGCAAACGCAGGCACAGATTCGTTCCGTCGGAGAGCGCAGCAGCATCGATTTTCAACGGTTCTTCTTGCTTGCCGTCAAACGCCTCAATGTCGGCCCACTCCAGGCGAATCATGTCCAGCGCCATCTCTTGCCGCGAACCGGCCCAGTGCGGATTCCTTTTCAGCCACCGTTCCAGATCGCGTCCCAAATTCCGCAGCGTGAACGAGCGCGAAGGGCACTCGGTCAAATAGGCTTTGCTCAGATCTTCAAATCGCCGATTGCCGAGCATTGCCTGCAATCCCGGAAAATCCTCGGCGAGCGCCCCAAGAACTCGCCACCAGTATTGCCGGTTGTAAATCTCTAGACGTTCAAATGAATTGAGCCTGTTATTCGGTTTAATGAACTGAGCGGCATACTCCTTCATGCGCCCGCCGTTCGGCGCGACGCTGCTCATGTGCTCGGAGCGCCTAAGCGGCTGCATCACCGCGCGAGCCATGGTCCGCTGCAGAGTGAGCAAGTTCATACGGCACGCGCCAGAAGATGCTTCGCGAGAAAGCGGTTGGCTTTCAAAGCTTCGTCGTGAACTTCCTTGAAGCTGGGAATGCTGTCGTCCCATTCCAACAGAGTAGCGGTATGTCCGGCTCTTTCAATCGCGCGCTCGTATAGTTTCCAGACAGGATCGATGACCGGGTGGTCGTGCGTATCCAGAATATATTTTTCGTATTTGGAATGCCCCGCGATGTGGATTTGGGCAACGCGCTCGGCGGGCACGCTCTCCACATAGGTCATGGGATCGAAGCTGTGATTCCGCGAGGATACGTAAATGTTGTTGACATCCAGAAGAATGCCACAGTCAGCGCGTTCGACGACTTCGTTGAGAAACTCCCACTCGGTCATTTCGGAAACATGGAATTCCGCGTAGCTGCTGACGTTTTCGACAGCGATAGGCACCTCGAGAAAGTCGCGCACCTCGCGAACTTTTTGCGCGGTCTTCCGGACGGCTTCAAACGTGTAGGGCATGGGAAGCAGATCATGCGTATACCTGCCATCCACGCTACCCCAGCAAAGATGATCGGAGAGCCAGGGCGTCTTAGTGCGCCTCACGAGTTCTTTCAGTCGCCGCAGATGTTCTCGGTTGGACTTTTCCGCTGAGCCGAAATACATTGAGACTCCGTGCTGCACTACGCGGTACTGTTCGAGGATTTGATCCAGAATGCGAAGCGGCCGGCCGCCGTCAATCATGAAATTTTCCGAGATGATCTCGAACCAGTCCACAACGGGCTTACGCGTGAGAATGTGATGGAAGTGGGGCGAACGCAACCCGATTCCGATACCGTAATTTGTAAAGCCGTTAAAGGAATTTGCAGGCACAATTTCTCCACTTCTCAACAAATTGAAGGGCCGGCTAGCAGCACCGGCCCCGGGTGCAGTATCAGTCCTTGATGGACTAGTTCGAACCGGAGCCAGATTTCGGGGGTTCCACTTTCTTCCCGTCTGTTCGGCATCCGCCCTTGCCCTTGCAAGAGTTCTTTGCCTTGCAGCCCTGGTCGCCCGACTTGCAAGCGCCTTTGCCCTTGCATGAGTTCTGGCCCTTACATGCGTGCCGATCCTTGGGATCTTTCGCCTTATCCGACGTCGTGCCGGGATCTTGACTGGGTAGGCTGCTGCTCAAGCTTGCTCTCACCCCAGACAGCACCGTGGAAGCATGAATGCCCGAACTCCCGGCAATCAGGCCTGCGAGTGCAGCCCCAATGATCAGACTCTTCTTTGACGTGGTCATGTTGAGTGTTTCCTCCTGTCGATTGTAATTCAATTCCTTTCGAGCGATTTCCCGCTCGCAAGCCTCCGCAGAAAACAGGTCAGGAACCAAAGACCGTGAGTCAAAGGCTGCCTGCCTCGGGGTTGCGAAAAACGATATCCGCCCCCCGGAACAGTAGATACACGAGGAGTGCGAAGGTTACAGATTATCTCGCCGACGCGATAAAGTTTCTTTGTTTTGGTGAATTGTTTTCGGGCATTTGCAAAACTGCCGTTTTGACCATGATCCAATAACGTTGCAAACATCCGCGAGGTGCCCCAAGGGTTCCACAAAGCGTGTGGGGGAAAGACAGGTTCCTTGTCACCTTTTGTGGCTTTGTGCATCGATACTGGCAAGGAACTGACGTTGGTCACAGAATAAATGGCGGAACGGAAAAACCCTTCCTCTCACGACCCTGCCCTTGAGGCGGACCTGATCGCGCGCGTGCTACAAGGCGAAAAGGAAGTGTTTTATGAGCTGATTCGAGCCCATGAGAAGAGTGTCTATTTGACGGCATATTCTGTGCTGCAAAATAGCGGCGACGCCGAGGAAGTTTCTCAGGAGGCCATCCTGAAGGCTTTTCGTCACTTGGCTGACTTTCGTGGAGAGAGCCGCTTCGGAACCTGGCTTGTCAAGATTGCGCTCAACGAAGCGCGCATGCACCTGCGCAAACAACACCGCCACATGTGGGAGTCAATCGAGTGCCAGAACGAAGAAGACGAAAGCGACTATGTCCCCGAAGAATTCGGTGATTGGCGCGAAATCCCGTCTGAGGCTCTCGAACGAAAGGAGATTCGCGACCTTCTTTCCAACGCGGTGGCTGCGCTTCCGGAGATATATCGTGAAGTGATCGCGTTGCGGGACATCCGCCAAATGAGCGTCGCCGAAACTGCTGAGGTACTCGGCGTACGCAAGCAAGTGGTAAAGACCCGGCTCCTCCGGGCTCGCTTGCGACTGCGTGACCTGGTCGGGCCGGTTACCACCTCGCGCGGACTGTTTAGCCGCAACCCGTTTCGAAGAGGTACGAATCCATGGTCCTAAACTGCAAGGATGTGCGCCGCGAGATCTCCAACTATCTGGATGACGACATTTCTCCTGAAATGCGCGCTGCGCTGGAAGCGCACCTCGCCCAATGCAGGCATTGCGCTGCAGTTCTCGACGGAACCCATAACGTGCTCGTTTTGATCGCGGATGATCGAGTGTTTCCCCTCCCTGCGGGGTTTAGCGCTCGATTGCATGAAAGACTACGCCGGGAACTTGAGTCAGCCTGATTGATAAAGATTGAACTTCGCGGACGAAGTTCAGAAGAAGCAATTCAGGACACGCGGCGGACGAATTAAACGGATGTGAAAGTTCGCTCGATCCGCGCAGACGGATTGAAAGCGCGTGCGAACGATGAGCCATGTAACCGGTGATGCAGGAAAAGCTCCGTCGCGACAACTAACAAAGTAATAATGGACAACGCGCTGACAATAATGATGCGCCGGCGCTCTTTGCGATCGAGTGGCCTTCTCCTCCACAGCGCAGAGGGAGCTCGTCTCAGCCGCCAGGCATTAAACAGCAACCAGAGATTCAGCAAGGCCCCGAGAGTTGCAAGACTGAGAAGCGGCAGGCGAATTGTCGCCGTGTGAAACAGGACCGCTCCTTGTGCCAAGCTAATCGAAGCGCCACCGAGGAGCAACACCAAGCCATTGGCAGTAACGAAGAACAGGCACACCGCTTCGATCACCGCAAACGCGAGCGATCCGAAGCCAAGGAAGACTTGCCTTTTGTTTGGCTTTCCCGCTCCTGCCTTAACATCTGGCAGATCGGTGTCCGCATGTACGTCGTTTAACACCTGGGTAGGGCTCCCATAGAGCACACCGACATGTGATTCGGGACTTGCAGAAAAGTTACAACAATCGCCCGAAGAATCATGCTGGGCATTCAGCGACTGTGGATGTTCGTCTCTCTCAGGAATGCAAGACGGACAGCAGAAACAAAAATGTGTTTTTCGCCATGGAAGATTCCCGAACTTGCGCCGAAGGAACTCAAAGACATACACTCACTTCTCGCCAATCCCTTCAGAGCTACGGCGAGTCAATGAGCTTTTTCACCGAAATCCGACAAGACGATAGATTCGGCCCCTTTGTATCGTTTACGGAAGCCCTGGGATTTATTCCGCGCCTTCTTCATGCGCAGACCTTGCTGCCTCGCGCAATCGAGGCCCAGGCAAAACTTGAAAGTGCAGTTCGCTTAAAAGATGGGGCGATTTCCCGAATACAAAAGGAACGAATACTTCTTTGCATTGCAGCAAATCGGAAAAACGATTACTGCATGGACGTGGATAGCACCGTCTTGTCTTCGCTTGGTGTGTCGGATGGCCAAATCGATAATCTCTTGAACGACTATCGCCAAGCCGATCTCTCGGCATGTGAGTTGGCCTCATTGCAATTTTGCCTCAAACTGAGCCGTCATGCTGCGTCTGTGCGCTGCGAAGACATTGATGCGCTACGCGCATGTGGATTCCGGGATGAGGCAATACTCGAAGTCGTTGTCATGACCGCACTCGCCCTCTATCGATGCACTTTAGCTGTGGGCTTGGGGCCCGAGCCGGATTTCGCATCGCGAAAGCTTCCTTCGCCGAGGATCGATCAGCAGCGTGGCATAACGCTCAATGGCTTGTTGTCCGGCGCTCATGAGGTGATTCAGCGCAAAGGGCCATACTTGCCCGCTCCATACCTAAGTCCCATTACGTTTGCACCTTTTGCCGTCGTTCAGCAGAGTCATGGATTCATACCGAACTTTTTCCGCGCTCAGACTTTGCGGCCCGACTTGCTGGAAGCGGAGCTGGAAGCAATAGGCAGGATTCTGCTACCGGAGGATGCCCTGACACGAGTGCAGAAGGAATGCATTCTGTTGACCGTGTCGGCAGCGAACCTCAACTCTTATTGCGTTGCAATGCATTGCAACCTGCTGCGAGGCTTGGGTCTCCCCTCGGAGGAGGGTGACCAGGTCGCGGTGGACCATCATGAGTCCAACCTGTCTGCGCCCGATAAGGCACTGCTGGACTTCGCTGTCAAGCTGGGAACACATGATCCGGACTTTTCTCGCGGAAGCGTCGTCAAGCTTCAAACACTTGGTTTTACAGAGGAACAGATTTTGGAATGCGTGGTGGTCACCGCTCTCAATAATTTCGCGAACACCCTTCAAATGGGGTTAGGTATCGAACCGGATTTTGCCCCTCCTGCGGTCTTTGAAGCAAGTAAGGCGAAACTTTCAGGCGCCAGCCTCACTCCTATCCAACGTGAGGGCGCTGTGCATCGCCCCAATGCACTGCAGGATCTTGACGCTGAATTGGTCGTCGAAGCTCAGGCGGGAAAGCTGGATGCTTTTGAAGAGTTGACTCGTCGGCATACGCAGTTGATTTATCGTACTCTGATGGCAATCTTGGGCAACCCTTCCGATGCACAGGATGCTATGCAGGACACGCTCTTGAGTGCGTTTAAGCACCTCCGCGGATTCCAGGGTCGCTCCAAGTTTTCGACTTGGCTGGTCAGTATCGCCAAGAATGCAGCACTTCAGCGTCTGCGAGGCCGGAAGAATTTTGAGAGCTTAGATGAGGGTCAATACAAGGAAGATCAGGACTTTCGCCCTCGTCAGGTGAGAGCTTGGCAGGACAACCCCGAGCAGTGCTACTCTAAGTCAGAGATCCAGCAACTCGTTGAAACAGGAATCTTAGAGCTTCCCGCAATATACCGAATTGTGGTAATGCTCCGTGATGTTGAGCAGCTTTCGACGGATGAAGTTGCCCGGCAGTTGGGCCTGACCGTTCCTGCGGTGAAGACGCGTCTTCTGAGGGGGCGGCTTATGCTGCGAGAATGGCTCTCGCCTCACTTTACGGCCAGTACCAAGGGAGCAGTTCAATGATTACGTGTGACGAATTCTTCATTGAGTTCTCTGACTATCTGGAGAATCAAGTCTCGCCAGAAGTTCGTCAAGAGCTCGAATTGCATCTGTCTCAGTGCCGCGCATGCCGTGTCCTATACGATTCCAGCAGCAAGACTGTAAAGATCGTGACCGAAAGTAGATCCTTCGAGTTGCCACAGAGCGTATCCGAGCCAATTATCGAGCGCGTCATGGCAAAGCTGCGATCGGAACACAGCTAGGAAGGTCGAAATCCGATCGTAATTGCACCTTAGCCGCACGTCTATTCCCGAATTTGTCGAAATTCCCAATTCACTATTCCCAATTCCCAACCGTTGTCACCGATTGGATGCGAGCACTTTCTCCAGATTTTCTGCAACCATTCAGATGGCGGTGCGCCCTCCGTCCACAGCGAGTTTCGCGCCCTGAATAAAACTGGAGCGATCGGTTGCCAAGAAGACGATTGCCTCGGCAATCTCGTTTGCTGTAGCCGGGCGGCCGACCGGCGCCTGGGCGGCCAACTGGTCCAAACCCTTACCCATCGGGTCGGTCCCTTCCGTGCGCGTGGGTCCAGGACTCACCGCATTGACACGCACACCGCTCGGACCATACTCGGCCGCCCATGCCTTGGTCAGCAGATTTAGTGCGGCTTTGGTTGACCCATAGAGGCTCATGCCCACTGCCCCGTAATCGGCCACCATCGTCGACACGTTAACGATCGCGCCTTTGCCATTCTTCGCCATCAACGGGGCAAGCTCCGCAACGAGGAAAAACGGTGCTTTCACATTGAGAGAATATGCACTGTCAAAGACTTCCTCCGTCGTTTCATGCGTCCGGCCGAACGGGAAGATCCCCGCATTGTTAATAAGGATATCGACGTGACCGTTTCCGAGTTCTATCGCTCTTTTCGCCACTTCGCGCGCGCTCGACGCGTTTCGAAGATCAGTCGAGATAAAATCCGCTTTTCCTCCCGCCCCACGGATCTCGGCTAGCGTCTCATCACCGCGCTTCGCGTCGCGGCCTACGACCAGGACGTGAATGCCAAGCTTCGACAGTTGCTTGGCAGTTGCTCGACCAATACCACTCGTACCTCCCGTAACAAGAGCTGTCAACGAACTAGTAGCCATTTGCGAATCCCCTTTCTTGAACGGCCATTCTTCCGTGCGAATGCGTCCGTTTCTTGTTTCATGTGATGCTTTGTTGTGCGAATAGATTCTTTAGTAGGCGCTGGCGTCTCTCGCATCACTTTCCAAATGGGTGTCCCCACACGTCTGCATCAGAAAATCTTGGGAGCAATCGTAATGCTGAGGTGACCAGACCGGCTTTTTGTACCACCGTGAGTGAGAGATTCTACAAGGGCTATTGAATTGGCGGATTTCCTACGAACTAAGGGTCCCGCAAGTTCGAATTTACTTCCCTCCGCCAGGTAGTCTTGGTTCCTCTCTCTCCATTGAGGTATGCTCCAAAACCCTAATTTGTCGACTGCATTTGGGGTGAAGCTGCGGGCTCTATTTCCTGGTGCCTACGGCCTCCATGAAATCCGCAATCATGTGAACGACGGCGTCGTCACCGAGGGCCGTATTAATCATGGCATGGTAGATCGCGCGGTCGGGCCAATCGACGTGAAAATACTTCTGGATGAAATCGGCGCGCTCCTGGTCGACCGTATCCACGAGTTGATCGGCTTCCTTCTCACTTTTGCCGCGAGCGATGAGTCGCCGCACTTTGTTTTCTCTGGGAGCGTAAAGAAATATGCGCAGCGTGTCTTGGCGGTCTCTTAGAAAATGCTGCGAACCCCTTCCGACGATGACGGAGTTTCCGGTTTGTGCGGCATGCTGTACGACCCGTTCGGTAAATTTCAAAATGCTTTCGCTGTCGACTACGTTGAGCTTGTGCGCATTTAGGCTGCCCTCATAACTCCCGCGCAAAAAGGATTTTAAGAGCCGGTAATAAAGCGGATCGGTCTTTTCCTCTCGAACCTCCACAACATTTTTGGAGCAACCGCCGAGCCTGGCTATTTCCTCGGTCAACAACTGATCCCAGAGCTTCCAACCCAGCCGTGTCGCAAGCAATTGAGCGATTTCGCCTCCACCGCTTCCGTACTCGCGCTCGATTGTGACGATCTTAATCATATAAATTCCCCGTAGCTGAGATCGGCCAGATACGCTTGAATAGTATTGAGTGTAGATACACGTCGCTTACCCAATCTCGACTCCACCGTCGCCGCCGGGATGATTCTTCTTCAAAACGAAACTCAGACAGAACATAACTGCTGCGCCAACAGCAAGAACCATAAACGTATCAATGTACGCCAGGCTCGCAGCTTGCGCCTGCAGGCCTGCGTAGATCCGAGCGTACGACTGTACCCGCGCTCCGTGCGCATCCAATCTGGAGTGAGTCAGGAGCCGGCTGAGGCCATTTACCGCGCTTTGGAAATTGGGATTGTCGGGTCGGGCGTTCTGGACGAGCCTCGCTTGGTGGAATTGTGAGCGCCGCGCAATCAACGTTGTGACGAGCGAGGTGCCCACACTACTACCCATATTTCTCATGAAATTGACGATCCCGGCGACAGAGTTGTTCTTCTCTGGAGAAATTCCGATGTAGGCCACCAGGGTAATCGGCACAAACAGAAATCCCAAACCAATCACCTGGGTAACGCGCAGCCACACGGCGGCAGTGAAACTAATTTGCAAGTCAATCCGCATCGTGGAATAGAACATAGCGATAGACAAGGCCAACCAGCCGAAAGCAATTAGATTGCGTGCCTGGACCTTCGTGGTCAGTTGGCCCATTATGGGCATTTCAATCAGCAATACAAGACCTCCAGCTGAGAGCGCAAGCCCCGCCAATTCAGAGGTGTATCCCAAAAGCGTCTGGAGGAATTGGGGCATCAGCACCAGGCTGCTGAACAATAAAATTCCTAAAGTGAACATCATCAGGTTTGCGCTGGCGAAGTTAAAACTTTTGAACATCTTGACGTCGATGATGGGCGATTTTTGGCGCCACTCCCAGATCACTAGTCCAACTAGGCAAACAGTTGCGATGACGACCAAGACCGTTATGAAGTGTGATCCGAACCAATCATCCTCCTGGCCTTTGTCCAGCAATATTTGTAGCGCGCCAATGCCGACGGCCAGCAGTGCAATGCCGATATAATCCAACTTGACCCCTGCCGCCTTCAGGCGCCTCAAGTACGGCGGGTCTTCAACAAATTGCCTCACGAGAAAAAGTGTCATCATGCCAACTGGAATATTGATGAAGAAAATCCATCGCCAGGAATAGTTGAATGTGATCCACCCGCCCAGAGTCGGGCCGATCGTTGGAGCCATGATGGCCGTGATGCCATAAAGCGCAAACGCCAAGCCCCGCTGATGCGGCGGGAAGGTGTCCGCCAGAATGGCTTGCGCCATCGGCTGTAAGCCTCCGCCACCAGCTCCTTGGAGCACGCGAAAGAAAAGAAGAAACCCCAAGCTGGGAGCAAAGCCGCAGAGAAATGAACTCATGGTGAAAATGCCCAAGCAAATCATGAAAAAGCGTTTCCGTCCAAACAGGCCTGCGAGCCAACCGCTGATGGGCAGGACTATGGCGTTTGACACCAGATAAGATGTAAGTACCCAAGTGCTCTGATCGTTGCTCGCGCCAAGGTTCCCGGCCATGTAAGGCAGCGCGACGTTCGCGATGCTCGTGTCGAGAACCTCCATGAAGGCGCCTAAAGCCACAACAACGGCGATCAGCCATGGGTTAAACCTTGGCCGCCAGATGTCCTGGTCAAGCGTGATCGCAGCGGCACTCATTTGAGGAATACGTCCGGGACTACGTTCATGCCCGGCCTGAGTTGGCGATCTTTGTTTTCGCCCGCATCAAGAACGATCTTCACCGGGATTCTTTGGACAATTTTTACGTAGTTGCCTGTGGCATTCTCCGGCGGCAGCAAGCTGAAAACCGGCCCAGTCGCCCCTGCGATACTGTCTACGTGACCCTTCAGAGTCTGACCGGTCGAATCGACGTGGATTTCCGCTCTCTGTCCGACACGCATGTGCTTGAGCTGCGCTTCCTTAAAGTTTGCCGTGATCCACACTTCGTCGAGAGGCACAACAGTGAGGAGTTGCTGCCCGGGTTGAACATTCAGCCCGACGACAACTGATTTATTGATCTCACCGGAGACCGGCGCTGATATTTTGGTGTATTGAAGGTTCAGTTCCGCTTGATCGAGGAGCGCGCGCCTCTGCTCGACATCGGCGATGGCCGCACGCGCTCGAGCCTGAGTGGAGGACACCTGCTGCGGTCCGGTCTCCGCAGATTGATGATTCGCATTGGCCTGCGCCAGGCGGCTTTGGGCTTGTAGCACAAATTGTTGTGCGGCGGACTCATTGGCGCGGGCTGCCGCTACCGAGGCGGTGCTGGATTTGGCGGCAGCCAGCGCCTGATCGTAAACCTGCTCGGCCACCTCTCGCTTGTCGACCAGCAACTTGTAGCGATGGAGATCGTCTTGCGCCCGGACATCATTCGCCACGGCGGCTTCCGTCTGGTTGTGGGCGGCAGAAAGCTGTCTTTCGGCAGCGATAATTCCGGCGTTGGCATTGTCGATGTCCGACGTGGTGAACCTCAGTTGGCTTGTAGTGTTCACTGACGTAATCGGGATGGTAATGTTCAGCGATTGGGCAGTGGCCTGGGCGCTGGTCAAATTCGCTCGCGCTTGCGCGACCGCAACTTCAAAATCTTTCGGATCGATTTCCACCAGGACTGTGCCTTTCTCCACCCACTGGTTGTCCTCCACGTTGACCTTAATCACGTAACCGGAAATGCGGGCGCTGACAGGATAAAGATGAACATCCGCCTGCGCGTCGTCAGTTGATTCGTAACTGCTGAAGTAACGCCACAAAAACACGCCGGTGACGGCCAGCACGACGACTGCGATAACAATCACAATGTTTCTGCCAAATGTGGATTTCCGGTACGGCCGCGTACGCGCAGCGTCCCTCGGGGGCGACGGCTTCACCGGAGAGTCTTTGCCCTCATCAGGCGTAGCAAGTTGGGAGTTCTCATCCGCCATGTTTATTTTCCTTTGAAGAACTCTTTGAATCCTTCTTCAGCGAAACCTAGAGCGCGAGCCAGTGAAATCTTTGCGGAATTGAAATTGTAAAGGCTTGAGATGAACTGTTCATGGGCGCTGGCTACCGCTTCTTGCGATTGAACCACCTCGACGGAATCCGCGACGCCCGCGCTGAATCGATCGCGCGACTGGGCCAGCGTCTGTTCCGCCAAATCGATGTTGCTGCGGGCGACGTTCACGAGATCAGCCGAGGACTGCAGATTTAGGAGGGCAGTCCGGACGTCGGAATCAATCTGCGCGCGGAGATTATCCTGGCGTTCGCGGCTCTGTTCGAGCCTGGCATCGGCCTGCAAAACGTCTCCGTGAACGCTGCCCCCTTGAAAAATAGGAATGGTGAGCGTTCCATGAACGTCGAATACCTGCGTTGCCGTGGATGGATGCGATCCGCCCGTGCCATAGTCAGCGTTGAAGCCAAGCGACGGAAAATAGCCGGCAACGGCGGCCTTCCGGGAGAATTCCGCCGCGCGAACGTCGGCCATAGCCGCCTGGTAGTCAGAACGCGAAGCGTAAGCGCGTTTCAAAGCTTCATCAACGGAAATGCCCTCGAAAGGCAGATAAGGCGATTTGTCAGTCAATTCGAATTCCTGCCCGGGAGCCAAGCCGATCGTGCGCGCCACAATCAGCTTTTGGATAGCCAAATTGTTTTTTGATTGAATCAACTGTTGCTGGCGGTTCCGGAGTTCCACCCTGGCGCGCAGGGCGTCAATGTCCGGCGAAGTGCCCGCGGTCACTTGATCCGTAGCTTGATTAAAGAGGGCCTGTGCCGTTTTGACCTGCGCTTCAGCCGTTTCGACCCGAGCCTCGTCGGCAATAGCCTGCAAATAAGTAAAGCCTACGGCAAGCACAACGAGATCGCGCGCGTCTTTATAACTATATGCGGCGGATTTCAAGCTCTGGCCGGCCGCGCGAGCAGCGTTGACGGACTTCCAATCAAACAAAGACTGAGTCACTGTTAGACGCGCGTCAAAATATGAGAAAGGGCCAGCGGATGGCGGTATTGAGACTCCAGCAATACTGGATATTCCGAGTTCAGCGAGATTAATCTTCGAAGCAGCTATGGATGGGGCGGCCGAAACATGGGGGAGGAGCGCGCTCAATTGCTCCCAGCGTTGCCCGCGTGCCGATTGGATATCCGCACTCGAAAGAAGCACTCCGAGATTCTGTTTCAAGCCACGGTCGACGGCGTCTTGCAACGAAAGCGGCAAGACGCCCGGAACGATCTTCGCCGGTACGCTGCCACCGAATGGACTCGCTCCAGGTGCTCCGGGGACGGCTTGGCCCGTCGAACTCGGAGGGGGGGCCGACGTGCTTTGCGCAGGCGATGGCGTCGCCCCGTATAGCAGAACGCCAATGAGCAAAACGATCCGCGCAGGTTCATGCCTCAGATTCAAGTGAGCCACCTTGCTCTTCGCTCTTTAACGATGCACGCGGCACGTGGACCGAATTGACACCCACACTTTAGACCACAATTCGGCACTTGATTCGATGAAAGGTTGTCACAGTCAGATTCACGGACTCGCGAAAAGCACACAGTCTTCAATATGCCCCGAAACTCGCCATTACAGTGACTCCGGTTGCTTCAAGTCATATGTTGCTCCCCTGGTCTTCACTTCGTAAATGTTTCGCCGAACATCGGAAGTCCGCTCTTTGACGACTCACGGGAAACCTCATCTTCTATCACATCCCAATGCTTCACGAGAAACCCGCCTTTCAGACGAACGATGTCCTTTGCAATCCAGTTCCGCCGAGAATTCGTTGCAACGTCGCGCCAATGTCCGAGCTTTGGCGCTATCTCCCGTGTGCACACCCGGTCTGCTTAGCGAGACGATCGCCACGTCGATGCCCGCGTCATCCATAAAAGAGACGCTCGCTTCTTTGGACCACTGAATCGGCACAAGTCCTCCGACCGGAGCATTAGGGTTCTCGGTCGCCTGCCAGAAAAATCAGGCAGAAGGTGATGATGCGTGTCGATCGTCAGCGACGTGGCATTCGTAGTGTCAGTCATGGGAAGTTTCTACGCCGTCAGCTAAGAATTATCTTGGCGGCGCGGCCCGCAATCATGTGGGTCATCGCGTTTGTCCCCGGCCCCGAAATGATGTGTGGCGCCACGGAAGCGTCCGCTACTCGCAAACCCAAAATGCCGCGCACGCGAAGTTCCGGGTCGACGACGGCGAGATCATCCACGCCCATTTTGCAAGTGCCGACTCCGTGACCAAAGCTCGCCGAGCCAAGTCTCGCAAGTTCTTGCATCTCCTCAGCGCTCGCCTTGGGCCCTGGAATGATTTCGCTCTCGCGCAGATTGTCAAAGGCATGTTGATCTCCAAGCTCTCGCGCGGATTCGATGGCGCGCACGATGGCCGCAAAATCGTGATCCGTACCGAGGTAGTTGCCATCGATCACCGCGGCATCCTGAAAGTTGTTGCTGGCCAAGCGGACGGAACCTTTGCTTGTCGGCTGAACAAGCGCCGGCGCAATTGTGAAAGAGTCCGGTGGAGGATTTCCAAAGCGCGCAGCAACTTCGGGTGAAACCACCGGTAGTTGATGAAGGACAAGACTGATGTCTACGCCATCCGAAAGGCCACTCGACAGGAAAGCCTCTGCTTCGACTGCATTGCTGTCGGTCGGGCGATCAGGCATCTTGCCTTTGTACTTGAACACGACGCCGGACAGGAGTATGTGATCCTGCAGATTCTCGCCAACGCCGGGCAGGTTTTCGACGACGTCGATTCCAGAATTGCGGAGTGTCTTCTCTTCCCCGATTCCTGAGAGCATCAGAAGTCTCGGGCTATTAATGGTGCCTGCGGCAAGGATCACTTCTTCGTTGGCCGCAATATCCTTCATGGCGCCGTCAGTCATTAGCTTGACGCCCACGCAACGAGTACCTTTGAAGTTCAGTTTCACCACGTCGGTGTTCATCAGGAGTGCGAGGTTTGGCCTCGACAGCGCCGGGTGCAGGAAGGCGCGAGCGGCGCTCACGCGAGTCCCATCCGGGGCGATGTTCATGTTGATGTATCCGGCGCCGGGAAGCATGGGTCCGTTGACGTCATCAAGAATGGGCATTCCCATTTCGCGGGCTGCATCGAGGAACGCTGGCGCTAAGACGTGAGGATCCTTCGCGCGACGAAGGTGTATCGGGCCGCCGACGGCGCGCCAATTGTTTGCACCGCCTTCCCAATCTTCCTGACTCTTATAAATTGGCAGTACGTCGGCGAAGGACCAACCTTTCGCTCCGTTTTTCGCCCACCCGTCGTAGTCTCGCTGCATGCCTCGCGTCCATACCATGGCGTTGATAGTGCTGCCTCCGCCAACTACGTGGCCGAGTGCCATATAGAAATTTCGATTGTTCAATCGCGGCGAAGGCTTGATAGGCAAATGGTAGTCGAGCGGCCCGCCGACGTTGTAAAACCACACACTGGGGTTCGCGATGGTCGGCGCATCATCAGCACCTCCCGATTCGACAACGAGAATTCGCGCGCCGGACGCGGACAATTCCGCAGCAAGGACAGAACCGGCCGCGCCAGCACCCACAACTATGAAGTCATATTGATCTGTCGTTAGGTTCGCCATTGTGAGTCTCCTAACGCCTTATCTCGGACCTTTTCCATTGACCGCTCTAAAAATCAGAATTCGCGACGATATCCAATTCACTTATTTCCGTTTCTCATTCCACCCGGCAACGCGTCTATAGGACGGAACACGCCTCGTTGAACGGCAAGCGCGGGAGTCGGGGGAAAAGCTTACTTGGATCGCCATACCCAAGGTTGCAGAGGAAATTCGACTTAACGTGACCGTCTGGAAAGAATTCCTCATCACAACCAAAACATGGCTTTCCGCTGGCAAAGAACTCTTCGTCCACCTTGGCATTATCAAAGCCGGACATCGGCCCGCAATCGAGTCCAAGCGCTCGCGCGGCCAGAATCAGGTAAGCGCCCTGCAAGGTGGAATTCCGCTGCGCGGTCACCTCCACCAATTGGGGATTACTCTCAAACAGTGCCTTCATGCCGGGGCTCTGAGGGAACAGTTTGGGCAACTGCTCGTAGAACCTCATGTCGTACGCGACGATTACGGTGACCGGAGCAGTCATCGTCTTCTCGACGTTGCCAGCAGACAGTGCCGGACGAAGTCGTTCCTTGGCCTCCTTCGACCGAAGAAACGCAAACCGCGCTGGGGCGGCGTTTGCGCTGGTGGGCGCCCACTTGATGATCTCGTAGAGATCCCGAAGTGTCTGATCCGCCACCGGTCGCTGTTGCCACGTCGCGTATGTGCGCGCTTCACGAAAGAGTGTGTCTAATGCTGAGTCATCTAGTATATTTCCCACGTTGAAGCCTCCCCTCGTAAGTGAAATACCCTGGCCGTTTAGAACATTCCATTTTTATTGGCGCGGGGAATATTTGGGGCGATCATCGGAGCCGAGTTTTTCATGTCTCCGACCAGTTGCAACGCGTCCCAGTGTTCGATCGCCTTTCCGTCAGCGTCCATTTTGTAGATATCCACACCGGCGATTCCTGTGTCCTGCGGATCATCGTTGAACAGATTCAGAAAGTTTAGGTGCGCCCACACATAGTCGCCAACGGCGATGATGCGATGGACGACAACGCGTGCGCGCGCGCGTTCGCGTGTGACCTTCCCAAAAAACAGGCCCAGCGCCACCGAACCGTCTGGAATCAGGGGGTTGTGCTGGATGTAAGTTAGACTAACGAACTTGGCTGTCCCCTCTTCCGACTTCTTCTGATTGATCATCAGTTCGTAGAGGGCAAGAACGTTGTCTTTGTTACGAATGGCGCGGCTATCATTTGGGTCGACGAGGACGATCACGGTAATTCTCCTTTCGAGATTCGACTTCGATATCAGTGTTGAGCCCGGTCCGTTTCTACTCCAAGCCGACTACATGGAGGCGCATCGCATCCTGTTCGGCATCAGAGGATTCATGGACGAACCGTAGGATCTTCTCGGCGTCCGCGCCCACGGCTCCCCGGCTCGGAGCAGGTACTTGCTCAGCAAGTTCGATAACGCGGCGGGCGGCTGATATGGAATCGAGGCCACTGCTCTGCATACTATTGAGGGTCGTTGCAAAAGTATCGAAAGCCTTCCCGTACAGCTCGCGCTGCTCGGGCGTCATCCGTTCGGCAACTCGCTTCAGGGCATCCGCAGTCTTGGCCGGCCCACCAGTTTTCATATTGCCCGCTACAGCAAGCACGACATCGATTCCAAACGGCTTTAGTTCCGCGCGATAGACGGCAGCGAGCGCGTCAAACGCGGCCTTCGAGGCACCAGATGGACCGTTAAAAGGAAACGGCAATGTGGCCGTCATCGTACTAACTTGCACGATTCGCCCCCGTGCTTTCCGCAATGCAGGGAGAAAGGAATTCACCACGGCGAGAGCGCCGAAAACATTGACGTCAAATTCGCGCCGGATGGCGCTAAGCGGCAGAACTTCTAGCGGGCCGGGGGTCAGAATTCCGGCGTTGCTGATGAGAAGATCGAGCCGGCCTTCATTCTGGTTCGCGACTTGGTCCGCCCAAGCCTTGACTGCGGCTTCGTTAGTAATGTCGCATACGGTCAGATTCACCGCGCCACCTGATGCCGTCTTTAGGTCCGCGATCTCTTCTGCTGACATTGCTGTGCCGAAGACCCGGTAGCCCTTCGCTGCGAGTCCGAGCGCAATATCCCGACCAAGCCCGCTCCCGGCACCCGTGACTGCCGCGGAACGATTTTTCTGTTCATTCGTATTCATGTTGTTCCTCCTTCACATTTCGCGAAGCGCGTTCGCTTCTCCGACTCCTGAGAGCATCAGAAGTTTCGGGCTATGGATGGAGCCCGCAGCGAGTATCACTTCCTTGTTCGCGGTGATGTCGCTGATCACGCCATCCGTCGCGATCTTCACGCCGACACAGCGAGTCCCTTTGAAGTTTAGTTTTAGTACGTTGGTGTTGAGCAGTAGCTTAAGATTTGCCCTTGACAACGCGGGATGCAGAAACGCGCGAGCAGCGCTCACCCGCGTTCCGTCTGCGGCTATGTTCATGTTTATGTATCCAGCGCCGGGAAGCACCGGTCCATTTACGTCATCCAGTATCGGCATTCCCATTTCGCGGGCAGCGTCGATGAAGGCTGGCGCTAGCACGTGAGGATCTTTTGGGCGACGAATGTGAATGGGTCCGCCGACACCGCGCCAGGCATTGGCGCCGCCTTCCCAGTCTTCCTGACTTTTGAAGACTGGAAGCACATCTGCGAATGACCAGCCCTTCGCTCCGTTCTTCGCCCACCCGTCGTAGTCTCGTTGCATGCCGCGTGCCCACACCATGGCGTTGATGCTGCTACCTCCACCAAGAACGTGACCGAGCGCCATGTAGAAATTGCGGTTGTTCAATTGAGGTAATGGCGTGACGGGAAGGTGGTAATCGAGCGGGCCACCGACATTATAAAACCACAGGCTCGGATTCGCGATGGTGGGCCCGTCGTCGGGACCGCCCGACTCGATAACAAGAACCTGCGCGCCTGACGCTGACAATTCCGCGGCGAGGACCGAACCGGCCGCGCCCGCTCCCACTACGATGAAGTCATACTGCCTTTCTTGACTGGATTCGTTGATCATTTTCGAATCTCCCATCGCCGCGCCCGGCTAGCGGCTTTGAGTAAGGCTCATTTCGTCATGAGGCGAGCCACCTGCGCCGCAGAAATTCCCTCCAAGGCAAGCCCGTAGGAAAGGCCCTCCTGCAGACGCCGACGAAATCGTTGCGACAAAGCCATACGCGCATAGCGCAGCGTCAGCGGGTTCTGCTTTGTCATCTGTCGAGCGATATCCCAGGCGCGCGGCAATAAATCAGACCGAGCCAGGATTTCGTTAACAGCTCCGTATTCCCTGGCCTTCGACGCGGTTAGCTTTTCACCCGTAAGGAGAAAGTAACGGCCGCGGAGCTCACCGATCACTTCGGGCCACAGAATGTGAACTCCATCGCCGGGTGTGATTCCGAATGCCGGGTGTGGCATATCCTGAAAATAGGCGTCTTCGGAAGCGAGTACGATGTCACATAACAGAGCGTATTCCGTGTGGACGGTAAAAGCGCCGTTAACTGCGGCGATTATCGGAACCTGGATATCGAGGATATTTTCGAGCGATTTGGTGCCCTCTCGAAATATCTTGTCAAATCCCGATGGGGTGAAGAAGTCAAACCCCTCGGGCGTGATCTGAGCGCAAAACTCATTCCCGGTTCCGGTCAGAATTACGATGTGATTGTCGTGGTCGTCACCGATGTCGCGAAAGGCATTTCCGATCGTCTCGTGAACAAAACCATTGAATATGAGAGGGCCATTATTGGTGTGGAGTGTCACTTCGAGGATTCCATCCTCGCGCCGCATTTTCAGGTTGGGATATTTTTGAGCGTAACTGTCGAACACGGAACACCTCCTTGGGTTCAACGAGATGGCCTATTGGCCTTAACCGCCGCCGCGAGCCAGCGCCATTTCGTGAATCTCGTCCATGGCAGCTCAAAACCGATACGTAAGCCCCAGGTTAAAAAACACGGCTTCTTTGGACGGAGGAGACTGCTACAAGAACGTCCCCGCGAGTATACCGGCAAGATTCACGGCGGCCAAGAAATGCTCGCGTATCGCCCAACGAATCTCCAGATTGGGTTGACTCCCGACATATCGTGCGCTGCTAAGATTTGTCGGCCGCAATGGCACGTTCCCAAAAGTATACAGCGCATCTTTCGTGCTCTCGCGCCAGAACCAGATCCACTCGAAAGTTCCGGTTACGTTCTGAAGGGGATGCCCGTGACAAGCAGGCATAGCCCAGCAATAAAAAAACAGTGCCCCAGTGTAACGGCGTTGAAACGTTCCCCAAAATGATGCATTGATTCGATTCTCAATGACTCAAAGCGGCGTCCAGGTTGTTCAAGACCCCTAGCTGAGCAAGAATGATCGACCCCTCTGGGTAGCAGTCGAAGCGTTTGATCTTGCCGTCTACGAGTTCGAACACGTCGCAGCATGGGGCGTCCATTTTCTTACCCGTCTTAGCCAGCTCGCCAAAGGGAAGCTGCAGCGGGCCATCGTGGGTGCCCTGAAGGGCCAGTTGCACCACGACGACATTGCCATCGGAATAGATCCGATATAGCTCGCGGTGCATGTTGGAAAACGCCGTCCCGTAATTGCGGACTGGGTCGGCGAGGTCGCGACCACGGTAACTCACGCCCACCGAATTGTCGGTGAACACTCCATCAGGCGTAAACAAGTTGATCCAGCCCTCCAGATCCTTCCGTTCGGCAACCGCATACGCATTACGAACAGCAGCCACATTGTCATTGTTCATGAATACAGCTCCTTGTTGGTGTTAGAACTTTGAGTAATCTGGGTTCTCCAATAGCGGCATCGAAGGCCCAACCACTGTCGCGAGCCGCCCACCCTTTCGGGAATCTCGTGCTTGCCCAAAGGTGAATTTGCAGTCAGGACTTGCTCGGCGTCAGACCTCGACCTCTTTTCCCGAAGGATCGCTGTGGAAACGCGTGGCGCCCCCTGTCTTAAACGACCCTGCGGTGCCGTAGCTGTCCTCTTGAAACTGGAGGTAAGCAACCCTGTTCCCTTCGAAACGAGCCAAAAGGCTAAAAGGAGACGTGATTTCTTTCCCGGTCACGTTCGATTTGTAAGTAAACGAGCCGAAGAAGGCCACGCGGTTACCCTGCTCAATCGTGTCGGTGACCTTAAAATCGAGTGTCTTCCAGAAACTCTGGATGCCGGCAAAAACCTTGGGGAGCGCATCAGGCCCCTTGTGAGTGCCCGCCCAGGGCTCGATTTTCTTGAGTTCAGGGTTATCAAAGTTCAACGAAACGTAGGTGGCGTCCGACGTCATGAGTTGCTTAAGCACAGCGAGATTCGTTGTGTTCTGTAAAAGCTGTTGAAGCACTGCGGTAAGATTGGTCGCCATGTGTTTGGCTCTCCCTTTGGTTCGTTAGTCAGTCGTTCTTAAGCGTGTTCACGTGTCCGAAAGTGTTTCTACAGCTTGTAAAGTGCCTTGGCGTTCTCGTAAGCGATTTTGCGACGGTCGCTCTCGCTGATCGCAACCGTATCGATGAATTCTGCGCCCTCGGCGTAATCCTCATATGGGTAGTCATCTGAGAAGAGAATGCGATCGGAGCCCACGGTAAGAAGCGTGCAGTGAAGTGCCTGGGTGTTGAAGTTACCGCTCGTAGTGACCCAAATGTTCTCCGCGAGATAGTCGACTAGGCGCTTCTTCGTGAAGCGGCCATTCGGACTGAAATTGATGCCGTGCTGAATGCGCCAGGCGAGAAACGGCAGGGACTCGCCAAGATGTCCCAACACGAGTTTCGCGGTCGGAAAGCGATCGAAGATGCCGCTATAGACGATGCGCAGCGCATGAGTCGCGGTCTCCGGGGCAAAACCCCAGTTCGCGCCGGTAAGCTCCGGATGGTTGTCATACATGACTGCGTTGTGCGACGCGCGTGGGTGAAGGTAAAGCGGCACATCAAGCGCCGTCAGCGCTTCCCACAACGGTGTCATCCGCGCATCGTCGAGATAGATCAAATTGTCTGGGGTCTCGACCTGGGTATAGCCGTTCACCATGACCCCTTTGAAGCCGTGCTTAGAAACGCAACGCTCGAGTTCGCGTACGGCTTCGTCGGGATCCTGAAGCGCAAGGGTGGCCATACCAACGTAACGGCTGGGATGCGCCCGTACTTGTTCTGCGAGAAAGTCGTTCACTATGCGGGCAGTATTCGTCGCTTCGACTCGGTCGAGGATGCCTTGCACGCCGAAGGTGCGAAACCCGGCACCAAAGGAGAGCAGCACTTTGTCAACGCCCGCCTCGTCCATGGCTAGAAGGCGCGTCGTGTCGAAGTCCAGAAGGCGCTCCTGCACGACCTCAAAATACTCTGGCCCGAGATGGCCAACGGCGGCCTCTTTACGGGTCTCGAACCGGCCCTCGCTATCTCGCATGAACACTATGGGGTGGCCAAAATGCTCCTCAAGCGCGATTTTGCGCAAGGGTGCCGGGGCAGGCGGTGTGCCGAGTTTGGGCAGACTGGGAACGGGCATCGAGTTTCTCCCTCTAGAGTTACGGTGCCATGCTGCCTGAGTGCGGTAATGATCCACCCAAGGCCCTTACGGCACGAAATTGCGTCTTCACTTCCTGAAATTCCTCCATGGCGCGAGCACCCCGCGCGCGTCCGATGCCGCTGTACTTGAAGCCCCCCTCTTCGAACGCGTCGCTGAGAGTTGCCCATGTGTTGGTCCAAACGGTGCCGGCTTTGATAGCGCGGGCGACCCGGTGTGCGCGATCAAATTCATTGGTGAAGAGCGCGGCGGCCAAACCATAGACAGTGGCGTTGGCACGTGTGATTGCCTCCTCCTCCGTCGCAAAAGTCTCGAAGCTCAGGACGGGGCCGAATATCTCGTCTTGAACCAACGGAACGTCCAGTGATTCCGTCTCCAGCATGGCGGGGCGATAAAACGAGCCGACCGACAGAGGGCCATCCACGATCGGCCCTCCACGAACGATGATCCGCGCATATCGTTTTGCATCTTCGACTATGCGATCGATGCGCTCGACGTTGGCTTTGTCGATTACCGGCCCCATCTGACTACTTGGGTCGTCAGCTCGCCCGACCACAACTTTCTCCAAAAGGGACGCGATTCGTTCCCGCCAGGCGTCTGCCACGCTTCGCTGTACGAGGACTCGCGAGCCTGTCATGCAGAATTCACCGTTGAACTTTGTGAGAGCTGTCACGACCAGGGGTGCAAAAGCCTCAATGTCCGCGTCTTCAAAAACGATCAGCGGCGTTTTCCCGCCCAATTCCAGGCAAATTCGCTTCAGCGTCTGTGCGCCCTTTTCAGCGACCTGCCGACCCACTCTGGTGCTGCCCGTGTAGTTGATGACATCGACGTCAGGCGATTCAACCAAAAGTGGAGCCCCTTCATTTCCAGCTTCTGTGAATATATTCAGCACGCCGTTCGGTAAGCTCTTGGTGGCTGCGACCGCTTGCATGATGAGGAAGTTCGTCAACGCCGTCTGACCGGGCAGCTTGACGACCGTGGTACAGCCGGCTGCCAAGGCCGGCCCTAAGGGACGGACCAATAGCGCGAGAGGGGAATTCCAGGGGACGATGATTCCCGCGACGCCAATCGGCTCGCGCATGGCTGTCGCGAATACGCCAGGCGCGATTTCAGCTGACGTGCCTGTTTGGGATAACGCAGTTCCAGCGTTGTAGCGAAGAGTTGACGGACTCCAAGTAGCTTCTAGTGTCGCGTCACTCAGCGGCTTGCCCATCTCGCGACTAATCGTCAGCCCAATCGCATTCGCTCGCTCATCAAGTCGATCAGCGAGTTCCAGAAGTACCCGCGATCGGAGTTGAGTGTCATGGGACCAAACGCCGGTGTCAAAGGCTCTTCGCGCGGCGGTGATCGCGGCAGCGGCTTCGATTCGCCCGCCTGCCGAGTACTGCCCCAGCACCTCCCCGGTGGAAGGGCTAACCGAATTTGCGACTGTGGACGAGCCGACCCACTCACCATTGATCCAATGACGCGCCGGCTCAACCTTTGGGGCTGTTTTGCCACTATTCATTTTGGCCCTCCTTTAGGCAAGGCGTCCCGCTTCCTCGAAGATCAGTCTTGGGTTGAGCGGAAAAAGGTTTTCATTCGATCCGTACCCGATGGAGCAAATGAAATTGGATTTGATACGCGTATTGGCAAAAAATTCGGAATCCACCGCCTCGTTGCTGAAGCCAGACATCGGGCCGCAGTCCAGTCCGAACGCGCGCGCCGCCACAATCAGATAGGCGCCCTGAAGGCTGCCGTTGCGAAAAGCTGTGGTTTGCGCGACCAGGGGATCGGAGTAATACGCCTGCATGTCCTTGGCGCGCGCGGGAAACAACTTCGGCAATTGTTCGGCGAAGTCCAGGTCATATCCGACGATGACTGTGACCGGTGCCGCGAGAATCTTTGGCGCATTGGTGGGCGCAGCAAGGGCTGCAAGCCTGCTCTTGCCCTCGGCACTTCTGACCCAGACAAAACGCCCCGGGCAACAATTTCCCGAAGTAAGCCCGAATTTCATCAGATCATACAGCTCGCGTAGCTGCTGTTCAGTCACCGGCTGCTCGGTCCACGAGTTACGCGTGCGTGCTGTCCGGAACAGTCGATCGAGGGCTCGGTTATCGAGTCTGTCGGTCATGCCGTTGTCCACCGCGAAATTCCTACATAGGCGATTTGGCCAAATTTACTGATAGATTTGGCAGCTGTATCCCCACGCGTATGACCCGGTTGCTGGCGACGCTGGTGAGTTTCATTCCTGGCTTGCCCACTGACAAGACATCTGCATGTTATTTCTATATTATTTTGGATCCTCGCACGCGGACAGATTATGGACGCCCGGGGTAAAGAGGTCTCATGGTCATTCACCTCTCGGAACGAGTACGATTCGGAAGTTTTAAGCTGGACCTCCGAACAGGCGAACTTGTCGGGAATGAGGCAGGGGAAGGCGGCGCTAAGGCTCAGAAGGTTCTGCTTCGGGAGCAGCCATTTCAGATTCTTCGAATCCTCATTGAACGCCGGGGCGGAATTGTGACCCGGGATGAGATCAAGAAGGTGCTTTGGTCGAATGACACTATTGTCGACTTTGACCGCAGCATCAATGTGGCGATGGCGATACTTAGGAAAGCTTTGGCTGATAGCGCTGAGAACCCCAAGTATATCGAGACTTTGCCGCGCCGAGGATATAGGCTCATAGTCCCGGTCGAACGGGAAAGCAGTACGGAACCCCTGAAACCAGAAGGTCGGCGAACTTCGGCAGTCCAGCGGCTTCAGAATTTGCCGCCAGGCGAGAAACAACTCCGCCCCGGCATCCGTTTGGGACGAAGTTGGTTAGCGACTGCTACGGCAATCGTGGTTCTATTCACTGCGGCTGGTGTGCTTTACGGCCGTTTCAGCGGTAGGACTACGCTTTCCTCTTCCGACACCCTCGTTCTTGCTGAGACGAATAATCAAACTGGCGACACTGCTTTGGATGACGGCGTGAACATAGCTCTGCAAGTCGCCTTGGAGCAAACTCCATATCTGAATCTTCTGAGCAGCGATAAGGTCCGCGAGACCCTTCGGCTGTATCAACTGAGCGAAGATACTCGGATCACGCCGGACGTAGCTCTCAAAATCTGCCGGAAAACGAATAGTCGCGCAGTCATTTCCGCCTTCATTCACGACGTAGGTAACCGTTTCCGTGTCGGGTTGAGCGCGATTGACTGCCAAACCGGAAAAGCTCTGGAGCAAGTGGTTCATGAAGCGGAAACTCGCGACGACATTGTGCGGACTTTCGGTTTGTCTGCCTCCCAACTGCGCTTAAGGTTGGGTGAATCGAGTGATTCCGTACGCAGATTCGATCAACCTCTTGATCGAGCGACCAGTTCTTCACCGGACGCCCTACAATTTCTGGCTTTAGGATACAAAAAGCACCTAAGCGGGGATATTCCTGGCGCCCTCGCCTACTATGGCCGCGCTATCGAAAAGGATCCGAATTTCGGACTCGCATACGCAGCCCAGGCCAGCGGGAATAATTGGCTTCACAAGGATGATCTGGCTTTGGTCGGATCCTCGAAGGCCTTCGAATTACGCAGTCGGCTAACGGTCCCCTCACGGTTTCATGTGGAAACAGTTTATTACGGAGATCGACAGGAGTGGGATAAAGAGTGCAGTGTCTCCCAGCAATGGGTGCAAGCCTTTCCGCGCGACGTTATCGCGCGAACGAACTTGGCCTGGGGCCTCCAACGTTTGGGACGGCACGACGAAGAGTTAGGTCAAGCCCGCGAGGCGGCGAGGCTTCTTCCCGGCGCACCCACTCTATTAGACTTGCTTGCTGCCGCAATCTACGCACAGCGAATCGACGAAGCAAGACAGACATACGATGAGGCCATCTCACGTGGAATAGATTCCCCTCGCCTCCACTTGTATCATGCGCTTCTGGCTCTCCTCCAAAATGATACCTCCGGAATGCAAAAGGAGTGGGCTTGGGCAGCGCAGGAACCTGTTCGAGGCCGCTTCGTCCTCTATCGCGAATCCAGAGCCGAGGATTTCTACGGGCGTTCCCGTAACGCTCATCGCCTAGCACAGAGGGATGTAGACTCCTCCATCAGAGCCGGGTTCCTGTCGGATGCTGCCGGATTTGAGAGCCTCGAGGCTTTAAGCGATGCCGAGATCGGGAATCGGCGACAGAGCCAGGCGTTGGTTACAGACGCAGTCCGGCACAGCCAGGACCGCATTGTCCTGATTTTGGCCGCATTGACGTACGCTCGCGCAGGAAATACAAAACAGTCTCAAGAGCTAATGGCAAAGTTGAGTCAGCTCTTCCCCGACGATTTTACGATTCAAGCTTTCGACTTGCCTACGACGCGAGCGGCGATAAAGCTTGAGCAAAATGATCCTACCGGTGCCATTGACATACTGCGGCCGGTAACTCCGTACGATCTGGCTCTCACCGAAGCCTTTTACTATGTATATCCTGCGTACCTTCGAGGTCTTGCCTATCTCCGACTCAATAAGGGGGATCTTGCAGCGGCCGAGTTTCGCAAAGTTCTCGATCATTCTGGTATCGGTGCCGGTTTCGTAACTGAAGCTCTTGCTATTCTGCAGTTGGCGCGTGCTCAGGTACTCATGCACGATGAAAGGGCGGCGCGAAAATCGTATGAGGGTTTCCTGGCTCTCTGGAAGAGCGCCGATTCCGACCTGCCCATATATAAGGAAGCCAAAGCCGAGTACTCGGTCTTACTCAAGGCGGCGCAGTTCCCGGACTGAAGTGATGGCCATTCAGGTTAAAGCAATGCCCCCACCGTTTATTAAACGCACGCCAAGCAGACCGCTTGGGAGGCAGGCGAGTCCCCCCTTTGGACAAAGAGGGCGCGTCTAACGAGCTCGCGCCTACCAAGCGAGTACCAAAACACATGGTGTGATACGGGCAATTAGGCAAAAATTCAACCTCGAGCTTTCTATCCCAGTCTGGAACATTGGGGAAACGCGGTCGAGGCAGAACTACTCGGAGGGCTCTTTCTTGAGGCGGGAGAGAAAACGCTATAAGTACTTCGGACCCTTCCTCGATGGCTGCAGCCCGCACTGCGCCAAAAGCCTCATCCTGCGCCCACGCCTGTATAAACAGCATATCCGCCGGATTCCATTCAATAAATTATCTGTTTATATACTTATCGTTTAAGTTATCTACCATTGACCACGTCGGAGCCCGCAGAGACAACACGCCGCCGTGATACGGTCAGCGGTGGGCTCTGACCAACCCCCCTTCTTCGACGATGTCGTTTTCCAGCAACGAATGACTATATTCTGGATCCGAGCTATCGAATATGCTCTTCCGCGAAGCTTTCGATCCAGTGCGGGGCAGAAGTTTTTGGCTTCGATCCGCACAAAATGAAATCGGCGACCGAAATGGGCGCAAAAACTGATCATAAACGATAAAGAACCCTGGAATCATCATGCCGTGTTGAATGTGCTCCGGAATGGGATTGTCTCCCACACCGAGAAGGTAGCCTCTTAGGGAGGACCCACGCGATTGTATATGGCACACGTCTGCACGATGGTTGAGGACCTGCCCCCTTTCAAACTCGGGAAGATCTCTCCCGCCGAAGCGGTAGACGTCTGGTCGCTCGCCTTCGCTAGGATCATCAAGCCAATCAACGGCACAGTCCCACTCGACCTCTAGCCCGAAGCCACCAATCGCAAATCTGGGAAGATTTATAGTGATGTTGGTCTTGAGGATGAATGCGGTCCCGCCAAGGAAGTTGGTCGCGAAGCTATCACTCATTTCTCCAAAAAGATAAATCAGCAATCCATCGGAGGGAACGTATGTCGATTCTCTATCATCCTCTTCAATGTAAATCTGCCTGCCAGCTGCACGGATTCGACGCGCTAGATACAAACTTTCAAGTGATGTCCTGGTATTCATATTTTCCGCTCCTTTCTATCCCCTGTACCCCAGAATCCCACCGCGACGGCGTTGTTCTGATACGAGTCGCAGTTGTGATTTCAGTTGGTTAAGAAATTCCCTACATATCCTACATAACCTACATTTTCAGTAGTCAGGATCCTCCTTCAGGGGAGCCCCTCTTTCCCCGCGCGGCTGTTTTGACCTCCCTGGTCTCACGATCTGGCACGTCAAAATCGCGGGAGAGCTGATGTGCTAGGCTGCAGACCGATTCTGTCAGCGCCAGACTGACACCTCTCGCGTCGCGCGGTTCAGTCGTAAAACCCAAGAATTTGAGTTTCTTTCCGAGCGCGCCCGGATCAATGTCGGCTTTCTTTCCGCGCCGCTTCATGATTTCTTGTGCGATTTCAGCAAGTTCACCGACATACGCGATCGGTCCCTTTCTCTCGTCGCAGGCCACGAGGATCGCTTCGATCGCAACCGTGCTGAGATCCACCCAATTCGCCGATCGCACATCCTTTTCTTCGTCCTTGAGCAATTCCGCCACCTCCGCTTGCAAGTCAGCGTCCTCCGGCGTTGCGGCCGCGAGGCTTTGAGCGAGCGGCCTCAGTTGATGACTGAAGCCCACCATGTCAAATCGCGTGCTGCAAGCCTTGCCGAGATTTACCAGACGGAAATCGAGAAGCTTGGGCTGAAATTCAGAAGCGATGCAGCTTTGTGTACTGGCGTCGAGGATTGGAAGAGGCTGGGCCGTGGCGAGCATCGGAATCTGAATGTACCGTGGTGACCACGGCCCATTCTGAAAATCTGATTCCGAGTGGATCGCCTGGCAGCCGTAGAGATCCACTAGGGCACCGCGGGACGGGATTTTTTGACCGCGTCGGCTGATGTCATCTAGAAATCGCTGCATCTTGCCGCTAATTGTTGATTGACTGATTAAAAGCGTGCATCCCAGCGCGCTCGGCAAGGAGCAAAGCGCCGCTGGTGTAACTGCGCTCATTCGGACTGGATGGCGGGAGAGACAATGCAGCAGGTCAAGTAATTGAATTCCCCTCGAGATATCAGGCCCTGTGATTGCGAGGGCGGGCGCGATTTGTGTAGCTTCCAATAGCCAAGTACAAAGAACAAAGCGGCCAATGAGAGAGGCTAGCTTTTCCGGTAGAAGAATTAAGTCGGCAGCCAATTTGGAGATTTCCGCCAACAGCGCACGGGTCAGCCCTTGCGGGGAGCTGTGCGTTGGCAGTGTCATAGCGCGCAGAAGGCTGCGGCTGATCGCTGTCGGTTCATAGAATCGTCCCTTGTACTTCACGATCGGTCCAATGGTCTTCGTCGCTCCATCCCAAAGTAGCAGCCTCAGAGAATCTGTTGCGATGTCTTGGATCAGCTCGATCATGGCACCATCAAAAACTTCCCCAGATGTGGCAATCGGAATTGCGACCGGTGCTGAAAGCTTGTGACTACCCTTACTCTTATGCTTCACGGGCATTCGCCCTCGAGTCTTATCGATACAGTTCGGTTGCGTTGAATGTGCAGTGCATGCACGTTAGGCCACTCCAAAAAAAATACGCCGTGCGATTTATTTCGTCACGGCGTCCCAATTCCTCAGCGAGCGCTAAACTTCACACAAAATGCTTTAAATCTCGAGAAACATACTACGCTTGCTCTCCATAATTTTCAAGAGAGAATGCCTTTTCCCCCGCCCATCTTTACCCTCGGAAGCTCGTCTGCCGACTTCGCCTCGGATGTTGCCCGCTATCGCAGACTTGTGTCCGAAATAATGGGAAGACGTGGTACCACTTGTTGCTCACTGCGGTTCGACAAACAATTTGTTTTGAAAAGAGTCTTGGCAATGCACAATTCAATTGACGCTGAGATTGATGACAATAAACTTCGCGCTGCCCCCACTTAACGCAACGCCGTGCACCGAAAAGAATTGCCCGCCGAATGTCATTCCAACCCATCCGATGTTTGCGAGCGCGGCAGAAATCGCTTGCGGGTCTTTTCCCCAACTACATTGCCCCAGATGTCAGGTGTGAGCGGAGCTACAAACGTAAGCGTTTGGCCGTCTTGCGAGCCCAGATTGTAGATGACCGAACTTGAGTCCGCCCACCAGCGCCCGTTAGGAACCTTAAGGTCGTAGTTCAGCTGTTCAAAAAACAGGTGGAATGTCGCTGGCGGATGGTCGCTGGGTCGAGCACTACATACTGCGGTGCATCGCTTACTACTTTGACAGTAATGGTCAGAGCCCATGAGACCGCTCATGAAAAACGCAGCAACCACAAGAGTCCGATGCGCAGGCTGAACGATCCTGCACCTGCGAGTTTATCTCCACGACTTAGTTTCCGCTTGCGGCTCTTGACTTTACCTGCTTGTGTCGGGGTCGAGCGTACTCTTGCTCTAACTCTTTTTCAGCGATGAGCCAATCCTTGAGGGCGTGACCATCCTCAGAGTCGGTGTCGTCCACAGCGCGCTCCTGATAAAGTTCATAGGCTCGTTTCTCGATTTCGTCATGAGTTGGACCATCCTTCTTGGTTTCAGGCATTTCAATCTCCTTTTGTGAGAGCTAGTGTGGCTATTGTCACTTCCTGGCACAATACCGTAATAATGGTACCTATTTGAAGACTAACGCCCCATCGCTGCCAATGTAATTCTCGACAAGCATGAAAATCTCACGAAGACCCTTAACTGGGAAATCGATCCCACCGTCTATTCGGTGCGTGAGTTTAGGTTGAAGTTCCGCGAGAATTTCCTCAAGACCGCACTGGCCGAACGAGTGCTAATCATCGTTGGCGACGACCAGGATGTTATTTACAACGGTGAGAATACAAGCGTCGAGGTCGGAGTGAAGTAGTACGTGCAAGAAGCATGTTTGGAGAGGAGGCGTTATGAGCTCGGCAGGCGGGCAATGGTTGTTCTCCGCCAGATCATCTCGCTTCTTCTTTGCCTCAAGTGTCGTAGTTCTAGCAGTAGGCTTCTTGACCGTGATCCTCCATCGGCCTAGGCCGGTATTCGCTGTCGATTTACTATTTTTTGTCGTCTTCCGTCCCCAGAGGCGCTTAGCGGGGACTGAACCGAAGAGCGAGTCTAGTGGCTGGTTCGGTTGATTGAATACTAGGTGATTTGTTGATGGTCTGTCGAAACTGACGATTCTCTCGCGAGGCAAGGGAGTAGGTCTTCCACGCGCTCCGGAGCGCAGGGAAGTTTGGTACGCGTGTGCCTATTAAGGCCCCAAACGGAACAACCCAAACACTCAGAGCCGTGTTAACGTACGCGCAGATAGCTCCTCGACAGGGGCGCATCACATGAATGCCAAAAGCCCTGCTGGCACTGTTCGCGGTTCCGCA
>Ga0070733_10000165_pt1 | contig 60956 bp, 62 predicted proteins | sample Coa_R1_9_FD_66450 | JGI IMG/M metagenome (GOLD analysis project Ga0070733, IMG submission 66450) | Surface soil microbial communities from Centralia Pennsylvania, which are recovering from an underground coalmine fire - Coalmine... | ecosystem: Environmental > Terrestrial > Soil > Unclassified ... | reverse complement strand
CAGCCGGACGAAGCCGTCAAGGCGTTTCTGCCCGTGCGGGATTTCGTGCCCGACCAGTACATAGTGATGGTGACGAAATACGGCGTGATCAAGAAATCTGAATTGACTGAGTTCGGCAATCCCATGCAGCGCGGCATCATCGCCATCGGCGTCGATGAAGGCGATGAATTGATCGCGGCGCGCCTGAGTTCCGGCAAGGACTATATTTTCCTCGGCTCGCACGATGGCCAGGCGATCCGGTTCGCGGAAGACAAAGTGCGCCCCATGGGAAGGCCCGCCAGAGGCGTGCGCGGCATGGATCTGGCGGCGGGCGATTTCATCGTCGGTGCGGAAGTGATCGGCGGGGAAGGGCTGGTGCTTTCGATCTCCGACAACGGCTATGGCAAGCGGACCAAGCTCACCGACTACCGGTTGACGAATCGCGGCGTCAAGGGCGTCATCAACATGAAGACCACCAAGAAGACCGGCAAGGTGGTGGCGATCCTCGCGGTGAAGGAAGATTCCGAATTGATGATCGTCACCCGGGACGGCAAGATGATTCGCATCGATTCGGGCGAAATCCGTCAGGCTGGCCGCTCAACGCAGGGCGTGCGTCTGGTGCGGATGGAAGAGAACGACCAGGTCGCGGCGGCGTGCCTGATTCCGGAGGCGGAAGAAAAATCCGAAGACGAGACAATTCAGTAGGGTGGGCAATTTTGCCCGCAGCCGCCTTTCAAGGCGGCTTCTACCGCTGGCTCAATCCGCCATCGACCGCGACCAACTGCCCGGTGATGAACTTCGTACTCTTCAAAAAAAACAAGACCGCCTCGGCGACTTCATCACCGGTTCCGGCCCGGCCCGCCGGAGTGGCCGCAATAAACCTCTCGATCCTACCATCCATCTGATCGAACGGAATCACCCCCGGAGCAACGCTGTTCACCGCAATTTTAGGCGCCCACGCTTTCGCTAAAGCCCGCGTAAGCATGACCACGCCCGCCTTCGATGAGCAATAGTGCGCATTATGGGTCCATGCCTTTAGCGCGCCAAGAGAACTGATGTTCACAATGTGTCCGCCGGTGCCCGGCAACATAACCCTGGCGGCAGCCTGGCAGCAAAAAAAGACAGATTTTAAATTCACCGAATGAATAAAATCCCAATCCGCTTCCTCGATCGCCAGCGGATCGATAGTCGTATATCGGGCCGCATTATTCACCAGCCCGTCCAGCCGTCCGAAATGCCCCGCCACCTCGTCGAACATGCGCCGGATCTCTGCAACGCTTTCCAAATTCGCCCGAAAAACCGGAGCGTTATTGCACTCCACCGCCGTCGCGAGAGCCTCCCGCTCCGATCCGTTGTAATGGATCGCAACCCGCGCACCCTCCGCAGCCAATCGCAGCGCAATGGAACGGCCGATCCGCTTAGCCCCGCCGGTGACCAGAATTACGTCACTCACGAGGCCACCTGCGGCTCCGCATGAAGTTCCTCCTCCTCGATCGGCAGCACCGGTTGCAGCGCAGGCTCGGTCAACCGGCCGGTCCAGTTCGCCCAGGTCCAGAAGATCGCCGTCATGGAACTCACCACCCCCGCCCACGCCCCAATCGCCCTCGGACTATACGCAATCGTCGCGGCCCCGGCAGCCATCATCGAAATCATCATCGTCGACCACTGCAACGATTCCAGCGTAGCGAATACGCGGCCGCGGAACCGGTCTTCCACATGCCTCAACAACTGCGAGAAATTCAGCACCGCGCTCACCGCGACAGCCGCGCGCGAGATCAGAATGAACACGCAAGCCCAGGCGAGGGTCGGCATCTGGCTGAACAGGATGTAAGCCCCGCCGTGAATCACGTAGACAATCGCGATGGTGCGCTTGTATTGGGCGAAGCTGATGTGCTTGCCCAGCCGGTATGCGATCGCCCCGCCGACCAGCAGCCCGACACCCGCGAACCCCCAGATCACGCCAATCCCCACCGCCCCGGCGTTGAACACTTTTTCGCCAAACAGGCTGAACAGGATCTGGGCCGCGCCGCCGCCGGACGCCCAGCCCACGTTGAGCATGGCAATCCCAAACACCAGCGGCGACGAGCGCATATACCGGAGGCCATCGCGATACTGAGCGACGGGGGACACGCGGCGACCAGCCGCGTTGGTTCGTGGTCTGAAGCCGCCAGGCAGCTTCAACCGCGAGATACACAAAGCGGAAATCACGAACGACAGAGCATTGAATCCGAACGCCACTTTAAAGCCATACCCCGCGCCCACCGCGCCCAGAAACGCCCCGGCCGTAAGACTCGCCCACGAGGTCGTCTGCGTCATGGTGTTCGCGGTGTGCAGTTCGTCCGGCGTCGCGATCCCCGGAAGAATCGAGTTGCGTCCGGCCGTGAAGAACGGCGATGCGAACATCAACGCGGCACTGAGCAGATAGAGCGGCCAGGGGCTCTGCTGCCCGATGCACAGAATAAAACCCAGCGCGATAACAGCGCGCGTGACGTCGCTCGCGATCATCACCTGCCTGCGATCGAGACGGTCGAGCAGCACACCGGCGATCGGGCCCGCCGCGAGCATCGGTATCGCACGTGCGAGAAACACGCCCGTGACAACCAGCCCGGGTTTGGAATGCTGCATCGCAAGGCTCATCACAGCGATGTTGTTGAAATGGTCCCCGACTTCGCTGACTACCTGGCCAGACCACGTGAACCGGTAGTTGCGATTCGAGCGCAGCAGCCCGGCAAAAGCACTCAATGCGCAGCTTCCTCACGAACGGTTATGGACCGCATGAAATCCGTATCGATCTCGTACCCGAATCCCGGTTCGTCGCGCACGGCGATCGTGCCGTTCGGAGTGATCTCCACCGCTGGCGAAATGATGTCGCGCTTCCAGTACCGGTTGCTCGCCGAAACATCTCCCGGCAGCGTGAAATTCGGCAGAGTTGACAGGGCGATATTGTGCGCCCGCCCGATACCGGCCTCCAGCATGCCGCCGCACCAGACCGGAATACCCGCCGCTTCACAAATATCGTGAAGGCGTTTCGATTCGCTGAATCCGCCCACCCGGCCCAGTTTGATATTGACGATCCCGCAGGCCTTCATGGCGATCGCCTGCTCGGCATGGTGCGCCGAACGAATGCACTCATCGAGGCAGATGGGTGTCTGAAGCTGCCTCTGTAGCGCCGCATGGTCGATGATGTCGTCGTGCGCCAGCGGCTGCTCGATCATCATGAGATAGAAATCGTCGAGCTGTTTCAGCCGCGCCGTATCGGCGAGCGTGTATGCGGAATTCGCATCCGCCATCAACCGGATAGCGGGAAATCGCTCGCGAATACGTCTCACCACATCGACATCCCAACCAGGCTTAATCTTCATCTTGATGCGCTGGTAACCGGCGGTGAGTTCACGCTCAATCTTCTCGATCAACTGTTCGACCGAATCCTGAATGCCGATCGAAACCCCGCACGGAATCTCCCGGCGCGCGCCGCTGCCGATCTCTTTCCACAACGGATTGCCGTTCCGTCGCGCCTGCAAATCCCACACCGCCGCTTCCACTCCGCCGCGCGCCATGTTGTGTCCGCGGATATGCCGGCTGAGCGCATCGATTTCGCCCGCGTTGCCGATCTCACGGCCAATCAAGCGCGGAGCCACGTAATCCCGCGCGATCAACCACGCTGCCGCCGTCCACTCTTCGTTATAGAAAGGATGTTCACCAGCCGTAATCTCGCCCCAGCCGGAAAGACCCTCGGACTGCACTTCGACGATGATGATTTCGCGCTCATACGTGCGGCTGAAGCTCGTCTCGAAGAAATGAACCAGTGGCAGCCGGAGCTGCCTCAGAACGATGCGATCGATCTTCACTGCAGCGCTCCCAGCAGATAAGACGTGCCTTCAAATCCGACGACCGTGAGTCCACGGGCAAACCATCGTTCGAACTGATCCGCAATTTCAGCTTGCTTTGCCCGCGCGGCCTCAATGTCCGCGGGTACCTGAATGCGTTCGATCGTCTCGACCTTTGAACGCGGCTTGGCGATCCACCACTCGGCGACTAAACGGTCGGTCGGCAATCCTCCATGCAAAACGCTGGACGAAACCCCATACTGGTTGCGCAGATACCGCCGCACGACCGCGCCCAACCGCTCGATATTGAAGTATGCGTTCTTGACGTCGAGCGGATCGAACGTCCATTCGATCAGATCGATGCCCCGCGCCAGCGCATCGTCTTTTTGGCGGATCTTGAGCAGCCGGCCGACGCCCGCGTTGCGATACTCCGGCAGCACACCCAGCATGTGGCTGTGCAGATAGACCTTCCCGCCCGGCTTCAATCCGGGAATCGCCACGCAGAAAGCGATCATACGATCGCCGTCGAGCGCCCCCAACAGCTGGCCGCCGATCTTCGTCGCCACGACGAACATCCGGAACGGAAGCAAGTCGGCATCCTCGAATCCCCAGATGGTTTTTTGCAGCGCGCCGGCCTCGCGAAGCTCGGGCTCGGTGGAAAGCTCCCGAATTTCAAGTCCATCAAGCCTCATCTGCTACACATTTCCCTGTAACCGGTAGCCGTTTGTAGCGCGGGTGATTTTGGTCTGTGGGGCGGACCCCCGGTCCGCGCGGGTCCCCCCGGACCCGCTCCTGCTTCCGAGCGAAGGGCCGACGGGGGCGCCGGCCGCGGACCGGGGGTCCGCCCCACACCAATCAACCCTTAGCCTCCTGCCAGAGCGCCTCCAGCTCCTCAATCGGCGTGCCGCTCACCTGCTTACCCTGGGCGGCCAGACGTCGTTCCACATGTCCGAAACGCTCGCGGAATTTGATATTGGTGCGCCGCAGCGCCTGCTCCGGATCCACCTTGACGAAGCGTGCCACGTTGACCAACACGAACAGCAAATCGCCCAGCTCATCTTCAATCTGGTCGTGCGAACCCCGCTCGCGTGCTTCGGCGAATTCAAGCCGCTCTTCTTCCAGCTTCGCCAATACCTGCTCCGTGCTGCTCCAGTCGAACCCGGCCCGCGCGGCGCGCGAAGTAATCTGCTGCGCTTCCACCAGCGCAGGCAGGGCGCGCGGAACGCTGGCCAGCAACCCCTGCGGAGCCTCCGCCTTCGTTCGCCGTTCCTCCGCCTTAATCTCATCCCATCGCTTCTTGACATCCTCGCCCGTCGCCGCCGTCTCATCGGCAAACACATGCGGATGCCGCCGAATCAGCTTCTCATTAATCGCGTCCAGCGAATCGCCGATATCGAACCGCTTTTCTTCAGCCGCCATCTGCGCGAAGAAAACCGCCTGCAGCATGAAGTCGCCAAGCTCAGCCCGCAATTCGTCCCAATCCCGGCGGTCGATGGCGTCGAGCACTTCATAGGTCTCTTCGAGCGTGTAAGGTTTGATCGAATCGAAGGTCTGCTCGCGGTCCCAGGGACATCCTCCGGGTGCCCGCAATCGGGACATGATCTCCACCAGCCGTTGAAACTTCGCACCCGCGCTGTTTGAGTTGTATTCCTGCACGTGGGGTTAGTCCAATGTAGCATTCGCGCCGGGTTGTAAACTGAAAATACATGGGCCCCGATATCGACAATGAGATGGACGATGTCAGCGAGCTGGAAGCGCTGCCCGAACTGCCCCCCGCGGATTTCGATTTTCTGATTTACTCGCTGCGTCTGCAGACCGAGTTGAGCTTGGGATTGCTGCCGTTGGGTCCGCCCGGCGAGGATCAAACCGAGGTGGATTTCGACCTGGCCCGCCACAATATCGATCTGCTCGCCGTACTGCAGCAGAAGACGAAAGGTAACCTTACGGCCGAAGAGCAGCGGGCGCTCGACAACTCCGTCACCGAGCTGCGTTTTCATTTTGCGCAGATCCATTTTGGGCAGAGCCATCAGGAAGCGTTGAATCCCGCCTAAATGGACTTGAAGATCACGGTGCTGGGTTCCGGCACCAGTTCCGGCGTTCCGACAATCGGCTGTCCCTGTGAAGTCTGTAGTTCCACGGACCCCCGCGACACGCGGTTGCGCCCGTCGATATTGATCACTACTCCGGAACGCAACATCGTCATCGATACCACTCCGGACTTCCGGGCGCAGGTGCTGCGGGCCGGTATCCGGCGCCTCGACGCGATCGTCTACACGCACGGGCACGCCGATCACATCCTCGGGCTCGACGACGTACGGCCTTTCAACTATCATCAGGGCGGGCGCATTCCGATCTACGCATCGCGCCCGGCCTTCGCTACAATCGAGCGGGTCTTCGCTTACGTATTCGATAATCGCGAGCGCAAAACCTATGTCCCGCAACTCGAAGTGAACCTGATCGAAGACGCGCCTTTCGACGTTCTCGGCCTGCGCTTTGAGCCGATCCCGCTGACGCACGGCAAAGACACGATCTTCGGATTCCGTTTCGGGAACGTGGCGTATCTGACCGACCACAGCGAGATTCCGGAGTCGTCGCTCGGCCGCTTGCGCGGCCTCGATGTCCTGTTTCTCGATGCGCTGCGCCACAGGCCGCATCCGACCCACTCCACCGTCGAAGCCTCCATCGCCACCGCGCGCCGTCTCGAGCCGCGGCGGACTTACTTTACCCACATGAGCCACGATGTGGGGCACGCGGCCACCGAAGCCTCGCTGCCGGCCGGTATCTTTCTCGCCTACGACGGCCTCGAAATCGACGTGACTTCGCCTGACGTGCAAACCGCATGAAAATCTTTCGCTCCTCCGGAGAGTTTACCGAAAAAGGTGAGGTTCCCGAAAACTTCGGACCCTCCGTCGTCACAATCGGCAACTTCGACGGCGTCCATATCGGCCATCGCCAAATCATGCGGCGCGTGGTAGCGCTGGCGCGTGAAAAGGGCTGTACGCCCGCGGTGCTCACGTTCGATCCTCATCCAGCCAGAGTGCTGGCGCCCGACCGAGCCCCCAGGCTGCTCATGACCATCGATCAAAGGCTGCGGAGCATGGAAGCGGAAGGCATCGAAGCCGTCTTCCTGATTCCTTTTTCCCTCGAATTCGCAAAATTGACGCCGGAGGAATTCGTGGAACAAATTCTGGCCGAGAATCTGAAAGCGCGCATCGTTCTGGTCGGCGAAGACTTTCGCTTCGGATACCGCCAGGCGGGCAATCTCGATACGCTTCGAGCCTTGGGCGAACGCTACGGCTTCACCCTGGAGGTCGCCGCCGGCATTGCCCGCCGCGGCGAACGCGTCAGCAGCACGGCCATCCGGAAGCTGATAGCTGAGGGATCCGCATCCCGCGCATGCCGAATGCTCGGAGCCCCGTTCGCGCTCGAGGGCGCGGTTGTCAAAGGGCAGGGGGTCGGCTCGAAGAAAACAGTGCCCACGCTGAATCTCGCGCCCGAGAATGAAGTGCTGCCCAAAACCGGCGTCTACGTGACGCGAACGCGGGATCTCGCTTCCGGCCAGACCTGGAATTCGATCACCAACGTGGGTTACCGGCCGACGTTTGCTGGAGAGGGCGCGGGCGAGGGCCTCACGGTGGAGACTTTCCTGCTCGAACCACCAGGAGACGAACGCCCAAACCGAATCGAAGTGAGCTTCCTCGCCTTCCTCAGGGACGAACGCAAGTTCGAGGGTCCCGATGCCCTCAAGTCGCAGATTCTGCGGGATGTTACCATTGCAAATCGGCTTCACGGGCGATTGACAAAGCATCGCGTGGGATAATTTTCTTTTAAAAATAAGGAGCACTCTCCGTGAGTCTGTCCCCAGGCAAAATTCAGCACATGAATGCCTTGTCCAACAAAGACGGCATCATCGCCGCGGCCGCCATGGATCAGCGCGGCAGCCTGGCAAAATCCATCGCTACGGCGAAGGGTGTCCCGCAAAAAGATGTCACCGACGAAATGATGCAGGAGTTCAAAACCGCGGTCACCCGCATCCTGACGCCATACGCCAGCGCCATCCTTCTCGACCCCGAATGGGGACTTCCCGCATCGAAGGCACGCGCAAAAAATGCCGGCTTGCTGCTCGCGTATGAGCACAGCGGCTACGACAACACCCAGCCGGGACGGCTGCCCGATCTGCTCCCGCATGTCTCAGTGAAGCGGCTTAAGCAGGACATGGGTGCCGACGCGGTGAAGATTCTCATCTACTACACGCCGTTTGACGATCCCAGGGTGAACGACATCAAACACGCCTTTGTGGAACGCATCGGGGCGGAGTCCGAAGCATACGAAATTCCTTTTTTCCTTGAATTCGTCGGCTACGACCCGGCGGGCGGCGACGAAAAAGGCCTCGAATACGCAAAAAAGAAGCCGGCCATCGTCACCGGCAGCATGGAAGAATTTTCCAAGCCGCAATACAAGGTGGATGTGCTCAAGGTCGAGGTCCCGGTCAACGCCAACTATGTGGAAGGCAGCCGTGCGTTTAAAGGGCAGGCCGCCTATTCGCGCGCCGAGGCGCTGGACCACTTTCGTCACGCGGCTTCAGTGGCCAGGAAACCTTTCATTTATTTAAGCGCAGGCGTCAGTAACGCCGAATTTCTGGAGTCCCTGGGTATGGCCGCGGAGAGCGGCACGGACTATTCGGGCGTCCTTTGCGGGCGCGCCACATGGAAAGACGGCATGCCCATCTACGCCACAAAAGGTCTGAAAGCCCTCGAGGATTTTCTCTCCACCGAGGGTGTCAGGAACATCCAGGCCGTCAACCAGGCAATCACCTCCGCGAAATCGTGGAAGTTGAAATCCAGCCTGACCGCCGATATTTTGAAAAATTAAAGCCACGTCGCATATGCCAAAAACAATTTCCGAACACAAAACGCGCAACACCGCGGCCCCTCTGAGCCGAAACGAACACCTGCAGAAGTGGGTGGAAAAGATGGCCGAACTCACCGAGCCGGCCGCCATCCACTGGGTCGACGGTTCGGAGGAAGAATACGATTTCCTCTGCGCCGAAATGGTCGCCGGCGGGACGCTCATCAAACTGAATCAGGACCTGTGGCCAGGTTGCTACTACGCCCGCTCCGACGCCAGCGATGTCGCCCGCGTGGAGGACCGCACCTTCATCTGCTCGCTCTCGAAAGACGCCGCCGGGCCTACCAACAACTGGGAAAATCCCTTCGACATGCGCCGCAAGCTGAAAGGCTTGTTCAGCGGCGCGATGCGCGGCCGCACCATGTATGTGCTGCCGTACAGCATGGGCCCGGTGGGCTCGCCGATGTCTCAGCTCGGCGTGCAACTCACGGATTCGCCCTATGTGGTGGTCAGCATGCGCATCATGGCGCGCATCGGGCTGCCGGTGTTCCACGAGATCGACAAGGATTTTAAAAGGGTCGTCCCGTGCATGCATTCCGTGGGGGCTCCGCTCGCCCCGGGCCAGTCGGACGTAGTGTGGCCGTGTAACAAGGAAAAATACATCGTGCATTTCCCGGAGACGCGGGAAATCTGGTCCTACGGTTCCGGCTACGGCGGCAACGCGCTGCTCGGCAAGAAATGTTTCGCCCTGCGCATCGCCTCCAACATCGCCCGCGATGAAGGCTGGATGGCCGAGCACATGCTGATCGTCGGCGTGGAAAATCCCCAAGGCGAGAAGACGTACGTGGCGGCCGCGTTTCCCAGTGCATGCGGCAAGACGAATTTCTCCATGCTGGTGCCGCCGGAAGGCTTTGAAGGCTGGAAGGTATGGACCGTCGGCGACGACATCGCCTGGATTCGGCCAAACGAGAACGGCCGGCTCTATGCGATCAATCCGGAAGCCGGATTCTTCGGCGTCGCGCCGGGAACATCCACCCAAACCAATCCCAACGCGATGGCCGCTCTGGCGACGAACTCCATCTTCACCAATGTCGCGCTCACTCCCGAAGGCGGCGTCTGGTGGGAAGGCATGACGGATAAGCCCCCGGCCGAATGCATCGACTGGCAGGGCAAGCTGTGGACACCCGAGATCGCGGCGGCAACAGGAGCCAAGGCCGCTCATCCGAATTCCCGCTTCACCGCGCCGGCTTCGCAATGCCCCACCATCGATCCCGCATGGGAGGATCCGAACGGCGTGCCGATCAGTGCGTTCATCTTCGGTGGACGCCGCGCGACCACCATGCCCCTGGTCTACCAGGCCTTCAACTGGACCGCCGGGGTTTACATCGGCGCCACCATGGGTTCGGAAATGACGGCCGCCGCCGCCGGCACGATCGGTAAAGTGCGGCGAGACCCCATGGCGATGCTGCCCTTCTGCGGCTATCACATGGGCGACTATTTCCGCCACTGGATCAAGATGCGGCGCCTGCTCAGTGAGACCCCGCGCATCTTCCACGTCAATTGGTTCCGCAAGGATGCCGAAGGAAAGTTCATCTGGCCGGGCTTCCGCGAGAATATGCGCGTGCTCAAGTGGATCGTCGACCGGTCGCACGGCCGCGCGGTGGGCCAGGAGACGCCGATCGGCTGGATGCCGCACTACGAAGACATGGAATGGAAGGGCTTGGACTTCCCGCGCGACAAGTTCGATGAACTGCAGGCCTTCGACCACAAGGCCTGGCGCGCCGAAGTGATCGGCCAGGAGGAGCTGTTCATCGATCTGCACGATCACCTTCCGTCCGAGATCATCTACGAACGCGAATTGCTGATCTGCCGCATCTGACAGGGAGCGCCGGCGGTCTTGCCGCCGGTTATCGTTGGCAGTCAGGACATACCGATGCGAACGACATCGCCGGGTTTAAGGGCTTCGAGTGCGCGCTGGACATCAGGCATGAGAACCGGCAAATCATCAAGGTTCGTTGTTGGGGCCTGAAGCACCACCACGGAAATCGCCCGGTCGCGAAGATTTTGCTGATACGGCAGGTTTAGGTCGACCGTCACCAGCACCTCGAAGCCTGCTGCTTCGGCAGCGGCCAGCAGTCGACCGTTGGTCACACCCTTGAGGCCCGCGTAGCGGCGAGTCTGGCAGTCGTGCCTAATGGACGAGTACCGAAGCCCCTCGTCAACGCACTCGTCCAGAAGAATGCGCATCTAATGGCTGGCGAGAAGGGAATCTTTCGCCTCTTCGAGAGCCTGCATCGCCATTTCTCTGCTGACGGTGGGAAAGCCTTCCAGAAATCGTTCCAGGCTGTGTCCGGCTTCGAGGTATTCGAACAGAGTGCGCACCAGAACTCGCGTGCCCCGAAACGTTGGGGCGCCGGACATAATAGCGGGATCGCGAACGACGACCGACTGCATATTCTTTAGTGTCCCTCAATTGCGAGTATGGGGAGGGTGGGGCGGTTTGCCGCCCACAGGCGAGCACTTCGATACTGGGCGCCGGCAACGCGGCAAAGTGGACAGCGGGTAATCGTGAGTACGGCCTTACGCCGAGCCGCGGCCAGCGTACCTTGTAGCATGGTATATTCCGCTCGCGTCGGTTAAAAGGGCATCCGACGGCAAACAACTTGAGGATCTCGTTGCCTTCGTTGAGAGAACACTGACACCCTACGGCTTGACGGTATCGACTAATGGGCGCGTATACAACGACGAGGGAACTCAAATTGCTGAATTCGACGTTGAGGTATGTGGCAAATTTGGCTCAACGGAGATCCGCTGGCTGATCGAATGTCGGGACCGCCCGGGTACCGGCCCCGCCCCCGGTTCTTGGATTGAAACAACTCGTCGGCAGACGCGCCCGTTTTGGTTTCAACAAAGTTACCGCAGTTTCGACAACGGGCTTTGCCGCCGGCGCCGTCGACTTTGCCAAGGCTCAAGAGATCGAACTGCGAGAAGTTGCATCTCTGAGCCCAGAGGCGTTCTTGCCGTGGTTGCGCATGCGGGCGATGGAACAACGGATCCGCGCCACCAATCTACAGCACGCCAAGATTATCGTTGATGCCTCTGAACCAGAAGATAAGATGCGGGCGGTCGAGTCCTTGCTCGCGAATAGAGCACCTGATCAGCTTATCCTTAGATCGACAAAGACGAGTGCCTCCGGCCCGCTAGCTCAAGCCTTTCTGAGCGCCGTGGAATCCGTCGGCAACCTCTTCGACAAAGTCGTGGCCAATGGCTCAGCGAAGCCCATTAGCTTGAATGTACACTACACCTCCGATGACGACCATTTCGCACTCGACACGGCGGTCGGCCCGGTTCGAGTGTGCTCAATCGAATTTGTCGGCGACCTGACTGTCAAATCTACTACAGTGCCAATATTCGAAATCGCTGAGTATCGACGGCTCGACGCCGAGAGCCCAATCTCCCAAGTTGTTTCTTTCGGACCGCAGGAGATCCTCGGCGTTAAGACTTGCTTGGAATTCCACCGGATCGCGGACACCGGCGAAATTCACCTACTTCTTAGGAGGCAACCGGACAGCGACTAAAACCGTTCGCACGAATCCTGCACGTTCAGCGGACAATGGACGTAACATGCGTTGACGAGACGGGTCGGCACAGCGACGGCGCTCTCAAATCACGTCGCGTGGCCGTACAACGCTGAAACCGTAGAAATGTCGCGCGGCCACTTTGCACCTGGAGGAAGGCAATTCAGTGGGTATCCACAGCCGGACGCGACGCCGCTACGCCGATCCCGTCGCCATACTGCGCAAAACCCGGAATGCTGATCGGCAATTTCCCCCCGATCGCAATCTCCCCGAACAGCGCCTTCGCCGCCGATACCTCCGATGGCGGCACGGTGCTGTACGTGGTCATATAAGCCGCGACATCGGGAAAGTTTCGCAGCAGATACGGATTCCCCATCGCAATCAGCGCCACCGGCTTCTTCGTCGCTACCAGGTTCTCCACCAGCTGCGGAAAGCCGCCGCCCAGCGCAACGGTCCCGCGATTAGCCGCCACCGACGCGAACGCCACCACCACATACTGAGCCGCGGCATTTTCTCCACGTGTCGCCCGCTCCATCGCGGCCTGCAGATCCGGATCCGACATCTTCGAGTCGAGCATCATCACATTGGCCATAACCGAGCGCTTCCTCACTTCGAGCGCGAACGCCTGCCCTTCCACCGATGTGCTTCCTTCCGTCAGGATGAAGAACGCGGTATTCCCCGAAGGCTTCAGCGGCACGAAGCCATCCTGGTTCCTGACCAGCGTGACCGAGCGATCACTGATCAGCTGCGCCACCGCGTTGCTCTCGATCGAATTCACTACCGAGTGCACCGCTTCCAGATCCACCAGCTTCTTCGCCGCCAGGCCGACGTGAGCCTTAGCTGTCAGGATTTTCATGACGCTCTCGTCGATTCGCTTCGGCGAAATTTGTCCGCTCCTGACCGCCGCCGCGATCGCGTTGATCGCCGCCTCGCCATCGGGAGGCATCAGCAGCACGTCGGCGCCGGCTTCCAGCGCCCGCACTGCCGCCTCGCCGCCGGAGAACCCCTTCGCGATCCCGCCCATCTCGAGCGCGTCCGTCACGATGATTCCCTTGAATCCCAGTTCGTCTCTCAGAACGCCGGTAAGAATCTTCGACGAAAGCGTGGCCGGGATATCCGCATCGTCGATGGCGGGCACGGCGATATGCGCGGTCATCACGGAATCGGTTCCGCTTTCGATCGCGGCGCGGAACGGCTTCCATTCCACCTGCTCGAGCCTTGGCCTGGCGCCGCCGATGGTCGCCAGGTTAAGATGCGTGTCCGTTGCGGTGTCGCCGTGTCCGGGGAAATGTTTCGCTGTGGTCAGAACCTTTGCGCTCGCCACGGAGTGCGCGCCCGTAATGAAGGCGGAGACAAACGCCGACACATCTTCCGGATTTTCCCCGTAAGAGCGGATGTTGATGATCGGGTTGTCCGGATTGTTGTTGACGTCGGCGTCCGGGAAGAGCAGCCACTGCACTCCCAGGGCGCGCGCTTCGCGTGCCGTGATCTCACCCTCGATGCGCGCCTCATTCGGATCGCGCGAGGCCGTGAATGCCATCGCGTGCGGAAAGATCGTCGTCGCGTCCACCCGCATCGAAGCGCCGCGCTCGAAGTCGGCTGACACGAGCAATGGAATCTTCGCCAGCCGCTGCATGCGGTTGATGAAACTGGCGGCTTCCAGAGGATCGGCCTTGGGCACCGTGCGTCCGCTCGCCACGTTCACCAGAATCAGGCCGCCCACATGCTCCTGCGAAACCAGACGAACGAATTTGCGGTACTCGCGCGTGCGGGTATTCATCGGATGCCCGCTGAACCCGATGACGATAAGCTGCGCGATCTTCTCACGCGATGTCATCGATGCCATCCAGCGGGCCGCGATGGCTTGATCGGAACCCGTCAACCGCGCGGGAGAGGCGGGCTTGGCAGCTTTCTTCGCACTTGCGGGAGAAGCCCCGAAAGCAGGCATCGCGATCGCAAGCATGATGAAGAAAAGTGGGGCCAGCGCTTCGGCGCTGCCGCCGGGCTTCCGCTCGGCGTCGCTTGGCACAGATCGCACCCAAATCATATTGAGGCGTTGTTTATTTCGCGCCCGCCGCCTGCGAGCCGCCGCTTGCCGGGCCGCGTTCGGAGCCCGGCTTTTTCCGGCGCGGACGCACGGCCAGCTTCCGGATCGCGCGCAGCAACTCGGGAACTTCCTTGTTGCTCTTGTTGATCAGTTCGTCCGCGCCCGTCGATTCCGACGTCAGGCCCAGACAGTTGACAAAGCCCGACAGCAGAACGATCCCGGTTGGCGCATTTGTCGCGCGAATCCGCCGTATCAATTCCATGCCGTCCATTCCGCCCATGCGCAGATCCGTCACCACGACGTCGAACCGATGTACCTGAAAAATTTCCCAAGCCTCCTCGCCGCTCAGCGCCGTTTCGACTGCGTATCCCAGATCCGTCAGTATCATCTTCCTGGCTGTCAACCCTCGGGCATTATCATCGACAAGCAGAATGCTGGCGGCGGGAACATCGTCTTTTCTCATTGCGGGGACCGAGTAAACGTAACAGAGCTGTCATGCGACTGTCAAGAAATTCGCATCCATATGAAAGAACGGCGAATGGAGTTCTTGACTTGCGGCGAATTCGTTCGCCCCGCCAGTCACAGGCCTATTCAACAGCGCGCGGCGCTACGTAACCGGCCTTCGCCAGCACCGTGTACTTGAGCGCTTTCCCTTTTGGGTCCACCATCTTCAACGGCTCGTTCGTCCCCGGATTCACCAGCTGCACGGTGAGCTTGCGGAATTTCCCGTCCTTCGCCTGGTTGTTGGGCGAATAGCCGAGCGAGTACTGGCTTCGCAGGGCCTGCGAAATGCCCTGAAACACACCGGGCAGTTCACCCTGGAAGCGCGGGAAGTAAGCCTGGCCGCCGGTCTCCTTCGAGAAGGTCTTCAATTCGTTGTCGCCCTGCAGGAAGCCGAGATTCTGTCCGGCCCCCATGTAGGGCTCCGCGAGGATGCGTTCGATCTGGAGCATTTCGATGCAGTAAACGGGCACGCCCGCTTCCTGCAAAGCCTTGCGCGTTTTGTCGTAGGTGAGCTTGCTTAAGGTATCGATCCCCGACGAAATCAGCAGAATGGCCTTGCGGCCTTCGATCTTCGTCATGCGGTCGGCCGTATCGACCAGCGCGTCGAACATGTTGCTCTCCGAGAAACCGGGGATGCGAAGCAGCGACATGGCATCCATGGTCTTCGCTCTGTCGTTGGTGAAATCGCTCAGGATCGTCGACCGCAGGTCATAGGCGATCACCGCGACGTAGTCGTCCGGCCTCAGGCTCTGCACGAAACCATAGGACGCAGTCAACGTTTCGAACCACCCGGAGGAGTAGTACGACTGGTAACGGTTGCTGAACTCGATCACCATGGCGACCGTCATCGGCGCCTGCGCAACCGAATACTGCGTCAGCGTCTGCGGGACATTGTCTTCCAGAATGCGGAACTTGTCCCTCGGGATGCCCGGTATCGGATTGCCGTGGGTGTCGATCACCTGCACATCGACGTTCACGATGTTCGTCTCGGCCTTGAAGCTCGCGTCGGATTCGGTCTCGTTCCCTTTCGTCGCTTTGGGACTGAGCTTGGAAGGAATCGCCGGAAGGCTGTTGCCGTCCGCGTTCGTCGTAGCGTTGGCCGCCGGCTGTTTCCGGGGTCTGGCCACAGTCTCGCTGCTGGTGCCTGGGTTGTCCTGCGCCCACACGCCAATGATCAGGGTTAATGCCGCCGCCGTACTGATGATCCAGGTTTTCATACGCAAAACTTCTCTCTATAAATGATAACGGGAAATCGATGGCCGCAGGTTTCCGAGTTCTGAAACAGAGCGGTACACGCGGCTTCAGCCGCGTTCTCGGCTGTCTCAGTTGACCCAGGGATCCCGGTCCGAACCGTGCTTCTTCAGGTAAACTTTGAACTTCTTCCGCGCCCGCTGCAGTTTGTATTCCTTCCATCGCTGCCGGAAATCGAAATCGAAACTGCCTCCGATGCGCGATCCGAACTGCGTCTTCATATAGGCGAACCCGAATATCATGCCGCCAAGGTGCGCCAGATTACTCACCGTGCTGCCGGTCTGAAACGAACTGATGAAGGCGATCGCCCCGAAGATCATCACCATGTACTTGGCCTTGATCGGGAACAGAAAACTCAACAGGACCGTCTGATTCGGAAACAACATCCCGAAGGCGAGCAGTAGCCCGTAAATCGCTCCCGATGCGCCGATCACGCGCTGCTGAGGATGGCCGAATGCCAGGTTCACCAGAACGACGCAGATCCCCGCGCCGATGCCGCACACGAAATAATACTGCAGGAATCGCTTCGTTCCCCATGTTTCTTCGATCGGCGCGCCGAACATCCACAGCATCAGCATATTGAACAGGATGTGCGTAATGCTGGTCAGGCTGTGCAGAAAAAGGTAGGTGAAAAGCTGCCAGAAAGCGCCGCGAATCACCATCGCGGGTACCAGTTCCAGACTGCCGAAGATGGGCTCTCCGCGGAAATAAGAGCCGAAGAAATAGACCAGATACACCGCGACGTTCGAAATGACCAGCCATTTTACGCCCGTCGGAAACGACCAATTGAAGAGGGAACTGCGGCTCCGGTACCTGGTGTCGTAACGCATGCGGGACCCCGACTGTTTTCAGAATATCAGTTCAAGTAAATCCTACCGGGCCGTGGCTGTCAGGGAGCCGTTGTCCTGTTCGGCGGGTTTGGTCTCGGCTTCCGGCAGCCTGGCCTGTTTCGCGTAGCGGGCCAGCCGCCAGCTTGCATACTGCACCGCGACCGCGGCGCCCATCCAGACTTGCCAGTGCGACAGGAATCCATTGTGAAACACGAAATCCCCCGCCCACTCCAGATCCGTGCCGATCCGCCACATGCCAAGCGAGGCGCAACTGATCGATACCAGCGTCAGGAGGCTCGCGGCCAGAGTCGCCATCCGGCTGTTCTTCCCCCGGCGTCGCGAAACCGCCGGACCACGGCCGAAGCGTAGCTTTACAACCATAAATAAATCGGGTCCCAGTCTCCAATATAGCGATAGTGCCGGCCCCTTCGTGTAAATTTATGAAACCGGGCGCCGTCGCCGCGCCAGGCGTTTGGCGCTTTTTCGTACATTATTATTGATATCGTCTATGCCGGGAAGAGTTTCATGACTAAAATCAAGACCGCAATATTCGGCACCGGCTTCATGGGCCGCGTCCACACGGAAGGTGTCCGCCGCCTCGGCAATGTCGAAGTGGCTGGCATCGCGGGCTCCACGGCAGCGTCGGCTCGCCGGCTCGCCGATGACCTTTCCATCGATCGTTCCACAGGCGATTACCGGGAGCTGCTCGCCGATCCTGCCATCGACGCAGTGCACGTCTGCACACCCAATGCGCTGCATTTCCCCATGGCCATGGCTGCGCTCGAAGCGCGGAAACATGTTCTCTGCGAGAAACCGCTGGCGGTATCGGTTACCGAAGCGCGTGAGATGGTGGGGCTCGCGAAGCGGAAGAATCTCGCCAACTGCACCTTTCACAACTTGCGTTATTATCCGCAGGTGCAGAACATGCGCGGTATCCGCGAGGCCGGCGAGTTGGGCGATGTTCAGGTTGTGCAAGGCACGTATTCGCAGGATTGGTTGCTCTACGACACGGATTGGAACTGGCGCATCGAAACCGGCCCGTCGCGTGCTTTCGCCGACATCGGAACGCACTGGTGCGACATGGTGGAGCATGTCACCGGACTGCGCATTACCGCATTGTGCGCCGACCTGCAGACCTTCCACAAGACACGCCGCAAGCCCGTCTTGCCGGAGGGCGCCGGCGTGGAGACGTTCTCCGGCAAGACGTCGGCGCCGAGCGCATACACGGAAGTCGCTGTGTCGACCGAAGATTTCGGCTCCATGATTTTCCGCCTTGGCGATAACGCTCGGGGCGCGATGACCGTCAGTCAGGTTTCGGCCGGCCGCAAGAACCGCCTCTTCATCGAGGTGTACGGCACAAAGTCTTCTGTAGCGTGGAGCGGCGAGCAACCGGATGAGCTGTGGATCGGCCAGCGCAACGTGCCCAATCAACTGGTGGTCAAGGACCCGGTATTACTGAACGAAAAAGCGCGCAGCTACGCAGACCTTCCCGGCGGTCACAGCGAAGGATACGACGATACTTTCAAACAGGTGTTTCGCCGTTTCTACCGAACAATCGCGGACCGAAACGCCGCCGTCGAATACCCCACCTTCGAGGACGGCCTCCGCCAGCTCCAAATCCTCGACGCGGTGCTCGAAAGCTCCCGCACCCGAGCCTGGGTCACGGTACCGAATGTAGGGTAGCCAATATTGGCTGCAGCCGCCTCTTGAGGCGGCTTGGACGTTGTTCGAAATACGTCAGCGAACTTACAAAACGCGTCAACTACGCAACATGCTCGTCCAGCATCTTCTGGACGTCGCTCTTCCCGGTCGCGCCCACCTTCGTCGCCACCAGCTGACCGCCCTTGAACAGCAGCATCGTCGGAATCCCCCGGACCTGATACCGCATCGCCGTCTGGCCCTGTTCATCCACGTTCAATTTGCCGATCTTGGCCTTACCCTGATACTCATCGGCAAGCTGCTCGATGATGGGAGTCATCTGCCGGCACGGGCCGCACCACGGAGCCCAGAAATCCACCAGCACCGGTTCGGCCGATTTCAGAACCTCTTTGTCCCAATCGGCATCGGTAAAGTTCAGCGTGTTTGAGTGAAGCGTGTCTGTTGCTGTCATTTCAATCCTCGTCCTTAAGATTAGAGTCGCCTGCCGCCCCGGAGGATGCAATCTTCCGGTACAAGCGCGAATACTTGCCTGCCGACGCTGTCCACGAATAGTCCTTCCGCATTCCCCGCACCATCATTGCGGTCCACGCTTTTTTCCTGCCGGTCCACATCCGGCAAGCCTGCCGGATCGCGTCGAGAAGCGCATTCCCATTGTAATCATGGAACTTGAAGCCTGTGGCATCGGGAGCCGGAGCGCCTTCAATCGTATCGTCCAGGCCGCCGGTCGCCCGCACCACCGGGACCGTGCCATAGCGCAGGCTGTAGAGCTGATTCAGCCCGCACGGCTCATAGCGGCTGGGCATGAGAAAAATGTCCGCGCCCGCCTCGATCCGGTGCGCCAGCGGATCGTCGTAGCCGAACTTGACGGAAATCCGGTCGGGGAACTCGGTGCGCAGCGAACGGAACAGATCTTCCCACTTTGCTTCCCCATTCCCCAAAGCCACCAGATAAACGTCGTCGTTGACCAGCTGCGGCGCCGCCTGGCCGATCAGGTCGAAGCCCTTCTGTCCCGTGAATCGGGAGATGATTCCGAGCAGCGGCCGCTCCATTGCCGCGTCCGGCAGTCCCATTTCGCGCACCAGCTCGAGCTTGCAGATTTGCTTGCCAGCCGGATCGCCGGCCGAATAATGCGCGGGAATCTGCGGATCCGTTTCCGGGTTCCACCGGCCATAATCGACACCGTTCACAATCCCGCTCAACACCCCGCTGCGTCTTCTCAGGAGCCCGTCGAGCCCGAAGCCATACTCGGGCGTTTGAATTTCCCCGGCATATTTAGTGCTCACTGTGTTCAACGCATCCGCGAACACGATCCCGGCCTTCAGGAAGTTGACGCCGCCCCAGAACTCGATCCCATCCGGGGTGTAAAACTCCCCGGGCAATCCGATTTCGTCCACCGCACCTCTGGCGAACAGCCCCTGGTAGCCAAGATTGTGGATGGTCAGCAGTGTTCGCACGCCGAGCCAGGTTGGGTCCGTGACCCGTGGGTCTTTGAGGTACGCGGTGACAAGCGCCGCCTGCCAGTCGTGGCAATGGATAATGTCGGCCCGAAACAAGCGCCGCGAAATCTCCAGCGCCGCTTTCGAAAGGAGCGCGAATCGAATGTGATTGTCCGCGTAATCGCCGCGCGCGTCGCCATATAGTCCGGGGCGGTCGAAAAGTTCGGGCTGATCCACGAAAAACACAGTGCCTGTGTCGGGCGAGCGCGCGGCTGGTCTGAGCTCCCACACAGCCACGTCGAAAATACGCGCGCCGAGAGGAATCCGCATGCCCCGGATCACGCGGGTCGCCGGCGCGTTCTTCGCCCCCGCATACCGCGGAATCACCGTTGCCACTGTATGCCCCAGGCGAGTCAACGCCGGGGGTAGCGCCTCCAGCACATCGGCCAGCCCGCCGCTCTTGGCCCAAGGACCCGCTTCCGAGGAAACCATCAGAATTCGGGGCTGAATGGTCGCCACTGGTAACACCGTTGTTAAATGGTAAACTAATACGTTTTGCGGAAACTTTTCCTTGCAGCGATCTGCCTGCTGAGCGCAAGCGGCCTTCGCGCCGCCGACAATATCCAGCTCGGCGCCAGTGAGAACCTCTTTGTGGTTCTCGCGGCCGCCAATGCTGCCGGCTATGACGAAGGCATTGCGCTCCCCGATAACAGTCCCCTTCGCAAAGAGTTGCGCGATTCGCTCGCCAAACAGAATATCCCCGTGCTTCCCGAACTCCGGAGCTTCTACCGGAAGCACATGCAGAAAAACGGCGTGCAGGATCTTTCCCAATACATCTCCTACGCCCTTTCCGTAACCGGTCCCCCGGACTTCGGTTGGAAGACGCGGGACGTGGATGTGCCGCCCGATGCCAAAGCTCTCGAAGGTTTCACTCCCCTCCTGATCGATTTCTACAAGCAGGCCGATCTCGCTGAACTGTGGAATCGGTCCAAACCCGAATACGAAAAGGAAGAGGAAAAATACCACTCCCCGCTGCTCGCCATGACAACCGCCGTCGACGGCTATCTGCGCGTCCCGGCAGGCGGCTATCTGGGCCGGAGATTCTCGGTGTTTATCGACCTCCTCGGCGCGCCCGAACAGGTGCAGACCAGAAACTACGGCAACGACGCATTTGTGGTCGTCACCTCATCCGAAAAGCCCTCCCTCTTCGATATTCGCCACGCCTTTCTGCACTACGAGATCGATCCGATCGCGATCAAGTATGGCGTTGAGCTCGATCAAAAGAAGACTCTCCTCGATTTTGCCCAGCAGGCGCCTCTCGATTCCAACTTCAAAACAGATTTCGTCCTGCTCGCCAACGAGAGCCTGATCAAAGCCGTTGAGAGCCGTCTGGATAAGAACCCGCCCGAGGTCGGCCAGGCAGCCCGCCAGGGTTACATTCTTACGCCTTTCTTCGCCGAACAACTGCCGGTGTTCGAGAAACAGCAGCAGGGAATGCGTTTTTATCTGGAAGACATGATTGCCGCCATCGATGTGAAGCGCGAGAGCAACCGCATCGCCGCCATCAAACTGGACACCGCGCCGCTCGTGCGCATGGGTAAACAGGTGGCCGTGGCAACCGCCGACCCCGAGCTATCTCCTTCCGGCCAAACTTTGGCGCGGGCGGAGGATTTATATTTAAAGCGCGGCCCCAACAGCTCCAATCTCGACGATGCCAAAGAACTCTACCTTAAATCGCTTGAGCTGCGCGGCTCGGCAGAGGAACACGCTCAGGCGTGGTACGGCCTCGCCCGCATTGCCGTTTTGCAGAAACAGCCCGAAAACGCCGTCAAACTGTTTGAAAAAACCCTCGGCGCTTCGCCCGACGACCAGACAAAGGCCTGGACGTTGGTCTATCTGGCCCGGCTCTCGATGGCCGCCAACGATCCCGAAAGGGCGGCAAAGTTTTACCAGGAAGCGCTCGGTGTGCAGGGTGCTTCGGACGCGGCACGCAAGGCCGCTCAAACCGAATCGCAAAAAATTCCGAAATGATCACAGGAGATTTCCATTTATGACACGTACAGCTCTTGCGGCAGCCTTTTTGCTCTCCGCTCTGCTCGGTTCCGCGGCCGCGTTCGCCCAAGCCCCCGCGGCCGCTCCCCCGGTCAAGGTCGACAAAAAAGGCCCTGGCCCAAAATCGAAGGAAGAAGTTCAGGCCGTCACCGCCTTGTTTCAGTCGCAGACGCAGGCGGCCGATGACGAGATCAAAGCCGCTGAGGCATTGTTGACCAAGTTCGCCGACACCGATTACAAAGCCATCGCCCTCGAAATCGAGGCTGAGGCCTATCAGAGAAAGAACGATAACGAGAAAGCCATCACCTATGGCGAACAGGCGCTGCAGGCGGATCCGAAGAATTACGACGCGGACAATCTGCTCGCGAACATCCTCGCTGCCACCACACGCGACACGGATCTCGATAAGGATGAAAAACTCGCCAAAGCCGAAAAATACGCCCATGACGCGATGGACGCTCTGCAGGCCGGAAAACCGCCGCTGTTCGCCAAGGCGACCGATGCCGCCTGGGCCAAAACCGTGGCCGGGGCCGAATCCCTCTCGTGGCAGGCTCTCGGCAACGTGGCTCTGGTGCGGAAGAAAACCGACGAGGCCATTGCCGATTTCGAAAAAGGCGTGGCGGTTAATCCCGATCCGATCCTGATGATTCGCACCGGCCGTGCGCTCCTCGCGGCGAAAAAACCGGACGAGGCCATCACGTGGTTCCAGAAGGCGATCGACTCGCCCGACATTCCTCCCAACATCAAAAACATCGCGCAAAACGATAAGGACCGCGCCCAAAAGTCCAAGCCCACGGCATCGAAGTAATTGCAATCCAATCTGGATGAACTCGAGCGGGCGCTGGGCTACAGCTTTACCAACCGCTCCCTGCTGGCACGTGCCGTCACGCACAGCTCCAGCGCCAACGAAACCCAACCTGCGCCGTCTCGGCAGGCGGACAATGAGCGCCTCGAGTTCCTGGGCGATGCCATCCTCGGACTGATCGTCAGCGAGTCGCTCTTCCATCGCTTCGAGGGATACACCGAGGGCCAGCTGTCGCTTCTGAAGAATCACCTCGTGAGCGCCACGCATCTGCTCGCCGTGGCGCATACTCTCGATCTCGGCCGCTACCTGCAATTGGGCCGCGGCGAGGAAACCGCCGGCGGCCGCACCAAACAGCGTCTTCTCGTGAACGCATTCGAGGCCGTGCTCGCCGCCGTCTATCTGGATGGCGGCATGGACGCCGCCCGCGTGCTTCTGATGCGCTGTGCGCTGCCTCCCGATGAGCATCTGGCGCAGCTCGCCGGCTCCGGCCCGCCGCACGATTTTCGCGCCGAGCTGGAACGCCTCGCCCGCGACCGAAAGCTGCCCCGGCCGTTATATTTCCTCATGGGGGAGAACGGTCCGGGGCACGCCCGGACCTTCACGGTCGAAGTCCGCGTGGGGAAGGAATACACCGCCCAGGCAGAGGGCTCTTCGAAGAAGGCCGCTTCCCACAACGCGGCCCGCAAAGTCTGCCAATTATTGCGCGAGCCATCCCCCGCCTAGGTACACGCGCCTTCAGGCGCGTTCGCGGTGGCACGTTTTTCGCTCGCGTCAGTTCTCACCGCTCGTAACTGCACGCAAGCCAACCGCCGGTATGTCGCCCCTCGCGCCCCGGCTGATCGCCTTCCTCCCCCGCGACCGCATTCTGTTGATTCGCGAAGCCCGCGCGAGCCGCCGCGCCTCCGCCGGCGCCACCTGGTGCACGATTCCCAACCCATACGGAATCTGGATCTCATTCACATCGGCGGCATCGGTGACGAACTCGACATAGACGCTGTCCCCGTTGCCGAGGCCGCTCGTCGGCACCTGTACGTTGATCTGGTACAACCCGGCCAGTGTCGGTACCAGCCCCGCAAACTCGATGTTGCCCGGACACCCGGTCGCGCAGGCGAACGCCAGGTAATCGTCAAACAGAACGGTGAGCCCCCCGGCGCTCGCCTTATACACATCCGACCAGCTCAGCGGAGTCAACGGCGCCACGGCTCCATCCATAATCGCCGGCGTGACTGTCCCGAGGCCCGTCACGTACAACTGAATATATTCGCCCGGCTGCGCCGGATCGGCTTTCGTCACCAGCGTGCCTGTCGCATTATGCAGCGCCGCGGCGAACCCGATCCCGTCCTGGCCCTGTGAGAACGCTCCCGGCGCCGCGTCGGTCAGGTAGACCTGCACCACATTCGACAGCGTCCCGTTGTTGTTCACCTGAATGTCCGCCAGGCCGGTCTGATTCAACGCGACCGCGTACGGCACTATCACCGACAACTGTTCCGGGCTCACGTAATAGATCGGGCAGGGGATGCCGTCAATCGTCACCGACACGTGGCCCAGGCTCGTCGGGAACGCCAGTCCGCCCTGCATCGACATTTTCACCCCCGAGAGACCGGTGCCGTATAACGCGATCAGCTCACCCGGCGCGATACTTGCCGTGACGGGTTGGAAGCTGGCCGCGCTGCTGACCCCGATCGGGCTCAGATAAACTCCCGCTCCGGTGAATGTCGGCGCGTGCATTCCCACCACCAGCGAAAACAGTCCCTGTGTTCCGATGGCGACAAACGCCTGTCCGCCGTCGCCGAAAATGAACAAATATCCATTGAGGTCCGTCCCCGTTGTCCCATCCGGGTGCACCATGAACTGATCGTCGACGCCGTAGTCGTAAGCGAGTATCCCCGGTTGCGGTGTGTTGATCCGCTGATGGATAATCCCGTCCCCGGAGCTGTCGCCCGTATTATCGGTGCCTCCGTAATATGAATCCGTCCCCGAGGAAGTCGGATTGTCTTCCAGCGCCGCCGTGAAGTACAGCCCTTTGCTGGTGCTGTTCGTCCCTGTATTTGCCGCGAGCGCCTTTACGCCGAAGAAAATGTCGAAGCCGCCCGTCGTCCATCCCAGTATGAAGTTGCCGTCGGCGGACTGGAATATCGTCTTGGTCCCCGTGAACATCGCGTTGGTCGAACTCACTCCCGCCGGCAATGGAATCGTCAGCGTGGCGCTACCGTCGCTGTTGAAGTTGTAAGTGGCCCCCGTGATCGACTGCGACAAGGTGGTCGCGTTCTGATTGGACGCCTGCCCGCTCAGGCTGATCGTGCCGAATCCGCCCTTCCCGTTGGGAGTCAGTTCGAATAGGGCGTTCATGATCGCCGAGCTGTTGGCGCCCGTGAAATCCAGCACTCCCGTCTGATAAGGCGCGGTGAAGCTTGCATTCGTGGGCGCAGTTCCCACCGGAACGGCGACGAAAATGTCGTTCAGAGTGTTCATGTCGCCCTGCGATTCCGTGGAACTCCCGGTGAACACGCCCTGTGCCACGGATCCGTTGATGTACGCGAACTGATCGGTGGGATAAAGCGGATTCGTGAGGTAGCCTATTCCGTTGGAACCGATCGCGTATGTTCCGCTCAGGTTCAGCGCTTGGGGTGCGCCGTTCGCAACCAGTTTGTCCATTGATGTCGCCGCAACCGTGTACTTGCCGGCGCCGTCAAACGTGATCTTTCCGTAGACCGCTGTCATGTCCGTCGGATTGAAGCCGGCGTCGACAAGCTGCACGGCAAGGTGCCGGAACTCGAAAGTCCCCTTCAGCATGCTGTTCCCGCTGGTATCCTGCGTCTGGCCGGAGGCCCCCGCCAGACTGAACATCGACAGTAACGCGACTGAAAACAACGATTGGATTGGACGTGGCTGCATGAACCCTCTGGATCGTATTGTCAACTATTTGAGATGCCCGCACCGGCAATTCAGGTTGCGTTGAATCGAAAAACCAAAAGTGCGTGAGAAAAATCCACGCAATTTTCTCTGTACACGTCCCGCTCGTTTGGATCGTCTGTCATCAAAACCCGCGTTACAGCTATTATTATTCATTAAGGGAGACCGCATGTATCGAAACCGCCGACTGTATGTCGTCTTATCGTCCGTCCTGCTTCTGCTCGTTGGTGGTTTCCTCACACTTTGGTCCCAGACTCCCAATCGGGCAGCCCTGAACCAGGAAGCCCTGATCCGCGAAAATCCGGATGAAGCCAGGCTCGCGACCCTCTCGGGAAATACCCGCCCCGAAGCGACTTCTGAAAACGACCGGGGCGAAGTCTCCGATTCTCTGCTCATGGATCACATGATGCTCCAGCTGAAACGCTCCCCTCGACAGGAGCGCGCAGTCGAGCGGTTTATCGACTCGCAGCACGATCCCAAATCTCCCAACTTCCACCAATGGCTCACTGCCGCGGACTTCGGAAAAAGCTTCGGCCTCGCCGAGTCCGATATTCAGGCCATCACCCGCTGGCTTCAGTCCCAGGGCTTCACCGTCAACACCGTCTACCCCAGCCGCATGGTGATCGATTTTTCGGGCAATGCCGGCGACGTGCGCCGTGCCTTCCACACTTCCATTCACAATCTGAGCGTCAACGGCGTGCATCACATCGCCAATTTCAACGATCCGCAAATTCCCGCGGCTCTGGCGCCGGCGGTGGCGGGCGTCGTTTCGCTGCACGATTTCCGGCCGCACAAAATGATACGTGCAAAGAAGGCGCCTCGTCCGCGCTATACAAACTCGAGCGGACCATACCAGGCTTTAGCTCCCCCGGACCTTGCGACGATCTACGACTTCAATCCTTTATTCGCCAAAGGGACCACCGGGAAGGGCCAGACGATCGTTGTTGTGGAAGACACCGATCTGTACAGCTCCTCGGATTGGGACACCTTCCGCGGCACCTTCGGGCTCTCGCAATACACTTCGGGATCGCTGACCACGGTGAATCCCGCGCCGCCCGCCGGAACCAACAACTGCTCCGACCCGGGAGTGAACTCCGATGACGATGAGGCCATCCTCGACGCCGAATGGTCCACCGCGGCCGCCCCGGGCGCTGCCATTGTGGTGGCCGCCTGCTCCGATACCACAGTCACCTTCGGTGGGTTTATCGCTCAGCAGAACCTCATGAACGGGGCCACTCCTCCCGCGATCGTGAGCATCAGCTACGGCATGTGCGAGGCGGAAAACGGGGCCTCGCTGAATGCCTCCACCGACTCCCTCTATCAGCAGGGGGTTGCCGAAGGCTCATCCATCTTTGTCGCCGCCGGAGACGAAGGCGCTGCCAGTTGCGATGCGGGACAATCCAGCGCGACCCACGGCATCGGCGTCAGCGCGTATGCTTCCACGCAGTACAACGTCGCCGTGGGCGGAACGGACTTCTCCGATGTTCTGAACGGCACGACCGCCACCTACTGGAACAGCACCAACACCGCCACTTACGGCTCGGCGTTGTCTTATATCCCTGAAATTCCCTGGAACGATTCCTGCGCGGGCATTCTGCTCGCCGGCCACAACGGCTATTCCACCGGTTATGGCGCGACTGGGTTTTGCGACAGTCCCGTCGGACAGTTCTATTCTGCGGTCTCCGCCGGCGGCGGAGGCCCAAGCAACTGCTTCTCCGGAACGCCCGCCACGATTGGGGTTGCCAACGGTACCTGCCGGGGATACGCCAAGCCTCCGTGGCAGACCGGGCTCGCCGGTATTTCCAACGACGGCGTGCGCGATATCCCCGATGTTTCCATGTTCGCTTCCGACGCCGGCGCCTGGGGCCACTTTGCCATCGTTTGCTTCAGCGACCCGTCCAGCTTTGTCGGCGCGCCCTGCACCGGAGACCCCGGCAATTGGTCCGGATTCGGCGGCACCTCGCTCGCGGCCCCGATCATGGCCGGGACGCAGGCTCTCGTGAACCAGACTTTGGGCGGCAAGCCGCAGGGCAATCCGAATGTCGTGTACTACGCCCTCGCAGCCAAAACCCCGAGCGTGTTTCATCCCATCACCCAGGGCGACATCGATGTGAACTGTACCGGTCCGCTGAACTGCTACGGTTTTCTCGGACACGTCGACTATGGCCGCGGCGGCCGGATTTTCAATACCACGTGGGCCGGCGCTCTCTCCGTCTCCGACACTTCCTTCACGTCCGCCTATTCCGCGAGCGCCGCCTGGAGCTTCGCCAACGGTCTCGGCAGCGTGGACGTCGACAAACTGGTAACGAACTGGCCCAGGTAGCAATGTGGCGCGGACGATCGTTCGTCGCCGTCTGCGTCTTTATCCGCCTCCGTGTTCCTCGCGCTCTTTCTTGAAATATTCCGCTTCGGCGACTTTCTGGTCCTTGACCTGGCTGCTGCCGGCAAGCTTGCGCCGCGCGGCCTGGAGCCGGCCCTTGCTGATGCCTTCGGAGCTCACGGCAAACCCGGACAGCAGTTGTTCGATGTCCTCGCTCCGGCACGAGGGACACACCGGGACCGGCGACGCCTTCAGCACGAGCAGCTCGAATTCGTTGGCGCACCCGCGGCAGCGGTATTCGTAGATCGGCATATCTGCCCGGTATCGTAGCAGAATCTGTTCATTACCCCTCCGGCGTCTGCGGCGGATCCGGCCAGTCCCCGGTTTCAATCCCGCGAAATGTAGGGTGGCCAATCCTGGCCGCAGCCGCCTGTCAGGCGGCACTACCGGCTGTTTCGACCCCTTGTATCGAGGCTTCAAACCGACCACCAAATACTACTTGCCCAACAACGCGTCGCCAATCTCCGAAGGCCCATTCGCGGCGGGACTACACTCGAATGGCGGAGCCGATGCTGCATTCGTATCGAAATCGACATTCTCAAAGCGCGATGATTTGGCGAATCGGGCAGCGCTTGAAGGAAATCTACAAGCCATGTTGCCTTTGACAGGTTGCATCCGAAAGGAGTGACTCGATGCCGCGCGCGGTGAGATTCGACAAATATGGTGGGCTCGAAGTTCTGCAGGTGGTGGAAGTCGATCGCCCATCCCCGGGACCCGGGAAGGCCCTTGTTCGGGTCAAGGCGGCTGGCATTAATCCGGGCGAGGCGATGATCCGGAAAGGAATGTTTGCCGACCGCTGGCCCGCGACATTTCCTTCAGGCCAGGGCAGTGATCTCGCCGGCATCGTGGAGGAGGTCGGCCCGGGCGTGGCGAATGTCGCGGTGGGCGATGAGGTCATTGGATTCACCGACGACAGATCGAGCCAGGCCGAGTTCGTGGTCGTCGAGTCCGGCAATCTCGTGCCGCGTCCCACCAACGTGCCCTGGGAGCAGGCCGGTGCCCTGTTCGTGGCCGGCACCACGGCTTACGCGGCGGTGCGGAGCGTCGGTCTGAGCGCGGGCGACACGGTCGTTGTCTCCGGTGCTGCCGGTGGGGTAGGCTCGATCGCCGTGCAGTTGGCCAGGAATGCGGGAGCCGGGGTTATCGGCCTGGCTGGCGACGCCAACCACAAGTGGCTCATCGATCACGGTGTAATTCCTGTTGCCTATGGTGACGGGGCTGAGAATCGGATCCGCGCTGCGTCCGGAGGGAAAGTCGACGCGTCTATCGACACATTCGGCGGGGGGTACGTCGAACTTGCGCTGAAGCTGGGTATCCCTCCGAATCGAATCGACACGATCATCGACTTCGCCGCCGCGGCCAGGTATGCCGTGAAGACGGAAGGCAACCATGAAGCCGCGACTGCCGACGTGCTTGCACACCTTGCCGGGCTGCTGGCCTCCGGCCGCCTTGAGATCCCGATCGCTAAGGTCTATCCTCTGGCCGAGGTTCGCGAAGCCTACCGGGAGCTTGAGCAGCGTCATACACGTGGCAAGATCGTTCTTGAACCCTGATAAAATCCGCACAGGCTGCCGAAATGCTGGCCGGTTCACCGTTCCCGATCTCCCGGACGCCGGCCTCGGCAATTACGGTGGCTTACTTGCAAATGGTCGTGTCAATTCCTCGCCTCGTAAGTGTCCTGACGGACACTAACCTGAATGAAGGTACACGCGGCAAGGTACACACGGCTTCAGCCGCGTTCTATACCCCCGCCGCAGGCATCAGAAACCGCGTGCCGTCCGGAGCGACGTCCCAGAACACGACACCGGCCGGCGCCTTGAACAAAGGCTTGGGAACGCCGGCCTGAAACGAAGCCCCCGCGTTCACTTCGATCGCGGTAACCGTACCATCGGGAGTCATATAAAAAATCTCTTTCCCGTCGCCGCGCCAGAGTGGAACCCTGCCGCCAGCGCTGGTCACAAGCACGGGGCTGCCCACCGAACCCGTGGCCGCATCGAACGGCCGCACCGAAACCTCATTCCGGCCCGATTCGTTCGACGTATAAACAATCCAGCGCCCATCCGGCGAAAATCGGCCCGTGATGCTGCTGAACTGCGGATCGATCGGAATAATAGGCTTCCGGTCCGCCGGCCCGGCGACAGCCAGAACACGCAGGTGAGTAGGCTGCCCGAGGCTGTAATAGATCAGATACTTCCCATCGGGCGACCAGCTGGTAGGGCCTTTTCCTTCGCTCGATTGATACAGTAACTCCTCTTGTCCCGCGCCGCTCGAAGCCTTCTGGTACAACTCATACACGCCGCTCCGGTTGGAAGTGAAAACGATACGGCGACCGTCCGGGGACCACGTCGGGAACGCCTCCCAACCCGGATCCGAAGTGAATCGGGTGGTTACACCGCTGGCGAAATCCAGCACCCAGATATCCCGATTCCGGGTTGAAGGATCATTACGTTCAAACGCCACGCGCTTCCCATCCGGCGAGATGGTGAACGTCCGGTATAAGCCCGGCTCACCGGCTGTCCCGACAATTTTTCCCTGCCGGTCGAACCAAGTCAAACGCCCCTGCACGCCCCCTGCGGGTCCAGCCCTGCCGGCGCGTCCATCCGGTTGCTGTGCGACGGCGACCGTCGCCAGGATTGCAATAAATAAGACCTTCCGCAAATCCTGCCCAGTCTACCCCGCGATGGAAACACCTGTCAACGCGCACACCCGCGGGCACCCGCGGGCACCCGCGGGCATCTCAGCGCACAAGGAAGCAAGAGCCCAATTTTGTACCGCGGGGGAGCCCTCGCTTCCATGGCAGCCCATCGATCGGAGAAGTTATTGGCACGATTCGCCGTGGGAGATCCGGACCAGCTCTTCGATCCGGCTCGCTTGATACGCATTGTCCCGATGAATTCGATTCAGGATTGGGTCAAGAAATCGCAAGTTGTAGCGGCCGATCGCCGCCCAATCGCCTCGGGCAATCGCCGCTTCCACCGAGCCCGCCATCTCGGGCGTTACCAATTCGATTCGTCCCACGAATGCCCGCACAGTCTGCGCCGGCGCGGGCTCAACCTGCAGTGGCAGAATACCATCGACCGCGGGCGTGGGAAGAATGTAAATCAGACGCGAACCCTCCTCGAACCAGGAATCCCGCCACGTCTCCAGCATCGCCCTTGCTTCCTTCGGGAACAGACCTTGCGAGACAAGCGCGGTCTCCAGTTCCTGCCGTAATACCGGGAGGGAACTATTGAGAGACGGCGCATCCAGCGTAATCGCGTCCGTTAGCGCACCGGCATTCCGATATCCAATGCGCCCACCGCGATTTTCAAAAAGGATCACGGTTGGAATCGGCTGAGGGCCCCGGTTTTCCACGGCAATTTTTCCTTCGGATGACACGCGCGCCGAAAGCGGAACCGCGAAGCGCCCCACGCCGCGATAGAACAGGAATTTTTCATGCTGGTCGCCGACCGCGAGTGGCGCGGCATCTGTTTCCCGTGCCGCGTAGTAGCGGCTCGGCCCGCCTTCGACCGGCAGGGCGGGTGTAGTGTTCGGTTGAACCTTGACGTCCTGCCATTCCATGGTGCTCAGCGGGGAATCGTGGTTGGCTTGCGGATACCACTCGGTCATGCGGCCTTCCGGAAATTTGACCTTCACATGCGCGTCCAGTTCCCGCGCACTGTAGAAGTACATGACCGGCGTTTCCATGCGCACGGTACCGCTCAGGGTTGATTTGATGACGCGGCCGTCCATGTTGACGAAATGAGGAAGGTCGCTTCTGCAGCCCAGCACGTCCCACTCGATCGCCGAACCGTCTTCTCCGGCGACGGACGTGAATGTGCCCCACTCGTGTACCGTAAGGCCGCTCGACGGCAGGGACCGAATATTGGCCGCGATCAGCAATGCCGTCGCGAAAAGTGTCAGAATTGCGGACTTCATTTGGTGTCTCCTTTCACCAATGCTTTCAACGACTGTTCAATCTCCGCTTTCGTCGCCGGACGCGGCAAAAATTTCGCGGATTCCCTGATGAACCCATGCGGCCCGATGGGAACGATTGCTCCGGCGTTGGCCTCGGCGCAAGTGCCATTCAGGGCCACCACCCAGGCGCCTTCGGCCGGCCAGTTCTGGCCCACCGCATAAACTCCCGGTTTGGAGGTCTCGACCACATTGAGAGCCATCGACCGGCGCACTCCGTTGACGAGCCCTTCGGCCGTACCGCCGATTTGTGGTTTCACGGAATCGGCGCAGCCTTCCGTCCGAAACACGAATGCAGCCGTTTTGAACCGGAAATCCTGGGCGGCCACGGGATTTCCGATGCTGAAGGTAAATCCGGCTGCGAACACCAACTTGACTAACGGCACTGCGGCGCAGGCCCTGACGCCGAATCGCGGCATTTTTCGCAACATGCCAAACTCCTTTCGGAACTATTGGACTCGCGTCGACGATTTTTCTTCCCGTATTACCATTTCCATGCCAACTCCTCCCGCAAACGATCCAGCGTGGCCGGGTCCAGCCGGAGCGCCTGCTCGCGCGAGACGCTGGCCGGAACAGGCGTCAGCGTGTTGATGCGGTCGAATATGAGTCCCCGATCTTCCGCCTCAACGCGCGAGAGCAGATGCCAGAGCGTGAGTGTATCCCGCACGCGGGCTTCGGCAAGGACAATGCGCAAGGCGTAGTTCCCACCCTTGTCGAAGGCGAAAGCATCGACCGCCTGTTTCAGACGATCGGACGCGTCGTCGAAATACGGGATTCCCGGCCCTGCCTGAGGTCGCGTCCGGCAACTCGCCCCCGCGGGCACCAGCGATTCCGTTCCCTTCCATTGAAACGAAACCCAGCCTTTCGCGACCCGCAGCCAGCCTGCGCCGAGGTCGTCGGCGCTCAGGTCATATTCGCAGCCAAGGTCCACGGCGGTGCCCGAAGCAGTGTCCACGAAGAATAGTTTCGGTGGGGCGGAAATCTTCGCGCGAATCTCTCCCCGGGCGAGCGAGAGCCGGTGCTCGTCGGGCCTCGTTGTGACTACACGCACGCGGGTGTTGGGCGCTACCTCCACCGACCCGATCACCGATCCAATTGCCCCGACCTCGACTCTGGCTCGCGATCGGCCGTCCGTTTCGATCCATTCGCCGGCGCCGACCCGGCCGCGGCCGTGACCGGCGAGCCAGACGACATCCCATCGCGTTCCTGGTGGACGTTCGACACGCCAATATGCGGTGCCAGCCAGGCTCAATATGACAAGAGCCCAGGCGGCCGCCAATGTCCAACGCCGCCAAAGAACCCCAGGGGCTTGCCTGCGGCTCTCCTGGAGCGCCGCTTCGATAGATGCCCATATTTTCGCTGGCGCCTCGACAGGCCGAATATTTTCCAGCGCCGCCATCCCGGATTGGATCTCTGCGCGCTCAGCCCGGCAGCGTGCGCAGATCCTTAAGTGCCGCTCGACACGCCGCGCTTTCGCCTCGTCGAGTCGGCCGTCGAGATGGGCCGGAAGCTGCCTTGAAACATGTCCCGTAAACATCCTCAGCCCTTTGCTCCGATCACGTTCCTGAGCCGCTCCGCCAGAATCCTGTGTCCCCGGCTCAATCGCGAAGCCACGGTTCCCATGGAACAATCGAGAGCTTTCGCCATCTGCTCATAAGAAAGATCTTCGAAGTACCGTAACAAGACAGCAATGCGGAACTTCGGAGGCAAAACCGATACAGCCGTCCGCACCGAGTTCGCAATCTGCGCGCGCGCGTAGTCTTCCTCTTGGGAACCTGGTGTCGCGAACGCTTCCATACGGGTGCGATCGGAGATCGTCGTTTCCGGCCTCCGGCTTCTGGCGGCGTCGGTGCATGCGTTGACCACCATTCGGTAGAGCCAGGTGGAGAACTCGGCATCCCCGCGGAATTGCCCAATGGAAGTCATCAACTTGAGAAAAACCTGCTGGGTAACGTCGCTGGCGGCGGTTGGATCGCCGTGAAAGAAATAGAGCGCGATGGAGTAGACGCGGTCCTTATAAAGGTCATAAAGCACACGAAAAGCATCCCGGTCACCCAAGCGGCAGGAATCGATGATCTCGGTGGTGAACTCGCTCAGACTAACCACCGGCGAATGAGACGGCTCATACAAGAATTTTCTTCCCGTTTCGGGAGACCACAACAATTTGGTTGAGTACAGACCATGAGCGCGGCAGCGAAGTTGGGACAGTGTGTCGAGCAAGTCGGTTGACTCCCAAATGGTTTCCATATAGCATCGATTCGACCCCTTTTCATGCTCGTACGATACCGAACTTTCGCACTTCTCCTTCTATCCGTTTCCTTCCTTTACGGCCAGAACACGGCCTACAAAGCGCCTCGCATGCCGGATGGCCATCCCAATCTGAATGGAATCTACCAAGCCGTCAACACGGCCAATTGGAACCTGCAGGATCACCCGGCATCCGCGGGTCCGATGTGGGAACTCGGCGCCATCGGCGCGGTACCCGCAGGCAAGGGTATCGTCGAAGGCAATGAAATCCCCTACAAACCCGAAGCCCTCGCGAAGAAAAAGGAGAACTTCAAAAACCGGCGTACCGACGATCCCGAAGCTAAGTGCTACATGCCCGGAATTCCCCGCGCTAACTACATGCCCTACCCGTTTCAGATCGTCCAGACCGCGAAGGACATCCTCTTTGTCTACGAGTACGCAAGTTCCAACCGCCTGGTGAACATGGGCAAGCCGATGGAAGCCCCTTCGGACACCTGGATGGGAACGAACAACGGGCGCTGGGAAGGTGACACGCTGGTGATCGACGTAACTGGCTTGAACGGATTGGCGTGGTTCGATCGGGCCGGCAATTTCGGCACCGACAAGCTGCACATCGTCGAACGATTCACCAGAACCAGCCCCGACCATCTGACCTACACCGCGACAATCGAAGACCCCTCCGTATACACCAAGCCGTGGACCATCACCATGCCGCTCTATCGCAGGGTAGAGAAGGATGCGCAGTTGCTGGAGTTCAAATGCGTGGAATTCGCCGAAGAACTGCTCTACGGCAAATACAAAAAAACAGGAGGCCAAAAGTGAATGTAGGGCGGCCAATCATGGCTGCAGCCGGCTTTAAGCCGGCAGGTCTGGCGTTGGTACTCACCCTGACGGCAATCCAGGCCTTTGGCCAGAGTGCATATCAGCCCCCGAAGTTACCCTGGGGCGATCCCGACATCCAGGGAATTTGGCCAGGAAATATGGGCGTCCCAATGCAACGGCCCGCGACCTTCGGCGAACGAACCACCCTAACCGAAGAAGAGTTCGCCAAAAAACAGGAACAAGCAAAAAAACAAGCCCAGGCCGATGCGGAATCCACCGCCGCCAGCGACACTAAAGTCGGCATAGGACCTCCTTCTTACTGGAATGAACGCGGCAAACCAACCAGGCAGGCCTCGCTCATCGTCGATCCACCCGACGGCAGGCTCCCCGCTCTGACTCCCGAAGCCGAGAAGTACCGGAAAGAAGCCCGCGGCGGCAAGGGAATGCCCGGCGAATGGCGCGGCAAGGCCGACTCCTGGGAAGATCTCAATATTTACTACCGCTGCATCAGCCGAGGCCTGCTGGGTTCTGTAATTCCTGTTGTGTACAACAACGGGAACCAAATCCTGCAGGTCCCAGGCTACGTCGTTTTCCGCAATGAGATGATTCACGAGAGCCGCGTCATTCCGCTCGACGGCCGCCCGCACGTCGGCCCGGACATCCGCATGTACCTCGGCGATTCGCGCGGCCATTGGGAAGGCAACACACTGGTGGTCGAGACCACGAATTTTACGGACAAGGATGCGATCGGCTCCAACGGCGCCGGCTATCCCGGTGACCCCGGTTATCACAGCGGCCAGTTAAAGGTTATCGAGAGATTCACGCGCACCAGTGCGAAGACAATCGAATATCGGGCGACCGTGGACGATCCGAAGACGTGGACGCGCCCCTGGACGATGCTCATCGAACTGGAAAAGAACGACGAATATCAGATGATCGAGTACGCGTGCCACGAAGGAAATTACGCGATGACGGACATTCTCAGCGGCGCGCGGGCTGCTGAGCCGGGCGCAAAAGTTCTACCATAGGAGATATCGAAATGCGAATCAAGCTCACATACACGTTTATCGCCGGAGCGCTGCTTCTCGCGGCAACGCCGCTCCTGGCCCATCACGCGTTCGAGGCGGAGTTTGACCAGAGCAAGCCCGTAACCCTGGCCGGCAAAGTTACCAGTATGGAGTGGATCAACCCGCACTCCTGGATACACATCGACGTCACCAACGCCGACGGCACGGTTACGAACTGGATGATCGAGTGCGGAAGCCCCAACATCATGCTCCGGCGCGGATTCACCAAACGCTCGCTTGAGGTGGGGACGGAGATTTCGGTCAAAGGCTACCAGGCTAAGAACGGCACCAATCGAGCCAACGGCAGCAGCGTCACTTTCAAGGATGGCAGAAAATTATTCGTCGGCGGATCGAATCCGGACCTACCGGATGACAAGAAATAGGAGATTTCACATGAACCACAGATCTCTGTATTTATCGGCGGCGCTTGCGCTGGCCAGCCTGCCGGTGGCCGCTCAAACCTCCATCTCACAATCGCCGGCACCGCCGGCAACCAAATCCACCGGCCTAAAGACCTCAGCCATAAAGGCGCCCAAAGCGGCGGCGACGAAGGACTACACGCCGCCCAAAACGCCATGGGGCGATCCCGACCTGCAGGGAGAATGGCCCGCCTACGCCAACATTCCCATGCAGCGGCCCGCCAGTTTCGGTACCCGCGCCTACCTCACCGATGAAGAGTTCGCCCAGCGCGCCAGGACGGCCGTAAAGCAAAGCGAAGACGACAACGAAGAGTTCGTGCCCAAGTCCGGAGCCGTGAGCGTCACCATCAATCCGCCGAGCTATTGGGTGGAGCACGGCAAGCCCGACCATCAGGCGTCGCTGATCGTGGATCCGCCCAATGGCAGGACCCCTCCCATGACGCCGGCCGGCCAGGCCTTCGTCAAGAGCTTGCGCGGCGGCCTTGGACCCGGCAGCCACTTCCCCGAAAAGGTCGACTCGTGGGAAGACTTCGATTTCTACAGCCGTTGCATCACGCGCGGGATGGTCAGCAGCATGTTGCCGACGCTTTATAACTTCGGCAACCAGATCATGCAGGCGCCGGGATACGTGGCGATCCGCAACGAAATGATTCACGAGACCCGCGTGATTCCGACCGACGGCCGTCCGCACGCCGGCAAGGGTGTGACCAGCTACATGGGCGATTCGCGCGGTCATTGGGAAGGCAACACACTGGTCGTCGAGACTACCAATTTCAACGACCGGACCGGCGCCGGCGGCGGTTACTTCACCGATGCCGCGGTTCTGACCGAGCGCTTCACCCGCACCGGTCCCGAAGATCTCAGCTACGATCTGACCGTCAGCGATCCCAAGACCTGGACAGCCCCCTGGACCATCCATATGCCGTATCACATGGACAAAAACTACGTCGTTTACGAATACGCCTGCCATGAAGGCAACTACATGATGCTCGATGCGCTGACAGGCGCGAGGGACCTCGAGAAGCAGGGCAAAGGCACGAAGGTCGATCGCGGCACGGTAGGCAATCCCGGCCCCTCACCAGCCGCCGCTCAATAACTTAAGGTACACGCGGCTTCAGCCGCGTTCCCGCGTCGTATTGTGAATCCGCCGGGTTTCGTGAGAAAGTGAACGGAATGAAGAGCGTCGGCATTCGCTGCATGCTTCCGGTCTTTCTCGCACTCCTGGTCGCGGCCGCGGATGACGACCCTCCCTGGAGGTCGAAGCAGATCGCCGAATGGAGCGCGGAGGACGCAAATCAGGTCCTCTTCGATTCGCCTTGGGCGAAAACCTTCACGCCCGTCCTGACGGCGGGGCAGGAGAGCGGTCGAAAACCACCCGGCATCGGCCGCGAATTGGGAGGCGTCGGACGGGACGCAATCGGTCTGGCGGTCCCGGGCATCGCGGGTCGGCGAGCCACGGGTAACGCTTCTCAGAGTGGCGAATCTCCAGCCGGACAATCGACCGGCAATTCGTCGTACGAGCCGCCGAAACTCACGCTTCGCTGGGTGAGCGCCATGCCGGTGCGGACCGCAGAACTGAAAGCCCACGATAACGCGCCCGATGTGGACGAGAGCCACTACGCCATTGCGGTCTACGGCATTCCCGATCGCATGATCGAAGGCGACGTCCAGAAGCTCGGGGATCAACTAAAGAATGAGGCATCCCTCAGGCGCGAAGGGAAAAAAGACCTCAAACCCTCCAGCGTAAGAGTCCTCGACATGGCCGGACGAGTGGTCCTCTACTCATTCCCAATGTCGGACGAGATCACCCGGGCCGACCATAGCGTGGAGTTCACCGCGAAAATCGGACGCCTTGATCTGGATCTATCCTTTTTCGTGGATAACATGGTCTGGCAGGGCAAGCTCGAACTCTGACCGAGACCGCGCGGTGGAACCGATAACTACAAGATGATGCGTGCCTTATCCGCTTTCATCCGTTTTCATCCGCGCCCGGATGTGGCCGCCCACTCACTACACTTGACAATATCACACTCATATTTCATAATCGGAGAGAGCTAATACCGGGGCCGATTCCCCGGCACAGGGCGCAAAGTTTTCCAAGGAGGTTCCAAGAGGAACATGGGCAAGATTATTGGTATAGACCTCGGCACAACGAACTCCGTTGTGGCCGTTATGGAGGGCGGTCAGCCCACGGTTATAGCGAACCAGGAAGGCGGTCGCACGACGCCTTCGGTCGTCGCATTCACCAAAGCCGGAGAGCGGCTGGTCGGGCAGGTGGCAAAACGCCAGTCCATCACCAACCCCGAGAATACGATTTTCTCGATCAAACGGTTTATGGGCCGCCGTTTCGATGAAGTCAGCGAAGAAATGAAAATGGTCCCGTACAAAGTGGCGCGGGGCGAAAACGGCGATGCGCGCGTCGAAATCCAAGGCAAGAAGTACACGCCGCCCGAGATTTCCGCCATGATCCTCACCAAGCTGAAGGAAGCCGCCGAAGCCTATATGGGCCAGAAGGTTACGGAAGCCGTCATCACCGTGCCAGCCTATTTCAACGACTCGCAGCGGCAGGCCACCAAAGATGCGGGCAAGATCGCCGGCCTCGACGTCAAGCGCATCATCAATGAGCCCACTGCGGCCGCGCTCGCCTACGGTCTCGACAAGAAAAAGAACGAAACCATCGCCGTATACGACTTCGGCGGCGGCACTTTCGACGTCTCCATTCTCGAAGTGGGCGACGGCGTGGTTGAAGTGAAATCGACCAACGGCGACACCCACTTGGGCGGCGACAATATCGACCATCGCGTCATGGACTGGATCATCGCCGAGTTCAAAAAGGAACAGGGCATCGACCTTTCGAAGGATCAGATGGCGCTCCAGCGCCTCAAGGAAGCCGCCGAGAAAGCCAAGATGGACCTCTCGACCCTGCTCGAAACCGACATCAACCTGCCGTTCATCACGGCCGACGCCAGCGGTCCCAAACACCTCGCCATGAAGCTCACGCGTTCGCGCTTCGAGCAGATGTGCGAAGACATTTTCCAGCGCTCCGTCGGGCCCTGCAAACAGGCCCTGCAGGACGCGTCCGTCACGCCGGACAAGATCGACGAAGTGGTGCTGGTGGGCGGCTCGACCCGCATCCCGCGCATTCAGGCCATCGTCAAGCAGCTCTTCAACAGAGAGCCCAACAAGACGGTGAATCCGGATGAAGTTGTGGCGGTCGGCGCGGCGGTGCAGGGCGGAGTTCTGGGCGGCGATGTGAAGGATGTTCTGCTGCTCGACGTTACGCCTCTCACGCTTGGCATCGAGACGCTGGGCGGCGTCTTCACCAAGCTGATCGATCGCAACACCACCATCCCGACGCGCAAGAGCGAGACCTTCTCGACCGCGGCGGAAAATCAGACTTCGGTCGAGATCAAGGTGTTCCAGGGCGAGCGCGCCATGGCGAAGGACAATCGGCAGCTGGGTGTGTTCCAGTTGATTGGAATTCCGCCAGCTCCGCGCGGTGTGCCCCAGATCGAAGTCACGTTCGATATCGATGCCAACGGCATCCTGAACGTCGTCGCGAAGGACAAAGCCACCAACAACGAACAGAAGATCACCATCACGTCTTCTTCCGGCTTGTCGAAGGATGAAGTCGAGAAGATGGCGAAGGACGCCGAATCCCACGCCGCCGACGACCGGAAGGCGAAGGATCAGATCGAAGCCCGCAACCGCGCCGACGCCATGGTCTACAACGTCGAAAAGACGTTGAAAGAGCATCGCGACAAGATCGGCGAAGACGATGCGAAGGCGATCGAAGCGGCTCTCGAGGACGTGAAGAAATCGATCAACGATAACGATCCCGACAAGCTCAACGCGGCGACGGACCGTTTGACCCAGGCGAGCCACAAGCTGGCCGAGGCCATGTACAAATCGTCGCAGCCGGGAGCCGACGGGGCGGCGCCTCCTCCCCCTCCGCCCGCTGGCGATAAACCGAAGGAAGACGTGGTCGACGCCGAATTCGTCGACGTGGACGACAAAAAGCAATAATGTGGGGCGGCCTTTCCAGGCTGCGGACCGGCTTTCCAGCCGGTCCACCGGCCGGAGGCCGGGTTGTTAAATGCCGCAAGCGCCAAAACACGACTACTACGAAACCCTGAGCGTTCCCCGGACCGCATCGGTGGACGACATCCGGAAAGCCTACCGGAAGCTCGCCCGGAAATACCATCCGGATCTCAACCCCGGAGATAAATCCGCCGAGGAACGCTTCAAAAACGTACAGGAAGCCTACGACGTCCTGAGCGACGCCAAAAAGAAACAGATGTACGACACCGTAGGCTTCTACTCAGATGCGGGATTCGCTGCCGGGGGCGGGGGAGCCGGCGGGTCCAGAACCCATCCCAACATGGACTTCAACGGGTTCGATTTCTCCGAGATGTTCAAAGGCGCGCAAGCCGAGGCCGAAGCGCGCCGCCGAGGCCCTGCTGCGGGCGGCGGCCCCGGGTCCGGCACGGGAGCCGGCTCCTTCAAAGACATCTTCAGCCAGTTCTTTCACAGTGGAGCAGGTCAGGAGAGCGAACCCGAGCCGCAAAAAGGCGCCGACCTCGAATACGGACTGAACATCGGCTTCTGGCAGGCCATCCGCGGCACGCAGGCCAAAATCGAAATCACCCGCTACGATCAATGCCCCACCTGCCACGGCACGGGAGGCAACGAAGCCGGCTCCGCGGCCTGTCCGCAGTGCAATGGCACCGGCAACGTGACCCAGATGGCGGGCAACATGAAGTTCAACCTCACTTGTCCGCGGTGCAACGGAAAAGGCCGCCTCAAAAACGTCTGCCCGACGTGCCGCGGCGATGGCCGTCTGGCGCATTCGGAGATGGTGGAAGTGCGCATACCGCCCGGCGCGCAGAGCGGTTCGCGGTTGCGGGTCGCGGGCAAAGGCAACGCGGGAACCATGGGAGCCCCTCCCGGCGATCTCTACATCACCACCAACGTGGAAGAGCATCCGCTGTTCCACCGCGAAGGCGATAACATTCACCTCAAGGTGCCGATTACCGTTGCCGAAGCGGGCCTCGGAGCCAAGATCGAAGTCCCGACCATCGACGGCAGGACTCTGCTGAAGATCCCGCCGGGCACGCAGAACGAACAGAAATTCCGCCTCCGCGAGCGCGGCGTATTCAACGCCCGCAAGAACGGTCGCGGCGATCAGATTGTTCAGGTGGTGATCAAAACTCCCGTGGTGCAGGACGAACGCACCAAGGAACTGCTGCGCGAACTCGCCACGCTGCATCCGGAAGATCCCCGCAAGGAACTCTGGGAGGAAGAACATGTCAATGCCTGAAAGACCAAGAGGGCGTGAGAAGTCCAAAGCCGCCTACATGATCTCCTCGGTTGCGGAACAGTATGGCGTGCATCCGCAGACGCTTCGGCTTTATGAGCGCGAGGGTTTGCTCAAGCCCAGCCGCAGCGACGGCAATACCCGGCTCTATACGGATGAGGATCTGGAACGGCTCGAGGTGATCCTGCATTTGACGCGCGATCTCGGCGTCAATCTGGCGGGTGTCGAAATCATCCTCAACATGCGCGCCAAGATGGCAGCCATGCAGGGGCAGATCGAAGAATTCGTACAGAGCCTGAATACCGAGCTGGCCAGCCGCCCGTGGATGGGTCAGCCGCCGGAAGAAAGGAATCAGCTGATTCCCGTGGTCCGGATCATGCAGAAAATCACCCCCAAGACCCGGCGCGGAATCTGATATATTAGGCGTGAATTTCTCAACGCAGGAGAGAGTAATGAAGAAACTCGGAATGTTGATTGTCTGTGGCGCCGGACTCCTGATGTCCGCGCTTCCGGTCTTTGCCCATCACTCGTTCGCGGCGGAATACGACGCCAGCAAACCAATCGAGTTGAAGGGGAGGGTGGCGAAGGTCGAGTGGACCAATCCGCATGCCCGCTTCTACATCGACGTCAAGGACACGAACGGCAAAGTGACAACGTGGAATTTCGAGTTGGCCAGTCCCAACGTGCTCTCCCGCAATGGCTGGACCCGCCACTCCCTCCAGGAAGGCGACGAAATTACGGTGCAGGGTTCGATGGCTAAAGATGGCTCCAACCTCGCCAATGCGCGAACCGTGACTCTGGCCGATGGCAGGAAAGTCTTCGCCGGCTCGGCGACCGACAGCGACAAGAAGTAGGAGTCTCCCATGAAAAAATGTTGCGCTCTCTTCGCTGTGTTGGCGGGTTCGATGTCGTTGTGGGCGCAGGCGCCGCCGCCGGCGCGCGTGTCGCCTGGCCAAAATGCCGTGGCTCCGGCGGGTGGCAGCGTCGATGTTGCCGCGGCCGCTGCAGCCGTAGCCCCCGCAGTCGGACGCAGACGAGTTCCCGAGCGCGTCAAGGGTCCGACCCCTCATCTCGCCGATGGCACTGTTGATCTCTCCGGCGTCTGGCAGGGCGGCGGACCGGTCGGCGATATAGCCCAAGGCATGCCTAAAGGCGCTGTCATTCCGATGACCCCCGCGGCGGAGAAGATCTTCAAGTCCCGCCAGTCGAAGGACGATCCCGAGGCCAATTGCCTGCCTACCGGCGTGCCGCGCATCGCCCCATACCCCTGGAGAATGGTGCAAACGCCCACGCATGTTTTCATCCTGTTTGAAGGGAACATCCACAGCTTCCGCCAGATCTTCGTCGACGGCCGTAAGCATCCCGATGACCCCGATCCCACCTGGTACGGACACTCGATCGGCCACTACGACGGCGACTCGCTGGTAGTGGATACCGTCGGCTTCAACGATAAATTCTGGTTCGATTTCGCCGGTCATCCGCACACCGAGCAGCTCCATACCGTGGAACGCTACAAGCGCACCGATCTCGGCACGCTGGTTGTCGAGACCGACATCAACGATCCCGGCGCCTATAGCAAGCCGTTCACGATAAGCTTCACCTTCGGCCTGCGCCCCAAGGAAGAGCTGATGGAATACATCTGTCAGGAAAACCAGGTTGACGCACAGCACCTCGTAGGCTTCACCGGACTCAACTAACCCGATTCGGCCACCAGTTTGCCGATCGCGTCCAGATAGAGCAGAAAAGCCTTCCGCCCTTCAGCGCTCAGACGCACGCGAGTCACCGGCTTGCGGCTCAGAAAGCTCTTTTCGATAGTCACGTAGCCGGCGTCCTCCAACTTGCGAAGGTGGACGGAAAGGTTGCCTTGAGTTGCCTGCAGCAGGTCTTTGAGTTCATTGAAATCGGCAACTTCGGTGTTCTGGGCGAGATAAGCCATGATCCCGAGACGCAGTTTCCCGTGGATCACTTCGTCGAGTTGGCCGGCATTGAACGCGGGCATCGTGAGAGGCCTCAGGCCGCGTTCCGCGCTTCACGAAGGATCGCGATGCCAGGCGCTGCCACCCAAAGAAACAAACCCGTGCCGAGAATGGCCCATCCGTAAGAACGGCCTGTCCCAAAACCGCATCCCATTGCCGTCACGAACGACCCTGCGGCGACTCCCGCGAACCAAATGCGCCGCTTCACCTTGAAGGCGATCCACCATGCGGAACCGTAGAGCGTGAAGAGAATCAGCGGAAACACACGCAATACCAGCAGGGGTTGCTGAAGGCGCCACGCGGCGATCGCGAGCGCGATGACGGCCACCGAGATCGCAAGGCCGACACCCGTCCAGGCAGCGCTCATTGCCCGCGACGCCGCGCCTCGCGCCACGCCACGGAAGCGCCGCATCAGCACCTGAAGAACGATCAGGAAGACAGCCAGCGCATCGATCCCCATCCAGTTTGCCGAAGGCTTCGCCCAGTCGAGAAACCCCGCCTCAATGCCCCAATACCTGAACGCATTGAGCCCGAATACCACGCCGACGGCGACCATGATCGCGCCGTCTCTGCCGAGCGCACGGCCATTGTCCTCGGCCAACGCCTTTATGAAAGCAATGTCGTCCTGCAGCGCTTTGGTTTCGTCAGTCACCGGTCGTCTCCCTTCATTTGACCAATTGGGTAAACAGAGTATGGCCGACCGGAAACAGCACATCGTGCGTGATTCCGGGAAGGAGCAGTGCGTTGGACAAGCCGTTCAACACCAGCGCCCCAATAAAGAGACCCCTCATGGCGGAGATATGCCCTTTGATATTCCCCGCCCGCACCGTTGCCAGCGCGCGATAGACCCAAAACAGTACGAAAGGCACGTACAAATGAATGAAGCTGAGGCCGAATACCGGACTATTCGGCGCCCGTCTGTGAATGAACAGCGCGATCAGCGCCGTCGCGGTCATCAGGCCGAGGTAGGTGGCCCCGAGTCCACGGTGCCAGCGCGACCCCTTGCGGCTGAAGAAGATTACCCACGCCCCGAGGACGAAAGCCGGAAGTACAGTGGCCACGTGAAGTTTTACCGCGAGCGGTGCGTCAAGCAGTGGTTGAATGTCCATGCAGGCAGCTTAACACAAACAAGTTTATTTTACAAACTTGTTTATTTAACCCACCGCGAGGCCCGGTATCCCGCCCGCGGTCTTTGCCGACCGCACTGCGCGCAAAACCGCTGTCGCCATAGCTTCGGCGGCCGCAACGCCAACCTCATCTACCGACGCCCGTTCCTTGCCGAGCGAAATGGCGAACGTGATATCGCCGTCCGCCATTGTGTTGACCGGTGAGATCGTACGGGCCACCCCGAGGCTCCCAAGAGCGGCCAGCTTGTTGGTCTGTACCCGATCGAGGCGGGCGTTGGTCGCCACGATTCCAATCACGGTGTGGCCGCCCGCTCCGGGTGGGTTCAATCCGTGGCGCATCACCGCCGCGGAGTTGGCGAACTCGCGGCTGGTCGGCGACTTACGCGCCCCCGCCACGATCTGCCCGTTGACCGGATCGATCACATCTCCCAGCGCATTGACCGCAACCAGGGCAGCGACGACAACCCCCGACCCGAGCGTCAGCGAAGCCGTCCCGATGCCGCTCTTCATCGCCTGTTTCATGCCGAAGATCTTGCCCACGCTGGCCCCGGTCCCGGCACCCACGTTGCCTTCGACCACCGGCCCCGCATTGGCCGCCAGTGCCGCCTTTTCGCCCATTTCCCGGGTGGGACGGATGTGTGCGCTGCCGATCCCGAGGTCGAACAGGATCGCGCCCGGAACGATAGGGACCCGAGTCACTCCGGCGTTGTAGCCGATACCGCGCTTCTCGAGAAGATTGCGCACCCCGCAAGTGGTTTCGAGCCCGAAGGCGCTCCCGCCGGAAAGCACGATCGCGTGTACATTCGGCGCCACATGCCCCGGGTTCAGCGTGTCGAGTTCACACGAACCGGTGGCCGAGCCGCGGATATCGACGCCCCCCACGGCGTCGGCGCCGCACAGAACGACGGTGCATCCGGTGAGCGCAACCGCGTCGGTCGCATGGCCGACAAGGATGCCGGGAACATCGGTCAATGCGTTCATAATCAACCCCTTCATAATTAATGCTTGTATGCTAGCATCGCGAATAGAAAACAAAACGTGCTTGATTTTCTGAAAGGCCCCATCCAGGCGGTTCAGGAATTTTACGAACTGACCGGACGGGCCATCTGGAACGTCGCGCAAAGACCCCACTACGTCGACGATATCCTGCTCCAAATGGACGCCATCGGCGTCGGCAGCATCCCGATCGTCCTGCTGACCGGCTTTTTCACCGGCGCCGTCATGGCCATGCAGATGGGCCGCAGCCTGCAGCAGTACGGGCAGACCGGACGCACGGGGACCTTCGTCTCCATCATTCTGGTACGGGAACTGGGCCCGGTGCTGGCCTCCGTGATGGTGGCGGGCCGGAATGCATCGGGAATCGCCAGCGAACTCGGCTCGATGAAAGTGACCGAGCAGATCGACGCCATGCGGGCGCTGGGCACCGATCCGGTGCAGAAACTGGTGACGCCCCGGATGATCGCCACCGCCGTCATGCTTCCCGTGCTTACCGTTATCGACGACTTCGTCGGCATGGTCGGAGGCTGGGTGATGTCGATCATCTTATTCGGATTGCCCACCCGGCAATACTGGACCTTAACCTGGCAGGCGCTGGTTTGGAACGACGTGGGGCAGGGCCTGCTGAAGCCCTTCGTCTTTTCCTTCGCCATTTCGCTGATCGGTTGTTTTTACGGACTCCGCACCACCGGCGGCACCCAGGGAGTGGGCCGCGCCACCACCCAGGCCATGGTCGTCGCCTCCGTGTCCATCTTCATTCTGGATCTGTTTATCAGCAAGATTTTCGTCAGTCAGACCTCCTGATCATGCCCGCCGACTCTGCAAGCATTCTGCGATTCGAGAAGGTCGGCGTGGTCTTTCCCGACGGTGTGCGTGCCCTCGACGAAATCTCGTTCGACGTGCGGGAAGGCGAAACAAGGATCATTCTGGGCGCGGCCGGCAGCGGAAAGACCGTGCTGCTGAAGACGGCCATGGGTCTGATCCGCGCCTCGTCAGGCAGCGTGTTTCTGTTTGACGAAGACGTGACGAAGAAGCCCGAAGTGCGGATGTTCGACGTGCGAAGCAAAATCGGCATGCTCTTCCAGGAAAGCGCGCTGTTCGATTCCATGACGATCGCGCAAAACGTGGCCTACCCGCTGCTGAACCAGAAGGCCATCCAGATGCCTCGCGAGAAAATGGAGCCGGCCGTGCGCGACTCCCTGCGTTTCGTGGAACTGGAACAGACTATGGAGCGCTATCCGAGCGAGCTGTCCGGAGGCATGCGGCGTCGTGCGGCTATCGCGCGCGCCGTCGTGAATAAACCACCGTTGCTGCTCTACGATTCGCCCACGTCGGGCCTCGATCCGATCACCGCGCACACCATCATGGCGCTGATCATCAAGGAGCGCGATGTGGACAACACCACAGCGCTGGTCGTCACCTACCGCTACCAGGACGGGAATCTGGTAGCGAACTTCCGCTACAATCCGGACAGTGGCAGGCTCGATCCGGCCGGGAAGAACGCCACAAACACGGTATACATGGTTCTCCGCGAGGGGCATCTGATTTTTGAAGGAAATCAAGCGGATCTGGAAGCTTCCGCCGATCCGTACATATCGAAGTTCGTGAAGCGTCCGGAACAGGACGCCGCTTAATTATGGCTTCGCAGGCGAGAGTGCATTGGGCGCAATTGCGGACCGGGATACTGGCGACCGTCGCCATGGTGCTCGCCGGCATTCTCATTTTTCTTCTTACCGGGCAGAGCAATTTCTTCGGCGGAGACTTTCATCTTTTAACTTACATGGAGGATTCGGCCGGCATGGTCGCCAACGACCCGGTGCGCGTGAACGGCATTCTGGTCGGATATATCGGCAGCATCAAACTCTCCGGGTCGCGCGACCCCAAGAGGACCGTGCAGATCGATATGGTGATCCGGCAGAGATATCTGGACCAGATCCCGGAAGATTCGAAGTCGGCGATCAGTTCAGCGAATCTGCTCGGCTCGAAGTTCGTCAACATTACCAAGGGGTCGCATCCCAAACATGTCGAACCAGGGGGTGAGATTCAGTCCCTGCCCAACCAGGACATTCCCCAGATTATGGCGCAGAGCTCGAACCTTCTCGCCCAGCTCCAGACGATTATCGGGCGAATGGACGGATTGTTGGCGATTGTCGAAAGCGGCCAGGGAAATATAGGCAAACTGATCAAAGACGATTCACTTTATAACCGCGGCAATGAGACCCTCGCCGAGCTCGAGCAATTGGTGAAGGACGTCAAAAACAGCAACGGAACCATCAGCCATCTGCTCTACGACGACACGCTCTATAACGACATTCGCAAGCCGATCCAGCGCATCGACGACATGTTGGCGCAGGTGCAGGCCGGCAAGGGAACGCTGGGGAAGGCGATGTACGATCCGCAGGCTTACGACGAAGCCAGGGCCGCCATCGGCGAGGCGAAGAAGCTGCTCGACAACCTCAACGCGGGTAAGGGCACGGCCGGAAAATTCCTGACCGACGATCAGATTTATCAGCAGCTCACCCTGATCAGCCAGAAGGTGAATACGGCCATCGACAAGATCAATTCCGGCCAGGGAACGATTGGACAGCTCATGGTCAACCCGCAGCTCTACGACTCGATGAACGGCGCCACGCGCGAGTTGAACGCGCTGATTAAGGACGTGCGGGCCAATCCGAAGAAGTTCCTGCGTATCAAGCTGGCAATTTTCTAGGTGGGCACCCGGCTGATCGTCAACGCGGACGACTTCGGCTTCACGCGCGATGTGAACGAAGGCATCGTTGAGGCGCATCTGAACGGAATTGTAACCGCCACCACGCTGATGGCGAATGGGGATGCGTTCGACCACGCGGTCACGCGGGCGAGAGAGAATCCGTCGCTCGATGTCGGATGCCACCTCGTACTGGTGCAGGGCCGGAGCGTTGCCGATCCGTCGCGCGAACTGCCGGCGACGGTAGCGGAACTGGCGCGAGCGCTTCTGCGGCGGAAACTGCCTGTCTATGAGGAACTTCGCGCCCAGGTCCAAAAGATTGTGAAGGCGCGTATCCGCCCCACTCACCTCGATACGCACAAACACACGCATCTGCTCCCGCCGGTGCTGGACGCTGTGGCGCGAGTCGCGCGTGAGTTCGGAATTCAGTGGGTGCGGCGTCCATTCGACTTCGGGATCGACGCTGGAGCGCAAGTGACGAAGAGCGCCGTCGCGCTGGGGTTGCGAGTCGCCCGTCCGGGATTCGCGCACGCGCTGGGTGAGTTGAAAACCACCGACCATTTCGCCGGGTTTCAGATTACCGGCACGTTGAAGCAGACGAACCTCATCGAGACGCTGGAACGGCTACCAGAGGGCTTGACGGAATTCATGTGTCATCCGGGGAAGCTGGGGCCGGAGTTGCGCGCCGCAACCACCAGGTTGAAGGAAAGCCGCGAGATGGAACTTGCGGCGCTGGTGTCGCCCGAGGTGCGCAGCGTGATCGAGCGCCGGCGAATTGAATTGGTGAATTACCGGCAGAGCTGAGGTACATGCGATTTCAGACGCGTTAATTAAAGCCCGGCGACGTGAACCGATTTAGCCAGCCCCAACAATTCCAATAGGCGTATCGCCAGCCAGCTCATATCGAGCTCATACCAGGCGAGGCCGTGGCGCGCGGATGTCGGATGCGCGTGATGATTGTTGTGCCAGCCCTCGCCGAAGCTCAGCAGCGCGACGAGCCAGTTGTTGCGCGAATCGTCATGCGTCGCAAAACGGCGGCGTCCCCAGAAGTGCGTCAGCGAGTTCACCATCCAGGTCGCGTGCAGCCCGAGGGTCACCCGGAAAAACACGCCCCACAACAGAAACGGCCAACCTCCGAACAAGAACAGCAGCGCGGCGAGAACCACCAGAGGCACATAGTTGTACTTCGAAAGCCAGACCAGGAATCTGTCTTTGCAGAGATCCGGCGCGTAGTGCAGGCACTCGGAAGTCTGGCGCTGCGTCGAATCGCCCACGAGCATCCAGATGACGTGCGCCCACCACTTCCCGTCGCGCGGCGTGTGCGGATCGCCCTCCTTATCGGAAAACTGGTGATGAATCCGATGCGTGGCGACCCACGCGATCGGGCCGCCTTCCAGCGCCAGACAGCCACACACGGCCAGAGAGTATTTGATCCACTTCTTTGGCTGATACGAACGATGCGTCAGCAGCCGATGGTAGCCCATCCCGATGCCGAGACTCAAAGCCACCCAATAAAGACCCAGCGCGGTCAGTACCGCCGGCCAGGTGAAAAAGAAAAAGGCAGCGACCGCGCCAAGGTGGAAGATACCGAATGCGACAGTCGAAACCCAGTTGATACCCGTCCGTTTCAGGACGCGGGCATCCGCGGAAATATTGGTCAAATCGACTTCTTTCTGGAATTTGAGAGAGCAGCGAATCGAGGACTATACAGAGGGCCCGAGTAGCGGGACTTTCAAACTACAGTTATAGAATAACACAAGGTGCACGGTACACGCGACTTTAGTCGCGTTCGTTGTTGGCCAGAGTGACGCGCCTGAGGTCGCGGGTACCGGTCTGTGCGCAAACTTCTCTGTTAGCATCGCAGTTTGATTTTCCGCCTTCTCTATTACCGATTCCATTTCCGCGCTGTGAACAGCGTCTACTTTCCTTCCGGCAAGGCGGGCAACGTCCTGCGAGGGGCGCTCGGAACAGTCGTTCCAGCCGAGTCCTCAGCCCGGCCGAGCGGACTGGCGGATTCCCCACGGCCCTTCGTTCTGCGCGCGGCGCATCTGGACGGGAAACGCTTCGAACCGGGCGAAACATTTTCGCTGGACCTGCATGTGTTCGACCTGCGCCGCCCATTGGGCGAGATATTCGCCCGCGCTTTCGGCGAATGGGCGCATACGGGCCTCGGGCCGCGCCGAGGCCGCGTGGAACTCCTGGGGGAGGCGGCCGCGGATACGGTCAGCATGAATCTTGCGGCCGGGCTGGAGGCGTCGAAATGCTCTCTGGCGTTCCGCACGCCGACGGAGTTGAAAGGGAATCCGTCCAACGACTCACGCGATGCCATCCCGTTCGGGGTTCTGTTCGCCAGAGCGCGGGATCGTATCAGCACGCTGCGCGGCCTCTATGGAGAAGGCCCGCTGCCGATAGATTTTCGCGCCTTGGCGGAACGGGCCGATCTGGTGCGCACCGTCCACTCCGATCTTCAGTATCGTGAAGTGTGGCGCCGCAGCTCGCGCACGGGAGCGGAGCACGGGATCGGGGGCGTGACCGGCCAGGCCGATTACGCCGGCGACCTGACGGATCTTCTGCCGTACCTGCGCGCCGCCTGGTGGACCGGTGTCGGCAGACATACGGTCTGGGGAAATGGAGCGATCGAAGTTGTACACGCCGAATGATCGAGTGCCTTATCGAGCGACAATCGCCGCGTCCGCCTGGGAAGGCATTCGGCCGCTGCCTGCTTGCGCGCTGCTCGAAAACGTCCGCAGCCTCTACAACGTGGGCGCATTCTTCCGGACCGCCGACGCGGTGGCGCTCGAAAAGCTGTATCTCACCGGCATTACCGGCTATCCTCCGCAGCGCATGATTACGAAGACGGCACTGGGTGCCGAGTTGAACGTGCCGTGGGAGCATCGCCGGGAAACGGAGAAGACGCTCGAGGAACTGCGCTTGGCGAATTACGAGATTGCCGCCATTGAAACCAGCGCGCATTCGATCGATCTCTTCGAATGGCAGCCGCGCTTTCCGGTCTGCGTGCTGTTCGGTCACGAGACAGATGGACTGACGCCCGCGGCCGCCGGGCTGGCCGATACGCATATACGCATTCCGATGCTGGGGCGAAAGCACTCCCTGAATGTAGCGTCGGCTGGCGCGGTGGTGTTGTACGAACTGCTGCGGAAGTACCAGGCTTTGAAGTAAATCAGGCTATCAGGTGTCAGGTTTCCGGTAAACCCGCGAGCACGCTGGTGAGGATTTTCTTTCGCACTGGATCGCTCAGCAGGAACGCGTTGGTGAACTGCAATCCGACCTCATATTTCATCCCCACGCGCGAGCAGTAGCGGACGGAAGCCAATCCCATGCGCCCGAACTGCTCGGAGTGGACAAGGATGCCCGAGCGGATATCAAGCCGGTCCTTGGTCTCCAGCTTCGCTCCCGAGGCCGACAGATCCACGCAGCGGCCCGTCACGCGTCGAATGGGGCCGTTAGGCGCCTGCCATGACAGGAACACCTGGAAGTCGACATCGTAACGGTCCTCCGGGCGCTTCAAGAATTACCCCCCTACACGAAATACGTCGCCGCCGCGCGTTCCAGATCCTTTCGCGTGACGGCGAGCTCCCTATGTTCATAAAGGGTGATGGCCCGGATCGCGTTACAGATGTCCCGCGGAAAACAGGGACGAAGGTCGGGGCTGTGCTTCAGACACAGTTCGCGGAGGAATTCCTCGCTGCCCGGTTCATAGGCCATCCCGGCCGCCGCGCACGTCATGCGAAAAATCTCGTCGAACTGGTTGGCTTTGACAGCGTCGATAAGAATCTTGTTTGGAATGCGCCGAAGAAACGCTTCATCGGCGAGCTCATTCGGGGCCAGATTGGTGGAGAAAACAACCTGGAGCTCGAACGGGATGTCGAACTTGCCGCCGCTGCCGAGAGAAAGAAAGTCGATGCGGCGATCGAGCGGCACGATCCAGCGGTTGAGCAGATCCCGCGGCGAAATCATCTGGCGTCCGAAGTCGTCGATCAGCAGGATTCCGTTGTTGGCCTTCATCTGCAGCGGGGCGCTGTAGGCGCCGCTGGACTCGTCCTTCTGCAGATCGAGCATGCCGGTGACGAGTTCTCCGCCAACGGCTACGAACGGCCTCCGGCAGACGGCCCAGCGCGGGTCTATATCGAAACCAGCCTCCAGGCCGGCCTCAATATCCAGATCCTCTGGTTCGACTTGCTGGTGCACGGCCGGATCGGCAACCATGATGACCTGCCCATCGACCTCTACCGCCCAGGGGACCACGACGGCATCCTCGAAGACCCGCCCCAGCCGTTCCGCAATGGTCGTCTTTCCGGTGCCGCTGGGGCCGTAGAGGAAAATCGCATTGCGGGAAATCAGGGCCGGGCCAAGCTCATCCAGGAATTTGTCTTCGACCACAATATCCGTGAAGGCACGGCGCAGTTTTTCCAGCGTCACGTCCGTGTGGGCTGCCTGGGCGCGGACCGCGGTGGTCCATTCCTTCAGGGAAACGGGCGCCGGCCCCGTATACCGCGAAGAGAGAGAGCGCTCCGCCGCCAGCTTGCGGCCGCTGGGGCTGAGGGAGAAGACGTAATCGTCCCCCGAACTCCGCCTGACTTCGAAATACTGCTGGTCGCTGAGGCGCCGGAACACCGCTTCGGTGAATTCCAGCGGCAGCCGCATCAGCTTCGCCAGCAGGTTAATGGTCACGACCCCGCGCGCGTTGACATGCCGCACCGCGATGTCCATCAGCAGGTTTTCCGGAATATCGATCTGGTCGAGTTTGCGGGGAGGTTCGGGAAGATATGCGGGTGGCGCGAGCCGGCGCTTCGGCTTCGCCCGCTCCGGCACACCGTGAGGAACTCCGGCCGCCGGGCTGATAGTCGCAGTCAAGCGACATTCCTCCTTGGGGCCTGCCGCGCGGCTTCGCCGGAACGATACAGCTTGAGTTTGCGGATCAGCGTGCGGCGCGATATGCCCAGCAGATCCGCCGCTTTTTGTTGATGCCCGCCGGTTTGCGCCAATACGCGGCGGATGGTCTGCTCCTCGAGCCCCTCAAGCGAATATTCGTCCTGAACCGGGAGTTTGCGGCCCTGCATGATATCGAGCGGAAGATCGCGGGGCTCGATGCGCGGGCCCGCCGCGAAGAGGATCGCTTTGTTCAGAGAATTTCTGAGCTCCCGAATATTGCCCGGCCAGGAATAATTCTGCAGCAGTGAGACGGCTTCCTCGCTCAACGTCAGCGGCGACTCGCGCAGGAACCACACCGCGAGCGGCGCGATGTCTTCCACGCGTTCCCGCAGAGGCGGCAAGTGCAGATGATACGCATCGAGACGATGATAAAGATCGCGCCGGAACTTGCCGCTCTGGACGGCTTCCTCAAGGCTGAGGTTGGTGGCCGCCACGATACGGACGTCGGCTGGGACTTTTCGCGATCCGCCCAGCCGGAAATAAGACTGGCCGTCGAGCACGCGCAGCAGCTTGGCCTGCATGCGGCTGTCCAGTTCACCGATTTCATCGAGAAAGAGCGTGCCCGTGTGCGCCACTTCGAAAAGGCCCGCCTTCATGCTTTCGGCGCCGCTGAAGGCGCCTTTTTCGTATCCGAAAAGCTCGCTTTCCATCAGATGTTCCGGCAGCGCGGCGCAATTCACGTCGATAAACGGCCTGAGCGCGCGGGTGGAATAGTGATGGACGGCGCGGGCTATCAATTCCTTGCCGGTACCGCTTTCACCGGTGATGAGAATCGGAGAGTTGGTGCGCCCGACCTTGGCGGCAGTGGCCACCAGGCGCCGCATCGCCGGCGACGCGATCACCGTGGTCATCCCGAGAAACTCTTCGCAGCGGGGTTCGGCGACCGCACGCTTTTCAGATCGGAATGCCATATCGGACGCAATCCCCGGATATGACCCCGGCGTCACTTCGTCACTTTCAAGGTGAAACGTTTCCACGGCCCCGCGCACAACTTCATTCTGGGGCAACCTGTTGATATGTCAATAATAACCTCGGAGAGCAGTTATTACCGCCACCTGCGCGGCGCTATTTCCCTTGTGTCAAATTGGCAATATCGTGAGGTGACGAGGTGCGCTACTATTGTGTCTGAATGTCACGCCGGTGCTGGAAACAAGCCGATAATCGCATTTATTTGCTATAGTTTGATTTGATTTAATCAGCATCGGAACTGCACATGCAAGCCGACTGAACGTTTCCCCATGCCGATTCGGGCCAGACTATACATAGCGCTCATTCTTGCGGCCGGGACCTTCGGGTTGGCCGCTCAATTGGCGCGTTTTCAGTCGTCTCACCCCCTTGAATTCTGGTGTTATTTTCTGGTCACGATTCTGACGTCGGGCCTGAAGATCCGGCTGCCGATGGTGTTCGCCACGCTTTCGGTGAATTTCCTTTTTATCCTGGTCGGCATCGTTCAGTTCAGTCTGCCCGAAGCGATCGTGCTGGGCGTCGCGGGGACTATCGTGCAGTGTCTCTGGCGGCCGCGAACGCGCCCCAAGGCCATCCGCATCGCTTTCAGCGCGTGCTCCATCGCCATCGCCGTTGTGGCGGCGCATAGCGTGTTTCACGGTCCGCTCAACAAGATGCTGGGCGAACTGCATCCCCTGCTGCTCGGCCTCGCCGCCTGCACATACTTCGTGGTCAACACGGTTCTGATTGCCGGTGTGATCGCGCTGACCGAGGGCAAATCCATTTACAGAACCTGGTATCAGACTTACTTCTGGATTCTGCCTTATCACCTGGCTGCCGCCTGCCTCGCCTGGCTGATTGTGATGCTGACCCGGCAGGATTCGTTTTATGCGGCGCTGGTATTGTTCCCGCTGGTCTACTTCGTCTACCGGTCGTACAAGATCTACCTCGAACGGCTGGAGAAAGACAAAGGCCATGTGGAAGAGATCGCCGGGCTCCACTTGCGGACCATCGAAGCCCTGGCGCTCGCCATTGAAGCCAAAGACACCACCACCGCCGACCATTTGCATCGCGTCCGGGTTTACGCCACGGAGATCGGCAGGGAAATCGGTTTGGGCCAGAAAGAACTCGACGCTTTACAGGCTGCCGCTCTGCTGCACGACATCGGAAAGCTGGCAGTGCCCGAGCACATCATTTCCAAACCGGGACGGCTGACTCCGGAAGAGTTTGAAAAGATGAAAATCCACCCCCTGGTGGGGGCGGAAATTTTGGAAGAGGTCAAGTTCCCCTACCCCGTGGTCCCGATCGTGCGGGCGCACCACGAGAAATGGGACGGCTCAGGTTACCCCTTCGGTCTTGCCGGCGAAGAGATCCCGATTGGCGCGCGCATTCTCTCGGTGGTGGATTGCCTGGATGCGTTGGCCTCCGACCGCCAGTACCGCCGGGCATTGCCGCTCGATCAGGCCATGGAAATTGTCAATTCCGAGTCCGGCAAAAGCTTCGATCCGGTGATTGTCGACATCATGCGGCGGCGTTACATCGAGCTTGAGCGGATGGCGGCAAGCTCGGGTGGCGACAGAGAGAAAATCAAGCTTTCGATGGACGTGAAGATCGGGCGGGGCATCGCGCCCGCCACCGGTTTCGCGGAGCCGGCCGACGAGATCCTGCCGCTTGCCGCGGACAACTCGGGAGATCCGCTCTCCTCGATCGCAGCGGCCACCCAGGAAGCTCAGATGCTTCACGAGATGACGCAGGATTTGGGGAACCTGCTCAGTTTGCAGGAAGCCCTCGCGTTTGTCGGCGTGCGCATGAAACGCCTGATTCCTTATGAAACCATCGCGGTCTATATTCGCCGCGATGACAGGCTGATTCCGGAGTATGTGAGCGGCGAGAACCTTCGGCTGTTCACGTCTCTCGAGATCCCGCTCGGGCAGGGACTCTCGGGATGGGTGGCGGAGAACAACAAGCCACTCCTCAACGGCAATCCGTCCGTCGAAGCCGGGTATCTGAACGACCCCACCAAGTACAGTACGCTGCGCGCGGCGCTGGCAGTCCCGCTGAACGGCGTGAACGGCACGATCGGCGTGATGGCGCTTTACCGCGCCGGACGCGATGCTTTCAGCAAAGAGAACCTGCGCATTCTGCTTGCTATCAGCCCCAAAGTAGCGCTCGCAGTGGAGACCGCGCTCACGCACAGGCTGCTCGAAACGTCGATTACGACCGATTATCTGACGAATCTGCCGAACGCGCGTTCTCTCTTCCTGTCGCTCGACAACGAACTGGCCCGCGCGCAGAGAACAGGGTCCTCGCTGGCGGTCATTGTGTGCGATCTGGATGGGTTCAAGCAGGTCAACGACCGGTTCGGCCACATCGCCGGCAACAAGGTACTGCGTTTGATTGCCAACGGACTGCGCGAGCAGTGTGGCCCCCCGGATTACGTGGCCCGCATGGGCGGCGACGAATTCGTCCTGTTGATTCCGGGCGCAAACGTCGAAGAGCTCGAACTCAAGATCGACCGGATGCGTGCGGTCGCCAAACGGGCCGGAGATTCGACTCCCGAAACCAGCATTCTGTCGATGAGCGTCGGCGTGGCCACTTATCCGGACGATGCCGCGGATGCCGAAGCCCTGCTCGCCGAAGCGGATCGCCGCATGTACAAGAGCAAACGGCTGCGCAAGAAGGCGCCGGCGGTGGTTTCGATCGAGCCCCCGCAGGTGACTGCGGCCGCATCGTAGGGCGGACCGGGTGGTGGGGCATGGCTTCCGCCTTGCCGCCGAGCTTCCGCTCGGCGCTGCTTGCCGCAAACTGCACTCAAATCACGTGGAAACGCCCGTTGGATTTCGGCTCGAGACGCTGGCCGGAAGGCCAGCGGCAGGGCGGAAGCCCCGCCCCACTTGGTCTCCGCGATACACTCGGGCTTGCGGAAGGTTGTTTCCAACCTGGTAACACTCATCGTGGTCGTGCTGGCCGGCGGCTTTCTCGCCGCGGCCCTGGTGCGCTACAGCCCCGGCTTCGATTCCATCCCTGAGGATCTCAATCCGGACATCAGTCCGGCAACCTTGCGGGCCCTGCACGAACAGCGCGGCCGCGAAAACTCGCTGCCGGTCTTCTATGTGCGCTATCTCGCCCGCGCGAGCCGGGGCGACCTCGGCGTTTCTCAAAACCTGAAAGTGCCGGTAACCGAACTTCTTCGCGAACGCGCTCCCGTCACGGCGAAGCTCATTCTGTGGGGAACGGCGGGCGGCTGGGTGCTAGGCGGATTGCTCGCCTGGATGGCTGTCTGGCCCCGCCACACCGCCTTCGAAGCCGCGGCATTTTCAGTCAGTGGGTTGCTCCTGGCGATTCCTCCCGCCGTGCTCGCGCTCGGGTTTTTCTTCTATCAGGTGCCGCTCGGTTTGGCGCTCAGCCTGGCTCTGTTGCCGCGCCTGTTCGGAACCATGCGGGCGCTTCTCGACGACTGCTATGCGTCGCCGGCGCTGCTTGCCGCGCGATCCCGCGGCATTGGTCCGATTGCAATCGCCCTGCGATACGTGGTCCTGGCCACGGCGCCGCAACTCATCGCGCTGTTCGGTGTCGCGCTGGTGCTGGCTTTCGGATCGGCCATCCCTATCGAGGCGCTCTGCGGTGTCCCCGGCGCCGGGGCTCTGGCGCTGGAGGCGGCCACGTCCCGCGACATGCCCCTGCTGTGCGGTATGGCTCTCATCGTCACTTTCTTCGTCACGCTGGTTCATGCGGTGGGCGACCTGGCGGGAGAGCGGGCGTGAAGCGCGCGGCGGTGATTTTGCTCATTCTCGTCACGCTCGCCGCGCTCTTCGCGCCGTACCTTGCTCCGTACGATTACGGCCGGCAGTTCCGCGAATCTCCCAACGCTCCCGCCAGCCGCCGGTTTCCGATGGGCACCGACGACCTGGGGCGCGACCGCTTCTCGCGGCTCCTCTATGCGACGCGCGTCTCGATCCTGCTGGCCCCGGCCGCCGCGCTGGTTTCGATTCTGATCGCGCTGTTTGTATCCGCCGCGGGTCCCGCGCTTTCCGGATTGACCACGCTTTGCCTTTCGCTGCCGTGGATTTTCCTGTTCATCATTCTGCGCGCCGTACTGCCGTTGAATACGAGGCCGCTGGCCTCTATTCTGATAACCTTTGGCCTGATGGGAATCGCGGGATGGGCCTGGCCGGCGCGAATCTTCACGGCATCGATCCGCCGGATCAGGCAAGCGGGCTGGCTTCTGCAGGCGCGCGCGGCCGGAATCTCTCCCTTGAGAATCTGGCTGGTACAGGTTTGGCCGCACCTGCGCGCCATTGCCATCGCTCAGTTCCGCGTGCTCATCCCCTCGTACATCCTCTCGGAGGCGAGCCTCGGACTGCTGGGTCTCGGCGTCGCGGAACCGCTTCCTTCGTGGGGCAACCTGCTCGCCGAACTGCAGCACCCGGACCGCATTCGCGATAATCCCTGGATTCTGGCGCCGCTGGCGTTGCTGATGTTGGTGATGATCGCGCTCGAAGCGCTGCACCCCTCGCGTGAGGTAGTGACGTGAATGCAGGCTGTGGGGCGGCCCCCCTGTCCCGCGGCCGACGCCCCGTCGGCCTTCTCGGGTTTGTCGATTCGGCAAGGGCCGGGCGAGGGCGCCCGGCGCGGCTCAGGGGAGCCGCCCCACAAAACCGCCTGCTCCGCCTGGAGATGGCTGCGGCATTGGGCGTTTTCGCCTGCGCCGTGCTGTTTGCCGCGCCAGCTCAGGAACTGCGCTTCTGTGTTCAAGCCGATCCGAAAACGTTCGACGCCCTTCAGGTTTCCGACGAGCCTTCCGAGATCGTCCGCTACCTGACCGGAGGCGTGCTGGTGCGCGTGAATCGCGTCACCGACCAGCTGCAACCAGAACTCGCCGAATCGTGGGCGCTGACGGATGGGGGCAGGGCGATTACTTTCCATCTGCGCGCGGGGCTCAAATTCTCCGATGGCGCACCGCTTAACGCGAGCGACGTGGCGCGTACTCTCAACACGGCGCTCGCTCCGAAACAGGCTTCGCCCGCTGGGGACACCTTCCGGTCGGCGCAGGGCGACCCCGAAGTGCTGGCCGATTCGCCCCTTGAGATCACGATCCGTTATCCGCAGCCGAAACCGGGGATCGACCGCTTGTTCGATACTCTCTCGATCGTGCCCGCCAACGCGGGCAGGCTGCCGGCCTCAGCCGGACCGTTTTTCATTTCCGAATACCGGCCTGGCGATTTTGTGCGGTTGGCGCGGAATCCGAATTACTGGAAGCGCGATGATGCAGGTAGGCACATACCGTACCTCGATTCCATCCGAATCGATATCCAACCTAACCGCGAGATCGAGCTCGCGCGCTTTCTGCGGAAAGAGATTCACCTCATCAATAAGATGCAGCCGGAAGGCTTCGATCGCGTTGCCAAAGAGATGCCCGCAGCCGCCCGCAACCTGGGAGCGTCTCTCGATTCCGAGTTCCTGTGGTTTAATCAGTCGGATTCCGCCGTCCCGCAATGGAAGCGAAAGTGGTTTGCCTCCTCTGTGTTCCGGCATGCGATCAGCGCTTCCATCAACCGCGACGATTTGGCGCGCATCGTTTACCGGGGTCACGCGCATCCGGCCGCGGGCCCGTTCTCGCCGTCGAACCGGTTCTGGTTCAATGCGTCGCTGAAGCCGCTTCCTTTCGACCCGCCAGCGGCGCTGCGATCCCTGGCCGGGGAAGGCTTCGCGCTGCGGGACGGCGTCCTGCGCGATCGGGACGGTCATGCCGTGGAATTCTCGGTGATAACAAATGCCGGAAATCGTACCCGCGAAGCGACGGCGGCGGTGATTCAGGACGACCTGCGCAAAATCGGTGTACAGCTCAACATCGTGACTCTCGATTTCCGCTCCCTCATCGAACGCATCTCGAAGACTTCGCAGTATGAGGCCTGCCTGTTGGGATTCGCCAACGTGGAGGTCGACCCCATCGAACAGATGAACATCTGGCTGAGTTCCGGCCCGCAACACCAATGGCGGCCCCTGCAGAAGACTCCCGCGACGCCTTGGGAGGCGCGCATCGACAAGTTCGAGCTCCTGCAGGCTTCCGAGCCCTCGCGCGAGCTGCGCAAAAAGGCTTTCGACGAAGTGCAGCGTATTGTGGTGGAACAGGAGCCGTTCATTTATCTGGTGAACCCCGATTATCTGACCGCGATTTCGCCTTCGCTGCGCGGAGGACATCCGGTTACCGCGCCCCCGCAGATCCTGTGGAATGTCGAGTCGCTCCGTCTTGAGTAAGCCCGTCTTGAGCGAAGCTGCCCTGCAATTCCGCGTCTCGGCGCGTTATGGAACGGCGC
>Ga0070733_10000164_pt1 | contig 61063 bp, 58 predicted proteins | sample Coa_R1_9_FD_66450 | JGI IMG/M metagenome (GOLD analysis project Ga0070733, IMG submission 66450) | Surface soil microbial communities from Centralia Pennsylvania, which are recovering from an underground coalmine fire - Coalmine... | ecosystem: Environmental > Terrestrial > Soil > Unclassified ... | reverse complement strand
AACGGCAACAGCACCGGGTTGAATAGGGGGAACAGCGCCGAATTAGGTGCGTTGGGATTTGAGGCGATGTTTGGCTGCAATCCGGCTCCGGCGCACTGCGCAGGGTCGGTGAAGCCGGCCACAGCGGCCCCGGTCAAATCCAAACAGGGTGCGTTAAACGCCGCATCTACAACCCCGAGTTTGTCATGTTCCCTCAGAAATGTTTGTTCGTAAAGGATCCCCACCTTTATGTTGTGAATGCCCTTCACATAAGTCAGATCCGCGTGGCCTCCAACGTTAGTTAGAAAACGGAGTTGGCCGACGGTCTCTCTTTGAAGGCTTGGCGGCCCCAGGTCCGAAAAAGGGTCTTTGCTAGGATAATAATTGTACTGGTCTCGTCGCGCGAAGGCTCCCACCGTAAATACCGTATTCGCGCCAATAATGTGCGTCCAAGTCGGAGCAACGTTGTAAGTGCCGATTCTTGACCGTTGATCCGCCGGGCCGACTGCCATACCCGCGAAGGGACTGCCGACGGGGACTGTGACGCCGGTATTCAAGCTGTCGAACGAGTTCGGCGTCTGAAACCATGAGCGCGAGTACCCCAGGTTCACATGCACTGCGTCAGCTTTTGAGATTTGGTAGTCCACGCGATCGAAGACGTTTTGTTCGTTCCCCTTATCATGTAGCACGGCGAATTCCGGCCCGTCGAGAAATCTGCCGCTATTCAGCCCACTCACGGCGATAAAGTTCCCCCAATTCGCGCCGCCATAAGAGAAGTTGAATCCCCCGCTCGGCGTACCGAAGGAACCATAAGAGGCCGTCACATCCCCGTGTGGCACCGTCGCTCCCAAACCCGAACGTGTGGTCACATCTATGACCAAGCTGGTTTTGTCCCCAAAATTGGCGGGTGGCGCGCCGGAAATCACTTCCATGGATTGAATTGCGTCAACAGGAATCTGGTTTGAAAAGATCTTGCTCTGCTGGTCTGTAATGGGTTGGCCGTCCACGGAGAACGAATTCTCAGCGTGGTCTCCCAGTCCGTGGAATAGCCCGTTTGAATCGGCTGTGACGCCCGGCGTCACCAGTGTCACCAGAGAGCTTAGGGACGACGATTGGCTTTCCAACGGAAGTTTCTTGAATAAATCCCGATCCACGTCGGTGTGAAACGTGGGATCGTTCTCCACCAAATCTCCTCCACCGGATTCAACGGTGACGCTGACGCTCGTGCCCGCCACTTTCAATTCCACTTTTAAGCTCAAAGGCACACTGGATCGAACCTCGATATCCTGGTTGTACACGTCAAACCCTTTCGCCGTGATGTCCATGTGATAGGGATTGAACGGCACGTTAGTGAAGCTGAAACTTCCCGTCGAATCGGTTAGCGTGGACCGCGAAAACCCGCTGACCGGATTGTGTATTTCGATGGTTGCGCCTACAACTGCCGCTTTGGAAGGATCCAAAACCGTTCCGTTGATGTTAGCGGAGTTTCCGGTTTGGGCATTCGACACCGGAACCATAAGCAAGGATGAAGAGATGATCAGTGCCAAGAAAGCCCACAGAAATCTTTTGTAAGACATTTTTGTCTCCTCCTAGGAGTGGCCCCACAGGCCCGAATGTGATCGGATGGTTGAATGCCGTGCGTACTCCCCAAAACGAGGAGCGGCGAGTGACACTTCGGGTGCAATTAATCGAGGGCTAGAAAATTAGGAGGCGACTGGAGGAGCGCGTGGAGACTTCGAACTGAAGACCGGAGCAGAATGTCCGGAGATTCCGGGAATGACTACGAGGCCCTCGACTGTAAACACCTGCGGAGCAAGTGAAATCGAGGCAGGTTGTGGTTGCGTGGGTGTTGAGCCCACATGGCAGACAGTGCAAGCCGCGGCTTCTCTGGCGCTATCGTGAGCGTGCCAGAGGCCCGTCGCCGCTACTGCTAACAACACCGCAAACATCGCGGTGAAGAACATCAGCGTGGCGCGACGGGATCTGAATGGACTTCGTTTGTTCATGGCTGTCGCGTTCGACCTCCAATCAGCATCGAATTCTACACCCGAAGGGCCTCTTCGTCACACCCGTCAATTAATGCGCGTGCGGTATCGACACTCCTGGTCATGGCACGACAACATTTGAAGCTCGCTTCGAGTCGCTAGCTACGCCGGTCGAGAGTCCTTTCGATGGTCACTTGCCAGCACCAACAAAAGCTAGTCGAACTCTCGAAAGGATGGGACAAAGTAGATGAAGACCAGCAGCAGACACAGCAGGGCGGAGAGGGCCATAAACATAGCCGCGTCGCTACTCAACCAACGATGTTGAAAGTTGAATCATCGTCGGCCGCCACGACCTTTTCATATTGGGACCGTGCACTCCGCCTCGATCACACCTACAAATAAGTTCACGGGCAGAATCGTTTTGATTCGCTATACTATACTGTAGTATATTATATACGATCATCGGAGAACCTATGGCCCACACAACGAAGGACAAAGAAAAGCTTTTGATTCGTGTTCGGCGAATTCGCGGGCAGGTGGAAGCCATTGAGAGAGCGATTGATGGAGAGCAGGAATGTACTGGCGTACTGCAACTCTTGGCTGCCTGCCGTGGAGCGCTAAACGGCTTGATGGCGGAAGTGATGGAAGGTCATATTCGCTTTCACGTCTTGACCCCCGGAAACGCTAAGAACTCTCCGCAAGCGGAGGCAGCCGAAGAATTGATCGGGGTAGTGCGAACCTACCTCAAATAGAAGCCAGAGAATCCAGGAGCACTCGATAAGAGCGACGCAATCATGCACGAAACCAATGCCGATACGTCCGTACGCGAAAAGGCCCTTGAAATAGATCAATCGAACAGATCGCCCCATGGTGAGCCCGACGACGATCATCACACTGCACATGGGCTCAACGCGATTGAGGTCTGGCGTGTTTTATTTGTGGCTGGCACCGCCTCAGTCGTTTGGTTTACTGGGCGACCGCCGGGCCTTTATGTCATCGCCGCCGGTGTGATTTGCACAGTTGCAGGAGGTTTTCCGATCTTTCACGAAGCATACGAGAACATTACCGAGCGGCGCATGACGATGGAACTTTCAATGGCGATTGCCATTGTGGCCGCGCTGACGATCCGAGAAATATTTACCGCCCTTGTGATCACGCTGTTTGTTCTCGTTGCCGAGATTTTGGAAGGCCTAACAGTTGGCCGGGGCCGTCTGGCGATTCAGCATCTAGTTGATCTTCTACCGAACACTGCGACGGTCCAGCGAGATGGTGCTTGGCAGGAAATAGGCATTCGGGACGTGTCTCTAGCCGATGAAGTTCTCGTACGACCGGGAAGCCGCATTCCTGTTGACGGGAAAGTCGTACGCGGCAGGTCATTTGTCGATCAAGCGCCAATCACTGGTGAGTCGATGCCGGTTGAAAAGAGGCCAGGCGCACTAGTCTATGCGGGAACAATCAATCAATCGGGTGCGCTCGAAATGCGCATCGAGCGCCTCGGCCGCGATACAACCTTTGGCAAGATTATCGAAGCGGTGGAACGGGCGGAGAAGTCTCGTGCCCCGATTCAAGGAATCGCGGACCGCCTGGCGGGGTATCTCGTCTATTTTGCGTTGGGCGCGGCTGTAATTACGTTTCTTATTAGCCACAACATCCGATCCACCATCTCTGTTGTAATCGTCGCGGGCGCGTGCGGAATCGCCGCTGGAACTCCGCTCGCGATACTTGGCTCAATTGGGCGGGCTGCCCAAGGCGGAGCAATAATTAAGGGCGGCTTATATCTTGAAAAACTGGCTGAAGTTGACACGATCCTACTAGACAAGACGGGAACGCTCACTTACGGGACCCCCGAGGTCATCGATATTCGTCCAGCAAATGGAGTGACAGACGAGTGTTTGATTGAAGCAGCAGCCATCGCGGAATCACAATCCGAACATCCGGTTGGAAAGGCCATTCTCAATAAGGCATCGCAGATGGGAATTCGCCTTCGTCAGCCGGACCGATTTGAATATACCCCCGGACGCGGAATCGTTGCCTCTATCGACAACGAAGAGATCGTGGTGGGCAATTTCCTTCACCTCCTACACGAAGGAATGAATGGTGCGGTATCGCAACAAGAGAGTCCGGACGGGGCCGTGCTGGTTACACGAGGAGGACACTTGCTCGGCTCAATCCGAGTGGCCGATCTCTTGAGGCCGGAAGCCAAGAGGGCAATTCAAGACCTAAAATCAATGGGGCTAAGAACCATTCTTCTCACGGGCGATTCAAGAGGAATCGCGGAGACAGTGGGCAAAGGTTTAGGAGTGCACGAAATCTCCGCTGAACTGTTGCCTGAGCAAAAACTTAAGCGCGTCGAGGATCTGCTCGCCAAGGGTAGAAAAGTCGTGATGGTCGGAGACGGTATTAATGATGCCCCAGCACTGGCACGTGCGACGGTTGGAGTAGCGATGGGATCAGGAACCGCCGTTGCCCGCGAGAGTTCCGATGTTGTTCTGATCGGTTCAGATCTTGGCAAATTGGTGGAAACCATTCGCACCGCACGACGCTGCCACCGCACAATAATGCAAAACTTCACCGGCACGCTTGTGGTTGATACTATCGGCGTAGGCTTAGCTGCCTTCGGATTCCTTAACCCACTTCTGGCTGCGTTCATTCACGTTTCTTCTGAAATGACTTTCATATTGAACTCGGCCAGATTGCTGCCTACAGTTCCTTCTGCCAATAAATTAGTGCGCGGACTTTTCTCGCCAGAGCTGAGCGAAGAAGCAGACTCTCCGCGATTGCATATGATTTTGTAGCTGCGAAATCCTCCAACTTCAGCAAAGTACAAAAAAGTTCAACAAGCGGGCCGCAAACGATTCAATAGCAATCACTTAGAATCCACAAGAATCCATAGATTTCAATAAGTGCAGGCACCTGGTTCGGGACCAGGTGCCTGCGAGTTTGCTTCCTGAGAAAGACAATGGTCGGGCTGCCCCAAAACAGTTTCTTTTTGAGGCGAGCGAAATGAGGTCGCGGGCAAGCGCATTTCTCAATGATTCGGCGCATTCAGGAATCGGGGATTTTGGGCAGGGAGGGTTTTTGAGTAGGCTTCAAGATGGCTGGGGAACTGCCCAAAGGCGAAGCGCGATGCAATTTACTGTCGTAAGTGCTCCAATACAGATTTATTGCTCGCTTGGCTAGCTAGGTTATTATGGCCAGCCGTTTTCGCTAAGGGCGCTGGCAGCCAGGTCCAAAAACCAAGTTGGGTTACGGACACTCCCAAGGCCGGAGAAACCGCCGATGACTTCGCAAAGCGGGTTTGCAGTGTGAAATACCCTCCAGACGGAACCGGATGCGGAAAAAGCCCAGGTAGCGAGTTCAGCAAAATAAAGAAGTGGGCACAAGAGTGGATGAAAACGCACTGGAGAAGGGTCAAATGACAAACCTATTCCGGAAGCCCAGCACGCACCCGCACACTGGGGAGAAGTCTGATTCGGTTTATCTACTGTGGCACACTGATGCCACTGAGGACGAAAAGCTGATTGGCGCATACCGAACCGAAGTAGATGCGCTAGCGGCCATTGAGCGTGTGAAAGATAAGCCCGGATTTGCTGAGGAGGGCAAATTTGAATGCGCGGAATATGAGCTAAATCGTGACTATTGGTCCGAAGGCTTCGTCCGTGGTGATGGCTAGATCGCTTTGCGAACCGCGGGTGGCAGTTGAATTGCGCATGGCCCATGTTCGTCCAGCACAGCGGCGCGTGGTTGTACTCCGCATCTATGAGGAACTCCCCCAAGTCAAGAAGGTTTTTCGTTTTACTCTCACAGGGAGACTCCCGTTTCTTTCTGTTAGCCTGCTTCGGTCAGTCATCCATGGGCGCTCAGTTAAGGAGCACAAGAATCAATCATTGGACCTGCGCGCGGCAATCAAAAATAGCCCTCTCTAGTAGGAGGTATGCGGTATGTCCGTCTTCAGCGCTAATGAGAGCGACTGGGATTCGAACTTAGCTACAGTTTGAGGCATCCGGTTCACCGGTTTTTGTGCTCCGCCAAGATTGAAAACGGATTTGAATTCACACTTCGAATTACTTTTCTTTGATCTCGATCCAACCAAAACGAAAAGGGGGTGCAGGCGTGAGCCCGCCGCGCTCTTATTGAATCCCCAAATACTAATCACCACTGAAACCGGTTCCGCCACGAGATTCCATTCAAGTAATCGCTGCGAGTTGGCCCCAGAGGCGCGCGTTTCACGGGCGGCCATTGATGACCGCACTGATTGCAGTGTGTCTGCTGCTGAATCTTTACAGTCGCCGTTGAACCGCACTCGGGGCATGGTTCACGCTCTTCGACGATCGTGAATCCAGCAGGGGGAGTAGGCTTATTGAGCATAGGGTTCTCCAGTCTTCGAGTCTCTCCACTGATTTCCATCCCACCGAATCCTCTGTCCGGTACTTGGATTAATGGCTACATACGACTCGACTTTCGCGATCGGTACCCAGTTCCCCCATGCGTCGAGATAAAGGCCATTCTCCTCGGCCTCCCTCTTCAAGTAGTCGACGTAACCCAAACACTTTTCTCCGACTCTTGCCCAGTCGAGTGCTTGTGAAGTCGAATCGGTTTGGTCGTCAAATTTGCCGTGTGGGAAGGTGGTGATTTCGTGCAGATATTCTTCAAGCCATTCTGCCTTTGCAGGCAGAAAGACCAGGCCGTTCTCGATCGTGCAGGTGACCGAATGCAGCCGCATGATCTTGTCCATTTTCGGCTCATATCGGGTGACCGAATGGAGACCCTCGCGGATGAGATCCTGGATGAGCTGAGTTCCGGACGCCTTATCTTCTATCAAAATGTTTCGTGCGCCGTATTGCGACGCAAGGCAAACAATCGTTCGCCTCAAGTCCGGAAAATCCAATCGTCGGCGGAAGACATGGAGAAGGAATAGGTTCTTTCCCTTGCGCCCCCAAGTTGTGCATACGCTGTAATCGCTCAGTTCGGTGCTCTTGTTGGCGGTGTCCCAGCTTTGAAAGATGAGGTCGAAACGAGCAGGCTGTTCCCCGGGAACATAGGTCTTGAACCACTCCCGTTTGACCATCCCGCCGCCTGCGGGCGCTGGGCGTTGCTGATACTGGCCAGCAAAGTTGTACTCGCCAATGGTGTGGCGCAAATGTTCGAGCACGGCTAACGGCTCCCGCTCTAGGTGCAAGGGTTCACCGACCTTCCTCGAAACAATTCGCGGGCCGAAGGGTGATTCTATCCGGTGTACCTCGTCTTCCTCCGCTATCGCTGGCAGGCGGACGATCTCCCAGGGCTCCTGTTCAAGGACATGGCCGACCAGGTCGTCTTCGTGAAGGCGTTGCATGATAATGATGATGACGCCGCGGCGCTTGTCATTGAGGCGCGAGTACAGGGTATGGTCAAACCAGTCGTTGACCGCCCGACGCTGAGTCTCCGACAGCGCTTCATCCGGCTTCAGGGGGTCGTCGATGATTAAAAAGTCTGCCCCGCGGCCGGTTAGCACTCCGCCTACAGAAGTCGCTAGGCGGAAGCCATTCTCCGTGGTCACAAACTCCTGAACGGATTGTTTCTGGGACGAGAGCCGGGTTGGAAATAGGGTTGTGTACCAGGGACTGCCCATGAGGTTGCGGCAGTCCAAAGAATACTTGAAGGCGAGCGACTCCGCATAGCTCGCACAGATGATCTGCGCACTGGGGTTATGACCTAGCAGGAATGCCGGGAATGCAATTGCTGCTGCGTGAGTCTTCAGCGACCTCGGGGGAACATTAATGATAAGGCGAGTGATCTCACCCCGGCGGCAGGCCTCCAGTTTTGCTGCGATCAACTCGTTGTGCCAGTTGTACAGGAACGCTGTGTTTGGGTTTATCTCGCAAAACGCGCGATGCATGAAGGTGTAGAAATCATTCCGCAATAGGGCCTGGTATTCCATCGGGCTGATCATAATTTTTCCTCCTTGGGCTCTGAGAAGCGCTTTACGATGCCGGCGATTACGTCCTGGTCGAATTGCTCAAGAACTGTTCCTTCTTGGTTCGGCAGAGACTGTTTTGTTTCGGCATCGCGCGCCAATTCAACCAATTGCCGAAGAGCTCGAAGATCGCCAGCGGCGGCTTTGTTGACCAACTGCTTGAGCGCCGCTTCAAGCTTGGTAATCGTTTTGCGCTGGCCGTGCTCGGTAACCACAACTCGCTCGCGGAGTGCTTTAGCAAAGGCAGTCGCAACGTTGAGATTTCCCTTCGGGCGTCCCTTGGGGTTCCCCGATACGCCCTTTTTGAAGCGCGTACTTTCGGGTGGCGAACCGTATCCGACACGCTCGTTCGCGTGACTCGGTGGGTCTGACGTTTTCATTTCGGTATGCGCTCCTTTTGGAGTTGATGGAATGGCTTGCCCGAACCGGCATGGGTGGCCGAAAGGCCGGTGAACGTTTGCCAGCGACGGATGATGGTGTCGACGTAGATGTGGTCGATCTCAATGCCATAGCAAATGCGGCCGGTTCGCTCGGCCGCGATCACGGTTGTGCCGCTGCCCAGGAATGAATCGAGAACAATGTCTCCGCGCTTAGAGCAATCCAAAATGGCGTCCGCTACGAGCGCAACCGGTTTCGTTGTCGGATGAAGTTTCAGAAGATCGCCTTCGGGGCTCTTTCGGCCGAAGGAATTCACACCCGGATAATCCCAGACATTAGTGCGGTAACGACCGAATTGGCCGAGTTGGACATTATTGTGATGTGGGGCGGTGCCATTCTTGAATACGAAGATCAGTTCGTGCTGAGAACGATAGAAGCTACCCATCCCGCCACGACCTTTGTTCCAAACGCACAGAGCCTTGAATTCCGAATAGTTGGGCTCAGCCGCGGCCAAGAGTTCGCGGATGTGGTGCCAGTCCATGCAAACGTAATGCAACGATCCTTCCGCTGAATGGTGGCGGAGGAAACTGCAAACACCGGTGAGGAATTGGGTGAACTCGGCCTCACTCATCTCCCCTGAGGCCATGGAAAACTCGCGGTGCTTGATCTTGCCGAAGCCGCATGCATATCGATCAATCGGGACGTTGTAAGGTGGGTCGGTGAATACACCTGCCGCCTTGCGCCCTCCCATGAGTTTGGCGTAGCAGCACTCATCCAATGCATCACCGCAGAGGATTCGATGCCGACCAAGAGACCACAGGTCGCCGGGTTGAGTAATCGAAATAGTTGAGTCTGGCTCAACGATTTGATCGGCAGGGTCGTCGGCACCATCCGGCAAAGGACCGAGTCCTTGGATCAGCAAATCCAGCTCGGCCGTCTCAAAGCCAATCGCTTCCAAGTTGAAGTCGAGATCCGCTTCGGACAATATCTTCAGCTGTTCAGCGAGCAGTTGCTCGTTCCATTCGGAGTTTTCCGTGAGCTTGTTATCGGCAATTGCAAAGGCCCTGGCTTGCTGAGCCGTAAGGTGTTCGAGCCGGATGACGGGAATCGAAGTTAGCCCCGATGAGCGCGCTGCAAGCACGCGGCCATGCCCGGCAATGACCCGATCATTCGCATCGATCAAGATCGGAACGTTGAAACCAAATGCCGCAATGCTGCGGCCGATCTGATGAATCTGACGATCGCTATGGATTCGAGCATTTTCTGGATCCAGTGAGAGACTGTCGGGTTGAAGATAGTCGATGCAAAGTGTCGCCCTCTTGCCTGTGGCGCCAGAAATTGTCGGTGAGCAAGCTGCGCCCTGGACTTGTTGTCTGTCTCGTTTTTGAAGGCCGGTCCGTGTTTTTACTCTCATGGACCGGAATGTTATGGACTATGCGAACGGAAGTATGTCCCTGCAAACGTCATTTGCAGAGACAATCGGCTGCAACCCTCAGAATCAACAGTACTTACCCATCGCTGAAATTCTTTTGCGCACCGTTTCCTGATCCATCGATTTGCCTCGCGCGGCGCCTTTGCACCAGGCCATCCACGCATCAAATAGATTCTCGGGGGTAATCCTTCGGGCCTTGCTTCCACTCACAAAATTGGGCAAGAGCAGTTGGATTTCTTCTTGCCTCAAGAACTCGTACCAACGCGTTTGATTCCGTCTAAGGGCGACGAACTTTTCCTTTTTGTCGGTTACAATTTGGAAGAAAAGATCCAGAAGCGGAACGTTTTTCCTGCGGCGCGAATCAACGCGTTGACGCATTTTCTGGAGCAGCACTTTGAGTTCAGCGACTGTTTCCTGTTTGGTTAGGTACAGGGTGGGATCGTCAAGTGGTGGCGGAATGCGTCCCTGAAAAATGAGGGTCGCATGTGCGAATGCTTTGCCAAGCGCTTCAAATTTTCGAGGTCCATCCGGTTCGTCGTGCCATTCGATTGTTCGCTTCAGGACAATCTCGGACAGAGTAAACCGCACTCCTATCGTTTTTGCTTGGCGGAGAATGACCTCATCCAATCTTCTTAGCATCTTCGGATCTCCAACCGGAGAGGTTCGCCACAGATGAAAGAACAAAAACTCCTCAACCGAGAGGAGCCTTTCCAATAACTCAGCCATTCCTTGGTCTAGCTTTTCTGCCCATTCTTCGCCCGTCATCCCAGTCTGTTGGAATTGCGCAATGATCTGTGGCATCGGTCCCGGATCGTATTTTTGGCTTCTCATTTTGCGTCACCTTATCCAGATTTGTACGTCTTCGCGCAGCATAGGGTTTTTCCATGTATTTGAGCTATGGATTTCTCTGATTGTGCTGGCTTAGTTAGTGAGGGGCCAAACGAAATCAGGTCAGTTTTCCTGGCTCGACGGCGGGCCGACCGACTTGACTTCCTCCCGCCGCGCAAGCGTCAATGTGTCCAGAGATGCGGACATCATTATTAATGATAACCGTATGGCAGAGCGATGTCTGATCCTGTTGAGGAGCGAATTGCATCGCTGCACCAACTGAGCACGGCTGAACTGCGACGCCTTTGGATGGAGGCGTTCAAGACTGTTACCTGTCCCCCGCTTCGGAAAAACCTCCTCATTCCGGTCCTGGCATTTCGGTTGCAGGAACAGGTCTTCGGCACCCTGCCACCTGAACTTCGAAAACGGCTGCGTGAACTCACCAAGAACAGCTCAGGATCGACGATTTCAGCGCCTGCGGTCAAACCCGGCACCCGACTCGTGCGCGAATGGCGAGGAAAATCACACGTCGTCACCGTCGCCGAGGATGGCTATGACTTCCAGGGTTGTCGTTTTCAGAGCCTTTCTGAGATAGCTCGGCAAATCACAGGCACGCGATGGTCAGGGCCACTCTTCTTCGGCCTCCGAGATATCCAGTCCAAACTGAGCACTGGCCGATGACGACCCCTCGCATCATTCGGTGTGCGATCTACACACGCAAATCCTCCGAAGAAGGTCTTGACCAATCCTTCAATTCTCTCGATGCCCAGCGGGAAGCCTGCGAAGCCTACATCCAAAGCCAGCGACTAGAAGGCTGGCAGGTCTTGCGAAGCAGGTACGACGATGGTGGCTACTCGGGTGGGAACATGGAACGGCCTGGTCTGACGAGGCTCCTCGGAGACATCAACTCCGGAATGGTCGATACGATCGTTGTTTATAAGGTGGACCGGCTGACACGCAGCCTGGCGGACTTCGCAAAAATCGTGGAGACGCTTGACGCCCGCGGCGTCTCTTTCGTTTCCGTGACCCAGCAGTTCAATACCACAACCTCCATGGGACGACTCACCCTAAACGTTTTACTTTCCTTCGCACAATTTGAACGCGAGGTGACTGGCGAGCGGATTCGCGACAAAATCGCGGCTTCCAAAAAGAAGGGCCTCTGGATGGGCGGTTGTGTTCCGCTCGGCTACGAAGTTCACCAACGTGTGCTCGTCCCTCATCAGGAGGAGGCAAAGCAAGTCCGACGGGTCTTCGAGCTCTATCTCAAGGTCGGCTGCGTGTCGCTGCTAAAAAACGAGCTAGACCGCGAGGGAATTCAAAGCAAGATCCGGATAGACGAAACTGGGAAGCGGTCTGGAGGCAATTCTTTCTCGCGGGGAGCTTTGTATGAACTCCTAAGGAATCGGCTCTATCTGGGTGAAATCCGACATCATACCCGCTGGTATCCAGGCCAGCACCCGGCGATTGTTTCGAAAGAGACTTTCGACGCGGCACAGGGTCGACTCTCAAGCCACTGTCAGGGCCGAAAGGACGGTGTGCGGGCCGGGAGTCAAAGTCTACTCGTTGGGCTGCTGCGAGACGAGCAGGGCAACCGATTCACTCCATCGCATACCGCGAAGAACGGCAAACGGTATCGCTATTACGTCTCTCAAGCAGCTATCCGGAATGGAAGCAAAGGTGCCGTTGGCACGATTCGTCTTCCGGCCAATGAGATTGAACGGTATGTAATTGCAGCCGTGCAGACATTCTTGCGTTCCCAGCAATCCATCTTCGATCAACTCGCGGACCCTGACGACCCACCCACCAAGACACAGAAACTGATGGAAGCAGGTCAAGCTTTGGCCGGCCGATGGAAACGAATCCAACCAATCGAACTTCACAGCATTGTGCGGAGCGTCGTACACCAGGTTGCAGTTCAGAGGGAAGGGTCGATCAGGGTCCTACTCAGCAAATCACGACTCCGTGGAAATCTCCTCGGAGAAGAACACCGTGAATCGAGTGGCGACCCAGGAGGCCTCATCACCATTCCCATCGACGCCCAGTTGAGACGATGCGGCATGGAAGTTCGGTTGATCGTCCCGCCCGCAATCGACCAGACTGAACGCCAACCATTGCCATCATTGTTGATGGCACTTGCCCGGGCGCATCAGTGGTATGAGTGGTTGATCGAGGGCAAGGTCAACAACGTCATTGCAGTTGCCATCCGGGCACGCATGAATGAGCGATATGTTGAAAAGGTGCTTCGATGCGCGTTCCTTGCGCCGGACATCGTGAAGGCGATTCTCGATGGCCGTCATTCGCCTGAACTTACCTTCGAGAGGCTTGTAGCTGAAATTCCTTTGAGTTGGGCTGAGCAAAGAACGCGGCTCGGGTCCTTCCTGGTTCCCTGAATCAACCTTCATAGCCCCTAGCAATTCCCTGTTCCGTCCCTGTTCTTTCCCTGATTGAAAAGTCACCCCCTCGCACGTCAAGCCGCACACACGCTAGCACTTAGATGCCAACTGGCATGTAGACTGGCCTCGGAAACGCCTGAATTCCCTGTATTTTTCCCTGATAACCAGGGGAGAACAGTTCGCGGCTGACTGCACACTCCGCCATCCAGTTTTGGTCTTTCTCTCTCCGCCTTGTTCTCCCCCTAGATACGGATTTGGCGCCCACAATGAGCGAATGCCGCGTAGGCGATGAGTGTCAGTTTGTCTCTCAAATGGGCATTGGATCAGAATCAGTTCTTATTTCTCGGGCACAGAGTCGAGCGGTGCAGTTCCACGGATCGGGGGCGGGTACCGATTAAATTTGAAGGAAAGCGTGACTAACGCGGTGGGTTGGGGACTAATAGATCGGGGGTCCGTTTCTTCGGACAGGCGACTGCCAAATACTGCAAAATCAATTCTTCTTGAAGCAAGCGAAGGACGCCCTGGGGCATGAGCGATCGATTACGTCGCGATATCCTCGTCTGTGCCGCCTCCGTTTGCGCTGCCCAGCTCGGATACGCGCGCCCCTGCAGGCACAATGATGGGGCTGGAGTGCGGGGTTACGCCCCTGTTTGTGGCCACCTCATCTGTTGTGGATTGTCCCGTGCCACTGGTCAGCAGTTTATTCAGAATCGGGATTTTCATGCGTTGGGATTCCACGAAGTCCACGCCCTCCGCCGTTAGTGCGAAATCTGAATTGTCCGCGCGCGTGATGTATCCCTTATGGCGTAGATACCAGGCCGTAAATTCCAAATAATCGCGAGGAAACCCCATGCGCCTTTCAACCTCCAAAAGTGAAACCTCGGGGAAGTAAGGGTTTGTGCGGCGCTGTATATAGAGGAGCGCAAGGATCCCCAATCGGCGATTCAGCTCGCCCTCCATGGTATCCATAAAATCAATCGAAGTGGAAAGGGGTACCGGCTGGGGCGGCTCCTTCTTGCGATTCTCATCATATTCGGCGCGGCGCGCAGGATTGGACAGTATGTCGTAGGCTTGCTTCAACAAGAAGAACTTTTCTGTGTCGCCGGTTTCCGGGTTGTCCGGGTGAAAGCGTACAGCGAGAAATCGATAAACGCGGTGTACCGTCTCGGGCTCGGCATTCGGACTGATTTGAAGGAATTCATAGTAATCCAAAATTTCCATTATGGGTTCCTCGGAGAGCCGCTTCTCTCTTAGCCTCTCCACCGAATACATTGAACAGCGTGGAGTCGTTCAAGCGTTTTCGTGATCAAGACGTTAGAGGCCCGTGCTCTGACGGGTGCAAGTAACCTGAAAAGTCCCGCCGAAGAGAAATCCGCTCGGACACAATTACTGCTCAGCTTCAATTTGGGGACACAGCATGGACGCCTTGGCTAGAGCACGCGGAGCGCCTTTTCTTCCTGCTATTCTAAACGCCTGAAAAGCACCGCTTATTTGAAAGCCCGTCCAAGGCCCGAATGTATTTAGGCATGCTTCAGTGACTATGCCACGGCTGGACGTGTAATCGTTTTGTGGCACCAGTACTTCCATACTGATTGCCACAAATCGGATTACGAGAAGCAGATAACGGAATCGAAAATCGCTTGTGCGCAAATGGCGTGAAGAAGTGTCTTTTCCCGAACAAATGAGCCCCAGAGAAGGGCAGCACGGTCAATCGAGAGGTCTGGAGTGGTAAAAGGGCGACATTTGGGGTCTGGGTGCACTTTGAGGCAACTTCAAGACGTTCTCGGATCCAGAAGTAAATTGGAATCGCACGTGCTCAAGAATGACACGAGAAAGTCTGGGCGTTCGTGCGCATGGTACCTATTGATCTTCAAATGAAGCGCTCGCGGCCACACATGGCAGTTGGAAGCCATCCTCAAGGCAAGGTGTGACGTTCTGGATCGAATGAGTTTAGGTTGGGGTGTACTGACGTGATTGTTATCCGCATCGGACATCTTCCAAAAATGACAAACAAAGTGTCAAACGCTAAAAATGATCTGCGCTTTTTGGTTCCGGCTGAACCCCGCCTGCTGAGTTTGTGGAAATCTCTTGTTGCACTCTTTTCCGTGCCCCAAAAAAGCCGGCTGCCGCCGATTTATCCTGTGCGGATGTTTCGACGGTTGGACTTGCGATTTCTTCAGAGGCCGGCGCGATCACTTTTGGGGTCCGCTGTCTCCAATGTTGGAATAGTGTTTTTTTTGTTGTGGATTGCTCAGAACCCGGGCATACCGCGAAGCATTTCGAGTGCATCGCTCAATGAAAACTATGAAATTTATTACATTCCGCCAGTAGAACATGCGAAACACAAAGTGCCTCGAATTACTCCGGCCGGACCGGGTGGAGCACCGGGGCAAGGCGAACTCCAAATCTGGCTTCCTAGGCGCGGGAGTACAGCTTTTCAAAGCAAGCTCACGGCAATCTCTCAACCTCAACGCCCGGACAACAACCACCAGACTGTCATCCAGCCGAAAATACCTATGGACATCCGATGGGCGGAGGATCTGCACTTGCCGAATCTAGTGCTGGTCAATTCGATGCCGCAACCAAAAGCACCGGTTACGATTCGATGGCATTCTCCGGTCCCGGTACCTAAAGACGCAAAGATTGCGGACTTGGCCCCTCCAACACTCGCAGCCACAAGCCCAGACGCGGCGATTGTCGTTACTGGAATCAGCACACCAGCACCAGCATTGCCTGTCGTCCAACCGATCGAGTCCGATGGGGCTCCTTCCACTCAGAACTCAAGCTTGACGGTCGACAACGCCAACGTGAACGGCCTCGTAGCGGGCGAAGGGGGAACCCTGGTGGTTCTAAGCACGAACCCGAACGGTGCAAGTGGAGTTGTCGGCCTCCCGTTCGGTAATAGGGTCGGGGAGTTTACGATCTCGCCGGATGGAATGGCGACGGGATCTCCGGGAGGGTTGAAAGGGGCTCCGCCAGGAGGAGGTTCCGCGTCTAAAGGAAGCGGAGGGGACGGGAGCGTGGGAGTTGGAGATGGCAAGACTGGAGGTGGAGGCGGAGGCACAACCATAGGTTCCGGAACAATCAGCGTAACTGGTAATGACACAGGACCGGGCGGCCGCACGCTTGCCGCTCCGCCAGTGGCGGAAGATATGGTGTTTCAATTGGCGCCATTTACGAAATTGCGCAAAAACGTCCTGATCGTTTCGACAGGACCAATCGGAGGCGGGGGTTTGGGTGTTTATCAGGCTCTTCAGTGCAGAAAGATATATACCGTTTTTCTTCCCATGCCCGAATCAAACTGGACCTTGCAATACTGCGTACGGGATGATCCAAGCGTCGAGCAGGCCCCCAAAACCGCGGGAATGACCACAACCATCCATCTGCAGCCGGGTCTGGTGCCGCCCGTACCCGAATCGCAATTCGATTTTAAGAGAGTGCCAGTTCCCCCCGAGAAATCGCGCAAGATGATCGTTCTGAAAGGCACCATTCGGGAAGACGGAACGGTCGGAGACGTCCAGATTTACTCAGGTGTTTTGCCTCTGATGGATGAAGCAGCGCGTCTTGCGTTCAGCCGCTGGAAATTCACACCCGCGCTGAGATCGGGAAAGCCCGTAGCCGTCGAAATCCTCGTCGGCATCGCAGCAACATCGCAGGTGCAATAGCCTCCAATTTCAGTTTTTAGAAATGATCTTCTGAGAGCCTCTTGGGACTAGTACCATTCTTTAAATCAATGAATTAGACAGCCATGCGTCATAGAACTAGGAAAAAAGTGTCACCAAACGTGAAAACATTTAGTACTAAAGTACTGTCTCTAGAAAGACACGAGGATTTGAATGCCGTAAAGTCACTGCAATCAGTACTTTACAGGAAGACGTATTCAATTGATTACAACCGGTTTGGTTCTTGCATTGCTCATCCCCAGACGATCCCCGCCTAGGCCTGCATTCTGAAGCCATAGTATTCGTGTGGCCATTCGGCGATTGGCCATTATCCGTCGAGATTTAGGCAAGAGTAATTCACAGTGACGCGCGTCATGGCGACATTGGCGGCGCAAGAAGCTGCGTGCGTCGAGAATTACGGCCAGCGAGGCGTATTTCATGGATGATCGGACCATTCGTGTTTGCATGCTCGGGAAGGCTCCGGGATTAGACGACGCAGTTGCTCGGGCTTTGGGCCCCAACTTTGAAACCCGCCACCTGAGCGATTTTGACCTCAATCGGCAGACCGATTGGCGGGATTGGTGCGATGTGGTTCTTTTGGATGCCAGGTCTGGCGTTCACTCGGATTTCTCAGCCGCGATTCAATTAATCGATGAGATTCAGCAGAGCGCGTCCTGTCCGCCAGTCATCGTATTTTGCGAGGAAAATGACGGCACATTTGCGAGGCGCGCAATGGAACATGGCGCCTACGAGGCCGTCACATATGGAATAAGCATCATAGATCTTCGGCAGATTATTGAGCGCGCGGCCAAGGCTCATACCGCAGAAAAAGAGCTTGATCAGTTGCGGGCGCAGGTGCGCGCCTCCGGACGAATGCACGAACTTCTAGGCACGACGCAAGTCATGCAGGATCTTTTTGCGCTGGCGCAAAGAATTGCATGCTGCGATGTGAACGTGTTGATCACCGGTGAAACCGGGACCGGAAAAGAGTTGATGGCGCGAGCGATACACGAAATGAGCCCCCGCGCAAACCGGCCGATGATTGCGTTTTCCTGCACGAACTTACCGGAAACTCTCATTGAAGACGAGTTGTTCGGCCACGAGAAGGGTGCTTTCACTGGAGCGAACGCGTCCAGACGGGGGCGTTTTGAGGCGGCTGACCAAGGGACGTTGTTTCTCGATGAGATTGGCGACCTCAGTTTAGGTTTGCAACCCAAATTGCTGCGCGTGCTTCAGGAACATACATTCGAGCGTCTGGGAAGCAACACCTCGGTGAACGTAAATGTTCGATTGATTTCCGCAACCCATCAGAATCTGTCCGAAATGGTGCAGCGGCGGGAGTTCCGCGAAGACCTCTATTACCGATTGAATGTTGTGCAGTTGGATCTGCCAGCTCTGCGCGAGCGCCGTGACGATATCCACTTGCTTGCGCAACATTTCTTGCAGGCGAGCGCGCAGCAATTCAAGAAGAAGGTCACAAGATTTTCGCAAGCCGCCCTGCATTCCATCATCGAATATTCGTGGCCTGGGAACGTCCGCGAGCTCGAGAACATCGTCCAGCGAGCGGTAGTGCTCTGCGACAGGGATTCGATCGAAAATTGGCACCTTCCGTCCGCGATCCGAAATAAGGGCGAGGATCCACATCTCGAGCAATCGTACGAGCAGGAGGTTCGTCAATTTAAGCGCAGGCTGGTAATTCGCACACTGCGGCAATGCGGCTGGAACAAGGCGGAAAGCGCGCGTACCCTCGGCGTCGCTCGCGGTTACCTGCACCGATTGATCAACCAGCTTGAGATTCGTGAGTCGGACGAGCCGGCTTCTATTGCGGTGCGCGAGCCACTTTTTCCTCCCAAGCAGGTCATGTGATCCACGGCCGCGACATACAAAAGCACATGGCTTCTGGTGACGAGAGGATCCATCGAAGGCTTCTGTTTGTGGCGGGAGCAGAGCTGGACAACGTTTTCTGGCCCGGGGTCACTGGCGATTCCGCCGGCGCGCGCGTCATGGGTTGTTGCTTAAAGAACAATTGAATTCGTTCGGTGTGCTGCGACCCTGCTATCGAATATCGAAGGTGAACAAATTGCGCAGCTTGGAGAGGGCATTGTTATTGATGTCAAGCCATTTTCCGGAAGGCTCGAGCGGTCCCATTTGGACTCAAAACTGCACCAAAATTATAGGAACTCTTGTGGGTCGCTGAATTCGTATCTTCCAATGAAGGACATTAAGTTCTGTAAAAAAGGACTTATCGGATAGAAATTGACATGCGTTTTGTCCACATGCTCCTGCAAAGCGGCGGTTCAATTGGCGGGTGTCACCTATTGGAGACACGCCACAGATGAGCGAGTCCGATTTAATTGTTCCCTTAGGCCAAAGTATTTCAGTTCTTCCGACTGAACAAGATCGGGCAGAGGTGTTACGCACCAATGATTTGGCCGTCGCGGCGTCACAAACCATCACGCCGCAGACCATCTGGCAGCTTGCTTTTTCCTTCCCGGCGATGTTGGGCGTCATCCTGGTGGGGGCCGTAGGGACCATTGCGCGAACGTTCTTTGTGGACCCTGACGTTTGGTGGCACGTTAAATTCGGCCAGGTAATTCTAGCGACGCATCACTTGCCTACCACGGATATCTATTCATTCTCTGTCGCGGGGCAACACTGGATTGATGCTGAATGGCTCGGCGATGTGCTGCTCGGGGGAATGTACCGGCTCGGCGGATTGCGCGGCCTTGAATTGACGTCTCTAATTCTTGGCAGCGCGATTCTAATTGCTCTTTACACGCTGGCTGCCATGCGTTCCGGTAACTCGAAGGCTGCTTTCGTAGCCACAGCCGCGGTGTTCGTTATGACCGTGGTTTCTTTTAATCTGCGCCCGCAAATGCTGGGGTATCTGTTTCTGATCCTCACGCTCATAATTCTGCAACGTTTCCGACGTGGCAAACGCCGAGCCATGTGGGCTCTGCCCATCCTGATGGTCGTGTGGGTGAACGTCCACCCCTCTTGGATCATCGGCCTGGGTGTGATTGGCGTTTATCTCGCGAGCGGGCTCGTGGAATTTCATCTCGGAGATATTGCTGCCCAGAGGTGGAGTAATTCGGATCGCCTTCGATTGGCAATCGTCCTGGGTCTTTGCGGTTGCGCCACGTTCATCACGCCATACGGTGCGGCCCTAGCAGAGTTCCCTTTCAAGTTTGCTTTTTCGTTGCCACTTAATATCAAGAATATATTGGAGTGGCTGCCCATTCCATTTGGTTCGCCGCTGGGAAAAATGTTCCTTGCCGCGGTGCTGGGTGTCATTGCTTTCCAGGTGGTTTGCCGCTTCGCCTGGCGATTGGAAGAGTTGGCGCTTTTTTTGTTTACGACCACAATGGCTTGCCTGCACGTCCGCTTTCTCCTGATTTTCGTGCCTATATTTACGCCGCTCTTGGCAACGATGCTGGCCCGCTGGGTCCCTCCCTATAAGCGAAAGATAGACCGCTATCTGCTCAATGCCGCGATGATGGCCACTGTGGTGGCTTTCACCATCTGGTACTTTCCAACGCAGGCGGAACTGCTGCAAAGCGCTGGAAAAACGTATCCTGTTGCCGCAGTTGAGTTTCTAAACCACAACTCTGTCCCCGGTCCCATGTACAACAATTACGGTTTTGGCGGATATCTGATCTGGTCTCGCGGACCGGAACATAAGGTTTTCATGGATGGCCGAGGCGAGCTTTACGAACCCAGTGGAGTTTTCACGGATTACCTGGAAATTGCGGATATCAGACCCAGCGCGTTCTCCCTAATCAAGAAATATGGTTTCCAGTCGTGCCTGATCAAGCAGGACGAAGCACTGGCGACGGTGCTGGCCGCGTTACCAGATTGGCAGAGAGTCTATGGGGACGAAACGAGCGTGCTGTATGTACGGAGAAGTGCATCGCCGGTTGTGGGTGCCCGAATTTCCAGCACGCCGACGGAGAATGCCCATGGGCTTTGAGACGATTTCGGCTCCTGAAACTAATGAAAGTTCGATTGCGTTAGGTCCGCTCGGCGGCGGTAGCAGGGCTTCTCGTCCGGTCACACAACTGGGCATCTTCGCTGGTGCCTCGATCCCTCAGGTACTTTCCTCGTTTGCATTCATGTTGGGAGTTTGTCTTGTCGGGAGAGTGTATTACGCGTTGCGCTCGTTCGATGTGGACCCGGATTTGTGGTGGCACATCAAGATCGGCCAAAGCATTCTGGCCACGCACCGTTGGCCAATAGCCGATCCCTATTCCTTTACCGCCGCCGGCCAGCATTGGCGGGCGTACGAGTGGCTGGGCGATATCATTTTCGCGGCAGTTTATCGAGTAGGAGGACTGCGTGGCCTGGGCGCCTTACTGATCGTCCTCGGAAGCCTTTTTGCGCTGGCGCTTTACTATTACACGACCATCCGCTGTAACAATCCCAAGGCGGGGTTTCTGGCTACGGCTGTACTAATCAACCTGGTCAACGTGTTCAACCTGCGCCCGCAAATGCTTGCTTATCTTTATTTGGTTCTCACACTAATTGTTTTGGAACGATTCCGTCAGGGCAAGCGGGGCGAGATCTGGCTGTTGCCTCTTTTGATGGTCGTGTGGATCAATACGCATGGATTATGGATCATCGGCTTAGGGACCATCGGTGCGTATTTGGCTAGCGGCTTAGTGACCCTGCGTGTGGGCGGCCTGGAAACGCAACGCTGGAATGCACCGGATCGCCGACAACTATCGTTGGTTTTTCTGCTGTCGGTGACCGCCATTTTTATTACTCCTTACGGCGCGGGCCTCGCGACCCTGCCATTCCAGATGAATTCATCGCCGGTCGGGCTTGCGAACGTTCAGGAGTGGCAGCCAATGGTGTTCAATCTACCCGGAGATAAACTGTTCGTGTATTTGCTGCTTGGGTTTTTGCTGGTGCAAGTGTTGGCGCGCTTGAAGTGGCGGCTGGAGGAACTCGGGCTATTCCTTTTCGGCACGATGATGGCGTTTCTCCACTTGAGGTTTCTCTCGCTATTCGCAGTTTTTTTCGCGCCAGTATTCGCCGTAATCCTGGCTCGCTGGCTGCCCCGGTATGACCGGGCAAAAGAAATCTACGCTTTAAACGCCGCAGTCATCCTGAGCCTTCTGGGAGCCATGGTCTGGTATTTTCCGTCGCAGAGCGATTACTCCAACATTGTGGATAGAAATCTTCCGGTCGCAGCCGTTCGGTATCTGGACACACACACCGTTCCCGTCCCCATGTACAACCGGTACGAATTCGGCGGCTACCTGCTGTGGGCGCGGGGTCCAGAACATAAGGTGTTTATTGACGGGCGCGGCGAGCTCTATGAGCCTGTGGGAATATTGTCGGATTACATCCGGCTCGCAAATTTCAATCCCGGGTCTCTTGAAGTACTGCAGAAGTACAACATCCAATCCTGTTTGCTTTCACCCGGTGACGCCCTTTCGACGGTTCTCACTGCGTTGCCGGATTGGAAAAAAGTGTTTAGCGACGACCACTCAGTGCTGTTTGTCCGGCGGCAAGGCGATGCGAAGCAGCGGCCGGAGGTCCCCACGGCTCAAAACGATCCTGTCGCGGGAGGCGGTATATGAAACCGACTTTCCGCCCGCACGGGAGGCCATGTGGCTGAGCTCGCGACACAGACACAACTGGTGTTGGCTCGCAAGGCCAATCCAACAATGAGCGCAGACTGCTGGGCGACGCTCGCACTGTTGATCGCTTTGGTGCCGATCATGCGCGCTGTGGGCCTTCCACTGAAATTCGCCTGGGCTGACTATTTCGTATCCTTCTGGGTTGCACTCACTCTACAGTCCATATTTGCCGCGTGCGTTCTCTATGTGGTAGGAAGTCCCTATGCTGAAACGTTGGGTTTGGTTATTCGCCGTATCCGAAAGCAAAAAGCCCGGCTACTGTTTCTGATTCCGCTGGTCGTATTACTTATTTACCTTCATGGCCCGCTGCTCGGATTCCTTGTCTTCGTGGATACGATTGCACTGTTGGAGTTCTTGGACAGGTCAACAGAGGGCGGAGCGTCCGCAGCGAAAATGCTGCTCGACGTTTTCATTCCAGCGGCCTACCTGTTCGTAGTGCTGATTCTGGTTTTTGCGTACAACGATATCATCGCGCTTCTGCGCTACGACGGTTCGTGGGAATACGCAATGAATCGGGCTGACGCCTTTATTCTGAGCGGGCATACTGTCTCACCGTGGGCTCATGCAGTGCTGTCGCGCTGGCCTCAATCGGTTCCGTGGCTTCAAGTCATCTATTTCGCCATGTTTATGCAGATTGGTGCGGCGATTGCAATACTCGCATTGCGCAACGGCAGGTCGATCGCGTTGAAGTTCGTCGGAACTATTGCCTTCGCATATTATGCCTCCCTGTTTATTTTCTATTGGATGCCGACAACCGGGCCCTACGCCATCTGTCGCGACCACTTCTCATTTTTTCCCGCGGGAACAAGCATGTACGAGACTCAGCAGGCCCTACTGGGATCTCTCAGTCAACTGAGACTGTCGCACACGTTGAATATGATCGGAAAGGACTACTTCATCGGATTTCCGTCCATGCACATTGTTCAGCCTTTGATCGTGCTGTGGTTTTTTCGAGCACGGAAAGGACTGCTAATCCTACTGATCGCTTTCGATATTTTACTCGTCCCCGCAATTCTCCTCCTCGAGGAGCACTATCTTGTGGACCTGATCGCCGCAATACCTGTCGCGGCATTGGCAATCGCCATCTGCGGACGACAAACTGCGATAGGCGGTGTGCAAAATGGCCGTGCGACGGTTCCGGCGGAAGGACCGTAAAACCTGAGGATAGGCTCAGCAAGGACACAGGGATTTGCGGCGGGGCAGTATGCGGTAACCATACTCGTGCTCAGACTTAGGGCTTATTGATTGCCAAAAGAGGAAACTCGTATGACACACGATCAATCAGTGAATCGGGTCATCAGAAATGAACGCGAAGTTTCTGCCCTTCGCAATGCAGACGATCTTTTGGTCCGCGTCACGGCGGGGCTCGCATTCGCCATTTATGCCGGCTACTGCCTTGATATCGGCTTCGTCAGATTGCAATCAGTGGATTTCGCTAGTCTACAGCTCCACCAAATCGGCCGAGTTCTGGCGGTATTCTCGGTCGCGATTTACAACATGATCATCGCCGTGCTTTACGGTTTGCGTCTTCGACCCGTCAGCAAATCTTTAGGAGTAATCCCCGGAATCACCGCTCTTGTGGGTGGATTCATGCTGTCCTCGCTCCTGCTGCTCACTCCACGCGAGAATTTGCCTTTGGGCGTACTGGCATTGGCCGACTTCCTGATCGTCATCGGTAATATTCTAATCGCCTTCGTCCTACTGCAACTGGGGCGTTCTTTCTCCATCTTGCCGGAAGGCAGGCGGCTGGTTACCCACGGAATTTATTCTGTTGTGCGGCACCCATTGTATCTGGCCGAAGCAGTGGCAGCATTGGGCATAGCTATGACTTATTGGTCGCCATTGTCGTGGATTCTGGTCGCGGCCTGGTTTGGCGTGCAAATCGCGCGCACCTACAACGAAGAAAGAGTCTTAAGGGAATATTTCCCCGAATATGTGGATTATGCAAGGAAAACCCCGCGGATGATTCCAGGGGTTTATTAGAAATCAAAAGAACGAACTCGATTCACGAATCATAGTTTGACAACGGAGGCCACTTTCATGGGACAGCAAGAATCCGGACATCCGGTCATCAAGAATGAGCCCGAAGTTTCTGCCATTCGCCGCGTAGACGATCTCATAATCCGCATCTTTGCGGTAGTCATTTTCACCGTCTATGCGGGCTATTGTTTTGAAATCAGCTTCGTCAGATTACATTCCGTGGATTTCGCTAATCTACAGCTACTCCAAGTCGGCCGAGTCCTGGCGATTTTCACTGTCGGGCTTTATACGACGATCATCGCCTTCCTTTATATCGTCCGTCTGCGACCCGTCAGCAAATCTTCGGGAGTAATCCCCAGCATTACCGCCCTTGTGGGTGGATTCATGATGATGTCACTTCTTCTGTTCAATTCGCGCGAAGACTTGCCTGTGGGAGTGCAGGTGTTTGCCGACGTCCTGGTCGTCATCGGTAATATTTTTGCCGCAATCGTCTTCGTGCAACTGGGGCGTTCTTTCTCCATCTTGCCGGAAGGCAGGCGGCTGGTCACGCACGGAGTTTATTCCGTCGTGCGGCATCCATTGTATCTGGCTGAGACGGTGTCCGTAACGGGCTTGGCTATCACTTATTGGTCTCCCTGGGTCGTGGTTCTGGCCGTGGTTTGGTTTGCGACGCAGCTTGCGCGCACCTACAATGAGGAAAAAGTCCTAAAAGAATATTTCCCCGAATATTTGGATTATGCGAGGAAAACTGCGCGCGTGATTCCAGGGCTTTATTAGAAGTCAAAGAAGCACCCTGGATTGAGGTCACAAGGATTCAGAGAGTGAGGAAGGCAAAAGCCCGGACTGAATGAGTATTGCCCGGTGTAGTCGACCATACATCGTTTCCCGCAGCGGCAAAGCCCGGTCGCGGAATGAAAACCGGTCACCTTGACCAGCGATCTCTCCGCAACTCTTCCTGCGCCAGGTTGCATACCCCAGTCACGGTGTTGGGAGACAGGCGCTTGATGTTCAAACCATCCAAGTTTCTGTAGAGTCTGGGGCACAACCTTCCTCACTTATATGTTCACAAACGGAAGTCTTAGGTCTGAGGTAGTGTCTACAGACAGTAACGCTTGATTGTGCTTAATCATTTGGGCGGCGAATCTCAGCAGGAAATTCGGCTCAAGTATAGCCAAACAATAGAGTTGGCCATGGAAGCCCTTCCGAGTGGTATGGAAGCTTGCGTGCTAATTGAAGAGAAGAAATATTGGGGGACCGTTTCCCCTGACCAAACTTGAGAGGAAATACAAATGAAGAATCTGATGATTCGTCTTTGGAAGGAAGAGGAAGGACAGGACCTGGTGGAATACGGGCTGACCGTGGCTCTCGTTGGTCTGGCTGCGACGGCGGGCATGAACTCCCTCGCAACCGCGATCAATAACGCGTTCAGCAAAGTGGGATCGACCCTGAGTTCCGCCGTAGGTGGCGGTGGCGGTGGCGGGTACTAAACGCCATCCCCAAACAGGTGGTTAAGGGGACGATCCAAGGGGCCAGCTCCGATTCTGTGATGGCGCCAAGGCACTCCTCTAAAAGTACTTCTAAATTGCTACAAGACCGAAACTGAGATCCACCAGAGTCACTGACTCCAGGCTTTGAAATGTGCCTTTTCGCTTCGAGTCAATCAAGACTCTGGTGGTTTTCAGGGTGCACTGATGCTTGGCGCAAAGCGATCGGAGCCCATGCGGTTGATCATATAGTTTCGAACTGGCGTATCGGCAGGTTACTTGCAAGTCGCAAGGCGCAATGTATGGGGGGCGGCGCTTCCGGATCAAACTGGAGAGGCAAGACACATGAAGAATCTGAAGAATATACTGATCCGTCTTTGGAAGGAAGAGGAAGGTCAAGACTTGGTGGAATACGGGCTGACCGTGGCTCTCGTTGGTCTGGCTGCGACGGCGGGCATGAATGACCTGGCAAGCGCGATCAATAGAGCGTTCAGCAGAATTGGATCGACACTGAGTTCAGCTGTTGGAGGCGGTGGCGGCGGCGGGTACTGACCGCCCCGCACATATACATGGTAGAGGTACGCCAGCAAGAGTCGACTCCGAATCGTTGATGGCCCGCTGGTGCCCTCGACACAGGCCTTTAAATTTTACGCTGATCGTATTCAATCCATTCGATCCTTGGTTGACCCGCGAAATCCTTCACCTTTGAATTCATGCAATCTCAGCCTCCCCCCGGCGCATGCGGCACCAAAGCATTGCTTCGATCTGATGAAGCCTCGGGGCTCGATTCGCGGTAGAAGCTGCTTCCGGATTGGCACGATGAATGATCGGTGCACAGTAAGTCTGTTGTCGTGTGGAGCTCGGAGACTGATTTCGTAAGAAAGCGTAGTTTATTAGTCTTCTTCAATCTCGATTGAATTGCCTTTTGTAAGCGCCTGATTTCATTGATTTTCCTGGGTGTCTACAAACGGAAGTCCTAGGCCCGATAGAGTGTCCACAGAGAGTAACGCTTAATTGCACCTGTCATTTCTTGGCGTGGATACGGAGAAATTGAGTCAGCTTAAATATAACCAAACAATAGACTTGGTTACGTAAGGTCGTCCGAGCGCAATGGTAGCTTACGTGCCTATCGAAAGAATGCGCTGCGTGCGCCGGAGTCTTGTCTCAAGCACGATGGGAAAGGCTCAGCATAGATATCGTCAGTTGCCGACGGCTGTCTGTATTTATCTGCCGGGCGTTAAGTTCACGGGGTACTCGTGCTCGCGAATGCATGAATCTTTTCGAACGCTTTTGAGTTGGCGCGACAGAAATGAGCGCAGTAGGGGCAAATCGGCCAGGAGTCAGCAAGGATGAACATGCGGATCTTACTCGCAAGATTGTGGAACGAGGAAAGCGGTCAGGATCTCGTGGAATATGCCTTGGTGGCGGCGTTGCTTGGACTGTCATCGATTGCGGCGCTAAATAGCGTTGCTGCTCTGCTGACCTCCGCCTTCACGAACGCAGTGGCGAACATGAGCTCATTGACATAAATGCTTCGAAAATACAGACGGAAACATCGTGCCGATTACATTCAAACACTTCGATTTCGCACTGAACACGGCTTTGCTGATTTGGGCGCTCACCGTGGCGTTTACGCTATGGGCTGGGTGGCTGGACTGGCGCACCCGAAAAATCCCCAATTGGCTTACGGTTTCAGGTCTTATCACAGGCCTCGCGGTGAACACCACAATCTGGGGATGGCACGGCACGTTGGCGAGCTTGGAAGGCGCGGGGCTGGGACTTTTGTTTCTCTTCCCACTGGTCCTGGTCCGGGGAATGGGTGCGGGCGATTGGAAGCTTATGGGCGCGGTGGGAGCCCTGCTGGGGCCATGGGGTGTGCTGGCGTTTCTGTACGTGAGCGCCATGCTGACCGGAGTGATGGCCGCCATTACGGTGATCTGGACAAGGCGAGTAATTGCCACCTTGAAGAATATTGCCATGTTCATTCAGGGATTTTTCGTATTTGGATGGCGGGGCAATCCACATTTGACATTGGACAATCCGGGCTTGCTAAAGGTGCCGTTTGGGGTGGCCGCGGCGCTGACCGCACTGATCGGCTTCGTCATGAGCCGATGTGTGCGGTGAAAAACAAGCACTAAGGAGACATGCTTCATGAACTTCAACCGTAGCTTCATCGCAGTAGTTTTCGCTCTTGTTGTGGGGCTGCTACTGAGCCTATTTGTGTATCGCGCATTTCAACAAGCCTCGACCCACAAGGAGCAAATTCCGCAACAACAAATCGTGGTCGCGAGCATGGCGCTTGAAGTCGGAACCCGCCTGACGACCGAGGATGTGCAGATGATTCCCTGGCCGGGCAGCACTTCCGTTGCTGGAATGATGACGCGAATCGAAGACGCCGTTGGCCGCGCCGTGATTTCGCCGCTGGTGCCCAACGAAATGATCCTTGAAAGCAAGCTTGCGCCAAAGGAGGGCGGCGCGGGTTTGCAGGCAACGATACCCGAGGGCATGAGGGCCGTGTCCGTGGCGGTGAATGACGTGGTGGGTGTCGCGGGATTTGTGGTTCCGGGTTCCAGCGTCGACGTTTTGGTGACGGGGCAAATCCCAGGCGCAACTCAGACGGGAGCACTAAATGCCACGCGCACGATTCTTGAAAATGTGAGGGTGCTCGCCGCGGGGCAAAAGATTGGACAGGATCACGACGGCAAGCCGCAGACCGTGCCCGTTGTAACCTTATTGGTTTCCCCAAAAGATGCGGCCACGTTAACCATGGCCAGTACCGAGGGGAGAATCCAGCTCTCGCTTCGGAACACGATTGACAGCAAGTCCCCGGCGCCGGAGCCGGTTTTGCAGTCCGCGGTGTTCGGGTCCGCTGCCCCGCCGCCAGTAGTAAAGTCCGCGTCTCCGGTCCACCGTACTTTTCAACTTCCGGTTGTTGCCGCGCCGTCCCCTTTCACGGTCGAAATTATCTTGGGCGATAAACGCGAAACGAAGAGCTTTCCAAATCAATGAGACCGCCAGGGGAGAATTTCATGACAGAGCCAAGCACCATAGCAAAAATAAAAAAATCAGTCGGAATTGCCTTGTTCGCGACGTTTATCCTTCTCTGCGGGTTCCCCTTGAGAGGACAAGCATCTCTGGCAGCGGCGACGACCCAAGCCGTGAACCCGGTACTTGCCGTTCCTCAGGCTGTGGGAGCGGACATGCCCCAGGCGCTGCACCTGTTGGTGGGCCGCTCGCTGGTGATCACGTCTCCCGTGCGGATCAAGCGGGTATCGTTGGCTGATCCCGAAATTGCCGAAGCAAATGTGGTAACCCCTTTTCAGGTGGTATTAAACGGGAAAAAGCCCGGGGGTGTTTCATTTCTGCTGTGGGATGAGAACGATCAAAACGAGACGTTCGAAGTGTCCGTGGATATTGATATTTTAAGTTTGAGTCAAAAAATTCATGAAGCGTTTCCTTCGGAGCCGGTCCTGCTCGAGGCCTCCCGAGACGTGGTGATGATCTCCGGAAAAATCTCATCCGCGGAGACCGCCGGGAAGATTCTTGACATCGTCAAAAATGCCACGCCCAAGGTGACCAGCTTAATGGAAGTTCCCCTGCCACCGAAAGGCGACATCCTTCTCGAAGTGAAATTCATCAACGTCGAGACGACTGCGCTCACTCAGCTTGGCGTGAATATCCTTTCCACGGGGGCGGGTAATACGGTGGGGGCAGTTTCGACGCAGCAATTCTCCCCACCTTCGCTCGTGGAGAGTTCAGGAACTTCGACGACATCGGCGGGCGGGACCACCAGTTCGATAAGCAACGTCTTCAGCATAAGCAATTTACTTAACATCTTTCTTTTTAGGAGAGACATCAATCTTGGCGCCACCATTCAGGCGCTTCAGCAAAAAAACCTGCTTCAGATACTGGCCGAGCCGAATTTGCTCACGGAGTCGGGAAAGGAAGCCAGCTTCCTGGCGGGAGGCGAGTTCCCCTTCCCCGTCCTGCAGGGGGCTGCCGCCGGCGGCAACACCGCAATCACAATCCAGTTCAAGGAATTTGGCGTCCGCTTGAACTTCACTCCCACACTCGAGGCCGACGGGTTCATCCACCTGAAAGTGAAGCCTGAAGTCAGCTCGCTCGATTTTACAAATGCGCTCACGATTTCAGGTTTCACGATTCCTGCGCTCAGCACGGAGAGATTCGAATCGGAAATGGATTTGAAGGACGGACAAAGCTTCGCGATGGCTGGCCTGCTGGATAATCGAGTGACTGATATCCTGGCGAAAATCCCCGGGTTAGGCGACATACCTCTATTAGGCAAATTATTCCAGAGCAGGTCGCGCAACAAGACTCGAAACGAATTGTTGGTGCTTGTTACGCCCCATATCGTGCAGCCGCTGTCGCCTGACCAGGTGCCGGCGGGCCCGGCGTTCCCGCAACCGTTCCTTCCAAAACCCCCAGCGGCGCCGGCGCCTCCGAAGACGCCGGGAAAGAATTGACGGGATGCGACTTCTTGATTCCATGATTTGGCCACCCGGTCGGATGGCAGATACGGCGGCCTTATGCTGACCGCGGCAATTGCCAGTCACGATCCAATTTCAGCTGCTCAATTGCAGGCCAGTTTGGAGCAAACGGGCCTGATTGGATCCATCCGGCAGTGGATAATCCCCGGACAGAGAATTGACGCGAGCGAGGGTATTCCAGATGTCATTCTCCTCGACCTGGGGCTCGATCCCGAACTGTGTTTTGTCTTTGGCGCACACGCGCGGCGTCTGCGGCCTGCCGTGAAATTGATCGCCTGTTCTGCTGCGAACCCCCCAGGCCAGCAATTGTTGCTCGATGCGATGCGCAGCGGTGTCCAGGATTTTATAGCCAAGCCTGCCGCCCCCGAAGTATTGCGAGATCTATTCGCGAGATTCCATCAAGAAGGCCCCGCAACGGAGCAAAAAGCAGCGGACAAATTAATTGTCTTGATGGGAGCGAAGGGCGGCTTGGGAACCACGACCGTGGCGGTGAATCTGGGCGTGCAGTTGTGCACACATGCCCGCAAACGAACGGTCTTACTCGACCTCGCCCGGCCTCTCGGAAACGCTCACCTGCTGTTGGACTTGAATCCGCGCTTCGGAATTCGGGACGCCGTCGAAAATATCAACCGGCTGGACAGTCATTTTTTAGAAGGACTTCTTACCACGCACAAATCAAAACTCCAGATCCTGGGTGGGGCTCTGCGCACAGAGGATTGGCAGCACATAACAGCCTCGCTGTTAGACCGGCTCGCGAATGTTGCGCAAACGAACAACGAAGTCGTTCTTGCAGACGTAGGCGCGCAGCTCGGATCAGATTGGAGTCCAATATTCAAAGCTTCCCGAATGATTTTGCTGGTAACGGAAACAAACGTTCCGGCTCTGTGGGCCGTCGAGCGCCGTCTAACGGCATTGCGGGATTTGGGAATCGATTCGGAGAAGATTCGCGTTGTGGTCAATCGCTGGCACAAGGCTGATCAGGAAACGCTGAAAAGCCTGGAGAAAAACATCAATCGCCCAATATTCGCTGTCCTGCCGAATGATTTCAAAAAGGCCAGCTTATCCGTAAACTCCGGAACGCCTTTGATGGACAATCACAATAATAACCTGAACGATCATTTTCGGCAGTTGGCCTCGCGCTTGGCAGGAATGGATGTGATCCCGGTGGCCAAGCGAAATGGGATCGGCAACTTTTTATTCCCGACAAAAAGGTAAATAAAAATGTCAACGATCAAACCCATGCCTTCGGCCCGAATTGATTTTGGCGCTGTGAAAATCGCGATTCATCGCCAACTGCTTCAAAAACTCAATCTCAGCAGACTGAGCGAAGTCCGGCGGGAAGACGTTCGCCGCGAAGTGACCCAGATTCTCGAAACGTTGGTCGTGAACGAATCCACGCCCATGAGCCTGCAGGAGCGTGAAAAGCTTTCTAGAGAGGTGCAGGACGAGGTTTTCGGACTGGGCCCGCTCGAACCCCTGCTCGCCGATCCCACCGTTTCAGACATTCTGGTCAATTCGCATAAGCACGTTTATATCGAGCGGCGCGGGATGCTGGAAGAAACCACGATCCAATTTCGTGATGATGCTCACTTGATGAGCATTATTGACCGCATTGTGGCGGCCGTCGGCCGCCGCGTGGATGAATCCTCGCCCATGGTTGACGCCCGGCTAGCCGATGGCTCACGCGTGAATGCGATCATCCCACCGGTAGCCGTGGATGGCCCTTGCTTGTCCATTCGGCGGTTCGGCCGCGAACGATTGATGGCCGAAGATCTCATCCGGAATAACACTTTGACCCAGCCTATGTTGGAATTCCTGCAGGGGTGTGTGAAAGCCCGGCTCAATGTTTTGATTTCAGGCGGCACCGGCGCCGGCAAGACCACGTTTCTCAATGTGCTCTCATCGTACATTTCCAACCGAGAACGGATTGTGACCATCGAGGACGCAGCTGAGCTGCAACTCCACCAGCAGCATGTCGTTCGATTGGAAACGCGTCCACCCAACATTGAAGGGAAAGGTGTCATTCAACAGCGTCAGCTCCTGATTAACTCTCTTCGAATGCGTCCCGACCGCATCATTATCGGCGAGGCCAGAGGCGAGGAAGCGCTGGATATGTTGCAGGCAATGAACACCGGCCACGATGGTTCTCTTACGACGGTCCACGCAAATAGCACAAGAGATGCTTTGAGCCGCCTGGAAACCATGGTCGCCATGGCCGGCCTGGATATCCCCGACACCGCCATACGCCGTCAGATTGCTTCGGCTATCGACATCGTTGTGCAGGTGACTCGTTTGAGTGACGGTACGCGCAAGGTGACCAGCCTCGCCGAAATTACGGGCATGGAAGGCGAAGTCGTAACGATGCAGGATATTTTCACGTTCAGGAAGCGTGGGGTTAAAGATTCCGGCGAGGTAATCGGCGCCTTTGAACCCTCCGGGATTCGCCCGAAATGCACGGAACGAATTGCTGTTACCGGAATTCATCTTCCGACGTCCATGTTTGACGCACATTAATCACGACCAGGAGGACGGTTTGGCTTTATTGCTTGCTATTGGAACCTTTCTAATCGTGGCTTGCGTCGCCTTCGTCATCTGGCTGACGGCTGGAGGAGGTGCCGCCAATCGAAACATCGTTCAAGAACGATTGGAGGCTGTGCGGCAGGTCGAACCCGGCAGGAACGCTACTCCAGGAGTATCAATCCTGCGGGACGAAACGCTGAGCACTGTCCCGGTCTTTGACCAAATCCTGAAGAAATGGGCGTGGCCGGAGAAGCTGAAGAAATTCGTGACCCAGGCGGGATTGACGATAAAACCAACCCAAATCCTCCTGTGGAGCGCAGTTCTGGGGGTTGCGGGATATTTTCTAGCTGGATCTTTCATCTCCCAAACCATCCTCTGCCTGATTGCCGCGGGACTTATAGCTATGACGCCGCTGGCGTACATTGCCTTCATGCGCACCACTCGATTGACAAAGTTCGAAGAACACCTTCCAGAGGCGCTCGATTTGATGAGCCGGGCAGTGCGTTCCGGCCTCTCTTTCACTGCCGGCCTGGAATTGGTGGGCAAGGAATGCGCGGAGCCGATCGCGGGAGAGTTTCGAACCACGTTTGAGGAGCAGAACCTAGGTCTTTCGTTGCGGGATACATTCATCAACCTTACCGAGCGAGTGCCACTGGTGGACGTGCGCTTGCTTGTGACCGCCCTGCTGATTCAGAGGGACACGGGAGGAAATCTTGTGGAGGTCCTGAACGAACTCTCCCGTGTGATTCGTGAACGATTCAAGATCCATCGTGAAGTGCGGGTGAAAACAGCTGCAGGGAAGCTGACAGCGGCCTTTCTGGTCGCTTTGCCGTTGATAATGATCATCATGCTCAATTTCGTGAATCCGAACTATATAGGGATCCTCTTCCACGATCCGATGGGCCAAACCTTTCTCATTATCGCTGCAATGATGCAGGTTGTCGGGTCCTTGATCCTTTGGAAAATCGTTAACGTACACGTTTGATGCGAGGCGTATAAAATGGTCTGGGCTGTCACAATCGGAACTTTTCTTGCGGTAGTGGTTGTGGTTGTCTCCTTGTTTTATGCATTCGCCTCCGGCGAACCCGCCATGGTTCGGCGTCTTTCACGATTGGCCGATGCCGACGCCGATAACGCCAAGGGAGCCTTTGCACAAAAACAGTCAGACCGCGCTCAAGGCGCTCTTGTTTCAATCGGCCAACTTGTCCCAGGTGGAACGTCATCGCGCGCACAGCTGATGATGACACGCGCCGGGTTTCGAAACCCCAATGCAGTTCTGGCACTGCGCGGTGTGAGGGTGCTGTTGCCGGTTGCCCTGGTTGGCGCTGTTTATTTCACCGGGATTTACGCTTACTACCCGGCGCTCATCCTTGTCGGCGCGTTTCTTGCCGGCCTTCTGCTCCCTGAAATTTGGCTCTTGTGGACGATCAATGCTCGAAGGGAGCGCCTTCGCCGTGCCCTGCCCGATGCCTTGGATCTCCTGGTCATCTGCGTAGAAGCTGGTCTGGGTCTCGATCAAGCCCTGATGCTGGTATCCCAGGAATTGAAAGTAGTCCATGGCGATTTGAGCGATGAATTGCAGTTGGTCAACCTGGAAATGCGCGTTGGCAAATCACGTCTCGAAGCTCTTCGCGAATTGGCACGCCGCACCGGAATAGAAGATTTAAAAGCCTTGGTTGCCATGCTGGTTCAGACCGAGCGCTTTGGAACGAGCATCGCCTCGTCCTTGCGCGTTCATTCGGATGACTTGCGCACACGGCGCCGCCAGCGCGCCGAGGAGATGGGTGCTAAGACGACCATTAAGATGGTGCCCATCCTGGTTCTGTTCATTTTTCCCGCTCTGATGGTTGTAATCCTGTTACCGGCCATCATCACCATCATAAGGCAGTTCGCGAAACTCGGATTGGGATGATGATTGTCCAATGGCATGGATGTTGGGAGTACTAGATGTGATCTTCAGCGATGTTGAAAAAAGGAAAGGAGAAATGAAATGGACCGAGTTCTTACCATTAGGATCATTGCAGGGGTTCTGGCTCTCTGCGTGCTATATCTGATCATTTGGCGCCGGCGCCGCAAGGCAGTTGACTAAGAAAACAGAGCTGCGGAAAAAATTAATGGGGGAGACCAAAGTGGCGATCACGAACGGCCATTCGGGCCGGGCTGTCTACGTTTACAACAAAACGAGGGAAACCTTCGTCGCCACGGAGGCCACCGTTGCGGACAGCTATCTGCGCCGCATGGTGGGTCTGCTTGGCAAGACAAAGCATTGGGCTCGCCTCGGGGCGGGTCTGTGGATCATCCCGTCCAATGGTGTGCACACCCTGGGAATGCTGTTCCCCATTGACGTGATTTTTCTTAGCAAAGAAAAGGAAGTGATTCACGTGGAGGAGTATCTGCGGCCATTTCGCGTTTCCAAGATTTCCTTGAAGGCGCTAAGTGTGTTGGAACTTCCCGCTCACACGATCTATCGCACCGGAACAAAGGTGGGAGATCGGCTCGAGATCTCCTCCGCGGAGGCTCCCCGCTCCCCGAGTTGAAGGACGCCCGCTCCCGCGGCTCGGCCGCGTGAAAAGCCCGGCACTGAAATTCTTGAAAACTGGTGGAAAGGTCGCCTGAGACAGTGGCTCACGAGATTCAGATCAGTCGTCATCCATCGACCTTCTTTATGAAAGCTTCAGATTATTTTGAATCCCGGTGAGATTGGTGGATCCAGCGCGGCCGGATTCATTTTCTTCTCCGGACAAGAACGCTTTGACGCATTCCAACGCCTACGAATAGCCTCTCACATCAATTCTCAGTAGAGATTCTTGCGGCGTTCAATCAATGCGAGATGATCATCTGGGATGTGCTGTTCATCGTCAATGCGGTACTGGACACGAATGGAAAAGCGAAATTGAAGACGTATGAGACCTGGACCTGCACTGTGCAGCCGGGAGCGTTGATTTGGGGGGCAATGGGATCGCTGCAGATACCGGGGCTATTTGCCTGAGGCGGCCAGGAAATCGTTGCGGTTACCTTGTTTGCGGTGATTCCCAGTGGCACATTCTGGACGAATGCTTGAATGTCAGCCTGGGTAGTGGCCCCTCCAGTGCCGGAGGCGGAATTTGCAGCCGTGCAACTGTTGTCATTCCCACAGGTGCTCCCCCTGACAGCCGCATATCTGGCAGCTTCTCGGGCGGCGTTGGAAACAAAATGATAGGCGTATAGCGCGCGGCTGAAGTCGGCGATTCCCAGCAGCATAGTCATCAGTATCGTGATTACGAGCGCGTACTCGACAAGGGTGCTCCCGCCGTCCTGCTTAAGAGATGCAAGACGTCTCGCCAACGGCTCCACATTGGTGGATGAGGAACCATACCGGATCGGATTGGTTCGAAGGTTCATTGTTGTTTCACACGCATGCCCACCGTACGCGTTACCGTGACAGTCTGTGGGATTCCCGGATACTGAAATAAAGAAGTAAAAGTCCCGGATACAGTAACCTGAAGCATCACAACCCAATGGCCGGCTATGCATGTTCCCGCGGTGGTCCCCGAGCAGGAATTCGTAACGGTCGCTCCCCCGCTGTCGCACCCGCAGGAGGTCGCTGAGGTGACGGTTAGGCCCGTGAGGCCTTGCCCGTTTTGGAAGTCGTTCTGGACTGCATTTTGGATCCCGGTCGTATCCACTGAATCGGTCAGGCTTTGTGCGCCGTACAAAGCCCCAGACTCCGCGGCATTCCCTAGAAGAATGCTGAGATAGGCGTATCGTCCCATCTCCACAACACCGATTAAAATCAGCAACAATAATGGGGTCAGCAAAGCCAACTCGAGAAGACTTTGGCCGGATTCCGAAGTGAATTGCCGGCGCAGACGCAGCTTTGCAGTGAACGGGCGCCGCGGCCTTGCACTGTGTCCTATATTATCGCCGGTTTCTGACGTAACTATCATTCTATTCCACCAAGGAAGCATTCCTGATGATTGAGGCTCCATTCGGAAGTCCGGTATAGTTGGAACCGAGAACCACGACGGGACCCCCGCTCAGGGCCAGCGAATTCGCAACCACGAATGTGTATAGGGCTCCACTATTAAATGTACCGGTCCCGGAAAATGTCAGCAGGGCCGATGGAAAATACAGCGCACCTTGATAAAAAGACGAGCTATTGCCTCCCAGCAGGGGGCCACTCGTGTCACTCGGATCCTGATAGAACAGAATTCCCGCGTACGCTCCACTGTTCGGCGCCGATAACTGAATGTTAGGCGAGCCACTGGCGTCCGGCGTGGTGCTTATTGTGCCGCCATTCGTGAAATAGAAAGTTACGCCGGTTCCAAAAACGGTTGCGTTTCCAGTAATCGAGAAGCTGCCGTCCAAGATGTATAGGCCTGCAGGGAAAGTTGTGACGCTTCCATCTGTGAGCGAAATTGAACTATAAGTGGACCCCGGAACAATACTTGCCGGGTTGAAGGCCACGGGAAGGCCTACAGTGGGGGGCGTCACCAGTGGGGCTATCGGATCTCCCGAAGTCGGCATATTTGGTACCGGACAGGTAGATGAGCCTGAGCAGGTCATCGTGCCCCCCGGACCGCTCGTCCCAGCAAGTCCGAACGTCCCGGCGGTGACGTTTAGAGGGTTCCCCACAAGGTTGAAGTTACCGTTGTCTACAATGCCGCAACCTGGAGCATCCAAGGTCCCGACTCCTTCGGTACTGTTGGGCGGGGTTCCAAGCATATACAAACAGCCACTCCCCGCTGCAGCGCCCGCGTTTGTGGCCACAGCGCGCGCGGTAACCGCTTCACTGAAGATTCCCAGAACGCCCATGAAGAAAGTCGGCTGAACGGTTGAGACGAGGACTTCTACATAATTTGGATCGCCTGAATGTGGCCCTGCGGCAGGGGGATTGTTGACTTGGACGCAAACGTCACCGACAAGCGCACTCGAATTTACATTGGTGCTGGTGCACGTACTCACCAGGCCGCCGGTGTTGTCCGTATAACCATTCGCCGCTGCGGCATTCTGCGCCCCAAGCGTAACGCCCCCATACGGAAGGCAGGATGCGACAGAGGGGCAAAGGTTCGACGCGCCGGAAATGGCCGCTGCATCTGCTGCAGTTTGTTGCAGGCGCTTTACGTAGCGCAGGTATCCCATATCAATGCCCAGACCTGCAAAACCTAGCAATAGAAGCCCCAGTGCCACCACGGCAAACACGAGGGCTTGACCCGCTTCATTCTTGCGCGTCATCAGGACACTCCTAGGGTGGCCTAGTACCAATGGAAACTCCGTAGATTCAGGCGCCAGTGAGTCCGCCGAAAGCTCGACTGTATGCAAAAGGAGACGTCCCTTTGAGCAGACATTCACCAATCAGCGACACGCCTTAGCGTGTTCCCGCCGGGCGCTAATGGAACGGCATAACCAAGTGCTGCGGCAACAGCCGAGGCCTAAATGAGTTACGGGGACAGCGAACCTGCGCGCCCTCCACTGTCCAGTGGGGCCTTCAGGTTCTGATACTTAGCCGTCCTAATCCGCCCACCGGTTAGCTGCAATTGCTCAGCCAAACCGCACGGCTAAGGAGGCCAGATTAAACGAAGAAATTGCCTGCAAGGGTGTGCAGGGTATCCCCATTTGTTATCCAGTCGCCCGGCCTGATTCCCAACGACAAGGCTTCCACCTCACTATCCGTTCTTTTGGGAGCGTGAACATTTGAATAAGGCGGGGGATTGGGTTGGAAGCGAGTCGATCCTTGCGAATCAAGACAATGAACTCCCTACAGTGAAATTGAAAGCCGTGGTGCTTGGTCGGCCGCGCGGGCGGAAATGCTTTCGCTGCAAAACCCCGAATTGCTACCGCAGAGCCGAGTCTAAGAGTAGGAGGCTCGGTCGAGGTCGGGAAGGGCGGAGAAACAAGGCCAGAAACAGTTTTATAAAATGAAACATGGAGCACAGTTGTCGCGAGATGCCTGTCAATGTCAACGCTCGAACTTGTTGAAATCAAATGCGGACATAATATTGGCGAGGGACAGGTGGATAAGAGAAGACTAATTCTGAAGGGCGGCGCGGAACTTCTCAACAAAAGTGAAGACATCAGAGAACGTATTGTAAAGGGGCACCGGCGCGACGCGCAGGATGTCCGGTTCGCGCCAATCGCAAATCACGCCCTGCGCAGCGAGGGTCTTGCAAATCCCACGGCCGCCCCGAGTAAGACGCAGCGAAAGCTGGGCGCCGCGGTGCGCGGGGTTGCGCGGCGTGATGATTGAAAACCCTCCCGCGCGATTTTGACTCAGCAGGAATTCGAGATAACCTGTCAGCAATTCGCTCTTCGCGCGCAAACGCTCCATTCCGGCTTCGTCGAATATTTCCATCGACGCGCGGAGCGCGGCCATCGAGAGAATCGAAGGGTTGCTCACCTGCCAGCCTTCCGCGCTCGGGATGGCGTGGAAGTCCGAGCCCATGTCAAAGCGGGATTGCTTGTCGTGGCCCCACCATCCGGCGAAACGCGGCAGCCCAGTGTTACGCGCATGGCGCTCGTGTATGAAACATCCGGCGATGGCGCCGGGCCCCGCGTTGAGATATTTGTAGCTGCACCAAACGGCGAAATCAATGTTCCAGTCATGCAATTGCAGTTGGAGATTTCCGGCGGCGTGCGCCAAGTCGAAACCAACGACACAGCCCCTGGCATGCCCCGCATCCGCAATGCGCGCACACTCGAAGGCCTGGCCGGAAAAATAATTGACGTCACCGAGCAAAACGAGGGCGATCGAGTCGCCGTCCGCCAGGATTCGCTCCTCAATGTCCTCCGTGCGGAGCCACGTTTCGCCGGGACGAGGGGCGAGCTCGATGAGCGATTCCGCCGGATCGTAACCGTGGGAGTGAAGCTGGGACTTGACGGCATATTGGTCGGAAGGGAAGGCATTCGCTTCGATGAGGATTTTGTTTCGCTGCGCGGTGGGGCGGTAAAACGTGACCAGCATGAGGTGCAAGTTAACCGTGAGGGAGTTCATAACAACAACTTCGCCGGGGAGCGCGCCGACCAGACGCGCCGTCGATCTGGTGAGAATCTCGTGATACGGAATCCAGGGATTCCGCGCGCAGTGGTGCCCTTCGACGCCGAACGCCTCCCAATCCTTTAGTTCCTGCTCGACGTGAGAGCGCGTTGATTTCGGTTGCAAACCGAGCGAATGACCGGAGAGATAGACACAAGGAGCGCCTCCGGGAGCCACGGGGATGTGAAAGCGTTCCCGATAAGCGGCGAGCGGATCGCCAGCGGTCATGGCAGTGGCAAAATCTTTCGTTGCGTCGAATTCAGCGGGCGCCACTTAGAGGTCCTCCAGCGGCGTGAGGTTCCTGTGAATCAGCATTTCAGCCTTTTGCCAGTCGAGATCCTCGATTCGGTTCACCGAATCGCACAATTCAGCGAGTAGACGATCCTGAATGCCGCCGCGCGAATGGGCCACGGAATAAGGAACCCGGTGGAAGGTGACCATCGCATATTTGGGCACGAAAAGCCGGGGATATCGCGCTTGAAGCGCAAGCTCGACTTTTTTCTGAAATAAAAAGCGAGGATCGGCGACGCGATCACGCATCTCCACGAAATTTTCGAGAGCGAGGGCGGCAATAGAGTCGGTGTTGTCTTTGCGCGCGCGCTCGAATTCGAGGAACAGATCGGGCCAGTTGGCGCCGTGCCGGTCAAGCAGCTCCAAAAAACACGAGCAGTCCTCGAACGCACAGTTCATGCCCTGGCCGAAGAATGGAACAATGGCATGCGCTGCATCGCCGAGCAACAGCGCTTTGCCGTTCACATGCCAGGGCGAACAGCGAATGGTGACCATCGAGCCGGTTGGGTTGTCGAAATAGTTCGCGGCCAAATGCGGCATGAGCGGAACGGCATCCGGGAAGTGCGTCTCGAAAAAATCGAGAAGCTTGGCGGCGGAATCGAGGCTGGCAAAGCTGGGGCTGCCTTCAAAGGGCAGGAACAAAATGCAGGCAAAGGTGCCATCGATGTTGGGAAGCGCGATGAGCATAAAGGAGCCGCGCGGCCAGATGTGCAGCGCGTGCGGCTCGACCTGGTGCGTACCGCCAGGAGCGGCTGCGATGGTGAGTTCCTTATATCCGTAATCAAGATACTGCTGAGAGAAATTGAAGCGCGGCAGCTTCAGCATTTCAGCCCGGATGGCCGAGGCGGCCCCGTCGGTGCCGATGGCAATGCCCGGCTCGACGGTAGTCTCGCGGCCGGTCTCTTCATTGCGCAACCGCACCCCACCAGTTTGCAAATCAAATCCGGTGCAACGTTCGCTGAACCGTATAACGACGCCCCGCGCCTCGGCCGCGTCCATCAAGGCGGCGTTCAGGTCTGCGCGCGAAATGGAGTTGATGACTTCGGTCTCGTCCTTGCCGTAAGGCTGAAAGGTGAGCTGGCCTGCGACGGAATGCATCATGCGGCCTTTCATGGGGACAATGATGTTTCGCATAGAGTCCCACAGGCCGGCTTCGCGCAGCGCGTAAATGCCGCGCGTCGATATGGCGAGATTGATGGAACGCCCGGCACTGACGCGGACTCGCCGCATGTCGGGACGGCGTTCATAAATCTCGACTTTGTAACCGCGCTGCGCGAGAGAAATCGCCAGGAGGGGACCAGTGAGGCCGGAGCCGATGATTGCAATTTTTCCGATGGGCCGTTGCATCTTAAAGGACTTGTCACCCGCCGGGGATTCGCGGCGAGGAACTCATTTTTCCAGCATCGTTCGCGCTTCCCAAAGCTCCGGAAAAAACTTCTTCTCGAGCGTGTTCTTCAAATACGAGCCGCCGGTGCTGCCCCCTGTGCCCATGCGAGCGCCGATGGTGCGCTCGACCATTTGGATATGGCGCAGACGCCAGCCTACCATCAGTTCGTCGAATTCGGTCAAACGCTCGCAGACGTCAATCCAGTCGCGGTGATTGCGCTCGTCCTGGTAGAGCTTTTGAATAGCCCTTGCGCGGGCTTCGAAGCGCTCGCGGTCTGTGGCAGAAGGCGACATGGGCGGCAGCATTCCGAGAGCGGTCAACGCTGCGAAGAAGACGTCGCGTAGCGAGTCTTCACGCAATCTGCGATTGAGCGCGGCATACACCTCGGGCGTTGGTTCGTGGTAACGCAACATTTTTTCATCTTTCAGTCCACAGAGGAATTCGATTTCCCGGAATTGCTCGGATTGGAAGCCGCTCGCGGGATTCAGGACGTCGCGGAACGCGAGGAAATGAGTGGGGAGCATGGTCTCGAGAATGGTGAATTGTTCCACCAGCACGCGCATGATCTCCGTGCAGCGGCGAAGCAACCGGGCGGCCTCGTAAACTTCATCGCGCGAAGTGGGATTGGCTCCGGCGGCGCGAAGGTTCGCGACCACCGCTTCCAAATCGTGCAGCAGCTCGCGGAACCACAGCTCGTAGGTCTGGTGAACGATGATGAACAGCAGTTCGTCATGATGCGCGGGCGTGGATTGCCGATGCTGAAGGCTTAACAATTCAGGGACCTTTAAATACGAACTGTATGTCAATCGGTTGTCGGCTTGGTGCCCTGGGGCTGGCGGCGGAGTGCCGTCCGCCGCGCCTACCGAACCCCCGTACTCCCCGGCCGTCGAACCTGTTTGTTGCGTGGCTGTACTGCTGGCGGATTGAATGCCAAGGAAATTGCACGCGTTGCCGCCGACCAGCTTAGTTTTCACATCCGACGGCAACTTGCTGTTGCTAACGAGACGCCCCACGCGCTCTTCGCCCAGGGGAAAAGGGTAGTCGGAACCGAGAAGTACGCGATCCGCGCCCATGATTTCGACGAGGAACCGGAGTGTGCGTTCCTCGAAGACAGCGGAATCGACATATACCCGGTTGAGGTAGTGGCTCGGTGCAAATTGAGAAGTGCCTCGCGCGATCTCGTGGCGAGTGAAGGCGTTTTCAAGACGCCCCAGCAGAAACGCAAAACTGCCGCCGCCGTGCGCGAAACAGATGCGCAGGCTGGCGGGCAAGCGATCGAAGGCTCCGCTCAGGATCAGCGCCACCAGGGACAATTGAGTCTCTGCGGGCATGCCTACGGTCCACGGCATCATGTACTTCGGCATTCGCTGCGGAGCCATCATGTCCCAAGGGTGAACGAGCACTGCGGCGCCTTCGTCGGCGCAATGATGCAAGAACGTGAGGATCCCTTCATCGTCGAGGTTTTTTTCGCCGACATGATTGCCGATCTGCACGCCCAAGTGTCCCGCGCGCATCGAACGCGTCAGCTCTTTACAGGCAGCGTCGACGTCTTGCAACGGAACCTGGCAAAGCGCCTTCAATCGTCCCTTTCCGCGACCGCATATTTCCAGCGCGGCATCGTTGAACATACGCGCGCAGTCCAGCGCATGGTCCGGTTCGCGGCCATAGGCGAACAGCACCGGTGTAGCGCAAATCACTTGAAGATCGATGCCGTCACGATCCATATGTTCGAGCCGGATGTCTGCGTCCCAGCAAGCAGAAGTGATTTTTCGGAACGGGCGGCTCCCAAGCATGACCACTGCTTTGCCTGGCTCCGTATGTTTGATCGAGGGCCAGTCCGGGGTGCCGAAACGAGCGGCTAGATCGGGCCATGACTCCGGGAAAAAATGAGTGTGAATGTCAACGGTTTGCATTTCGTCCCCGCAACGCTACTTCGGCGGTTGTTTTCCAGGATGAATTTCTCCGCAATTCTGACACTTCCGCAGATCCGTGTTGTTGTAGAACCGGTCAAATACCGGAGGCAGATCGCGAACAATGCTTTCCAGATCCAGTTCGGCGCGATAAACGAGGTGATAGCACTTGGGGCAGTACCACTCGATGCCATCCACCGCGCCTTCCGGACGCGGCGTTTCGATCACCAATCCGATGCTCCCTGCGGAACGTTGTGGGGAATGGCGAACGTGCTTTGGCAATAGGAAGATTTCACCTTCCTTGATCGGAATGTCACGCGGCGGCTTGCCGGCTTCGTCCATCACGCGCAGGATGATGTCGCCCTTCAGCTGGTAGAAAAACTCCTCGATTGGATCGTCGTGATAATCCGCGCGTTGATTCGGTCCGCCAACCACGGTGACCATCATGTCGCCATCTTCCCACACCTGCGCGTTTCCTACGGGGGGCTTCAACTTGTCGCGGTTGGCCTCAATCCAGTTTTGAAAGTTGAAAGCTTTCAGGGTTTTAATCGATGGCATCACTTCCTCCTCTTGGTTCGAGAGACCGGCTTGTAGGCGATTACTTTCATTTCGATCAATAAGTGCGGGTGTGGAAGTTGATGAACGGCAACAGTGGTTCGCGCCGGTCCCTGCTCGTTAAAGTACTCCGCGTACACTTCGTTGTATCCCGCGAAATCGGCCATATTCACGAGATATGCGGAAACTTCGACAGCGTCGCGCAATTCCGCGCCCAGGCTCGCGAGGATGTCGCCAATATTCTCGATGACGGCGCGAGTCTGCGCCCGAATATCGAGCTGGAGGGAGCCATGTGAATCAGTCTGCGCTCCGGCAATCGTATCGTCCGGACGGCGAGAGCTGGTTCCCGAAACGAATAAATAGTCGCCTGCCCGTTTCACATGTGGGAACCGGCCGCGCGGCTTCGCCTTCCCTGCAACGATTTTGCTCTCCATCACCATGGGGGAACGCCTCACGTGAGTCGAAGCGCCGTCACAACTTAACGCAGATGTTGATTAGTTCGGAATAAAAATTCAACGAGTGCATGCCGCCTTCGCGTCCAATGCCCGAAAGACCCACTCCGCCGAATGGCGTTCGAAGATCACGCAAAAACCAGCAATTGACCCAGGTGATGCCGGCTCTGAGCTTACCTGCGACGCGATGGCCGCGCTTCAAGTTCGAAGTCCACACGGAAGCCGCCAAACCGTACTTTGTGTCGTTGGATTTCGCGATGGCCTCTTCCTCCGTATCGAATGGCGCGACGTGGCAAACAGGGCCGAAGATCTCTTCTTTAACGCATCGAGAGGACTCGGGCAGCCCCGTCAGAATAGTCGGTTGAACATAAAACCCGCTGTCCCGGCCATCGCCGAACTCGGGTGTACCGCCCCCAGTTACCGTCGTTGCGCCTTCTTCTCTAGCGAGCTGGTAATAAGAGAGAACCTTTTGACGATGGTCCCTTGAAATCAGAGGCCCCGTGGTGGTGCCGCCGTGCATGGGCCAGCCCAGCCGCAAGTTTTCAGCTTCGCGTTTCAAGGCAGAGAGAAAACGCTCGAAGATTGAACGCTCCACATATACGCGCTCTGTGCACAGGCACACTTGCCCGGTATTGAGGAACACAGCATCGGATAAGCCCTTAATCGTGTCGTCGAAATCGCAGTCGGCGAACACGATTGCTGCATTTTTTCCGCCGAGTTCAAAAGATACAGGTTTCACGGATGGCGCAACCGCCCGCATGATGGCAGCGCCTGTCCGTGATTCTCCAGTGAAAGTGATGGCGTCAACTTCCGAATGCGTGGTCAAAAACTCGCCGGCCGAATCCGGGCCAAAACCGTGAACCACATTGAAAACGCCCGCCGGAACCCCAGATGACTCCATCACTTCGGCCAGCAAAGCCGCCGTCGCAGGAGTCTCCTCGGAAGGCTTAGCGACGACGCAGTTGCCACAGGCCAATGCCGGAGCTACTTTCCAGGTGAGCAGCAACAGCGGCAGATTCCATGGCGTGATGATTCCAACGACGCCCAGTGGTTTGCGCTCGGTGTAATTGAGCGCCGTCACGCCGTCGGGAGTCTCCGTGCGAAAGGATTCCCCGCCTGCGATCTTGATGATGTCCGCGAAGGCACGGAAATTTGCCGCTCCGCGCGGAACATCAATCTTAGAAGCGAGTGACACGGGCTTGCCAGTATCTGCAACCTCGGCTTGAAGAAACTCGTCAGAGCGGGCCTCGATTCCAGAGGCGATCTTATTCAGGACAGCGGCACGCGCAGGAACTGTTAAGCGACCCCATTCACCCTCGAGAGCTTGCCTGGCAGCGGCCACGGCCTCATCCACCATCGCTCGGTCTGCTTCGGTTACTTGCGCGATTACGGATCCGTCGGCCGGGTTAATGTCGGCAAACTCACGCGGGCCCTTCACAAAGCGACCATTGATGTAATTCTGAATGACCTTCACGGCTGGCCGCTCACTTAGTTGCTCCTGTAGAAATCTACGCGGTATTGAATCGGCATATCCGGAAGCGAACACAACGATACCACACTCAACTGGAGCGAATTCACCATCCCTAAAGACCCAGCAACCTGCGACTTTGTTGATTCTCTTTCTCTCGTTCGCCAAAATGCCATACGAATGGGGAAATTCGTTCGAGAGCGACTGCAGAAAATTTTGTAGCTGCGAAATCCCCCAACTTCAACTACGTTCAACAGCCTTCAACAAGCGGGCCACAAAGCAGTCGTCCGGAATCTCCTAGGATCAACAAGAATCCACAGATTTCACCTCTGTCAGACCGCGAGGTCAGAAACTTGGCCCCGTCACTCACCGGATGGTGCGAAGCTGCCCATATATTCCTCAAGGATATGACTATATGAGACGCTAAGTGCGTAAATCAGGGGCGGCGTGAGAATCTTGTCCAACACGGACTGGCGGTTGCGGCACACCTGTTTGCTTGTCTTCGCGCTGAGCTTTTTCGCGTTGGCGATTCACCCCGAAGCGCGTTTGCAAGAAACGAATATTCCCAACGGCGCGGAGACGGTGAACGTTGCCCGTTCGCTTGCCGAATATGGGACTTTCGCCAACCCATTTGCCGCCGGGGACACAGGGTCAACAGCGCATGTGGCGCCCGTGTATCCCTTCGTGTTCGCGCTCTTCCTGAAAACGTTTGGAACCGGATACGCGTGTCTATTGATTCTCTGGGTGCTGACATTAGCTCTGCTCGCCGGACAGATGGCGATGCTTCCCTGGTTGACATCCCAGGTCGGTCTTGGCGCCGGTCCGGGCACCGTAGCGGCCGCGCTCGGGGTGGCTTCGATGCACGCCAGCATTGATACCCGTTGGGAGTCCTATATTGTTGGATCGCTGTTGTTGGCGGCCGCGGTTCTGACGTACCACACTTCCACCTGGATGAGCGTGAGCGGCGCGGCGCGGCTCGGAGCAATGTGGGGAGTTATCGTACTCACGAATCCGGTGGCAGTTCTGTTGCTTTTCGCGTGGCCTGTGATCATGGTCGCGCGCGCTCAAAAAAGCCGCCATCCTCTCAAGAGATTGGTGGTCCTATTTGGAGTTGCGATGCTGGTGGTCGCTCCCTGGATTGCGCGGAACTACATGCGGTTTGGCGCATTCATTTTTGTGCGTGACAACCTCGGGCTGGAACTCGCCGTCGGTAACAATCCTTGTGCGGGAGCGACGCTCGCTCAAAACATCGCGTCAGGGTGTCATCACTCACTACATCCAAATTCCAATCCGTCGGTTGCGAACCGGGTGGCCTCCATGGGCGAATATAAATTTGATCAGATAAATTTGCATGAAGCTCTAAATTGGATTCAGGAAAATAGAATAACCTTCGCCAGGTTGACAATTCAGCGAATTCGACAATTTTGGTTCCCGACTCTTCAACGAAGGTGGGAGATGCCCATCGTCTGGTGCATAACCCCTCTGGCATTCATCGGATTTGGGCTCTTGTGGCAATCGCGCCGGACTATCGGCTTGCTGATTGGCGTCACTTGGGTCCTTTACCCTGCGATCTACTATCTTGTGCCCGCCGATCCGCGATACGTTTACCCAATCTATTGGACGATGCTTTTACCCGCCGGCTATGCCTTGACGGAGTTTTTCCGGGCACGCTCGTCCGCCATGCCAGAACGGTAACATTGCACAGAGAGGGGCTGGAGCCAGCAGGAGCTCAACCCAACCCAGTGGTGATTAGGCTGGCGCGACTCGAGGTCTGGAAAACTGCGCATGAGCAGGAATGTGCCGGAATTTTTGGCGGAAAGCAACGGTCGCGATATTTTCAATTCGATTTCGGCGTGAACTGGGATCGAATTGCGGGAAAACATCTTGAAGAATTTCGGGCGAGAGCCCATTCTTGTCTTGCAAATTCGCATCCTTGAAATCATGCGAATTGCCTCCCTTCGCAGATTGGTGCAACGAAACATTCAAGATCAAAAAGGCTCTTTGAGGTTGCGGCCAAAGACGCAACACTCAGCCATTGATGCCATGCGCCTTCCCTGCATATAGTACCCGCCATGGCTCCTGCCATCAGGGCTCTCGCTCCTCCTCGAGTGGTGAACATTGCCGACCTGCGCCGCCTTGCTCAGCGCCGCTTGCCCCGCGCCGTCTTTGACTACCTGGACGGAGGCGCGGAAGACGAAGTTACGTTGCGAGAGAACCCCCGCGCCTTCAATGACATTATTTTCCGCCCCCGCAACGCTGTGGCCCTCAAGGAATGTAATCTCGGGGTACGAGTACTCCGGCAGGATCTCTCGTTTCCCGGGCTGCTGGCCCCCGTCGGATACAGCCGCATGATGCACCCCGGCGGCGAGGTCGCTGCGGCTCGGGCCGCAGGCGAAAATGGCGCGGGCTACATCCTCTCCACAATTTCTGGCTATAAACTGGAAGACGTCAAGGCCGCGACGACGGGCCCCGCTTGGTATCAGTTATATCTTTTGGGAGGGCGCGCCGCTGGTGAGGCCGGCATTGAACGCGCCCGCCGCGCAGGATTTTCCGCGCTGGTCATCACCGTTGACACTGCCGTGGCCGGAATGCGCGAGCGCGATCTCCGCAATGGGATGAAGGAACTTCTCGGTAGCTCGATAATTCCGAAGCTTCCCTACCTTCCCGAGATTCTTGCCCATCCCCGCTGGCTTGCAGGCTACCTCGCCGATGGAGGCACGCACAAGCTCGAAAACATCGTCGTGCCGGGCGAAGGACCAATGGTGCTGATTGATGCCGCCGCGGCTTTGGCCAAAGCAGCTGTCACCTGGGAAGACCTGAATTGGATCCGGAAGGTCTGGCCGGGCCCCATCGTTTTCAAGGGAATTCTGACAGCAGAAGACGCGAGGCGCGCCATGGGCGAAGCCGCCGCCGCAATCGTTGTCTCCAATCACGGTGGCCGCCAGCTCGATTCTGTTTCCGCGACAATCCGCGCGCTTCCAGAAGTGGTCTCGGCAGTGAACGGCCGCACGGAGGTTTTGATGGATGGCGGCATCCGCCGAGGCAGCGACATCGTGAAAGCGATCTGTTTGGGTGCGCGCGCCGTCCTGGTTGGGCGCGCCTACGCTTACGGAATGGCCGCCGCGGGATACCCCGGCGTTATGCGTGCACTGGAAATCCTTCGCGCCGACGTGGAAAGAACCCTCAGACTCCTCGGATGCCCATCAGTTGACGCGCTCGATTCCTCGTATGTCGAATTCCCGCAAAGCTGGCGGACCCAACCCTGAATCACTTGTCACAACTGGTTTGAGCCGGGCAGCCGTTTCGGCGTGAGGTTAGCGCTTGATGCCTTTACAGAAGATCCATGTCCATAGGGGGCGACTCCCCTGTTACATGTTCGCGTTTCCCACAGGATGCTCTTTGAGATAGTTACGAATTTCGTTGGCGTAGGTCAGTACGGCTTTCATATAGTACTTCCTTGGATCGCGATCGTAATGGCCGCCGTAATAAGCATAAACGGCGCGCTTCTGGTGCTCCGGATTGCTGTCAAAACCGCGAGTCATAAGATAATGCGCAAGGCTCAATACCGCGTCGTCGGGATCAAACAGATCAATCCGGCCATTGCCTTTGGCGGCCACGCCTAAGGAGAAGGAGGAAGGCTCAAATTGCACCAAACCTATGGCGCCCGTCGGGGACCCGGGGATTGCAAATAGATCCCATGCGTTCGTCTTGGCGGCAGCAATGAGCTTGCTCAGTTCCGTAAACGCGAATTCCTGCCTGCGCGCGAATTTCTTCCCCTGATCGCGTCCAGTGGGATTGCGCACATACAGGGAAACGAGTTGATTGATTGCCGGACGCTTGCCGAAGGGGTTCGGGCTGAGCTTGGTCGGAATTCCGAAATCGGTTTCTATACGCAGGTGCCCGCAAATAATCTCTTTGGGGACTCTATACTTTTCAAAGGCCAATTCCAGCGCCGTCTCGTGAGCGCCGATAAATGTCCTGCACCGCTCCAGCGACTCCTCACTCAGGAGGCCAAAACGCTTCGTCAAATACGGATTTCTTTCGTGCTCCTTGGCGCCGCCGCTCGGCTTGGGTTGTTCCGCCGCCGGCGGGGGAGGCGTGTAAATTTCCAGGCGCGGATCACGGAATAGTGCTGTCACATATCCGCAGTCGAGCTCCTTCTCTTTGCAGAGGCGGCTTTGCAGAGCATCCTTGCGCAGATCCTCTTTAGAGGCGACCCTCACGACCACCGGAGCAAAGGATTTCTGCGCGTTAATTGCCGAAGGCCAGGTCATGGCCAGCGCGAAAACCATCGCGCTCTTCAGCGAAATTCTGTAAGAGGGTGACATAGCCTGCCATTATCGGCTGCGGGGTCTGCCTACGCGATGGTGCTCCAGTTGGTATTCGCCGGTACTTAAATCTTGGGAGTACCAGTCCTGAATTCCTATTCACCGATGGTACTTCGAAGAATCGGGCCTTCCGCGCCCATGATTCCTATCTCAGCCAGGGCTAGCTTTGCAAGAATTTTTTGCGCCCGGTCCGGGAAGCTTTCGATAGGCCAGCGCCGGGGGTTCAGATAGAATCTGTCCCTGGATATTTTCAGATGCACTGATCACGATTCTGGTAGCTTGATACCACTTTAAGAGTGACGAGGTGAGCTGTGGGACGTTCTCCGAATGCTTCCAGTAGCAAAATCCGATGGTTTGGAGTCTGGACGGCCATCGCGGCCCTCACTATCCTGGCCGCGCCGCGCACCAGCCACCCTGCAGGCATTGCCGCACAGGGCAGCCGCGCGCCAATCCAGATCAGCGTGGATTTAAGCGAAGCGCCACGGCATATTTTTCACGCCCACATGGTGATACCCGCCACGCCCGGCCCCCTCACGCTCTACTATCCCAAATGGATTCCAGGCGAGCATATGCCCGACGGCCCCATCTCGGACGTGGCCGGATTGAAATTCACCGCCAATGGCCAAACCCTTGCGTGGGACCGTGATCCCGTGGAAATGTTCGCATTTCACATGAATGTGCCCGCCGGGGCAACCGCGGTGGAAGCCAACCTCGATTACTTGAACCCAGTGGATGGCATCGGTTTTTCCGCGGGGCCTTCCGCAACTTCCCAGGTGAGCATCCTCGAATGGAACGATGTGCTCCTTTACCCTTCCGGGAGCAAGTCCGATGACCTCACTTATGTCCCACGGCTGCACCTGCCTGCGGGATGGAAATTCGGCACGGCGCTACCCGACGCGAAGCAGCAAGGCGACGCAATTCAGTTCGGCCCCGTCTCTCTGACCACTCTCGTTGATTCCCCGGTGCTTGCCGGAGCTTTTTTCCGTCAAATCCCGCTGGCCACGGACGTCAAACCGCCGCACTTTCTGGATTTGGCCGGCGACTCTGCAGCATCCGTGGACATTCCTGCCGACGAACTCGAGGCCTACAGCAAGCTGGTCCGCGAAGCCGGAGCGCTTTTCGGCGCGCGCCACTACGATCATTATGATTTTCTGCTCTCGCTCACCGATCACTTTTTTCCGAATGGCCTTGAGCATCACCAGTCCAGCGACAACCGCGCACCCGAGCGCACCCTTCTCGATGGCGACCTGCGCGAAATGTACGCCGACCTGCTCCCACACGAATTCACGCACTCGTGGAATGGAAAATACCGCCGCCCGGCTGGACTGGCCACTCCGAACTTTGACGTGCCCATGAAGGGCGATTTGCTCTGGGTCTACGAAGGGCTCACGCAATACATCGGCGAAACGCTTTCCGCGCGCGCGGGCGTCCGCACCGAAGACGCTTACCGCGAGGCGCTCGCCGCAACCGCCGCCTATCTCGATTATCAATCCGGCCGCAATTGGCGCCCTCTTCAGGACACTGCAACCGCGGCGCAAACACTGTACCTGATCACCGGCAAAGCCTGGTTTTCTTACCGCCGGAACGTCGATTTCTACGACGAGAGCTGGCTCGTCTGGCTCGAAGCCGACACCATCATCCGCAGGCAATCCGGCGGAAAGAAATCGCTCGATGATTTCTGCCGCAGCTTCCACGGGGCGCCCAGCACCGGCCCAAAGCTGGTGCCCTACACATTTGAAGACGTGGTCGCAGCTATGAACGCTATCTCTCCTTACGACTGGGCCAAATTCTTCCGCGATCGCCTGGATTACATCGGCCCGCGCGCCCCGCTCGGCGGCATCACGGGCGCCGGGTGGAAACTCGAATATAACGACTCAACGAACACACACATACAAGCCGAAGAACACACCGATGGCACAATCAATTTTACCTATTCGCTGGGCCTGAGCATGAAAGCCGACGGCAGCGTACTCGATGTGATCCCGGGCATGCCGGCGGCTGATTCAGGCCTCGCTCCAGGAATGAAGCTGCTCTCCGTCAATGGCAAGGCCTGGTCGGTGGATCAGCTCCACGACCTTGTGAGCAAAACGAAAGACCGCACCGCCGCCATTGACCTGCTTGCCGATAATGATGGATACACAAAGACTTATCGCGTCACTTACAAGGGTGGCGAGCGATATCCACACCTGGTGCGGAACGAGGCCCAGCCCGATTTGCTGAGCGACATCCTTCGCCCGCTGACCGCCGCACCGCCCCAGAAATAGCGGCTTTTGCGGGTAATTGGGGAGCTCTAAATTGCATCCAATCTATCAGGACCCAATCCAATCCTAGTAGGCAGCGCGTATTAAGATACAGGGGGCGCGAGGGCATTCGATGCTGATCAAGAAAGCGCAAGATCTAAAGTATTCCGACATTACACCCAAGGGGCTTTATCTGAACCGGCGCAAGTTTCTCGCGGAAGCCGCGATAGCCGGAGGCGCGCTGATTGCCGGGCGCAGCTTGTGGAATTTGATCTCACCCTCTCAGAGGGTGCTCGCCAACACCAAGCTGGATGTGGCCACAAAGAGTCCATTCAGCACCAAGGAAAACCAAAACAGCTACAAAGACGCGACCCATTACAACAATTATTACGAATTTGGCTCCGACAAAGGTGATCCCGCCAGAAACTCAGGGAATTTTCGCACTTCGCCTTGGAGCGTTTCCGTGGAAGGCGAAATCGAAAAGCCGCGCACTTTCAGCATCGAAGAAATTATGAAACTCGCTCCACTCGAGGAGCGCATTTACCGTCACCGCTGCGTGGAGGCCTGGTCCATTGTCGTGCCCTGGATCGGTTTTTCATTCAGCGCGCTCATCAACGAGGTCAAACCAACTTCAAAAGCCAAATTTGTGGCTTTCCAAACTCTTTATGACAAACAGCAAATGCCCTGGGCTCGCGGCACCGGTATTGATTTCCCCTATCTGGAAGGTTTGCGGCTCGATGAAGCCATGCACCCTCTCACCATGCTCACTGTTGGCATGTATGGTGAAACCCTCCCCAATCAGAATGGCGCACCGGTGCGCTTGACCATCCCCTGGAAATACGGCTTCAAGAGCATCAAGTCCCTGGTAAAAATCCGCTTCGTGAAAAGCCAGCCGGAAACCGCCTGGAACAACTCTGCGCCGAGCGAATACGGTTTTTATTCCAACGTGAATCCAAATCACGACCATCCACGATGGAGCCAGGCCAGGGAGCGCCGCTTGGGGGAATTCCTGATGCGCCCGACGCTTATGTTTAACGGTTATGGCGATCAAGTCGCCGGCCTCTACAACGGCATGGACTTGAACAAAAATTACTGAAGATAAGTCTTCGCGAGCCTCGAAATGAACGCAATCCTGTCTAACAAGTGGATGAAGATTCCTGTCTTCCTCCTTTGCCTGATGCCCGCCGGCCTGCTGGTTTGGGCCGGGTTTCATGATGGGCTCGGTGCCAACCCGGTTGAATTCATTCAGCACTCCACAGGCGATTGGACGCTGCGATTCTTGATCATCACGCTCGCCGTCACGCCCGCGCGAAAACTTTTTGGGTTGCCGGCGCTCATCCGGTACCGCCGCATGTTGGGCCTGTTCGCGTTTTTCTATATTTGCCTCCACTTCACCACCTACATCTGGCTCGACCAGTCGTTTGATTTGTACGGGGTCTGGCTCGACGTGGCCAAGCGAAAATACATCACTGTTGGATTCTTGGGATTTGTGCTGATGATCCCCCTGGCCATCACCTCCACGCGCGGATGGATTCGCCGCCTGGGTGGAAAGCGCTGGCAGTGGCTGCACCGCGCCATCTACGTGAGTGCCATCGCCGGCGTGATCCACTATGCCTGGCTGGTCAAGTCCGACGAGCGCAAGCCGCTGCAATATGCTGTGCTGGTGAGCATCCTGCTGCTCTATCGAGTGGTCGCATGGCTCCTGGGCCGCAGACAGCCTGCCACCCGCGGCGTGGCCGCCACGGAACCAACCACCGCGGAAACCGCCTGATCTGGCCGCACAGGGGCTGACTGTTACCCTGGTGCACCAAAGGCTGCGCGCCGATTTTGATGCTTTCGCTTCTGTCTTTTCCATCCACTTCAATATTCATGAGAAAATATTGCCTGACGGACATACATGCTTTTTGATTCCAAAAACACTGGGTCCCCAATCTCCACATCGAAATCAACTGGGACTGAAAATTCGCCCCACAGCGTCTTTCGCAACCCCTTGCTCTACACATCCGCGCTTCTTCTGCTTGGCCTGGTCTATGTGGGAGTGGTTTTCCTCGCGCGCTGGCAGGAAGACCGCGATATTGCGCGCAGGGTTGAGCTGAAAAAAGCCCAGGAACGAGCGAATGCGCAACGCGATTTTGAATCTCTCGGCGGGAACAATTTTGAAATATTGAATTTCTACGTCAGCCCCGCCGCCATCCGTCGTGGAGATGTGGCTGAATTGTGTTACAGCGTTTCAAATACCAAAACGGTGCACCTGGATCCGCCGGCCGGCAATGTGTGGCCCTCGCTTAACCGCTGCGTGGATGTATCACCCAAGAAGACCACAACCTACACTCTTACGGCCGAGGATGCCGGAGGCCACACGAAAACTTCGACGGTTACTCTCCCAGTGCAATAAATTCCCAAGCCTTTCGCGTCAGTCATGGATCGGGGGGTAGCCCCCCGATTCTATGGATGTCCCCTTCCCTCGCCTCATCTGGCTTGCCCTCAGCAGATTGCGGGATGGAGCCGCATCGCAGGCGAAGAATATTTCACGGCGGATCGACCCGCAGGGATTGCTCCAGGCCCGAAGCCGACGCCTGGTTGTGATAGAATCACAACTTACGCAGTAGTGGAAATCCGCGCGATTTCCCCAATTACAAATGTTGTTTAATCTGGAGGACGTCCGCAAACACCGCGGCCCATCTGAACTTTACTCCAATCGCGCTGAAGTGACGTCTAAGATATAACGATCAGGAAAATTGCCATGGGCGAACAGGCTAACGATCCTCTCGCAAAAATCAAACAAAAGATCGAGCAGGAAATCCGCGCGGTCGAATCCGAACTGGTCAACGATCTCCCCAAGGAGATCGCCAAGGCGCGGGCGCACGGCGACCTCTCCGAGAATGCCGAGTACAAATACGCCAAGGAGCGACAGGCATATCTGAACGCCCGCATGGGACAATTGAGAAAGCGCATGGGCGATATCTCTATGCTGAACATGAGCAACCTGTCGCGCGACAGCGCCGGATACGGCTCGCGAGTCTGGGTGATGGATTTGAAGAAATCCGTGAAAATTGAATACAAGCTTGTAACCACCGAGGAATCCGACGCCGCCAAGGGCCTGATTTCCACTACATCCCCCATCGGCAAGGCGCTTCTAGGGCGCAAAGTGGGCGACGAAGTTAAAGTGCAGACCCCCACGGGCGTGAAGGAATTGGAAGTCGTCCGCCTGAAAACTATTTATGAAGAAGAGGAGTGATGCCACGCGTGGTGCGTACGCCATCCTCCGGAGATTTGCATTGATCCCCATCGTGCCCTCCCTTCTCGCAGGCCGGGGCAGCCCGTGAAACCGTCACTGATTGTTCATGGCGGAGCTTGGACCATCCCGGACGAAGCCGTCGCTGCCTGCAAAGCGGGATGCCGGCGCGCACTCGACGCCGGATGGGAAATATTGAAGAGCGGCGGCCAGGCGGTCGACGCCGCCGAAGCCGCCATCGTTGTCCTCGAAGATGATCCTGTTTTTGACGCCGGCACCGGCGCGCACTTGACCCTGGATGGCTGCGTCGAACTCGACGCGATCCTGATGGATGGCGCAACTCTCAAGGCCGGTGCCGTTACCACCCTCCGGCGCATCAAGAATCCCATCCGCCTGGCGCGCCGCGTGATGGATCGTTGCGATCACATGATGCTGTCGGGCGAGGGAGCCGAGCGTTTCGCGGTTGAGCAGGGCCTTCCGCTATGCGATCCGCAAGATTTGATTGTCCCGCGCGAAATCGCGGCCTGGGAACAGTGCAAGCGAGATAGCCACGACAGCGTACATCACGTCCACCAGGGCGGCACAGTGGGCGCAGTGGCCTTGGACGCAGGCGGCCACATGGTTGCCGGTACTTCCACTGGCGGCACCTGCTGCAAGCGCCCCGGTCGCGTGGGAGACGCACCCTTGATTGGCTGCGGCACCTATGTGGACCAGGAAGCGGGCGGTGTTTCCTGCACCGGATGGGGCGAAGCCATCATGAAAATTGTCATGGCCAAAGCCGCCGTGGATAAGTTGCGTGAACGGCCTGCAAACCCGCAAGATATCGCCGATGCCTGTGTGCGTCTATTGGCTTCGCGTGCGAATGGAACGGGCGGCCTGATTCTGCTGAATCGCGGCGGCGATCCCGCGGCATCCTTCAACACTCCAAACATGGCCTACGGTTTCGTCCAGCAGGATGGAACTTTCTTTGTTTCAGCCTAGGGGCCCAAGCAATATTGCACGGGAAGCTTTTCTTTGTTGCTGGTTCTTCACTTATTCGTGAAATCCAGGACAACAAATCTTTTTTCAAACTGAGTGTCATTGTTGAAAACCCAACGTTCTCCACCCGGGATCCACTTCAACAATCCCGCGGGAAACATGGGTGCCTTCTTCTCTCTTGACCCGGTCGTGTCTTTCATCTTGTCGAGCAAGACGATGAATCGGGCATGCGTTTCAGTCGATGACCAAACCCGTGAGGGCTCCACGCGAATGGCGAATACCCGCACCTCGTTCGTTTCCAGGATCGGCACCTGGTACACACCCATCATTTCGGTGCTTTGAGTTGGAGAAGCCTGTGCCGCGGGACTGAGTGCTGCATCCACCGAGGGGTAATAAATCTTCGGTTCACTCTGCCTATGCAACAGTGAAATCGTCACATTGCGAAACGGAGTGTCACCCACGTTCCCGGCAACATGTGCGAACGGACCCTTGGCGAAGTTCACCGTCGTGTCGGGCAAATACATTTGTACTTGCGGCTTGCCCACCACTGTATTGGTCACCTGCGCGCCGCCCAGCACGACGTAAACGTAGTCGTAGTCATGCTGGTGGAGCAACGTCGATTCATGCGCCGGGACTTCCACTTCGTAGGCCTTCAAGTAGGAATTCTCGATAATCAGGTGGTGGTGATGCTCCTGCGAAATCGGCACCGGCGTCGTAACCCCGGCTTGAGGAGCAGGACTCGCGCCCCGGAGCCCACAGGCCATTGTCGCTGAAAACGTCATCGCCAGGGCCAGTGTCAAAGCTTTGGACATAAATTTCGTTAACCCCGCTGATTTCCGGTTCCCGATTATACGCCGCCGGTACTGGGCCGCGCCTGAATCTGTCTCCAAATCCTCCGGCATCTCGATTGCCGCGCCGCTCGCCATCGTGCTAGCATCCGCCAATTCAGGGGCTCGCGCCGTGCCAGGTGCGCGACGGGCGGGCGCAAGGGCTCCATCTTCAGGCCACAGGGGGGCAAATGCGCGCCTATAACACGCAGTTCATCAGAAATGTCGGCATTGTCGGCCACGGCGACACCGGAAAAACGCAACTGGTGTCGTCGTTACTCCACACTGCTGGGATGACTACCCGGCACGGTAAAGTTGCGGAAGGAAACACAGTCACCGACTGGGACGAGGAAGAAATCGCGCGGAAAATCTCCATCCAATCGGCTCTGGCCTACGCCGAATGGGCGCCCATCGGCCAATCGGAAAAAACCAAGATCAATTTCCTCGATACCCCGGGCTACAGCACCTTCATTAACGAGACGCGCGCGGTCCTGATTGCCGCCGACTGTGCCCTGATTCTGGTGGACGCCCACGCCGGCGTCCAGGTAGTCACCGAAAAAGTTTGGGATTTCTGCACGGAATATGAACTCCCGCGCGCCTTCATTGTGAATTGGATGGACCGCGAGCTGGCCAACTTTGAGCGCTCGCTGGAATCGATCCAGCAAGTTTTCGGCCGCGGCGCCATCGCCGTGCAAATGCCCATCGGCGCGGAAAAGAATTTCCGCGGCGTGGTGGACCTGATTTCCATGAAGGCCCACCTCTACGTTCCCAATGGTGATGGCAAAGCAAAAATCGAGGAGATTCCTGCCGACCTGGCGGAAGCCGCCAAGGAAGCCCATGAAAAACTGGTCGAGCTGGTCGCCGAGGGCGATGACAAGCTCATGGAGGAATTCTTCGCCGAAGGCACTCTGCCCCTTCCCGACCTGATCAAGGGTTTGCGCGGCGCCGTCCAATCGCGCCGCATCATCCCCGTCCTGGCCACCGCGGCGCTGCCCAACATGGGCAGCGAATCGCTCCTGAATTTCATCGTGGATATTTTCCCCGATCCCTCCACGAAGGGATCAGTGACCGGCTTCTCGCAGCCCGGCCGCAAGGGCGATGAAGCCGTCCGCAAGATCGCTGACAGCGAACCCGTTTCGCTCTTCGTTTTCAAAACGCTTGCCGACCCGTTCGCCGGTCGCATCAGCTATTTCAAGGTGATGTCCGGAGTGCTGAAAGCCGACGCCACTTTGCTCAATTACAATCGGGGCTCTTCCGAGCGTCTGCAGCACGTTCAGGTCATGCAGGGCAAGACCGCCTCCGACGTTCCGGAGATGCATGCGGGCGACATGGGCACAGTTGCCAAGTTGAAGGACACGCTCACCGGCGACACCATGGGAGACAAATCCCATCCGATTTTTTATCCTCCCGCGCGAATTCCCGAACCCTCCATCACCTTTGCCATCGAGCCCAAAACGCGCGCGGACGAGGACCGAATCGGCCAGGCCATCCACCGCATGCTAGAGGAAGATTTGGCGCTGCGTTTTTCCCGTGACCCGCAAACCAAGGAATTCCTGCTCTCCGGGTCGGGCCAGCAACACATCGAAGTGGTGGTCGCAAAACTCCGCAAGCGCCATCACGTGGAACTGACACTGAAACCGCCCAAGGTCCCCTACCTCGAAACCATCCGCGGCAAAGCCGAAGCGGAAGGCAAACATAAGAAACAAACCGGCGGGCACGGTCAATTCGCCGTCTGCCGCATACGGTTAGAGCCCCGGCCTCACGGCAGCGGATTCGAGTTTGTGGACGATGTGTTTGGGGGAGCGATTCCCAACAACTTCATTCCTTCGGTTGAAAAAGGCATCCGCGCCTCCGCCGAACGCGGATACCTGGCGGGCTTCCCTGTGGTGGACTTTCGCGCGGTGCTTTTCGACGGCAAGTATCACGACGTGGACTCCTCGGACATGGCTTTCAAAATCGCGGGTTCACTGGCCTTTAAGGAATGTATGAAGCAGGCCAGGCCCGCGCTGCTCGAACCGATCATGAACGTGGAAATAGCCGCGCCGGAGCAGTACTCGGGCGATTTGATGGGCGACCTGAGTTCCCGCCGCGGCAGAATCAGCGGAAGCGAAATACGCGGCACTCACGTGGTGATCAAGGGGCATGTGCCGCTCTCGGAAATGTTGAACTACGCCACAGGCCTCACTTCCATGACCCAGGGCCGCGCCAGCTACAGCATGGAATTTGACCATTACGATTTCGTACCCGGCGAAGTTGCCGAAAAAATCATCGCCCACGCCAAGGCCACCCGCACCGGGGAAGAAACCGAAGAAGAGATCTGAGCCCGCCGCGCTATTGTGCGCCGCGCCAATTTGGACGTTGTAAGTCTGGGGATTTACGAGACAATCCCTGCTGGCGCATCCATCTTTTCTGAAAAGCCGCGCCGCCGGACAGGACCTTCATGAATAAAGACCGCTCCAAGAATTGGCGCGACTCCACCCGCGCCATCCACGCCGGAGAATCGCATCATAGAATCGGCGGCCCTGTCAGCACGCCCATCGTGCGCTCTTCTACCTTCACGTTTTCAAGCACGGCGGAAATGAAACGCTGGGCCGAAGGCAAGAGCAAGGCCTATATCTACACGCGTTACGGAAACCCCACGCTCACGGTCGCCGAAGACAAGCTTGCGGCGCTGGAACACGCGGAGGCTGCGGTGGTCGCCGCCAGCGGCATGGCGGCCATCTCCTCGGCCCTGCTCTCACTGCTCTCCCACGGCGATGAAATCATTGCCACACGCCAGCTCTACGGCGGCAGTTACCGCCTGATGCGCGATATCCTCCCGCGCTTCGGAATCAAAGTTCATCACGTGGAAAATGATCTCGTGGGAGTCGAGCGCCTGGTCGGCGATCGCACAAGGGTCCTGTACGTGGAGACGCCGACGAACCCCACCCTCCGTTTGGTCGATTTGCGAAAAGCCCTGGCCCTGGCTCGCAAATTCAAACTGGTTTCCATGGTGGACAACACCTTCGCCTCGCCCGCCTTGCAGAAACCCATTGACTTGGGCTTCGACCTCTCTGCGCACAGCACTACAAAATACCTCGGTGGCCATTCCGATTTAATCGGCGGCGGGGTGGCTGGAAACAAATCCCTGATTGATGAAGTCCGTCACTTCATCATCGCTCTGGGCGGCTCGATGGATCCCGAGGGCGCCTTCCTGTTGATCCGCGGAATGAAATCACTCGAACCGCGAATTCGCCGGCAATGCGCCACGGCCATGACTGTTGCTCGTTATCTTGCCAAACATCCCAAAGTTGCGCGTGTCCACTACCCCGGTCTGCCTTCTCATCCCGATCATGCCCTGGCCAAACGGCAGATGTCCGGATTCGGCGGCATGATGGCCTTTGATTTAAAGGGCGGCCTTGCAGCGGCGCGGCGTTTCTGCGACCGGACTCACCTTTTCCTGATGGCTGCAAGCCTGGGGGGAGTTGAATCCCTGGCCGTTCTTCCCATTTACACCTCTCACTACAATATGAGCGCGAAGGAACTCGCCGCCGCCGGAGTCACACCCGGCACCGTCCGCGTTTCGATAGGCCTCGAGGATCCAGCCGACCTCATCGAGGATTTGCGGCAGGCCCTCGCCTAGGAAAATCC